>Ga0265338_10003225_pt1 | contig 23252 bp, 11 predicted proteins | sample 42126metaG_FD_193579 | JGI IMG/M metagenome (GOLD analysis project Ga0265338, IMG submission 193579) | Rhizosphere microbial communities from Carex aquatilis grown in University of Washington, Seatle, WA, United States - 4-21-26 metaG | ecosystem: Host-associated > Plants > Roots > Rhizosphere... | reverse complement strand
CTGTCCCCAGCCTTTAAAGGGTAATAGTACGTTTAGGTTTGGTGGGGATGCCGCGCTGCGGCGTCACCATCCGCGTTCAGCGGATGGTCATGAATATGCCTTTGATGGTCGGTGGTGGGTGGCGCCGCCGAATGCGGCGCGGACAGCGCAGCGCGCCGTCCCCACCCGACTGGTCCAAAACGTACCACCACCCTTTAAAGAGCAAGCTAGCTTTTTATTCGGCGCGTGATAAAATAAAAAACCGTTATGAAAATCCTTGGAATCAGAACTCAATCCCTGGTGACATTTTCCGCCCTGCTGTTCTTGATTATGCCGGGGATTTCCCTTGAGGCCGCCGATGCCGGTCCCGGGACGTTTGATGTCCGCCAGTTTGGTGCCAAGGGCGACGGCCGGACGCTGGACACCAAGGCCATCCAAGCGGCCCTGGACGCGTGTGGCCAGGCGGGGGGCACCGTGCGTTTTACCGCCGGCACCTATCTGAGCCAGCCCATCACCATTCGTACGAACAAGACCACGGTGTTGATTGATGCGGGGGCGACGTTGCTGGCGAGCACCAATCAAAGTGATTTCATGAAAACGCCGGGCGACTGGCTCCAGGCCAAAAGCGCCGATTTCATCCCGTTCATCGGCGGCAAGGATTTGACGAATGTGACTCTCACCGGCAAGGGCACCATTGATGGCAATGGCGCGGTCTGGTGGGAGGAAGCGGAAAAGGCCCGGCAGAAGGTGTCCGGCTTTACGCTCCCGCGCCCAAATCTCGTCGTTTTCAACCGATGCAAAAACGTGCGTCTGGCCGGCATCCGGCTTGTCAATTCCCCCAAGTTTCACTACGTCCCGACGGATTGTGAAGATGTCACGGTGGACAATGTCACCATCGTTTCTCCCGCCGGTGCCGCCAACACTGACGGCATTGACCCGAGCAATTGTCGCAACGTGACCATCACCCATTGCACGATTGACACTGGCGACGACAACATCGCGATCAAATCCGGCAAGAAAGTGGAAGGCCGCGAGTTCGGCTGTGAAAACATCACCGTGACCGACTGTGTTTTTCTGCACGGCCACGGCATGTCCATCGGCAGTGAAACCGTCGGGGGGGTGCGGAATCTCGTGGTGAAGAATTGCCGGTTTGATGGCACCGAAAACGGCCTCCGCATCAAATCCCGCCGCGGCAAAGGCGGCACGGTCCAGGACGTGAGCTATTCGGACATCACGATGACCAACGTCCATCCGGCCATTTCCATGGTGTGTTATTATCAGGACAGTTCCCAGGCCAAATATCCGAAGGATGATCCCGCCCAGGCGGTGACGAACACCACCCCCATCTTTCGCAACATTCGCATTTCCAACGTGACCGCCACCTCCACCGCCGATGCCGGGCTCATCGTCGGCTTGCCGGAGAGCATGATCACGAACGTCGTGCTGAAAAACGTCCATATCACCGCTGAAACCGGGCTGACGATGGCCAATGCCAGGGGCATCCAACTTAAAAACGTGGCGGTGTCAGTGAAGGATGGGCCTCGGTTCACGACGGACAATGCCCAGGTTGAGGGGCTGCCGCCGGCGATCAAAGGTCAGTGAAGACAAGGCTGCTATTCGGCGGTCCGGCTGATTTTGATTTGAAGCCTTTCGCCATGGAGGTCTCAGGGCGGTGCATAATATTCAAAGTCAATTGCAAGCCTCTGAAATTGAGTCAAGTAGGTTTTCTGCTAGACTTGATCAAGCTCTGATATGTTTTATTTTGAAAAGTGATGTTCCTGCCTGAAATCCATTTCCCCAACTCCGTGCATTCACATGAAATACCTGCATCAAATCGTCCTGATTCTCACTCTCTTGTTTGCGATTACCTGGTCCGGTCACGCCACCGTTTTGGTCAATGATACCTGGCAGGACGGAACTCGCACGGATCCCGCGCCGCCCGTTTATTCGGAGAATGGCACCAACCTCGATAGCGACGCCGATCTGGAATCCGCATGGTTTTCATCATCCGGCAGCGCCTTGACGGTTCCTGTGGCCGGCGATCTGCGGGCCGTGCAGCCGGCCAATTCCCTCACCCTGATCACTTATTTCACTCCCGAGGGAAGCAAGGTGAATCTTGCCGGCACCGGGGACGCGCTCAAGATTACCTGGGTCTTCGTTCCCACCACCGTCAACAGCTCGAACAGCAACCTGGCATTTCCTTTGGCGGTGGTGAACACCCCCATCGGCTCGCGACGCACTTCCGATGGCAGCCCGGCAGCCGCGGCTTACGCCGGCTACGCCATGTTCATGAACCTGGGCCAGACGCTGGGGAACAGCACCCCGTTCTCCCTTCGGGAATGGGTCGTCGCCAGCGGCGACCTCTTGAGCAGTTCGGGCAACTGGGGTGCCAATGGCACGGCCAACGCGAGCCTGGCCAACGGAGCCACAAATGGCAACCACGGGTTTGACAGCGGCACGCAGTACACGTTTACGATCACGCTGACGCGCAACGCGTCCAGCGGGCTGGACATCACGGCCACCATGGCGGGCGGCACGTACAATGGCTCCGGAGCCGGGACGGTTTCCTACACCGACACCACGCCGAACAGCTTCGTGTACGACACCTTTGCGATCCGGCCGAGCGCCTCCGCCTCCACGGCGGCGCAGTGGGATACCAGCCTCTTCAAGGTGGAGTTCATCCCCGGGGCCACTCCGCCCTCGATTGACTTTGACCCGCAGGACCAGTCGGCCCTGGTGGGGCAGGATGTTTCGTTCAGCGTTCAGGCCAGTGGCACCGCGCCCTTGAGCTACCAATGGTATTACAACACCAATACGGTTTTGACCAACCAGACCTATTCAGTGCTGAGCCTGACCAATGTCCAGTTCACGGATGCTGGCGGTTACTCCGTTGTGGTGGCCAATGGGAGCGGGTCGGTCACCAGCGCGGTGGCCCAGCTGACGGTGAATCTTCCGGTGGCCCCGGCAATCATCACGCAACCGCTGGATCAGACCAACATTCTGCCCGGAGCAACCGCCACCTTCAGCGTCATTGCCAGCGGCAGTGATCCGCTTGGCTACCAGTGGTATTACAACACCAACACACCTCTGCCCAATGCCAACGATTCCATTTTGACCATCACCAATGTCCAGCCGACCAATGGGGGCAGCTATTCCGTCGTCATCAGCAATCCGGGCGGGTCCGTCACCAGCTCCAATGCGCTCCTTACCGTCAACACCAATCCCGTGGCTCCCGTCTTCAGTGCCCAACCGGCTTCGCTGGTGGTATTGGCCGGCAGTGTGGCCAGTTTCACCGCCGTCGCGGGCGGCACGGCGCCCATCAGTTATCAGTGGAACAAGAACGGAACGCCGATTCCGGGCGCAACATCATCCACCTTGAGCCTGTCGAATGTTCAGATTGCCGATGACGGAAGTTACACGCTCACCGCCTCCAACAACGTCGGGAGTGCGACCAGCAATCCTGCCCAGCTGACCGTGACGACCACGATACCGCTGGTCAGCTCGTCGTATAACCTGGTCGGGTTTGGGCAGGCGGCCACCGGCGGCGGCGTGATTCCCGACACCGACCCGGCTTACGCGAAAGTCACCAACGCGCTTCAGCTGGCCAATGCAGTGCTCGCCTTCAACAAGACCGGCGGCATCAAGGTGATCGAGATCATGAGCGACCTCGATCTGGGTTGGAATGAAATCGGTTCCGCCGTGCAGTCTCTCGGTTCAACTCCATTCACCGCCGCCGCCACTCCGCAACTGCACCCGCGACTCATCACCACCGGCGTGAGCAAGATGGACATCAAGTACAAAAACGGCGGTCTGACCATCTTCTCGGCCAATGGCGCCACCATCCGGCACTGCACCTTCAACATCAAGAGCACCCACAACATCATCGTCCGCAACCTCAAGTTCGACGAAATGTGGGAATGGGACGAGGCCACCAAGGGCAACTACGACAAGAACGACTGGGACTTCATTGATCTGGGCAACGGCGGCGCCGTCTCCAACATCTGGATCGACCATTGCACGTTCACCAAAGCCTACGACGGCATCGTGGATATGAAAGCCGGCAGCACGTTTGTCACCCTCTCCTGGTGCAAATACACGGGGGACGACGAGGCCACCAATGCGAACAGCTTCGTGTGGCAGCAAATCAACGCGCTCGAAGCGAGCCGGTCATCCTACACGTTCTACAATTTCCTTCGCAACAATGGATTCAGCACCACCAATATTGTCCAAATCATACAGGGCCACGACAAGACCCATCTGATGGGTTCCAACTCGCTCAAAACCGAGAACCAGAATTTGTGGGCGACGTTCCATCACCTGTGGATGCATAATTGCTGGGACCGCGCCGTGCCGCGTCTGCGCGCCGGCAACGTGCATGATTTCAACATCTACGTGGACGACACCGACGCGCTGGCCGCCAAGCGGCTGCGCGACGCCGTTCAAAGAACCATGAGCCAGTCCAGTTCCAATGCTTTGAAAAACACCTACAGTTTCAATCCGCCTCTCAACGGCAGCATTTCCACCGAGGGCGGCGCGATCCTGGTCGAAAAATCGGTGTATAACGACTGTCTTACTCCTCTGCGCAACAACCAGACCGACCCGTCGAACCCGGTTTACACCGGCAAAATACTGGGATTGGACATGATTTATCAGATGGACAGCACGATGGTCCGCGGCAACAGCACCGATCCCGGCAGTCCGCTGGGCCCGTTCCAGGCCACCCTCATTCCCTTCTCGTGGAATCCGGCTTCGGGCGCACCCGGCGGCCAGTTGCCTTATGCTTACACGCCGGATGATCCGAGCCAGTTGACCAACATCGTCACCAGTCCCACGGCCGGCGCCGGCGCCGGCGTGCTCACCTGGAACAAGACTAACTGGCTGCTGACCGCCTATCCGCCCTCGGCGCCATCCATCATCGCCGATCCACAGGGCCAGACCAACACCGTTGGCCGCAGTGCCACGTTTACGGTGGCCGCGGGGGGCAGCGCACCCTTGAGTTACCAGTGGTATTACAACACCAACTCGGGGATTCCCAACGCCACGAACGCCTTTCTGACCCTCGCCAACATCCAATCCACCAACGCCGGTGCTTATTCCGTGATCGTCTCCAACACGGCGGGGGCCGTCACCAGCGCCTACGCGATCCTGGCCGTGTCGTCGGGCGCGCCGTCCCAGCCGCAGTTGTCGGGTTTTGTTTACGACAGCAACAGCGGGACTTTCAGCCTCACCATTGGTGGCGATGCCGGGTTTGACTACATTGTGCTGGCGTCCACCAACCTCACGGATTGGGCCGGCATTTTCACGAACCATTCACCCACTCCGCCATTCACCTGGACGGATGCCGGCGCCAGCAACTTCAGCCAGCGGTATTACCGGGTTCAAGTGGGGCCGTAAAACCGATCGGCCGGATTTGCCCAAACCGTCAGGATATCAATGGCGCGCCTTGTGAACGTATCAGCAATTTTACTTGTCGCTGCCTGCGGCATTTCACTTTGCTCTGCCGCTCCCGGGCCGCAATTCATTGACGTGCGCCAGTCCGGCGCCAAAGGCGATGGCAAGACCCTGGACACGGTGGCCATTCAAGCGGCGCTGGACGCCTGCGGCCAGACTGGCGGGGGCACCGTGCATTTCACTGCCGGCACCTATCTCAGCCAGCCCATCGTGGTCCGCGGCAAAACCGCCTTGCTGCTCGAAGCCGGCGCGACGCTGCTGGCTTCGCCGAAACAATCGGATTATCTCAAAGGCGGCGGCGACTGGCTGGCGGCCGGCAGCAACGACGCCTTCACCCCGTTTATCAGCGGAAATAATCTCACGGACGTGGCCATCATCGGCCAGGGAACGATCGATGGCAGCGGCACAAACTGGTGGGGGCCGGCCGAGGCGGCCCGCCTCCGGAAACCCGGCTATGTCCTGCCGCGTCCCGACCTGGTCCGGCTCAACCATTGCACCAACGTCTGTCTGGCCGGGGTGAAATTGATCAACTCGCCGAAAGCGCATTTTGTTCCCGCCGACTGCGAAGCGGTGGTGGTTGAGGGGGTGACCATCCGGTCGCCCGCCGGCGCGGCCAACACCGACGGCATCGATCCCGTCAATTGCCGCAACGTCACCATCACCCGATGCACCATTGACACCGGCGACGACAACATTGCCATCAAGTCCGGCAGGAAGGTTGAGGGCCGCCGGTTCGGCTGCGAAAACATCACCATCACCGACTGTGATTTTCTGCACGGACACGGGATGGCCATTGGCAGCGCCACGATCGGGGGCGTGCATCAGGTGGTCGTGAAAAACTGCCGTTTTGAAGGCACCGACAACGGCTTGCGCATCAAATCCGGACGCGGCCGGGGCGGATTGGTCGAGGACATCAGCTATTCGGACATCACGATGAAGAACGTGCATCCGGCGATTTCGATCGTCGGGTATTACGAGTACAGCACGAATGACAAATATCCGGAGAACGACCCGGCCCGACCGATTTCTGAAACCACGCCTCTCTTTCGCAACGTCTGTATCTCCAACATGACCGCCTCCTGCACCCAAGACGCCGGCATGATCGTCGGTCTGCCGGAGAGCCTGGTCACGAACGTCGTGCTGGAAAATGTCCACATTACCGCTGCAACCGGGCTGACCGTTCGCAATGCCAGAAACATCCGGTTCATCAACTCGACCCTTTTGGTCAGGGAAGGTCCGCGCTGCAATTCTGAAAACGCTGAAATTGAAGGTCTGGAAACATCCGAAGCCACAAATCGAGAACCTGCAAACAAGATCAAACCATGAAGAAAACGATACCATTCTGTCTGATCGCCTTGCTGGCCGCCCCGCTGCTCCGCGCCGAGCCGGTTGGGTGGGCGCAGGCCCCCCAAATTCTTGCGCGCATCCAGGCGCCGGTGTTTCCCGCGCATGATTTTGCCATCACGAATTACGGCGCGGTGGCCGGCGGCGCGGCCGATTGCACCGCGGCCATCCGCAAGGCGATCGACGCCTGTGCACAGCGTGGCGGGCGCGTGGTGGTTCCCGCCGGTGAATTTCTAACCGGGCCGGTTCATTTAAAGAGCGGCGTGAATCTGCACCTGGACAAGGACGCCACGTTGAAATTCAGCACCAATTTCAGCGCGTACCTGCCGGCGGTGCTCAGCCGCTTTGAAAGCGTCGAATGCTATAATTATTCGCCGTTCATTTATGCGCTCGGGCAGAAGAACATCGCGGTGACCGGCGAAGGCACGCTGGATGGCCAGGCCACCGACGATAACTGGATGGCCTGGAAGGGCCGCAAGGGCGCCACTGCCGGCACCCAAAAAGCCGCCAATGAACGGCTCAAAAAAATGGCCAAAGACGGTGTTCCCGTGGAACAGCGCCAGTTCGGCGAAGGCGACTTTCTGCGCCCGAATTTCATCCAATTCAACCGCTGCTGCAACGTGATGGTGGAGGGCGTCCACATCCGCAATTCGCCCATGTGGGAGGTCAATCCGGTGCTGTGCACCAATGTCATCGTGCGCGGTTTGGACATCGTATCGCACGGCGCGAACAACGACGGCTGCGATCCGGAAAGCTGCCGCGATGTGCTGATTGAGAAATGCCTGTTTGACACGGGGGACGATTGCATCGCCATCAAGTCCGGCCGCAACGACGACGGCCGCCGCATCGGCGTGCCCTCGGTGAACCTGATCATCCGCGACTGCACGATGCGCGACGGCCACGCCGGCACCGCCATCGGCAGCGAGATTTCCGGCAGCTGCAGCAATGTGTTTGTGGAGAATTGCGAGATGAGCAGCCCGCGGCTGAGTTGCGCCTTGCGGCTCAAGTCCAATGCCGTGCGGGGCGGCGTGCTCCAGAACATCTTCATGCGAAATGTAAATGTAGGTCAGGTGTCGGATTCCGTGCTGCAAATTGATTTTCTCTACGAGGAAGGGACCAACGGAATCTACCCGCCGGTGGCGCGCAATGTGACGATGGAAAACATCACGGTGGAACATACTCCCCGGGTGCTGAACGTCCGGGGATTCCCCGGCGCCGAGATCAGCAATGTGCGGATCCATAACTCCAGCTTCAAACAAATTGAGAAGCCGGATGTGATCATGGATGCCGATGTGAAGCTGGTGGATTGCACGCTGGAACCGGCGAATTGATCGAAATTGTGGTATATTTTCTGCAGCCAAACCTGACGTAAAGTCTCATGTTACCTAAGCATCTTTCGCCTTTGCTGGCGGCAACCGGGTTTTTGGCGCTGGCCACAACGGCCCTGTCCGCCGCGCCTAAACTGCCGAACATTCCCGCTTACAGCACCAACGTGGCCCAGGCACCCTATGGTGCAAATCCAAACGGCACCATCACCAACACGACCGCCATTCAAAATGCCATCAATGACGTGAGTGCGCTGGGCGGTGGGACGGTGGAAATTCCCGGGCCCGGGGTCTATCTGACCGGGCCGCTGACCATGAAGAGCAAGATTAATTTGCAGATTGATGCGGGGGCGACGCTGAGGATGCTGCCCATGGCGGGCTGGCCGGGAACCTCGCCGCTGCTTTCGCTCGCCAGCCTCCACGACGTCGAAATCAGCGGGGGCGGCGGCATTGATGGACAGGGCGGGGGTTGGTGGCCCACCAGCGCCGGCAGCGGCCTCTACATGATTTATTTCACAAGCTGCAATACCGTGCTGGTGCAGAACGTGACCGTCTCGAACGCGCCAAAGCAGCAAATCGTGTTCAAGAGCAGCAATGGGGGAAATATAACCATTCAAGGCGTTACAATCAGGGCGCCTTCCTCCCACGCCGCCTCCCCGTCGCACAATACCGACGGCATTGACCTGGTGGGCACGAATTGCCTGATCCAAAACTGCGATATTTCGACGGGCGACGACAATATCGCCCTGGGCACCAGCAGCGGCGGTGTGCCGGCCGCGGACATTCTGGTTACGAATTGCACCTTCGGCGACGGGCATGGGATGACCATTGGCAGCAACACCCAGGGCGGCGTGTCAAACCTGACGGTGATCAACTGCGGTTTCAACGGGACGGATTGCGGCATCCGCATGAAGTCCGACAACGCAACGAGCGGCGGCGGCGGAGAGGGCGGCGTGGCGCAGAATTGCTACTATTTGAGCAACAGCATGAGCAACATCAGGTATCAGCCGATTTTGATCTACAGCTATTACAATGTGGACAGCTCACCCACCGGCATCACTCCGGCAACGGCCGCCGGAGAGCCAATCGGTTCAAGTTCGATCCCGGTTTGGCGAAATATCGTCATCAGCAATCTCACGGCAACGGTCGCCAGCGGCGGCGAGGCGGGCATGATTTGGGGGCGCACCGAGACGCCGGCCACCAACATCACGTTGATAAAAGTCAGTATTACCGCCCCCGCAAACTTCAGATTGTATAACGTCAACGGGCTCCAGGTTGTGGATTCTCAAATCAAGGTGACCGGAGGTGGCAACACGTTCTCGATCTACAACGCCCAGTTCACCATCACCAACAGCACGCTCGCAACGAATGTCTTTTCCATGGATGGCCTGGCTGGCACCAACTCGCTCGCGCTCTACAACACGCGGGCGAAAATGAATGATCCGACCGCGATCGGCATCAGCCCGCTCACCCTGAGCGCCAGCACGGTGTCAAACAGCACCAGCCTGGCGCTGCCGGCTGCCAGCGTGGCGAACTTTGTTCTGGGTGCAAACAACGCCACCGTGGCCGCCGCCGGCAACCTGGCCCTTACCAACACGCTTAATATTGCCACCAACGGCGGTTTCGGCCCGGGCACCAATACGCTCTTCACCTACACCGGCATTCTGGCCGCTTCGCTCCCGGCTCTGGGCACAGTGCCCGGCGGTTACAATTTCTCCTTTGACACCAATACCGCCGGTCAGGTGAAACTGGTCGTGACATTGCCTGCGCCTTCCGCCCCGACGAATTTCACGGCGACGGGGACGAACCTGCTGGTCAATTTGAAATGGAACGCGGTGGCCGGGGCGGCCGGTTACAACCTCAAACGCGGGACAGCCGGTGGCGGGCCGTATCCGACGGTTTTCAGCGGATTGGTGGCGACCAATTATTCGGATGCGGCGGTGACCAATGCGGTGACTTATTATTATGTGGTGACAGCGGTGTCGGGCGGCGAGAGCGCCAATTCCTCGCAAGTCAGTGCCGCCCCGTTGCCCTCATCGGTGCCGACCAATATTGTCGTGCAAGCTGGCGGGGGCCAATTGCAATTGTCCTGGCCGCAGGATCACCAGGGCTGGCGATTGCAGATTCAAACCAACAGTGCCACTGTGGGTTTGGGGGCCAACTGGGCTGACGTTCCCAATGCCACAGCCACCAACAAGATTTTCATCCCCGTCAATTCAACCAACGGCTCGGTCTTTCTCCGTTTGGCATATCCGTGACCCGATGAAAAACTGGCGAAGCATGATGAAGGATCGGTTTCATTCGCGAACGGTGCCGCAGCCTTTGTTGGCTGGGATGATCCCGAAACCGGTTGTGCCCGGTGGTGGCAATCATGGCTGGTCGCGGGTTCCGGTTGGGTTGGCGTGTGCCGGACTGTTGTTGGCCGTCACGACCTTGACCGGCGCGCCAGCGCTGCCGAACATCAACCCCAATAATGTGGTCAACATCACCAGTTTTGGGGCGGTCAGCAGTGAAACGCTGACCAACACTACCGCCATTCAAGACGCCATCAACGCCGCGGCCGCCGGCGGGACGACCAATGGTGCGGCTGGCGGCACGGTGGAAATCCCGGCGGGCACCTATTTGAGCGGACCGCTCACCTTCAAGAGCAGTGTCAATCTTCAGCTGGACAGCGGCGCGATTTTACGGATGCTGCCGTTTGGACAATATCCCGTCACCTGGTTTACCAATGGTGGCACCAACGTCTATTTCACGGCGAACAATTTTATTTCCGCCAGCGGACTGACCGACATTGAAATCAGCGGTTCGGGTGCGATTGATGGGCAGGGGGCGCCCTGGTGGCCGTGGGCCAATACCAATAACGCCGCGCGGCCCAGAATGATCTCCTGGTCCGGCTGCAATCGCGAGCTGATCCAGAACGTGACGCTGTCCAATTCCCCGATGTTTCACATTGCCATTGGCGGCAAGGCCGGCAACTCGACCGTTCAAGGCGTCACCATCCGCGCGCCGGCTTCGGGAGCCACCCCGCCGTCGCACAACACGGACGCGTGCGACGTCAGCGGGACGAACATCCTGGTTCAAAATTGCGACATCAGCGTGGGAGACGATAATTTCACCTGCGGCGGGGGTACTTCCGGTGTTCTCCTCACCAACAACACCTATGGCAACGGCCACGGAATTTCCATCGGCAGTTACACCGACGGCGGCGGTGTGTCCAACATCACCGTCATTAACTGCACGATCAATGGGGCTGACAATGGCATCCGCATCAAGTCGGACCTCGGGCGCGGCGGCCTCGTCCAGAACATCGCCTATTACAATATCGGCATGACGAATGTGCGTTTCCCGATAACCATATATGGTTATTACAACTGGTATGGCACCCCCAGCAGCATTTCGCCGGCGATTGCCGCCAGCACCAACGCGGCGACCGTCACCAGCGAAACGCCGATTTATCGGAACATCACCTTCAGCAACATCAATGCGACTTCCGTCAGCGGCTATCCGGTGGGCATCATCTGGGCGCGCACGGAAATGCCGGCCACCAACATCGTCTTCAACAAGGTCAATGTGACCGGCAACCGGAATTTCTGCCTCTACAATGTCAGCGGCGCGCAGTTCATTGATTCAAAGATCACCGTGTCCTCCACCAGCAACACGTTCGCCCTGTTCAACGCCCAGGTCAGCGTCACCAATACCGTGCTGGCCACCAACCTGGTGACGTTCGATGGGGTGACCACCAACGGTTATGGCAACCGCCTGGCGTTTTACAACGCGCGCGCTTCCTTGAAAAACACCAACGTCTTCGATGACGGCCCGCTCACCCTGGCCGACAGCGCGTTGACCGTCAGCAACAACTTGACGTTGTTCCCGAGCACCATCTTGAATTTTACGCTGGATGGCATCACCAACCGGGTGGTGGTGGTGAGCAACCTGATGTTGGGCGGCACCATCAATCTGACCAGCGGTCCCGGGTTTGGCCGAGGAACCAACACGCTGTTGACTTATGGCGGCAACTTGATCGGGACGAATCTGCCCACCCTCGGTTCGACGCCGCCGGGCGGATATACCTGCGCTTTTGATGTCTCCCAGGCCGGCGAAGTGAAGCTGATTGTATCGCTGCCGGCGCCGGCCGCGCCGACGAACCTCACGGCGACGGGAACAAATCTGCTGATCCAATTGAACTGGGATGCCGTGTCAGGCGCGACCAACTACAACTTGAAGCGCGGGACGATCAACGGCGGCCCATACCCGATGGTTTTCGGCGGGTTGTTGGTGACGAATTATTCCGACGCCGCAGTGACCAATGCGGTGACGTATTATTACGTCGTTACCGCGGTATCCGGGGCCGAGAGCACCAGCTCCCTGCAAGCCAGCGCTGTTCCGCTGCCTTCAGCGGTCCCGACCAATATTGTCGTGCGGGCAGGCGGGGGCCCATTGCAGTTGTCCTGGCCGCAGGACCACCAGGGCTGGCGCCTGCAGATTCAAACCAACCATGCCGCCGTCGGTTTGGCGGGCAATTGGGTCGACGTTCCCAATGCCACAACCACCAACCAGGTTTTCATCCCCATCAATCCGAGCAATGGTGCGGTTTTTCTCCGGCTGGCGTATCCATAAGCGCCGGAACAATCATTTCGGACTTCTTTTCCGGTAATCGCCGCGGCTGAAATACTTTTCCAGCCAGATGTAGAGGCAGATGAACAGGTAACGGCTGCCCATTTCCCGCATCATCAGTTTCGCCTCGCCCGTGCGCCGGTTGCGCCAGGTGATGGGGATGACGGTCCAGGTAAATCCCCGCACAACGGCCTTGAGCGGCAGTTCAACGGTGAGATTGAAATGGGGCGAGATCAAGGGCCGGCATCCGTCAATCACTTCGCGCCGGTAGGCCTTGAAGGCGTTGGTCGTGTCGTTCAGGCGGATGGCAAAGAGGGTCTTGAGAAAGAAGTTGGCCAGGCGATTGATGAACAGCTTGATTTTGGGATAATCGACCGTGCCACCGCCTTTGATAAAGCGGCTGCCGAAGACACAATCCCAGCCCTGGTTCAGTTCGTCCCAATAGCGGACCACGTCCCGGCAATCATCGGATTCATCTGCCATCATGATGACCACGGCGTCACCTTTCATGTGATCGAGCCCAAAGACAACCGCGCGGCCGAAGCCGTGCAGGCCGGAATTTTTTATCGGAACCAATTCGGGAAGCCGGGCCTGGGTTTGGACCAGCAGTTCCCAGGTCCGGTCGGTGCTGCCATCGTCAACGACGATGATTTCATGCGGCAGGTTATGCAGCCGCAGCTCCAGATGAAGATGCTCCACGGTGGAACAGATGCAGCCTTCCTCATTGCGTGCGGGAATGACCACCGACAACAAGGCCAGCGGACGCGGTTGGGGCAGGGGATCGCTCATGTGCTGCTGGATAGCTCGAGCCATTCCGGGTGCTGTTCGGCGTGGCCGGCGATTTCATCCAGAACGCTTTCCAGTTTCGTGGCCGGATGCCAGTTCCATTCGGCCGCCGCCCGCGCCGGATCAAGCACCAGCCAGGGCACATCGTAGCGCCGCGGGACGGGGTCACGGTTGATTTCCAGGGGGCCAAAGCGGGAGGCGCACCAGTCGCTCAATTGCGCGAGCGACAGGCTGTTCGCCGGGCCGCCGCTCACATTGAGCACGCGCCCGGCCTTTTCCGGGTGACGCAGCTGCATGGCAATCAGGGAGGCCAGGTCACGGGGATGCAGACAATCGCGCACCTGGTGGCCGGTGCCGCCGAAACCGATGTATTTCAGAGGCTGCTTCCGGCGGTACGAATGGATCCAGAACGTGAAAATGCCCTGGTCCGGTTTCCCGAACTGGCCGGCGCCGGCGAGCACCCCGCAACGGTTGATGAATGCCGGCAAATCGAAGGCCAGCCCGTATTCCAAAATCAAAAGCTCCGATGCCAGTTTTGCGCTCCCGTAAAGCGACAGCGGCGGCTGGGTCGAAAAATCCTCCGTCACGCCTGCCGGTGAAAGCCCTGGTTCGTGCACTTCGGCAAAACGCGGAATGAAGGCCTGGTTCTTCACGTCCATCGGCAGTGCGGAAAGCCGGGCGGCGGAGCAAACGCGGCTGGTGCCGAGCATGACAAAACCGGCGCCCTGCCGTTTGCAATATTCCAGGAGATGAAGGGTGCCGACGAGATTGTGCTCCATCAGTTGGCGGCTGCTGGTCAGTCCCGAAACTCCGGCCAGAACGCTGGGATTGGCCGCCGCGTCGATGACCCAATCCACCTTGGGCAGATCTTCCAGATCGCTCGGGTTGCGAATATCGCCGTGCCGGAAACGGATGTCCGCCTGCCGGAGGCGCTGCCGGTTCGATTCACTTCCCGGGCGGCTTAGATTGTCGAGGCCGATGATTTCAAGATTTTCGATCTGGCGCTTCAATTCGGACGCCAATGCGCCGCCAACGAATCCACAGATGCCGGTGATGAGAATCTTCATGGGTGTCACGCAATTTTGGTCATGCCCGCTGCCGGCAAAGGATATTCTTATGCGCCGGCGAAACAAGACGATTCAAACTCGTGACCTGGCATCGGGCGCCGCCATTTTCATCGTCCACTCGATGACGGGCAATGCGGCTCGCTACGGGCTCGCGTGGTATGGGGCGTGGGCTTCATAGAGTTTGAGCCGGGCTTGGATGGCCTCGGCCAGCGGCTGGTTGTTTTGGGTGGCATTGAGATTCAACGCCCGTTTGGCCGTCTCGATTGCGTCAGCATAGCGTCCTGCCTCAGCGTAGGCCGCTGCCAGCGTGTCCAGGAGTTGTGGCGATACGCTTCCGGCAAGCCGCTCCGCCTGCAGCGCCAGTTTCACCGCCTCGCTGCCGTCTCTCAGAGAAGCCGCCGGTCCGGTCGCCAGCAACCAGGCCAGATCGAGGTAAGCCGGCAACTGACGAGGATCGAGCTGTATTGCCTTTTGAAACTGTGTAATCGCCGCCTTAAAGTCGCGTTGCGCTTGGAGCGCCTGGCCGAATCGAAAATGGGCCAGGGCAGAATTGGGGATCAGTTCAATCGTCCTTTGATATTCCCCGACGGCCTCGGCCAGCTTGCCCTGGGTGGCTAGGGCCTTGGCCAGATTACCGTGAGCGTCGGCATTGTTGGGATCCATTCGAATCGTCGCCTGGAATTGAACCACTGCCTCATCCAGCCGACCCTTTTCGCCAAGAGCACGGGCAAGATTGTAGTGGGCGTCGGCATAGCCGGCATCAATCTCAATGGCCTTTTGGAAATGAATGATCGCCTCATCCGGCCTGCCTATTTGAACCAAAGCGGCACCTGATTTGTTGTGGGCTTTGGCGAAGCCGGGCCTGAGTTCCAGCACCTTTTTGAAATGGTCAATCGCCTCCTCAGATCGCCCGCTCCGCATCAAAGCATCGCCCAGATTGTAGTGTGCCTCGAGATATTCGGGGTTGATGTGCAGCGCCAGCTGATACTGGCCGATGGCCTCCGCGTACCGGCCTTGCAGGGCCAGCGCATTGCCCAGATTATTGTGGGCCTCGGCATAGTCAGGGTTGATGTGAAGGGCCTGTTGATACTGTTCGATCGCTTCATTGAACCGGCTTTGGGGAATCAAGGCATTGCCCAGATTATTGTTGGCTCGGGCATTCTCCGGCGTGCAGGCAAGGGTATGTTTCCAAAGCAATTCATTATTGCGCCAATATGAAGTTTGAATCGCGGCGCAGACCATCAACGCCGCAATGACCCCGGCTGCGGCGGTTGCCAGCACCTCGCGACGGTATCGCCAGGAAACACTGGATTCCTGGAGGGCCCAAACAACGGCCAAGGTCAACCCGATCTGCGGCAAATAGGTATAACGATCAGCATGGGCATAGTAGGATATCTGAACAATCCCGGTCACCGGCACCAGCATTCCAACATACCAGAGCCAGCCAACGATAAGACAGGGATGCTGCTTTCGAAGCACCCAAGCCCCCAATGAAATGGCAGCCAGCAGGAACAACGCACCGGCCAGCTTCCATGATGGCAGGCTTCCGGTTGACATCGGATAAGGAATCGCCAATGCCACCGGGCAGACCGTCTGCCAGAGGTAGGTAACGTACGAAACCAGACCATTTTGCAGCCGCGAGAACAGGGTGAATCGGTCGGCAACCGGGATTTTTTCCGACACGAGACTTGTGGCAATACACGACGCGGCCGACAGCAGGAACAAGGGAAGCTTTTCGATGAGCAGCCGGCCCAAAGTCTCGAACGAGGAATGCGAAACCACCGTCGGCGAAAGTCGTCCCAGCGGCCAGTAATCCAGCAGCAACAGCACAAACGGCATTGTCACCAGCATGTTCTTTGACAAAAGCCCCATGGCGAAGAGAAGCACCAGGGCCGAATAATTGACGAGCGACGAAGGCTGACGCACGTAACGCACATAAGCTCCCAAGGTCAGCATGAAGAACAATCCGCTTAACACGTCCTTGCGTTCCGCCACCCAGGCCACGGATTCCACCCGCAGCGGATGAATGGCAAACACCGCCGCGATGAACGCGCTGGGCCACAGCGCACTGGCCGGTGTGGCCATCGCCCTGACGTTTTTGCTGATGCGAAGCCCCATCATTTGCCGCAATACCAAGAACAACAACACCGCATTCGTCGCATGAAGCAGGACATTGGTCAGGTGATGGCCGCCGGGATTCAACCTGTAGAGCTGGCAATCCAGCATGTGCGAGAGCCACGTGAGTGGATGCCAGTGGCCGATCTGACTGTAAGTGAAGGCCCAGCCAATTCCGCGGAAGGTCAGGCCTTGAGCGACCTGCGGGTTGTCGGTCACATACAAGTCGTCGTCATAGTTGATGAATTCGTGCCGCACTGTCTGGCCGAAGACCACGAACACCGCGACCACCAGAAAAAAGCTCACGCTCCAAACGGCGCGTTGGGAATCCGGCCGGGGGGGCGCCAGATTCGGGCGTCGAGGGGAATTGTCGGATTTCATCGCGGTTTGGTTTCCGTCGCTTCAAAATGTTGATGCCGGTTATGGTTTTTCGTGGTAAGGGGAATTGGCTTCGTAAAGTTTGAGCCGGGCTTGGATGGCTTCGGCCAGCGGCTGGTTGTTTTGGGTGGCGGGGAGATTGAAGGCGCGCCGGGCGGTCTCGATCGCTTCGGGAAACCGTCCCGCCTCGGCATAGGCTGCCGCGAGGGTGTCCAGCAGTTGGGGTGACTCAATTCCCGCCAGCGTCCGGGCCTGTTCCGCCAGCCCCACCGCCTTGGTGCCATCACGCAATGAGCCATCCGGACAAGTTGCCAGCAACCAGGCCAGGCTGACGCGGACCGGCAAATGGTGCATATCCAGATCGAGGGTTTTCTGGTATTCAGCGATGGCTGGCTGGAAGCGGTGTCGGGCCTGCAACGCCTGGCCATACCGGAAGTGGGCTTGGGCGGAGTTTGGGATCAACGCCAGGGTCCGTTGGTACTCCCGGATGGCCTCATCCAGCTTGCCTTGGGTGGTCAGCAGGTTGGCCAGATTGCCGTGTGCGTCCGCATAGTAGGGTTTGAGTCCGATGGCCAGCCGGAATTGCGTGGCAGCTTCATCCGGCCGGTCGCGCATTCCGAACACCGTACCCAGGTTGTAATGGGCCTCGGCATAATCAGGGTTAACGGCAATGGCTTTCTGGTAATGTGCGATCGCCTCATCCAGCCGCCCGCTTTGCATCAGTGCGATGCCGAGGTTGTTGTCGGCTTCGGCATAGTCGGGCTGGATTTCCAGCGCCTTTTGGAACTGTTCCATCGCCCCATCCATTTGTCCCTTTTGGAGAAGGATATTGGCGAGATTGAAATGCGAAGTGGCAACGGTGGGGGCAATTTTGATGGCTTTCTCAAAGGCTGCGATCGCCTCGTCCGTTTGCCCGGCTTTCAGCAGGGCATTGCCCAGATTGTTGAGAGCTTCGAAGGCGTTGGGACTGATTTCCAGCGCTTTTTTGCAATAAGCAATCGCCAGATCGATCTGTCCTTTTTGGGAACAAATGTCGCCCAGGTTGCTATAAGCCATGGCGGCATTGGGATTTCTGGCAATGGTCGTTCGCCACAACGTTTCGGTATCCGCATACATCCGGCATTGGCGCCAGGTTAGCACGCCCAGCACCAATAACAGGGCGCCACAGAACCCGGGTTCCAGGAGCGGCTTTCCTTTCTGGAAAAAGCCAAAGCTGAAGAGGGTGGTCATTCCCGCCGCCGTCAGCGCCAGCGGACCAATGCTGGCAAGATATTGGAAATGATCCCCCACAAACGAATAGCGGAAGAAATAAACCTTGAAAAAATCAAGCACCGGAAACAGCAAAATCACAAAATAGGCAAACGCAAAAAAGGCCGCTCTCAGCCGGCCATTTCGATTCAGCCATAAAACCGCCAGCGTGAGGGCGACCGCCAGGGCGGGCCAATACGCCAGGGGCCGGGTCGCATCAATTGTCCAGCGCGGATAAATAAATATCAAGGGATGCGGCCAAAACAATTTCCCCAGATAAAACCAGACTATTTTGCCGGCGACCACCAGACGTTCGGGCCAGGTCTGTATCCATTCCGGGCCCACCGCCCCGGAATGGTATTGCTGTTCCCAAATCGTCCAACCGCTGGCCGCCGCGGAAATTAATAAAAATGGCACCAGCCTGAAAATATTCCGCCAGCGCCACTGGCCGTCTTTCCACCACCAGCACAAGCCGAGCACGGCCGGCAGCATCACCGTTGACGCCTTGCTCAGAATCGCCAGTGCGGCGCAAAGCAGCGCCAGTCGGTAGAACCATTCGTTTCTTTTCTTTCCCGTCTGCGCCTGGGCCGCCCGCCAGCTTAGAAAAAATAAAATTGTGAGCAGGTAGAACAAACATGATTGCGTGTTTTTCAACTCGGTGATCCAGGCCACGGATTCCGCCTGTACCGGGTGCAACGCCCACAGGGCAGCTCCCAACCATGCGCCGCGCACATTCAAGCGGCGCAACACCTGCCATAGCAGCATGGCACACGCCGCGTGCATGGCGATGTTGACCAGATGATAGGGCAGGGGATTGAGGCCCCAGAGCGCGTGCTGCACCCAAAAACTTGTCAGCACCAGCGGGTAATAGACCGCCGCACTGCTCGTCCAGATCCCCTTGAACCCAACCGGGCCGATGATACAGGCATTTTTCGTCAAATGCGCATCATCGTCCCAGATAAAACCCCCGTGCGACGCCGGAAGGCAGGCCAGGAATGTGGCGGCAATCAGCAGCACCCCAAGGAGCCAATCCCGTTGCCACAAAGACTGCGCCAGTTTTGTGGTTTGGTTCACAGCCAGATTAAATCAAATGCGGCTTCAAACGTCAGGCCATTCTTGGCTCCGGCATTGCTCCCGGGGCGGACTTGCGACCGCGCCCTTCCGGCGGGTCGCCGCGATGGAAAATGCGGTTGAAGCTACGGCTTTTCGTGATAAGGAGAATTGGTTTCATAGAGCTTGAGCCGGGATTGAATGGCCTCCGCCAAAGGCTGGTCATTCTTGGTGGCATTGAGATTGAGTGCTTGTCGGACCGTTTCGACCGCTTCCGGAAATCTTCCGGCTTCCGCGTACGCCGCCGCCAGCGTGTCCAGCAGCTGCGGCGACTCTCCTCCGGCAATCGCTTGCGCCTGGAGGGCGAGTTCCACTGCCCGGTTGCCATCCCGTAGGGACGCGTCCGGACACGTTGCCAGCACCCAGGTCAGGTTCAGATGCGCCAGCACGTGCCGGGGATCCAGGACCAGGGTTTTCTCATATTCCGCCCTCGCGGCCGCGAAATGGCGTTGGGCCTGCAATGCCTGGCCATACCTGAAGTGGACCGGTGCCAAATCCGGCAACAACGCCAGTGCCCGCTGGTAATGCTCAATGGCTTCATCCAGCCGGCCGGTCGACACCAGCGCCACGGCCAAATTGAAATGCGTCTCCGCGTTGTCGGATTTGAGTTGCAGGGCATTCTGATAATGCTCGATGGCCTCCGATACGCGCCCCAACCGGAACAGAACGTTTCCGAGATTATTATGGGCCTCGAAATAGTCAGGTTTGATCTGCAGCGCCGCTTTGAAGCGGCCAACGGCCTCCTCGTTCCTGCCCAATTTTGCCAGGGCGGTTCCCAAATTATAGTGCGTCTCGGCGCGACGTGGGTTGAGCGCCAACGCATGCTCGTAATATCCCATCGCCTCAGCCGATCTTCCCATATCGGACAAAATGCTTCCCATGTTATCGTACGCTTCCGGGGAATCGGGGGCAATTTGCAGCGCTCGCGCGTAGTGTTCCGTCGCTTCCTCGGGCTTGCCCGCTGCCCTCAAGAGAAGCCCCAGATTGTTATGGGCCAGCCAGGCGTTCGGATTCCTGGTCAAGGTGTCCTGCCAGATCGTTTCCTCGTTGCGATAAATGTGCACTTGTTTCCACGTGCACAGGCCCAGCGCCAGAAAGACGGCCGTGCCGGTCAGCTGGCCAATTAATCGCCCTCTTTTTCCCAGTCGCCGTTCGATCGCAATGCCCCCGCTGACCGCCAGGGCGGTGAGGGCGATGAGGGAAAAATACTGGTAGTGATCGGCCACCAGCGAATACCGCATGAAGTAGATGTTTACGAACCCCAGGGCGGGGAAAAGCATGAGCAAATAGTAGCCATAGCCGAACAACCATGGCCTGCCCCACCGTCGCCGGCAGGTCCAGCCAGCCAGCAATCCCGCCAGAAGCAGCAGTCCCGGGACGTATGACAGGGGATTCTGCGCGGCAATCTGCCATCGGGGGTAAACAAAACACAAATCCAGCGGCAGCACCGCCTTGTAAAGATAGAACCACAAAGCCCAGCCCGACCCGGCCAGCCGTGACCAGAAGCTGTCATGCCGCACCACATCCACCCCGATCGCCCGCAGGGGTGCAAACCACAGCGTGACGCAGCCCAGCAGTGCCGCGGCGGCAAAAAACGGGAGGCTGCGCAGTACATCCCGGCGATCAATCCTTCCGCGGCGCCACCAGCCGATTCCCAGCAGCACGAAGGGAAGCATCACCACCGCGGTTTTGCTTAACAACGCGAGGACAAACGCGCCCAGCGCCAACCAGTACCAGCGCCGGCGTCCCTCGTCATCGAATCGGACATACCAGAGCAGCGCCAGGGCGCAGAACAACATCGCGAGCGTGTTCTTCTGCTCGGCAATCCAGGCCACCGATTCGACATTGACGGGGTGCACGGCGAACAGGGCGGCGGCGAACCAGGCCGCCGGAACCCCGAGCCGGGCCAGTATCCGCCACCAGAGCACCGCATTCAGCGCGTGCAGGATCACATTGACCACGTGGTATCCCACGGGATTGGCTCCCCACAGACGCCACTCCAACCACCAGGTGCTTGAAGTCATCGGCCAGTAGTCAGGAGCTTCCCTCGTGCACCAGAAGCGGTACAATCCGTCAGGACTTTTGATCAGGGGATTGTTGATCACCAGGCTGTAATCATCCCAGATGAACCCGCAGTGCAGGGCGGGGAGATACACCGCCAACGTCACGGCGACCAGGCCCAGGCCCAGAAGCCAGTTCCGGCCCCGTGAGGGTTGCGCGGATTTCCTGGTTGGTTTCACGCCCTGATTAAATCACGTGCCGCTTCGAACGTCAGGTCATTCTTGGAGCTTGAGGCGGGATTGGATGGCCTCATCCACTTTTGGTTGTTTGGGCCATGGGCTGGCGGCTGCCGAGCGCCGCCCTCGCAGGATGCGCGAGTCCATTACGGGCCTTGCCCGCCCAGCGAGCGCAATTGCCGTTTTGCCCCCTCGTGGTTTGGATTCAACCGCAGTGTCTCCCGATAATGTTGTATCGCTGCTTCCTGATGCCCCTGCATGAGCAGGACGTTGGCGAGGTTGTTGTGTGCCGCGGGATAGTCCGGCTTTAGCCGTAGAGCGTCGCCATAAGCGGCGACCGCTTCGTCCAGTTTGTGCTGCATGACAAAGACATTGCCGAGATTGTAGTAGGCGTCCGCCTTGTCCGGACGATAGCGAATGGCTTCGCGAATCCGGGCCACCGCTTCGTCCAGTTCTCCCTTTACTGCCAGGGCCGTTCCGAGATTGTTAAGTGCGTCGTCGTAACTGGGGCTGATCCGGACGGCCTGGCGATAATGGTCTATGGCCTCATCCAGCCGGCCTTTGCTGAAGCAATACTCGCCAAGATTGTAATACGCGAGGTAATTGCCTTTTGTCACTGCAACGGCGTGGCGAAAAAGAGTTTCGCTGTTCCGCCAATAGCGCAATTGATCCAGCATCCGCGCTGTGCCGGCCGTGAGAACCAGCAGCGCGAAGCTCCAAATTGCCGGGGCCGGCAGCCGCCAGCGTTGAAAAGCTTCGCCCGCCCCCCACACCAGCAGGATGAACATACCGATAAGCGGCAGGTAGGTGTAACGATCCGCCATGGATTGCATTCCCACCTGTACCAGTCCAAGCGTGGGGACCAGCATTCCCAAATACCAGAACCAGCCCGTGAGGAGGAACGGGAACTGGCGACGAAATTGAATTGCAAACATGATTGCCGCCAAAATCAGTGCGGCGGACAGACCGAATACCCAAAATGGCCAGTATCCGTGATGCGGATAGGGAATCGCCAGGTTCACCGGCCAAAACATCTTAGACAGATAGCGCACATAAGAAACGATCGCATTGACCAACCGAATTCCCAGGGTGATGTGGGTCAGGGGTTGAATCGCTCCTTTCTGGGCTGCAAATGTCACCACGCAAGACGCGGCGGCCAGGGCGAAAAAGGGTAGCTTCTCCCAAATCAAACGCCTGAAGGTTGGGAGATCAAAACGGTTTAGCGGCCAGTAGTCCAGCAGCAGCAGGACCAACGGCAGTGTCACCAGCATCGGCTTGCTCATCAGCCCCAGCGCGAAAAACGCCAGCGCCAGCCAGTAATCTCCAGATCCAAGGCCCCAGATCCCAGACGCATGATTGCCGGGTTTTTCATCCAAAGTCCCCGTTCCGTGATCTGTGGCTTGCGCAAAACGGGTGTAGAAAAGCAACGTCAGCATGAAAAAGAATCCGCTCAAAACGTCCTTGCGCTCCGACACCCAGGCGACCGATTCCGCGTGCAACGGGTGCAGCCCAAACAGCGCCGCCACCAACGCGCTTCGCCAATGAGACCCGGTCAGCCGTCGCAATAACAAAAACAACAGCACCGTGTTGGCCGCATG
>Ga0265338_10003224_pt1 | contig 23254 bp, 24 predicted proteins | sample 42126metaG_FD_193579 | JGI IMG/M metagenome (GOLD analysis project Ga0265338, IMG submission 193579) | Rhizosphere microbial communities from Carex aquatilis grown in University of Washington, Seatle, WA, United States - 4-21-26 metaG | ecosystem: Host-associated > Plants > Roots > Rhizosphere... | reverse complement strand
AGACGTCGATCTCGGCTCCCGGAACCGGCTCACCGGACACGCCGAGCACGCGCCCGTGCACCCACAGGGGATCGCCGCCGGGCTGCTCGCTGATGCTCTCGCCGTACCCTCGAAGCGGCGAGCCGGCCGCCCAGAAGGGGCCGACCACCGTCGACTCCGTCGCGCCTGCGGGACGTTCGGTCGCGACCGCGTCGACGAGCATCGAGACGCCGAGCGCGTCGGACCAGAGGATGAACTCCTGACGGTGACCGTCCGTGATCCGGCCCGTCTCGGTCAGCGCCGCGATCGCGCGCTCCCATTCCTCCCTCGTCAGGCGGACCTCGGCGACGAGGTCGTGGAGGTGCCTCGTCAGCGCCTGCAGCAGTTCCCGCAGGCGCGGATCCGGGCAATCGTCGAAGCTCGCAACCGCCTCCGCGGTGATCTGCTCGGGACGCGTGACGCTCACGCCGCGCTCTGCGACCTCACGTACTCGATGTAGCCGCGCACGTCCGCCGCCGGCTCGGAGTAGGCGTCGCCGAGAGCCGACTCCATCGCCGCCATGTACTCCTTCGTCCACGCCGGGAAGTCGTAGTCGATCGCGTTGAGGAACTCGAGCGTCGCGCAGAGGCGTATGTCGGCGATCGAGGGCGAGTCGCCGCCGATGAACGTCTTCCCGTCCAGGAAGAACGTGCGGTAGACGTCGAGCGGCTCGGCGATTGCGTCCTCGGCGGCCTTCTGCGCCGCCGCCTTTGCGGCGTCGTCCGCGTCGGACGAGCCGACCTCGCCGGGGTACTGCGGGAAGTTCAGCGTCGGATACGTCGCGCGCCCGACGAGCGGATAGAGCGTGGCGAGCAGGTAGAACATCGCGCTGTCGACCATCGCTCGCTCGCCCGGGTCGGTCGGATAGAACCGGTCGAGCCCGTGTCTGTTGCAGAGGTAGGTCATGATCGCGCAGCTCTCCCAGAGCGAGCCGCGCGGCAGTCCCGCCTCTTCCAGCATCGGCGTCAGGTGGGCCGGGTCCTTGGCGAGGAACTCCGGCTCGCCCGTCTTCCCCCAGACGTCCAGCTCTTCGAAGTCGAGCCCGGCGGCGCGCACGAAGATCCGCGCCGTCAGGTTGTTCACGCTCGGCTTGAGGATGCTCAGCGTGTTTGCAGCCATGTGAACCTCCCTAGTGCTCGACGAGCTTCGATTTGTACTCGCTGCGCCGTAGCGTCCCCCACGGCACGAGATCGATCCGGGTCTGGACGACGAGGACGCTGCGCACTCTCTCACGGATCGCCTCCGCGAGACCAGCGTCGTCGGATCCGCCGCGCCCCAGCTCGACGCTGACGGGAAGCGGCGGCTCCTGCTTGACGCCGGGCGCCGGCGGCCGGACGAGAATGTGGCCGCTGACCTGCGGCGCGAACGAGCTCACGACCTCGCGGACCGCCGACGGGAAGACGTTGACGCCGCGCACGATGAGCATGTCGTCGCTTCGCCCGATGCAACGCACGCGCGGGCTCGTTCGACCGCAGCGGCACGCGCCCGTGCGCACGAGGACGTGGTCGCGCGTGCGGAAGCGCAGCAGCGGCGCTGCGCGATGCCGGAGATGCGTGAGCACGAGCTCGCCCGAGCTGCCGTCGTCCATGGCTGTGGCGACACCTGTCTCCGGATCGACCAGCTCGGCGTGGACGAAACCGCGCGCGCCGAGATGCATGCCGTCCTGCTCCTCGCACTCGCCCCAGAGCGACACGCCGATGTCGCCGATGCCCATCGCCTCGGTGACCCTGGCGCCCCAGCCCTGCTCGAGCTTCGCGCGGAAGGCCGGCTCGCCGCCGCCGGGCTCGCCCGCGACGAGCACGCGCTCGACGCTCGACGCGGCAAGATCGACGTCGCGTTCCGCCGCCCAGTCGATCAGATACGCGGCGTACGACGGCGTCAGCACCGCGGCCTCGGGACGCAGCTGCTCGACGGCGAGCATCAACCGCTCGGTGTTCCCGGTGCCGAACGGGATGTGGCAGAGGCCGATGCGGTCGAACGAGGCGAGCGCCGCACCCGCGACGAACGGTCCCGCGTTGTACGTCGAGACGATGCGCTGCCCGGCGACGATCCCGGATGCGGCGTAGCTGCGCGCCGAGGCGGTCACCCAGTTGTCGAGATCTCCGGCGGTGAGCGGAACATAGCTGGGCGTGCCGGTGGTGCCGCTCGTCGAGTAGATCCGGACGATCTCGGAGGCGTCCGCGCAGAGATGCGAGCCGATCGGGTTCTCCGGCGTGCACGCCGCCTTGATCTCGCGCTTCTCCGTGAGCGGAAGGTGGGCGATGTCCGCGAGCCCGCCCGCCGCCTCCCCGGACGCGATCCCCGCCGCGGTGAGCTTGTCGCGATAGAACGGCGAGCGCTGGAAGAGGTAGGCGAGCTGGGTGCGATAGCTCGCATCGTCGAGCGCGAGCTGCTCCGCCCACGGACGGGACTCGATCTCCGGCTCCAGCATCACTCCCGCTCCGGCTTGTACGCGACCGCCTCCTCCGCCTTGGCAGCCATCAGGAAGCCGACCGGGTGCTCCTGCTCCTCGGCGAGATGGGCGAGCAGACCCGCCGTCCGCGCGAGAATCGGCACGGCCTTCACGGACGAGGACGCGAAGCCGAGGTCGAGCATCACGGCGGCGCTGGGCATGGCGACGTTCATCGTCATCGGTTTCCCCCAGACCTCGGCGACCGCGTCGCGGAGGTGACGCGCGAGCAGGACGTGCGGCCCGCTTACGCCGCGCACGTCCGCCAGCTCGAGAATCCGCTCGGCGCGAGGGTCGAGCGGGCGATGGACCGGGTGGCCGAAGCCGGGCGCCCTCCCACCGGATTCGTGGATCGCGCGCGCCACGTCCCCGGCGACCGCAGCGGGCTCACCGCCGGCGAGCACCTCCGCCTGCGCGCGCTCGAGCAGCAGCGCACACTCCTCCGACGTGCCGAGGATGACCGGACCGCAGCCGAGGATCCCCGCAGCGACTGCGCCGTGCAGCGATCCGGGATCCGCGGCGAGCGTCATGCGCGCCGCCACGTTGGACGGCATCATCCCGTGCTCCGCGATGGCGACGAGGAGCAGATCGAGGAAGTAACGCTGCTCGTCGGTCGGCTCCCGGCCGGTGAGCAGCAGATGGAAGTACCCGGTGAAGGTCATTCGGCCCATCAGGTCGTTGCAGAGATCGCGTCCGCGCACCTCGACCCGGTCCGGATAGGCCTGGCAGATGTGGCTGACCGGTTCGTCCATGGCCCGGGGACCCTGCCACATTCAAGCGCTCGAGGCGGCCTGCCGATTTCAACCCTGTTGCCGCGCCTTCTCGCTCCCACCGTCCTCGCCGTCTGGCTCATGGCGTTCGCCGGCCCCGCGCTCGCGGGCGGGCCACCGGTGTTCGCGATCGTGCCGAACCAGTCGGGCGCGCCCACACCGGCCGGCAGCTCGCTCCACGCCGCGATCCGGCGGCAGCTCGCGGCCGACCGGCGCGAGCTCGCCCGCGTGAACCACGACCGGCGCGCGCTGATCGCGACCGCTGAGCACGCAGAGGCGCGGGCGAACGCGGCGACGACGAACGTGCCGTTCGCACTGGAGGATCTCGCGGGACGGAGCCGCCAGGCGGCGGCCGCCGACGCGACGCGCGCAGCACAGCTGCGCCGCGCGATCGCGGGACTGCAGACGGCGCTCCAGCCGGTCGTCGTCCCCGCAGGCGCGTTCGACTCGGGACCCGCGGCGGTGGGCGCGTACGCGGTGCAGCTCGCCGAGCGCTACCTCGGCGTCCGCTACGTCTGGGGCGGCAGCCTGCCCGACGAGGGCTTCGACTGCTCCGGCTTCGTCAAGTACGTCTACGGACAGATCGGCATCGAGCTGCCGCACTACGCGGCGTCGCAGTGGGCGCAGACGGTGCACGTGCAGCCGTCGCAGCTCGAGCCGGGCGATCTCGTCTTCTTCGAGCCCCGCGCCGACGGCCCCGGACACGTCGGCATGTACGTCGGCAACGGGATGTTCATCGAGGCGCCGCATACCGGCGCGGTCGTCCAGTATCAGAGCCTCGCGTTCGAGATGTCGACGATGGGCTTCGTCGGCGCGAGCCGCCCCGCCGCGTAGCCACGTAGGCTGCGCCGATGCCGTCGTTCGCCGATCTGCTCGCCGCGCGCGGCGTCCTCCTCGCGGACGGCGCCACCGGGACGAACTACCAGACCATGGGGATCGAGCCCGGAGTTGCGCCGGAGGAGTGGGTGTTCGACGCACCGGAGAAGGTCCAGGAGCTGCATCGCCGCTTCGCGGAGGCCGGCTCGGATCTCGTTCTCACCTGCACATTCGGCGCGACGAGCCTGCGGGTGGCCGACGGCCCGCTGGCCGGCCGCGCCCGCGAGGTGAACATCCGCGCGGCGGAGCTCGCGCGCGAAGCCGTCGGCGAGGAGCGGCTCGTGGCAGGCTCGCTCGGCCCGACCGGACAGCTCGTCGAGCCGTACGGCCTGCTCACGCACGACGCGGCCGTCGAGGCGTACGCGGAGCAGGCGCGGGCGCTCACCGACGGGGGCGTCGACCTGCTCGTGCTCGAGACGTTCTTCGCGCTCGAGGAGGCGCTCTGGGCGATCGAGGGCGCGCAGAGCGTGTCGGATCTCCCGCTCGTCGCGTCGTTCAGCTTCGACCAGGGCACCCGCACGATGATGGGCGTGAGCGCGTCCGACGTCGTCGCGGCGGTCGAGCCGCTCGGCGTCGCCGCCCTCGGCGCGAACTGCGGACGGTCGCTCGCCGACATGGACAGCGTCGTCGGCGAGTTCCTGGAGGCAGCGCCGCACCTTCCTCTCTGGGTGAAGCCAAACGCAGGCGTGCCGCGCATCGTCGGCGACGAGGTCGTCTACGAGGCCGGCCCCGAGGATCTCGCCGAGCACGTCCGCGGCTACGCAGACCGCGGCGCCCGCATCGTCGGCGGTTGCTGCGGCTCCACTCCGGAGCACGTCGCGGCGATCGCTTCGGCGCTCGACCGCACCGCACCGTAGTTCGCCCCGATGGGCACGGGGCACGGTCGCCGTATAGGGTCGGCGTCCGGCCCGAAACACTGCGCAAAAGGAGCCACACATGCGTTGGAAGCCACTCTCCCTCGCGGCGATCGTGATTCTCGCCGCGGGCTGCGGCGGAGGCGGCCACAAGTCCTCCACAACCACGACCAACACGTCGGCGGCCGCCGCGACGAAGGCAGCGTCGACCGTCGCAGCGAAGGCGAACGCGGCCGCGGCCGCGGCCGGTCTCACCGGTCTCGCGACGACCGCGAATTGCAGGCAGCTCGCCGACCTCTCGGCCGAGTACGCGCAAGCGCTCCAGGGGACGAACTCGAGCAACATCAAGAAGACGTCGGCGGTCCTGAAGCAGTTCGCCGACAAGACTCCGTCGGACATCCGGCCCGCTTTCGAGACGGTCGCCGCCGACTACGGGAAGATCGCCGACGCGCTCCAGGGCGTCAATGTCAAGCAGGGATCCATTCCCAGCCCGACGGTGATCGCGAAGCTCGCGAAGCTCGGAACCGAGATCGACGCGTCGGCGCTCGCCAAGGCGGAGACGAACATCGGCACGTGGGCGCAGAAGAACTGCGTGGCCAAATAGGAATCGACGAGCGGGCGCGGGCGCTCGAGCTCGCGGCCCGTCTCGGCGAGAACCCGTTCGCGTTCTGCATCCGCTACGACGCGCCGTGGCGATTCGTGTTCGGCTCCGGGGTGGACGGCGCGGTCGCGTATCTCGAACGCGACCGCGTCGCGCTCGTCTGGTCCGACCCGATCGCCGCGCCGGAGGACGCGGGCGCGCTCCTCGCCGAGGCGACGGCCGAGCTGCGAGGCCGCGGACTGCGCACATGCCTGATCCTCGTCGGCGAGGAGACGGCGAGACACGCGCGCGGGAGCGGCTACGCCGTGCTGAAGATCGGCGAGCAGCCGTTCTTCTCTCTCGCGGACTGGCACCGGCCGCGCGGCGACCGCGGCAAGCACCTGCGCTGGTGCCTGAACCGGGCAGTCCGCGCGGGGATCGCCGTCCGCCCGTACGAGCCGCGCGACGAGCACGGCGCCGCCGACGTGCTGCTCTCGTGGGAACGCGGGCTCGGCCGCCCCGCCGCACAGTCGTTCCTGCGCGCGTCGCCGCTCACGCTCGCAGCGGAGAAGCGGCTGTTCGTCGCGGAGCTCGGCGGCCGGATCGAGGCCATCGTCGCGTGCACGCCCGCGGCGGGGAGCCGCTGGTTCCTCGAGGACCTCGTCCGGCGGCCGACCGCTCCGACGGGGACGACCGAGACGCTCGTCGTCGAGACGCTCGGCCGGCTCGCCGCGGACGGCGCCGAGCTCGCGTGGATGGACATCGCTCCGCTGCGGGGATCGGCGCGCCAGCTCGACGGCCGCGCCCAGCTGCTCTTCCGCGCCGCACAGCCGGCGATCTCGCTCTTCGACTCCCGCTACCACTTCCGCGCGCTGACGACCTACCTCGAGAAGTTCGTCCCGACGGGCTGGGCCCCCCGCTACGTCGCGCTCAATCCCGCGTGGCCGACGCTGCGGGTGATCCGGACGGTCAGCTCGCTGCTCTAGGAGGAGATGCTGACGTCGCCGGACACGGTGCGGTCTTGCGCGAGCTGCCACGTGGCGGTGACGTTCCTCGAGCCGCCGCTGCCGAAGGTGCAGCTTCCGGAGAAGCCGCTCGCGTCGACGGACGCGACCGTTCCCTTGCAGATTGAGCCGGTGGCGACGTCCTTCACCTGCAGCGATGAGCTGTCGATCGTCTGTCCGTCGACGGTGACGAGATCGATACGCACGGCGACCGGACGCGAGCCCGTACCGGTTCCGACCACCGAGACGAGCGCGGCGGAGGCGCCGTTCTGCTGCGTGATCGCACCGGTGAAGCTGTCCGAGACGGAGCCCGGCACCCGCGCGACGGCGGCGACGACGTGGTGCGTCGCGCCCCCGTGCGGCAGCGCGCCGACGGCGAGGGTCATCGCCGCGCCGGCGGCCGCGACGGCGGCCGCGATCCCGCCGAGCGGGAGCGGCGCGACGCGCTTCGCGAGGATCCGCCACGCAAGCGCGGCGAGGACGGACGCGACGGAGACGACGTAGATCGTGGACAGCCAGAGCGAGCCGCTGTCGGTGCCGGCGCCGATCCCGTGCACGGTCGACCCGGCCCAGACGAGGAACGTGGCGAAGTGGGCCCGCCGCCACCAGCGGTAGGGGATCCGCGACTTCAGCGCGTTCGTCACCGCGACGGCGACCAGCAGCTCGGTGGAGACGATCCCGAGGGCCACCCACACGGGCCGGTACGAGGACGCGAACGGAACGACGAGCTGCGTCACGGAGAACGGCGTGTACGTGTCGAGCGCGATCGTCAGCACGTGGAGACCGATGAAGACGCCGACGAGCAGGCTGCCGAACCGGTGCAGGTCGGTAACCGCGAACTTCGGCCACGTCTTCGTCTTCAGCTTCCCGGCGAGCGTCAGCCCGACGAGCACGACCGCCGTGAGGAGGACGTAGGCAATGACACCCGCGGCACGCGCTGCGTACCAGTCGACCGCGCCGTGCGTCATCTCACGAGGTCGACGTCTGGACGGCCGGAGCCGACGATGCGGATGCGGACGCGATCGAGCCGGCGCTCAGCGTCGAGCCGAGCTGGGCCTGCGCGACGAGCGCGGCCGGCGGCGAGAGCTTTCCGGGGGAGGAGCTGCTCGCCGCCGCCGAGCCGGGGTGGGTGGCGCGGGCGAGCCCGAGGACGACGAGAAAGCCGCCGGCGGCGGTGAGGGTGACCATCCGCTTCGCCCGGGAGACGCGAGTCTTCCCGGCTGCGATTCTCGAGCTCTCCTGCTGCATGCCTTCAGAGTGGCGGCGGCAGATGAAGGACCGCTGAGATCCGCCTAAGACTTGCGTGAGAACGGCAGGGTGACGTGTCGATTCACAGGATGCACTGCTCTACTGGGACCGGGAGTCCGGCATCGAGATTCAAGGAGTGACCAAGAATGGGCGGCGACCGCAACCAATACTGGAACGACGGCATGCACCACGCGAATGACGGGTGGTGGGGCGGCCCGCTCCACGTGATCGTCCTCCTCCTCCTGCTGGCGCTGCTCGTCGCCGGCGCCGTGTGGCTCGTCCGGCGTTTCTCGGGCGGCGGCTTCGCTCCCGCTGCAGCCGGCACGGCAGTGCCGCCGCCGGTCCTGGTCGCGCCCGATCCCGCGGTTGCAGCGTTGCGGATGCGGTACGCGAAGGGCGAGGTCTCCCGTGAGGAGTTCCAGCACGCGATGGAAGACCTCGGCGGCGTTGCAGGCCCGCTTCCCGCCGGCGAGGACATGCCACCGTCGGCGACCTGACGGACTAGAGCGATTTCTTAGATCAGTCCTAAGCGGCCCTTCGCTTGCTCATAGGTCGGACATCGAGACTCGATGTGGAAAGCCTCTGCTACACGAGCCTGACGCGAAGGAGTCACCATGGCATCGCCCATCCTCGACGACCCCGGGGTTGCAAAGACCGGCTCGCCCTCTCCGGGCGGGATCCGTGTGCGGGTCATCGTCCTCACGCTCGCCGGTCTCGTCGCCGTCGGAATCGGCGCCCACCTCGCGTTCGCCCGTGGCAGCCGGGCGCCGATCGGCACTGGTGTCGTGGTCATCGATACGAACCTCGGCTACCAGGGCGGAGCCGCCGCCGGCACGGGCATGGTGCTCTCCTCGTCGGGTCAGGTGCTGACCAACAATCACGTGATCCAGGGTGCGACGACGATCAAGGTCGTGCTTCCGGGTACCGGGCTCAGCTACGCGGCGAAGGTCGTGGGCTACGACGTCTCCGCCGACGTCGCCGTGCTCCAGGCCGACGGTGCCACCGACCTGAAGACGGCGTCGCTGGGCGATTCGTCGAAGCTGGCCGTGGGTGACGCCGTGACTGCGCTCGGCAACGCCGGTGGCACAGGCGCATTGAGGCGCGCAGCAGGCACGGTCACCGGGCTGGGCAAGTCGATCACCGCAGGCGACGAGAGCGGCAGCGAGCGGCTGACCGGGCTGATCGAGACCGACGCCGGCATCCAGCCGGGCGACTCCGGCGGCCCGTTGCTGAACACGGCCGGTCAGGCTGTCGGGATGGACACGGCGGCCTCGACCGGCACCGGGTTCGAGACCACGGCGGCGACCGATGCGTACGCGATCCCGATCGACACGGCGCTCACGATCGCGAAGCAGATCGAGGCCGGCAACGCCTCGGCACGCGTCCACATCGGCGGTACCGCGTTCCTCGGCATCGAGGTCGAATCCGTCGCCGAAGCGGGGTACGAGTACGGCGGCTACGGGTCGACGCCGACCACCGGTGGTTTGATCGCAGATGTGGTGCCGGGCGGGCCGGCGGACTCCGCGGGGCTCGTCGCCGGCGATGTGATCACCGCGATCGACGGCCGGACCATCTCTTCGCCCAAGGCGATTGCCGCGCGCCTCCTGACGGAGAAGCCGGGCACGAAGGTCAACGTGACGTACACCGACCAAGACGGCAACCGCCGGACGACCGGCGTCAGGCTCGGGAGCGGCCCAGCCCGGTAAGTCCCGCAGCCTGGCGCCGCGTTAGGGTTTGCCGCATGGCCCTGAGCGACGGCGAGCAGCGGATCTGCGACGCGGTCGCGGAGCGGCGTGACGAGCTCGTCTCGCTCGCGTCCGAGTTGATCGCGTTCGACACGACGGCCCGGCAGGTCGGCGACCCGCCGCGGCAGGAGGCCGCGCTCCAGGAGTCTCTCGCCGAGCGGCTGCGCCGGACCGGCGCCGAGATCGACCTGTGGGAGCCCGACGCGGGCGCGCTCGCCGGGAAGCCGCTCGTGCCGCCGGGGCTCGACTTCGCCGGGCGGCCGCAGCTGATCGCGCGCCGTCGCGGCACAGGCAGTGGTCGCTCGCTCGTCCTGAACGGCCACATCGACGTCGTCTCGATCGAGCCGCGCGACCGCTGGACGAGCGAGCCGTTCGCCGCCGAGGTGCGGGACGGAAAGCTCTACGGCCGCGGCTCGTGCGACATGAAAGGCGGGATCGCGTCGATGGTGCTCGCCGCCGAGGTGCTCGCTGCGGAGGGCGTCGGCCTCGCGGGCGACCTGATCGTCGCGACGAACACGGACGAGGAGTCGTCCGGCGCGGGCGGCACGGCCGTCGTCGAGCGCGGGCTCCGCGCCGACGCGGGCATCGTCACGGAGGCGACCGGCTTCGACGTGTGGGTCGCCTGCCGCGGCTCCGAGTACGGCGTCGTGCGCGTGCCGGGCCGGCCGGGGCACGCCGAGGTGCGCCAGCCCGGCTGGCGCGACGGCGGCGCCGTCAACGCGATCGAGAAGGCGACCGTCGTCATCGACGCGATCCGCTCGCTCCGGACCGAGTGGGCGGCACGCGACGGGCTCGACCATCTGTATCTCTCCCGGCCCGACCTCCTGCCGACGCTGGCCGCCGCGGGCGAGTGGCCGGTCACGTATCCAGCGTCGTGCGACCTGACGCTCGCCGTCATGTACATGCCGCGCCAGGCGGATGCCGCCGGCTGGGGCGCGGACATCCGCCGCGAGGTGGAGGAGTGGATCGTGCGGGAGACCGCGAAGGACGACTGGCTCGCGGAGCATCCGCCCACCTTCGAGTGGTGGCCGAACGGCGTCATGCCGCTGGAGATCGCGGAGTCCGAGGCGATCGTCGGAACGATGCAGGAGGCGACGCGCGACGTCGGCCGACCGGGGAAGCTCGGCGGGCTCGACTCGTGGTACGACGGCGCGACGCTCACGCATCTCGCCGGGATCCCGTCGATCGGCTACGGGCCGCCGGGCTTCGACGCGGACGGGCTCAGCCTCGCGCACATGGTCGACGAGTACGTCCCCGTCGACGGGCTCGTCGGCTGTGCCCAGGGCATCGCGGTCGCGGCTATGCGATTCTGCGGAGTGACGTGACCAGCGTCGCCGATCTCATGTCCGCTCCCGTCGTCTCGTGCTCCGGCTCGACGACCCTCGGCGAGCTCGCAACGCTGCTCGCGGAGCGGCGGATCCACGGCGTGGTCGTGCTCGACGAGGCGGGCGGAGCTGCAGGCGTCGTCGCGGACACCGACGTGCTCGCCGGCGAGTGGCTCGCCACCGACGCGGACAGCCTCGCGGCGATGCGGGCGATGACGGCGGCCGAGCTGATGACGTCGCCGCCGGTGACGATCGACGCCGACGCGCCGATCGGCGATGCGGCTGCCCGCCTGCACGACGAGCGGCTCGCGCGGCTCGTCGTCGTGCGGAACGGAAAGCCCGTCGGCGTGATCGCGACGTCGGACCTCGTCCGCGAGCTCGGGCACGGCCACCTCGGCCGCGGCACCGTCGCGGACGTGATGCTGCACGGGCTCGTCGCATGCCGGAACGACGCCACCGTGCGCCAGGCCGCTCGTGTGATGACCGAGCGCCATGTCCGCGCACTCGTCGTCGTCGCAGCGGACGGACGGCCACTCGGCGTCGTCACCGGCACCGACCTGCTCCCGCTCGTCGGCGGCAACGCGGGCGACCGCCTCGTCGCCGACCTGATGCATCCTCCGATCACGATCGAGCCCGGTGCGAGCCTCCGCGAGGCGGCCGACCTGCTGCTCGAGCACGAGATCCACCGGCTCGTCGTCGTCGATCCCGACGCGCCGGACTCGCTGCCGCTCGGCGTCGTCGCGACGACGGACATCGTCGCGGAGATGGCCGAGGCCGGCTCCGTCTGGCGCTAGCGCCTAGGAAGGGCACTACTCAGCCCTCGACGCGCTGGACGAGCTCGATGCCCTTGTCGCCGACGTCGACGAGGTAGCCGCGGAGGATGCCGTGGTTCGCCTCGCTGCCCGGATTGATGCAGAGCGTCTCGCCGATCTTCCGCTCGCCGCCGGACTCGTGGATGTGGCCGTGCACCGCGAGCAGCGGTTGGTAGGTCTCGATCACCTTGCGCACCGCCGTCGAGCCGACCGGGCCGCGCAGGACGTCGCCGGCCGAGATCGTCGGGCGGAGGTTCTCGTCGAGGATCGGCGCAGTGTCGAGACCGGAGTCGTGCGGCGGTACGTGGATCATGAAGACCGCACGGCGTGGGTCGCGCACCTGCTCGGCAAGCGCGGCGAGCCGGTCGTACAGCTCGTCCTCCGTCTCCTCGCGCGGCGTCTTCCACGGCGTGATGTTCGACCAGCCGGAGGCGAGCAACTGGAGTCCGCCGGGGATGTCGAGCACCTTCCCGTCCGCGTTGACCGTCGAGTAGCCGTCACCGTCGAGCACCGGATCGATGCCGAAGTCGTCGTCGTTCCCCGGCATCAGGTACAACGGCACCTCGGAGTCCGCGAGACGCTCCGTCGCCAGCTCGAGCCACGCAGCGACCCGCTCGTTCATCAGCCGGTGCAGCAGCGCGTCGCGGCCCGGCTCGTCGCCGGACAGTCGCTCTGCCTCGTCCGCCGTCGTGACGAACGAGTAGTAGCCGACGTCGGCGATGTCGCGCTCGAGCTGCGCCAGCTCCTCGTCGCCGCGCGCCGTGCGCTTCACGCCGAACAGCTCCGTCTCGTAGCCGCCGTCGCGCTCGAGGATCGGCACGATCGCCTTTCCCGTCAGGTCGCCGGCGACGAGCGCGACGTCGGCCTTGTAGACGTCCAGCTTGATCGCGTTGACGAACTTCCTCCACGCCTTCTCGGCGGCGTGGAAGTCGCTCGCGATATACAGCCTCGTTGCGATGCGGCGAACCTTAGTCCGGCGGGATCTCCGTAAAGAGCATCTTGGTGTCCACGCCCTTCCTCCGCGTCAGGATCAGCATCACGAAGTAGATGACGATCCCGAGCCCGTAGAAGACGAGCGCGTCGAAGATCCCGTTCGTCTCGAGGTAGTGCAGCTTGCCGCCGCCCGACAGCGCCTCCTTGATCGGCTTGAAGACCGCGAAGACGTAGATCCAGACCGGGAAGACGAGCCACACGAGCCCGAGCCACGGCAGCGCCTTCCCGAACGGCGCGTTGCGCACGAGGTCAGGTCTCCGCCAGCGCACGAGCAGCGCGTTCACCCCCGGCATCATCCAGGTGAGCAGCAGCATCACGATCGCGAACCATGCGGTGCCGGCGAGGTTCAGCTTGTGCCCGGTCGTCGCGAAGATGTGCGGCAGCGCGTTGTAGCTCTGGAAGAAGACGAACAGAGCAGCGAGTCCCAGCGTGGCGAGGATCGCGTTCAGCGGCGCGCGCAGCCGCTCGCTGACGTTGCCGAACCACTCCGGCGCCTGCCGGTCGAGGCTCCACGCGAGCTGCATGCGGCTGATGAAGTTGATGTAGACGGGACACAGCAGCAGCGGGAACAGCACGCCGCCGAGGCTGATCAGCATCCAGATCGGCCATAACCCCTTGTTCGCCACCGCCGCCAGGAGCGGCATCGAGTTCGGCTGTCCCATCGGCAGCGCCGACAGGTTCGAGTTGAACCCCCAGTAGCTCGCGCCCCAGCTGACGTTCAGGCCGAAGCCGAGATGCTTCGAGATCAAATCGACGAAGAACGAGTTGGCGAGCACGCCGATGGCGAGCGCGCCGAGCAGCGCCACCATGACGCCGCGCTTCACGTTCCCGCGCACCTCGCCGGCGATGTACGCCGAGTACTGGAACCCGATGAACTGGAACAGCAGGATCGAGAGCATGAACGGGAAGACCGTCGTCGAGAAGAGCGCGCCCAGGAAGTCATGCGTCGGCCCGGGCAGGAACGCCGCCTTCCCGGAGGCGGCGATCTTGTCCGCCGTGACGCCGCCGGTGTACGCGGGCAGGTGCGCGTTGAAGCTGCTCCTGCTCGTGGCCGCGAGCCCGAAGATGAACATGGCGATGAAGCACGCCACGCCGAAGCCGGCGAGCGACGTCACCACCTTGTGGAAGGTCCGGGTCGGGAGGACGACGATCACGCCGATCACGAGCAGCACCGCGAGTGACGCGACGAATCCCGGCGATCCGGTGATTCCTCCCGTCGAGTCGGTGAACCACGTGTTCGCGTTGTCGAAGAAGTGGCCGCCCGGCCCGATGCCGATGATGCGCGCCGTAATCTGGAGATTGCGGAGGACGAGCGGAACCTCGAAGGCGATGATCAGCACCGAGGCGATCACGAGCGTCCACGACTCCAGCCACCCGACGAACGGGTGGGTTATGCGGCTCGAGAACACGTAGTCGCCGCCGGAGCGCGGCATCACCGAGGTCAGGGACGCGAAGATCAGTGCGAGCACGACGCAGAAGAGGCCTGTGAAGATCGCGGCCCATGCGTACTCGGACAGTCCCCAGAAGGTCCAGACCGGGACGAACGCGAGCGTGTAGAAGATCGGATAGAGCGTCAGCCCGACGCCGACGAACGCGGCGACGTTGAAGAACAGGGCGTTCGTCACGCTCACGTTGCGCACGAGGCCCGACGACTGGCGCACGAACAGCTTGGCGCTCGTGCCGGCTTCGGCTGCGGAAGGCGTCACGTCAGACAACGCAAACCTCCAGGATCGATCTCGACGGTGGGAGCTACGACCTGATCGGCGATTATGTCGCGCTCGCGCCGGTCTGTACAACCGGGAGCGGATCTGGCAGCTGGCTCAGGTAGTCGAGGCTCTCGTCCGGCGTTCCCCGGGCGCCGATCGGGGCGAGCAGCAGCTCCTCCCCCGCGCCGGCCTCTGCGAGCACCTCGCCGGCGGGGCCGACCGACCGGCTGAGGCCGACGAAGCTCAGGCTCCCGACCATGCCGACCGCGTTCGCGTAGAGATGCGGCAGCCGGTTCTCGAGCGCCCGCGCGCGCGTGGCGAGCTCGTGGTCCGGGCCAAATGGCTCCATGTTCGCGGAGGCGGTGACGAGCAGCTCGGCCCCCGCGAGAGCGAGCGCGCGCACCGGTTCCGGGAACTCGACGTCGAAGCAGATCAGCGGCGCCACGGCGACGCCGGCGAGCGTGACGATGCGGAGCTCGCGTCCGGGCCGGAACACCTTCCGCTCGCCGGCGTAGAGCTGCGTCTTCCGGTAGACCCCCGCGAGGGACCCGTCGCGGTCGAAGCACGCCACGGAGTTCGAGCAGCTCCCGTCCTCGTTCCGCTCGGCGAACCCGATCACGACGGCGGTGCCGGTCGATGCGGCCGCCGCGGCGACCGCATCGAGCTCGGCGCACTCGACGGGTCGCGCCGTCTCGTCGAGCGCACGCAGGTCGTAGGCGCTGAGGAACAGCTCAGGGAAGACGGCGATGTCGGCCTCCGGATGGGCGGCGAGAGCGCCGGCGGCCCGCGCCGCGTTGGCGGGCGGATCCCGCAGGACCGACTCGAGCTGGGCGAGCAGCGCGCGCACGGAGACAGTTTGCACTGACTCCCCGGCGGAGAAGCCCCCGGCGCCGTCAGCCGGAGGCCCTCCGCCGTGCCTCAGGCGCGCACGACCTTGTTGCCGCCGGCGTGCTTGGCGGCGTACATCGCCTCGTCTGCGCTCGACATCAGGTCGTCAGGAGTCGCGGCGTTGTCCGGGTACGCGGCGATTCCGACGGAGATCGTCGGCAGCGCGGGACCCCGGCGCTGCGCCGTCATCGACGCACGCACGCGGTGGGCGACGCGCTCGGCGACGTCTCCGTCCCCGTCGATGACGATCGCGAACTCGTCGCCGCCGACGCGGAAGACGTCGTCCGCCGCACGGACGGTGGTGAGCGCCCGCCGCGCGACCTGGCGGAGCACCTCGTCGCCCGCCTCGTGACCCGTGCGGTCGTTGACCGCCTTCAGCCCGTCGAGGTCGAAGAGGGCGAGCGCCGCAGGCCGGCGCGGCCGGCCGAGCATCAGCTCCAGCCGCTCGTAGAACGCACGACGGTTGCCGGCTCCAGTCAGCGGGTCGCGGCGCGCCTCCGACAGCGCGGCCTCCGCCCGGCGCAGGCTCGTCATCGAGACCGCGGTCAGGTCGGCGACGGCGGCGAGCAGGCTCTCGGTCCGGGGCGGCGCCTCCGCTGCCACGCCGACGAGCAGGACGCCGAACCGGTCGTCCCCGACCGCCAGCGGCAGGGCCACCTCCCGAGGGCCGTCGCGCCGCGCGACGGCGCGCTCGAGCGCACCACTCCTGAAGGCCTTGGCTGCGAGCTGCGGATGCGCGCCGGTCGGCGCCTCCGAACCGCGCCGGCTCTCGAGACGGAGCTTGCCGTGCTCACCGACGAGATAGGCCGCGGCGAAGAAGACGTCGCCCATGTCGGCGAGCGCGTCGGCGACGCGGGCGGCCACCTCGGCCGGCTCCGACGACTTCGCTAGAGCGTGCGCAAGACGCACCTTTCCCTCACCGCCTCGGTTCGTGCCCTCTGAATGAAGGGTCCTACCTCTTTCGGTTGAGCCCGCAAACCCCTCGACTGGGGGAGGGGCGTCACCCAAACGAGGTAGGACCCGGGGGAACCCGTGGTTCCCCCGTGAGCCCCCTCCTTCGGTGGGGGTGGCGATTGTGGGTGGCGCTGCGGCGGGAGCGGGGTCCCGCCTCCGCGCGAGTGAGCGCGCTGAACCTAGAGCGATCTTGGCGGGTTGCCGGTCCCGCGCGGCCCGTGGTGCTGAAGCATCCCGGGCGGCTTGCTCCGCCTCCGTCTAGAGCGGCTTCGCCCGCTCTAGCCTCCGGCCTGATTCGCTCGGAGCTCGACGCGGCAAGAGCCGGAGGCTAACGCGGCCGTCAGGCGCGTTAGCCGGAGGCGAACTGATGCGGACGGGGATGGCCGCAGGCCACCACCGGCCGCACGACACTGCGCGCCGCTGAGAGCGCCCTGAGTGGACCGCGCCCGGACGCGCGCAGCCGGGACCCCGCTCCCGGCGAAGCGCACACCCACAACAGCCACGAGCGCGAAGAAGAAGGGGGCGTTCGGGGGAAACTAGTTTCCCCCGAAACCCGGAGTGGAGAGGACGGTTCCGTCGGCGAGGATCGTCATCGCCTCGTAACCGTCCAGCGTCGCCGTCCACCGCGGCCCTTCCGTCCCCATCGCGAACGCGGCGGTCGCATACGCGTCGGCGACGCCGAGCACCGGGCCGGTCACCGTGACGGAGAGCACGCCCTCCGGCGGCGCGCCCGTGTGGGGATCGAGCACGTGTGCGCCGCGCTCGTACTCGCCCGACGTGGCCAGGGCGAGATCGTTCGACCGGACGACCGCCGCGATCCCGTGACGGACGTACGGGTGCTGGATCCCGACGCGCCAGGCCCGCTCCGGCTCCGGGTAGCCGCGTGTGAGGATGTCCCCGCCCGCGTAGATGGAGAACGTCGCCGCGCCGGCGCGCGCCAGAATCTCGCCCGCGCGGTCGACAGACCAGCCCTTGACGAGCCCCGACGGATCGACGCCGCCGTCGGCGCCGGCCCGCGCGTCGAAGTAGCCGCCGGTCCGCTCGCGCAGCCGCTCGCATTCGTCGAGCACCCAGCGGACCTCGGGCGACGCGTCGTCGCGCGAGAGCTCGCCGCGGTTCAGGCGGCTGATCTCGCTGTCGTCCTTGTACGTGCTGAAGGTCGCATCCACCTCGCGAAGCCAGGAGAACGCCTCGTCGATCGCGGACGCGGGCACGCCGTGGTCGCGCACGTCGATGCTGACCGGCATTCCCATGACGTGCTCGACGCGGACCATGGCGCTAGATGTTCGCCTTGGTGAGCGCCGCTTGCAGCGACATCGCGTACGCCTCGCTGGTCATCGTCGCGCCGCCGATCAGGTCGATCTGCGCGCTCTGAAGCTGCAGCACCTCCTGCTTCAGCATCGGGATCGCCTGCTCGTTGATGAACTGCGAGCGCGGCCGCTCGGTCGGGTAGGTGGCCGAGATGTCGAGGATCTTCTTGCCTTTCACCTTCACGGTCACCTGGATCGGGCCCCACTGCATGGACACCGACGGGCCCTGGACGGTGCGGGTGACGACGGGCTTCTTCTTCTTCGGCTTGACCTTCGCCAGCGCCGACGCCACGGGCGAGGCCAGTGCGACGGCGGTGACGACAGCCGGGATTGCCTTATGCATTCGTGCTCCTTCGGATCAGAGGGCGAATCGTTCGACGTGGACATAGGGACGCGGAACGCCGGCGCGGCGAACGCTCTTCTCGATCGCGTTCGTCATTGCGGGCGGGCCGCAGAGGAAGACTTCTCGCTCGGCGATGTCGGGCACGAGCTCGTGCAGATGCTCCGGCGAGAGCAGGCGGTCGCCGCCGGGCGCGGCGTGGTCGCCGACCACGTACGACAGCGCGACTCCGCGCTGCTCTGCAAGCGCGTCGAGCTCGTCGCGGAAGACGACGTCGTCGTCGTGGATCACGCGGTAGAGGACGGCGAGGTCGCCGTCCATCTCGTCGAGGAGGCTGCGGATCGGCGTGATGCCGATCCCGCCCGCGATCAGCAACGCCTTGTCGCGTCGGCGAACCGCGTCGGTGAAGACGCCGAACGGGCCTTCGGCGATCACGCGCGTTCCCGGCCGCACGTCGCGCAGCGCGCGCGTGTATCCGCCGACGCCCTTCACGGTGATCCGGAACGACCGCCCGTCGGGCGCCGCCGAGAGCGAGAACGGATGCGCCTCCCACCAGCGGCCGCGCGTGGACAGGAACCGCCAGAGGAAGAACTGCCCCGCGCGAGCGTCCAGCCGCCCGAGCCGGCGGCCGCCGATGCGCAGCGAGACGACGTCGGGGCCTTCCGCGACGACCTCCTCGACGCGCAGCCCGAGCAGGACCGTGCGCATGAGCGGCTGCACGACGCGGAAGACGACGAGCAGCGCGAGCGTCGCGATGAAGAGCGCGCGCCAGTAGTCGGCCGCGACCGGATGAACCGTCAGCTCGTTCCCGGTGGGGATCTCGTGGAACCAGCTGAGCGCGATCGCGGCATAGGCGGTGAGGTGCACCGCGTACCACCACTGGTACGGGAGCCGCCGCCGCACGATCACGAGCGAGGTGACAACGACGACGATGAACAGCGCCGTCCCGACGGTGGCGGTGATCATCCCCGGATAGCTGCTGAGCAGCCGCGATACCTCGCTCGGCACCGAGATCCGGTCCATCGACGCGTAGCCGATCGTGATCAGCACGACGTGGGCGAGGATGAGGTAGAGCACGAGCTTGCCGTTGCGCCGGTGCCACACGGTCAGCCTGTCGAAGCCGACCAGCCGCTCGAGCCACGGGAGCCGGGCGAGTAGGAGCACCTGGACGAGCGCGAAGTAGGCGCCGAGGAGCCCGGTGATCCGGCCGAGGCTCGTGGCCAGGTCGCCGGCGGTGTGGACGGACGAGATGCCGCCTCCTCGGAGCCAGAGCCAGACGATCACGGCCGCGTTCACGCCGACGACCGCCCACAGGAGGGCGCTCAGGGCGAGCCGACGCCCACGGCTCCGCCGCCGCACGGGCAGCGGGGCCGCCTGCTCCGGAAGGAGGGCAACCTCGGTCACGACCTCGAATAAGAGCAGCACAACCTGAAAAACCTGTGAGATTGCGCTGAGGTCTTACAGAGGGCTTACGCACGGCTCTCTTAGCCCCAGCTCACGTGGCAGGGCAAACTTACGGGTGATGCTCGTTCTCGTGGCAGACGACGACCGTGCGGTCCGGGAGGCTCTGGAGCGCGCCCTCCAGCTCGAGGGGTTCGAGGTGGAGCTGGCCGCCGACGGCGACGCGACCCTAGCGGCGATCGAGAAGCGGACGCCGGACGCAGTCGTGCTGGACGTGATGATGCCGGGGCTGGACGGCCTCGACGTCACGCGCCGGCTCCGCCGGACGGGCAACCGCGTCCCGATCCTGCTGCTCACCGCCCGCGACGCGGTCGGCGACCGGGTCGAGGGGCTCGACGCCGGCGCGGACGACTACCTGCCGAAGCCGTTCGCGCTCGAGGAGCTGATCGCCCGCCTCCGCGCGCTGCTCCGCCGCTCGCTGCCGAGCGACCTCGCCGAGGTGCTGCGCTTCGCCGACCTCTCGCTCGACCTCGGCTCGATGGACGCGCGCCGCGACGGCCGCCGCTTCGAGCTGACGACGACGGAGGCCCACCTGCTCGAGCTGTTCATGCGCAACCCCCGCCAGGTTCTGCCGCGCTCGCTCATCTACGAGCGGGTCTGGGGCTACGACTTCAGCCACTCCTCCAACGCCCTCGACGTCTACGTCGGCTACCTCCGGCGCAAGACCGAGGCGGACGAGGAGCCGCGCCTGATCCACACCGTGCGCGGCACGGGCTACGTCCTCCGCGAGCCATGACGCTACGTCTCCGGCTGACGCTCGTCGCGACCGCGGTCGTGGCGGTCGTGCTGGGCGGCGCATCGTTGACCGTCTACTACGTGATGCGTCACGACCTCTTCCGGCAGGTCGACACGCGCTTGCACCAGCACGCGGTGCAGGTTCAGGCCCGGCCGGAGACCGGATTCCGCGGCTTCGATCCGGAGAACGCCGACTACGTCGCGATCATCGGGTCGTCCGGCAAGGTCGCGGCGGGCGTCGCGCTCCCGGTCGACGCGTCGATCAAGGCGACGGCGTCGGGCCGGCAGCAGACCGTCTACTTCCAGACGACGGTGATCCAGGGGCACTACCTCCGGGAGATCGTCGCGCCGCTCCTCCCGCCGTTCACCGGAGCGGTCGTCGTCGCCCAGCCGGTCGACAGCGTCTACAGCGACCTCCACCGCCTGCGGCTGATCCTGATCCTCGTCACGCTCGGCGGCATCGCCGCGGCGGCCGCCGGCGGCGCGCTCGTCTCGCGGACGACGCTTGCGCCGGTTCGCCGGCTGACTGACGCGACCGAGCGGATCGCGCGCACGCGCGACCCGAGCGAGCGCGTTCCGGAGGGCGGTCATGACGAGCTCTCCCGCCTCGGCGCATCCTTCAACACGATGCTCGCCGCGCTCGAGGACGCGATCGAGACGCAGCGGCGCTTCGTCGCCGACGCGTCGCACGAGCTGCGCACGCCGCTGACGAGCATGCAGACGAACCTCGACGTGCTGCGCCGCCCGGCGGCCGCCGTGCAGCTCGATCCGGCGTCGCGCGAGCGGCTGCTCGACGACCTGCAGCGCGAAGCGCACGAGATGCGCGATCTGATCGGCGGCCTGCTCGAGCTCGCACGCGGCGACGACCCGCGCCTCCAGCGCGAGCCCGTGCAGCTCGACGAGCTCGTCGAGGACTCCGTCGAGCGCGCGCGGTCCCGCTTCCCGAAGATCTCGTTCGACGCGACGCTCGAGCCGACGACCGTGGACGGCTCGCCGGACCGGCTTGAGCGGGCGGTGTGGAACCTGCTCGAGAACGCCGGCAAGTGGAGCCCGGACGGCCAGACGGTCGAGGTGAGGCTGACGGGCGGCGAGCTCACCGTCCGCGACCATGGACCGGGAATCGCCGCGGAGGACCGGCCGCTCGTCTTCGACCGCTTCTATCGCTCCGCCGACGCCCGGTCGATGCCGGGCTCCGGGCTCGGGCTTGCCATCGTGCGCGAGGTCACCGACGCCCACGACGGCACCGTGTCGGCCGACGAGGCGCCGGGCGGCGGGACGCTCATGCGCCTGCGGCTGAACGGCGCGCGCAACGGCTCGACGCCGGAGTGAGCGACCTCCTGACGAACTCTTAGACCTGCCTCATGTCGGCGTGGTCTGATCTAAGAGCTTCATCGACCCTCCTCTGGCCGACAACGCGGATTGCATCCCGCGTCCCAGCGGTCCGGCGCCTTCCAGTTCCCCTGCAGGAAGGCGCCGGATCCGCAGGGCCTCTCTATCGAGACCGAGCAGGCGCTTCGCTGCGGGCGAGCATGAGCGCGAGCGCCGGACAGGCCGCTACGGCTCGCTTCGCATGCCTGGCGAGCCTCGCCGGAACCGGTGTCTCCGCGACGATCGGATAGCCCCACTCGTCGAGCTGGATCAGCTCGGGCACAAGCTCGGCGCAGAGACCGTGCCCGTCGCACGCAATCGGGTTCACGCGGAGAACGTCGCTCATCGAACCGCCTCCGGCCGGCGCGCCGGCAGCGGCAGCACCGCGCGCTCGGAGCGGGAGCTGCAGCGGCCCTGATGGACGTGGAGCTCGACCTCGGCGGCGAAGACGTGCAGCGCACTCTCGACGAGGCGGACGACACCGTCCGGGTGGCGGCAGGCGCCGCGGCGCTCGAGCTGCGGCAGACGGCGCTCGAGTGCGCGGTGCGACCCGGCCCGGTCGTCGCAGCGGGCGATCTGGACGAAGTCGTCGGCGATCGCGGCGAGGCCGTGGACGCACGGCCCGCACTGTCCCGCGCTCTCCGCAGCGAGCCAGCGCACGACGCGCGCCGTCTCGAGCACGCCGCAGGACGTCGCCGGGAGCATGACGAGCGCCCGCGCGCCGAGCGCTCCTCCGAGCGGCGCGAGGCCTGCGTCGGACAGCGGCGCAGCCAGCGCCGCATCCGCCGGCAGCCACGTCCCGAAGTAGCCGCCGGCGAGCACCGCGCCGAGCTCCGCACTCGCGCCGCCCGCCTGTGCGACGAGATCGGTGAGCGTCGACCCGAGCGCGAATTCGAAGACTCCGGGTCGGCGGACGGCGCCGGATAGCGTCGCGAGCGCCGATCCCCGCTCGTCGCCAACGCCGACGGCGCGGAACCATTCCGGGCCGAAGCGTGCGATCTGCGCCATGTGCGCGAGCGTCTCGACGTTCTGGACGAGCGTCGGCGCGCCGCCGACACCGCGCTCGAACGGACGCGGCGGCGCGAACGTCGGCAGTGCGGGGCCGCCGTTGAGGAACTGGACGAGTGCCGTCTCCTCGCCGGTGACGAAGCGCTCGGGAACGCGGACTGCACGCAGGGACACGCCGCCGTCCAGCTGCAGGTGGCGGCGCTCCGCCATCGCATACGCGACGACGTCGTACGTCGTCCGGTCGACGGCGACGATCGCGTCGCGCGCGCCGACGGCGTGCGCGGCGAGCACCGCGCCGTCGAGGACGAGGTGCGGCAGGTACGCGAGCAGCACCTTGTCCTTGCCGCTCGGCGGCTCGCCCTCCGCGCCGTTCGCGACCACGACGGCCCTGCCGCGGCGCGAGGCGACCGCCTCGAGCTTGCGGGCCGCCGGAAAGCCGGCGCCGCCGCGGCCGCACAATCCGCTCGCGGCAACCGCTTCGACCAGCGCGGCTGCGTCGCCGCGGCCGCGCACGGCCGGGAGCCCGCCGTAGCGGCGCAGGTGCGCGTCGAGCGAGACCGCGCGCCCGTCCGCACGCACGCCGGCGAGGAGCCGCGGCAGAGTGGACGGCGACGGCGCGCGAGCCGCCTCCTCACGGTACGCCGGATCGCTCATCCGCTCTCCCCGGTTCCGAGGGCGCTCGAACTGCTTGCGGCCGTCCCGCGCAGCGAGCCCGAGACGGTGCCGTGCGCCCGGTCGATGCCGAGCGCGAGCGCGAGGTCGAGCGTCGAGCCGGAGCCGCTGCGCAGGACCGCGTCGAGCCGTGTTCCC
>Ga0265338_10003223_pt1 | contig 23268 bp, 20 predicted proteins | sample 42126metaG_FD_193579 | JGI IMG/M metagenome (GOLD analysis project Ga0265338, IMG submission 193579) | Rhizosphere microbial communities from Carex aquatilis grown in University of Washington, Seatle, WA, United States - 4-21-26 metaG | ecosystem: Host-associated > Plants > Roots > Rhizosphere... | reverse complement strand
CGACGCTCGGCGGAGGCAGCGGCTTGCTGGAAGGCTGGAAGACCACATGGTCGACAAAGAAGGCCATGCGGCTGTTCGTCAACGAGACTTCGTTGGTGTCATTATAGATGCCGGCGCCGCTGTATTTCTTGAATATGACGGCGTTGATGGCAGTGGCGCCAGAATGGCCAAGTGAGATCGCCGTGACCGGGTAATTCAATGTGACCCAGGCATTGGAGGAGGCGTCGGGAAGGGCCGCGGCGCCGAGCCAGTTTTGGTCCCAACCTTCAGCATTGCCCGTGACACCGAAGATCAGACCAGCGTCGCCGCCGTTGGTGTTCAGGTCATGGAGCGGGAAGTCGGAATTCGCCGCGTCATATTTGAACGAGACTTGCACATTCGTATACAGGGTGAGATCCAGGCTCACGCCGCTGTTATAGGAGCCGCCGCCATTGGTGCCATTCAAGTCGTAGGCGACACACCATTGATTATCGCCGCCAGCCTTCGACCACAGCGTGCCGCCACTGAGGGTGTTGGCAATGTAGAGCGACCCCGACGTGGAACCGTTGTTCACGTCGTTGGTCACGAATTGGTACGGCGACTCACCCCACCATTGCCAGGCGCCTGAAGTGCTGCTTTGGGGAAAGTCGATAACGTAAGGCGCCGTCTGGCCAAAGCCGGAGGCTGCGGCGAACAATCCGGCGGCGGCGGACAGAGCCGTCAATGCGGACGTGATAGGTCTTTGTATTTTCATAGTGGTTTGCTTTATTGCGTTGATCTACGGTTTGATTTTTTTGTCAACTGCCGACAGAACAGAGGATGAGAGTCATTTGCTGAACCGAGGGAGCAACTGGGTTCGATTCGTGCGCATGTTTTGTTCTGGTGATGGCGACACTTTAACTGATCTCATCGGGCTTTGTCATCAGGCCGTTAGTGGGGTTTGACGTTACTCCTTTGGTATAGGAGCCTGATTTCTCGCTTTTGTTCAGAGGGCAATGGGCGCATATTATCCTCACAGCTCATGTCTTTGCAATCCAAAAGCGTGAACAGGCCGCGCGCCTTCCCCTTCGCCCCTTGGCGCTGGCCAAGTTGGCCCTGCGCGGCGCGTCTGATCGCCATTTTGGGAGGTTGCGTCGCCGCGACGGGCCAGACGCCGACGAATCTGCCTGCGATTACGAGTGTTGCGCAAGTGCGAGCCCTCACCCCAGTGGAAGCAAACGACCGCTACCCGGTTCATTTGAAGGGCATCGCCACCTTTTATGATCCCTCAGAGTTTTGGGCGTTGTTTATCATGGATCCGACCGGAGGCATGTTCATCAAGCTCTCGAAGACCAACCACGTGGTTCCCGGCGACCGCGTTGAAATTCAGGGCTATAGCGACCCCGGCGATTTCGCCCCAATGGTGCAGGGAAACGAGGTAAGAGTCCTGTCGCACGGGGAATTGCCGCCGCCGAAAAAAGTGTCGTTCGACGAGCTGGCGACCGGCCGCGAAGACGGCGGATGGGTGGAAGTGCGGGGCATTGTGCGCGTCGTCCGCCCCGCGAGCGAAGGCCGTTCCTATATTGAACTGCGCGTGGACGGAGAGCGGCTAAGCGGGTTGGTGACGAGCATGGACGCCGCCACGGCGGCGCGCGTGATTAATTCGACGGTGCGGTTGCGGGGTGTCTGCTATTCGCGGCTGAATTCGCGCCGGCAGCTTCGGGCCCCGTGGCTGGCGATCACCGACGGCACGTCGATCCAGATCGAGCGATCCGCCGAACAAGACGCGGTGACTGTGCCGCTCGCAAACCTATTGCAGTACAATTCTGAGGGCCTGTATGGGCGGCGCGTCCGAGTCAAAGGCGCCGTCGCGCTGCAACAGCCCGGTCGCGCGCTGTTCATCGTGGACGGCAACCAGGGCCTGCGCGTGAAAACCCAACAAACCACACGCGTGGCGCTGGGCGAAATCGTCGAAGTGACCGGATACCCGTCGCTCGGGCAATACTCGCCGATCCTGGAAGATGCGACATTCCGCCGTGTGGAATTGGGCGAAGCGCCGCAACCGATCGAGGCGCAAATCGATCAATTGCTGAACGACACTTACGACGCCGCGCTGGTGAAGGTGCGGGCCAAGCTCCTCAATCAAGTGCATGGCTGGCGGGAGCTGACGCTTGTGCTCGAAGGAAACAGCACAACTTTAAACGCGCATTTGGACGGCTATAACGAGGATCCGCGGCTGACCGAGTTGGAAAGCGGAACAGAACTCGAATTGACCGGCGTCTGCGTGCTGCAGCCTGTCGAAAACTGGAATCCATCGATCAACTCGCGCCCGCAGTCGTTCCAGCTTTTATTGCGGTCGGCGGACGACGTCACCGTCATTGCGCAGCCGCCTTGGTGGACATTGCCGCGGCTTCTGTGGGCGGTAAGCATTCTCAGCGTTGGCGCCGTCGCGGGTTTTTCATGGATTGTGGTGCTGGATCGCCGAGTGCGCCGCCAGACCCGAATCATCCAGGAAAAGGCGCAACGCGCCGCGGCGCTGGAAGAGCGAAGCCGCATCGCGCGCGAATTCCACGACACCCTGGAACAGGAGTTGGCCGCCATCTCCATGCAATTGGACACTGTGAGCGCTCAATTCGACAACGCCCCCGAAATCGCCCGTGAAATGCTGGACCTGGCGCGCAACATGAGCCGCCGGAGCCTCGCGGAAGCGCGGCGTTCGGTGTGGGATTTGCGGTCGCACCTGCTGGAAAATAGCGACCTGGCCACAGCGCTGACCGAAGTGGCCAAAGCGCTCGCGGTTAATTCCCAGTCGCAAATTGTCGTCTCAACCGCCGGTTCGCGCCGAAAACTTCCCGGCTCGATTGAAAGCAACCTGCTGCGCCTGACGCAAGAGGCGACGACCAACGCGCTCAAACACGCCCGCGCCTCGCACATTGCCATTCATTTGACATATCTGCCAAAGCGCATCCAATTGGAAGTGACCGACGACGGCGTCGGTTTCGACCCGCGACATTGCCCATCCATCGACGAGGGGCATTTTGGGCTGCTGGACATGGGCGAACGCGTCGAGCGCATGGGCGGGCATTTGAACATCGAAAGCGCCCCCGGTCGCGGCACGCGCATCGCGGTGGAGGTCGCCGACCATGCCGGGCGCGACCATGCCGATACAGCCGGCGAGGCGCACCTGGAGGAAGCCGTCTAACAGATCAACGCACCGGCTCGGCAGGAGGCCCCAACCAAATATTTGGTGAGAAGAGTCAATGAACCCGACGGCTCGGCGGGAGCCTCGCCCTACCGGGAGAACATGTTATGGTGCAACGGCTTTGGTAGGGCGACGCTCCTGCGGAGCCGGGGCGTTGAGAGGGGTGGTTCGTTGGCAGCGTCGCCCCGCCCCTGTCCTCGACTTGTTTTGGGTTTTACATTTGAGCCGCGCGTTTTTAAGTTGTCTTCAATGGGGCAGCACAATCAAAAGAAAATCCGCATCATGGTCGTGGACGATCATTTCGTCGTCCGAATGGGGTTGCGCGGCTCCATTAACGTGGAATCCGACATGACCGTGGACCTGGAGGCGTCGACCGGAGAGCAGGCGGTCGCCATTTACACGCAGCACCGGCCTGACATCGTGCTGATGGATCTCAAACTGCCCGGCATCAATGGCATCGAGGCCACGCAAGCCATCTGCAAAAAATTCCCCGCCGCGGCGATCATCATGCTTTCCACCCATGACGGCGAGGAGGACATATACCGTGCCTTGCAGGCGGGGGCGAAGGCGTATTTGCTCAAGACTGCGATGCGCAATGAATTGATCGACACGATCCGCAAGGTCAACCGCGGGGAGCGCTGCGTGTCACCGGCGGTGGGCGCGCGCCTCGCCGAACGCATGATGCATCCCGATTTAACGGAGCGGGAGATTGAAGTCCTGCGGCTCATCGTCAAAGGTTGCAGCAACAAAGAAATCGCCTCGGCGCTCGATATCGCCGAAGTGACTGTCAAGCTGCACGTGGGCCATATCCTGACCAAGCTCCAGGTCAACGACCGGACGCAGGCCACGACGACCGCATTGCAGCGGGGAATCGTCCACCTGGAATAAGCCCATGATCGTCGTTCTCAAACCGAACATCTCCCGGAAAGACGAGCGGGCCGTTGTCAAGGAAATAGAAAAACTCGGCTACCGCCCCCACATCATGCGCGGCGTCGAGCACACCGTCATCGGCGCCATCGGCGACGAACGCACCCACCAATCGCTCGAGACGCTCGCCCTTTGGCCCCAGGTGCAGCGCGTCATGCCCGTCCAGAAACGCTACAAACTCGTCAGCCGCGAGGCGCATAAGGCCAATTCGCGCGTCACCGCCGGAGCTTGCGTCATCGGCGGGCCGAAGTTCCAGGTGATGGCCGGGCCGTGCTCGGTGGAGGACGAGCGGCAATTGATGACCACCGCGCACGCAGTGAAAAAAGCGGGCGCGACGGTTCTGCGGGGCGGCGCGTTCAAGCCGCGAACCTCGCCTTACGAATTTCAGGGGCTGGGCCAAAAGGGACTCAAGCTCCTGGCCAAGGCGCGGCGCGAAACCGGATTGTCGGTCATCACCGAGTTGCTTTCCGAACAACATGCCGAGCTGGTCGCCGAATACGCGGACATCATTCAGATCGGCGCGCGCAACTCCCAGAATTTCCAATTGCTCATCGCCGCCGCGCGCACTGGCAAGCCGGTGCTCCTCAAGCGCGGGCTTTCGATGCGCGTCGAGGAGTGGCTGCTGGCCGGCGAATACGTCCTGTCCAACAACAACCCGAACCTTCTCTTTTGCGAGCGCGGCATTCGGACCTTTGAAACTTACACGCGCAACACGCTCGACCTGTCAACCATCCCGATCATCAAGAACGAATCGCATTGCCCGATCATCATCGACCCCAGCCAGGGCGCCGGGCGCGCCGACCTCGTCGCATGCCTGTGCAAAGGCGCGGCGGCGATGGGCGCCGACGGCCTGTTGGTCGAAGTCCATCCCAACCCAGCCGAAGCCTGGAGCGACGGCGCGCAACAACTCACCCTCGACGGCTTCGCGCAATTGATGGAGGCGCTCAAGCCGTTCATTGCCGCGGCAGGCAGGGAATAGCGGCGGCGAATGGTCGCGCGCGAGTCCCTTCACAGCCAAAACGAGGTCACCGCGCTTCGGAGCTGCGCATCCAGACGGCCATCTCGGATTTGCCGCGGTTGGCCCACGCGTAATACGGGATCGCCTGGAAATTTGTCCCGCGAAGGACCTCCACTCCATGCAACAAGCCCGGTTCAAACCCAGCCCTCATCTCTTCGTTTGCGGGCAGCGCGAAGGAGCGGACGTCCATGCCGGAATTGTCCGTCGATTCCAGGCAATAAACAATCGGGCCGCGCTGGAGCGCCACCCGCCCACGGTCAGCCTCGACGGCCTGATTGGCGACGATCCGCCGGACGGGCATGGGAATTTCAAGATAGATCGTGTCGCCGTCCTTCCATTTCCGTTTCAAAGAAACATAGCCACGCTCCAGTTTGATGGGTTGTGTCCCGTCATTGACCTTCAGCGTCGGCTCTGCGTCCGAATGTTCAACGAACCGGTAAAGGCCGCCTGGCGCCGCTTCGTTGCGGGCCCAACCCGGAACGCGAAGCTTGATCGTAAACCGGGCGGGCTCGTCAGGATGCACAGTCAGCTTGACAGCCCCGTCCCAGGGATACCGCGTCTCCTCCGTGATCTTCACCGCGCGGTTGCCGATTTTGATTTCAGCTTCGTTCGCGGCATAGAGATTGACGTAAAGGTCCTTGCCGCTTTGCGCATACAAATAGCCGGGAAGGGACGGCAGAAAGCGCGTGATGTTTCCCGGGCAGCAAGCGCAACCGAACCAGGGACTGCGCGCCACAGCGCCGTCGGCCTCCAGCGGGTTCACATAGAAAAAGCCCTTCCCGTCGAGCGAGACGCCGCTAAGCAGCCCGTTGTAAAGCGCACGCTCCAACACGTCAACGTACTGGGCGTCGCCGTGAAGAAGAAAGAGCCGTTCATTCCAGAAATCGTTCGCCACGGCCGCGCACGTTTCGCAATAAGCCGTCTTGTTGGGCAGAAAATAGGCGGGCCCGAATTTCTCGCCGTCAGGGATGGCGCCGATGCCGCCCGTGACATACAGCTTCGTGCCGGCCACGTCGTTCCAAATCCGGTCGATGGCGCGGACGTAATCCCGGGCGCCGGTCAGCGCCGCCACGTCCGCCATGCCGCTGTAGAGGTAGCCCGCGCGCACGGCGTGCCCGACGGCGCGCGATTCGTTGACGGGTTTGATCCGCGACTGGTGGTAGTCGTCCCCGCAAGGGCCGCGGTAATCGATGAAGTATTTGGCCAGGCGCAAATACTTGCTCTCGCCAGTCACGCGATAGAGTTTGGCCAGTCCCATTTCGACCACTTCATGGCCGGGCCAGACGCCGTGGACCTTGTTGGCTTCGGGCCCGAACGTCGCGCAAAGCAAGTCGGCCTCCTTCAGCGCGACGTCAAGCAAATGGCGGTCTCCCGTCGCCTGGTAGTTCGCCGCCGCGGCTTCGAACAAATGTCCGGCGTTATAAAGCTCGTGGCTGAGATCGACCTCCTTCCCATCGCTTGGCGCCGGACCACGCATGAGGGTGCGCCGGGTCGATGGTGCGCGCCGTGTAAAGATAGCCGTCCGGCTCCTGGGCGCCGCTTATGATCGACGTCAACTCGGCCATGTAATCCTTCATGCGAGGGTCGGGCGCCACAGCCAGATCATACGAAGCGCCTTCCATGATCTTGTACACATCGGAGTCGTCAAACGGATAACCCGGCGCATGAAGGTCGGTGATGATGCCGCCATGCAAAACGCTGGAAGCGCGAACGAAATTGTCGACGCGCCCGGTCTTCTCGCATTGTTCGAAGGCGTAGGGGATGGTGGTGAGTCGATTCGTCTCGATGCGCGGCGCCCAAAAAGAGTCCGTCAGATGAACCGCCGTGAACGGCACCGGCTGGAACGGGTAATCGCGCCGCGGCGAGCCGAACGCAGGAGGGAGGATGGCTGTCGCGAGGGCGGCGGCGCACAGGAGTGAAAGAGCTTTCATTATTGCTCCATCGTTTTACTACGCGGTGAACCATTGGTAAAGCTTCGCAAAAAGACGCCCGCGGCGCCGCCTTTAAGTGACATTCAAAGACGGTTTTAGCGCTCAAGAAAGAACGGGGTTGTTCCGATATTCAATCGGCAAGGCACGCAAAGGTTTCCAATGCCAAATGACACCAACGGTGGCGCCGATACAGCCAACAATTCCGTTTCGCGTCTCCTCGTCGTCGATGACGACGTGGTGAGCCGTGAGTTTTTGACCACGCTGCTGACCCGCTGGGGGTTCGAAGTGATGGACGCCGAAAGCGTTCGATCCGCCCAGCGCCTGCTGGCCGCGCGCGATCTGGGGACCTTCGACTGCGTCATCACTGATTACCGGATGCCGGATCTTTCGGGGCTGGACCTGCTGTCGTGGATACGGGAATGGGACCCGAGCCTCGCCACAATATTCTTGACTGGCGAAGGCCGCAACTCCATCGTTTTGGATTCCTTCCGCGGCGGCGTGGTTGATTTCCTGCCAAAGCCGGTCGAGCCCAAACTCCTCCGCGAAGCGATCCAGAACGCCGTGGCGCGAACCAAAAAGGAGCGCCAGATGGCGCGCATGGCTTCCGCCGTGCAGGATCTGGGGCGCGCTCAGCGGTGGATGCTCAATTCCAACCACGGCGGCGGGCAATCCGATGTGGCGTTGTTCTGCCATCCAAAGCTCGACGCCGGCGGCGACTTTTTCAGCCATGTTCAATTATCGCCCAGCCGGGACTTCTTCCTCCTGACCGATGTTTCGGGACACGACCTTCAGGCGGCCTACGTCTCGGCCTATTTTCAGGGAATCGTCCGCGGCATGCTGGAGCGCGACACCCCACCATGGAAAATCTTCCGCTACTTCAACCATTTCCTGCTCGAGGAGTGGCAGAAGAACGACACGTTCCGGCCAGGAGCCCAAACGCGCGAGGTGTCTTTGAGCGCGACGGCTGTGTCCGTGGACCTGCAAGAGCAGACAGCCACGGCCCTGACGAGCGGGGCGCCGGCGCCTGTCTATTTGACTCCCGGCGGCTACGCCCAGCGCCTCGGCCAATCCGGCGGCTCCCCGCTGGGCTGGTTCCCCGACGCCTCGATCTCGGCGCTCACCTACGGCATCGGCGACGGCGGCGATATTCTGATGTGGAGCGACGGCCTGGAAGACCTCGCCCATGCTCGCAACGTGGATCCCCTGGCTGTCGCCTACCGCTGGCAGCGCGCCAAGGCCGCGGGGTCGCCTTTCCCTCTGCTCAACGAATCGGATGACGACGTGCTCATGGCGAGAATCCGGTTGTCCGGCGGGTGCGATCCGACGAGCTTTCATCCGCTCGCGCTGGAGGAATACGACGCCGCGGACATCGGCAAAATCGATGAATGGATGGACCGTTGGCGGCGAAGCGTGCGCCTGGCGATTCCCGGAATTTCGGAGTCCGTCGAACACGATTTGGCGTTGGCGTCTCGCGAAGCGGTGCTTAATGCGCTGCAACACGGCTGCCGCGATTGCCCGCAATATCCGGTCAGCTTCCAGATCGGCTACCGTTCCAGTGACAACCTTCTTCGGACCTGGGTGCAGGATCCCGGCCCCGGCCACGAGGAACACCTCCGCCTCGACGAACCCGGCGATGAACTCGGCGGCGCCCACTTCGGCCTGCAATTAATCAAGCGGCTGCCGCGGGCGGTGAAATTCGAGCAGCAAGGCGCCAGCGTCACCATGGATTTTAATTCGTTTTGATTATGGAACAGAACCTTAATTCGGACGGCAAGCCCCTGACGGTGCGCCTGCGTGGCGACCTGACCAGCGGCAACGACGCCTCCAACAAGGCGATGATGGAACTGGCGCAGGCCGCGCGCTCGGAAGGGCGGACATGGCGCGACGTAAAATTAGATTTGACCGAAGCGCGCATGATCGATTCCGTCGGCCTTAATCTCATCGTCTCCGTGTTCAAAGCGGTCGAAAAAAACGGCGGCAGGCTGTCGCTCGCCTACAGCGATCCGAACGTCCTCCGCACGCTCGCCTTCACGCGGTTGGACAAGCGGATGGACCTGACAAAAGTCGAGCCCCGGACAAAATAACGCTCACAGGCAGGCCGCCGGAATCTCCGCCTGGATGTCGCGCACAAGGGCTTCGGTCCGCCTTCCGTATTTGACAAAACTCTCGAAGGACTGTTGCGCCGTCGCGCTGGATGAGGCGTCGTGGAACACGGCGGCGACGTGCGGCTCGATGGATATGCCGCCGTTGTAGCCGCGGCGCAGGGCGTCAAGCAAAATATCACGCACGCGCCCCTGCCCTTCCCCCGGATACACATACTCGCAGTCGTTTTTCGCCGGAACATAAACGGCGTCCTTCACGTGAATATGCGCCACGAAACTGCGGATGCGCTCCCAAAACTCGAATGCGTCCTGCCTCGGCCACGGCTTGGCTTTGGAGCGGTCGGGATTGAACACAGGATTGCCCGTGTCAAACACCCACAGCAGGCCCGGGCATTTCTCCAGCAATTGCAGCGCATGCCGCCAGCTCATCCCGCCGTAATTCATGCAGTTCTCGTGCAACGGCTGCAATCCCGCGTCCAGGAACATGCCCACGATTTCATTGACACGCCGAAAAACCTCGTCCGGAATTACGTCCTCATCGTCGCCGGGTTTAAAGCTCATGATGCGCGCGTAATGGGTGTCCAGCCGCCGCATGCGCGCAATGCACCGCCTCGTCTCCGCCAGCGTGACCGAAAACGGATCGCTGATGGTCTTTGACCAATTGGCAATGGCCGAACCGAAACAGTAAACGCCGATGCCGGCGTCCTTGAGCTGGCCGGCCGCGATATCGAACGCCTTGTCCGGGATGTCGTGAAAATTGCCCTTTGGAAAACCGGGAACTTCCACGGCGCGCATCTCCAGATGGCCCCAACCCAGCGCCAGCGCCGCCTTGATCTGCGCCTCAATGCCCGCTCCCGCTTCGTCCCCAATGCCAGTCAATACCATAGCGAAGCTACATTACAGTCGCCGCACAAATGTTGCAATCGCCGCGCGGCTCCCGGCACTATCTGCCAGATGGATTTCAACGCGAAAATTCGGGGCTTGCCGGGGCTTCTTGCATGGCGCGAACAATTGCGGCGCGCCGGGAAGCGCCTTGTCGCCACCAACGGCTGTTTTGACGTCCTGCATTTGGGCCACGTCACTTATCTTCAAGCCGCGCGCCAGCAGGGCGACGCGCTCGTTGTCGGCGTCACAAGCGACAAGCATGTCGCCGCCCTCAAAGGCCCCGGCCGTCCGGTCAATTCGGAGAGTGACCGCGCCGCCGTCCTTGCCGCACTCGAATCGGTGGACGCCGCCCATGTTTTCCCGGAGCTGGACGCGCGCGCGTTCCTCACCGCCATCAAGCCGGACGTTTACGCCAAAGGCGGCGACTATACGATTGACACCATCAACCAGGATGAGCGCCGGTTGCTCGAATCGATGGGCTGCAAGATCGTTCTTCTTGCCGGCGTGCCCGGCAAGTCCACGACCGCCACGCTCAAAAAAATTGCTTCGCTATGATTCGCTCGCGGGGCGCGCTTCGATCGGGTGCGATTAATACTGCCGGTCACGCATCGCATGGTAGGGCGAGGCTCCTGCCGAGCCGTCACCGGTTTGACCGGCGTTTTCAATCGCGCCCGCTTCGATCCGCGGATTTGATTTGAAGCGAAAGAAACTATAGTCAATTGTTAGACTATGAAACGAATGCTGAGCGCCGTTTTGAATCCAGAGGACGATGGTTACGTTTCATTATGCCCCGAGCTGGATATCGCAAGCCAGGGGGACACGATTGAGGAAGCTCTGGAGAACTTGAAGGAAGCCGTCGAAGGCTTTTTGGAAACGGCCAGCGCTGAAGAAACTCAAGTGCGTCTATCATCCGACAATCCGGTTTGCCTCGAGACCTCTTTCTCGTATAGCATGAGCCCTCATGCCGATTGAGACGTTTAAAGCCAGCCGGTGGACCCGCGGAAATTTTCTCTTTCCAACCGTGATCGAGGTGAGCGAGCGCGCCGTGCTGCGGCGCAAGCGCGCGTGGTTCAGCGTCGACGAGATGACTGTGACGATGTCGAAAGTCGCCTCCGTTCATATCAAGACCGGGATGATTTGGGCGGAGATTTTGATCGAATCTTCAGGAGGCTCCGATCCCATTCAAAGCCACGGCCATAGCAAGAGCGACGCCCGCCGAATCAAGGAGCTGATCGAGGAATTCCAGAGCGGCTCGGCGCCAGCCGCGGCGTCAAGTCAAACCTAGCCGCTCCGCCGCCGGGAAATTCCCTCTACGCCGCGTTAGCGGCTGTCTTGCGCCCGCGCCCAACGTTGACAACGCTTTTGTCAGACACTATCGTCAGACAGAATGAAACGCGCCGCTCTCAAATCCATTCCGTTGCGGACCCTGTTGCGCGAACCGCTGAAGGTCAAACGCTTGACACGCGCCGGTCAATCACTGCGGATCACGGACAACGGACGCCCGCTTTGGATTTTGAAGGCGGCCGATGTGACGGACGATACGGAGCGCCTGGCAGCAGTCAATCAGATCCTTGACGAGGTCCTTCGCGAGCCGTTATCAAACCTCAGCTTGTCTAAGATCATCCGGGATTCGCGTCGTTGAAGACGTACGCCGACAGCAGTTTCATCGTCAAGCTTCTCAACCGCGAATCCGGGTCCGATGAAGCGATGGCTGAATACCGCAGAAGAGGCCTTCCAAGGCTCGTGTTTTTGCCGCTCCACGCGCTGGAAGTGGACAACGCCGTTCATCACCGCGCGTTTCATGAACTTCGCACACCTCCCTCGGGGCAGCGTTCGCGTGTTCAGCGGGAGAGACTCGCCGCGCTTTCCCGCCTGTCCCTCTTGTTGCGCCGCGGCCAGTTCGTTGAGATCGACGCAGATTGCGAGGACGCCTTTCGACACGCGCGCGTCCTGTCCCAAAAATACACGGCGACCCACGGAACCCGAAGCTTGGATCTGCTCCACGTCGCATTTGCCTTGCAGTTGAAATGCGACCTGTTTCTCACCAGAGACCAGAACCAATCGCGCGTGGCCAAGGCTGAAGGCTTCGCGGTGGCCGGACCGTTTGACTGAACCAAAAAAAATCAGGAGCCGGTGCGCGGCTCCTGACGTGATGGTTAGTGGTTGTAAGATCTACTTGCCCATAACGCGCTGACCGTGAACGTCATGCGGCAGAACGACGCGGTCTTCCGTGCCCGTCGGCTCTTCTGGTATCCGCATCGAATAGAACGAACGATACACAAAAATCAGCGCGACAATAAAGAAAAAGATTCCAATGCCGATCCGCGTCCCAGCTTGCTTTTGCATCGTGACGGCGATTTCCGTCGCCAGCAATCCAAACAGCGTCGTGAATTTAATCACCGGGTTCAACGCCACTGAAGACGTGTCCTTGAACGGATCGCCCACAGTGTCGCCCACGACCGTTGCGGCGTGCAACTCCGTGCCCTTCTGCCGGAGGTCGACCTCAACGATCTTCTTTGCGTTGTCCCACGCGCCGCCGGCGTTGGCCATAAAGATCGCCTGGAACAACCCGAAAAACGCGATGCCCACAAGGTAGGCAATGAAGAAATACGGATTGAAGAACGACAGCGACAGCGCCATGCAGAAAATCACAATGAAGATGTTCCACATGCCTTTCTGCGCGTAAACCGTGCAGATACGCACCACTTCCTTGCTGTCCTTCTCAGACGCCGTCGTCGCATCCAGCCTCATATTCTCCTTGATATACACGACCGCCCGGTAGGCGCCCGTCACCACCGCCTGCGTCGACGCGCCGGTGAACCAATAAATCACCGCGCCGCCCATCAGCAGGCCAAGAATGACTTCCGGCTGCACAAGGCTCAGGTGATCGATTACGTGGCCAAAAAGATTCTCCAGCAGAATAATGATGCCGAACACCATCGTCGTCGCGCCCACCACCGCCGTGCCTATCAGCACTGGCTTGGCCGTCGCCTTGAACGTGTTGCCCGCGCCGTCGCCCTTCTCAAGTTGGTATTTGGCGTTTTCAAAATCCGGCGTGAAACCAAATTTGCTTTTGATTTCCGCGCCGACATTCGGAATCGATTCGATGCGGCTCAATTCGTACACCGATTGGGCGTTGTCCGTGACCGGTCCATAGCTGTCGACGGCAATCGTCACCGGGCCCATCCCAAGGAACCCGAAGGCCACGAGGCCGAAGGCGAAGATCGGCGCGGCAAACCTAAACTTGTCAGGCATCAACCCGATGATCGGCGAGCCCGTGTAGGTCGCCAGCAACACGCTGATGAACATCAGGGCCAGAATGCACAATCCCATCCAGAACGCCGAAAAATTGCCGCACACAAATCCCGAGAGAATGTTCAGCGACGCCCCGCCGTGCCTGGAGCAGTTGGTCACTTCGCGAACATGCTTGGAGGTCGTGCTCACGAAAATCTTCGTGAATTCAGGGATCACCGCGCCGGCCACGGTGCCGCACGAAATGATCGCCGAGAGCACCCACCATAGATTCGAATCAAACCCCGCCTGGTGCGCGAGCAGGAAATAACTCGCCACAAACGTCAACACGATGGAAACCGCGGAAGTAATCCAGACCAAGTGGGTCAAGGGCGCCTCGAAATCGAAGTCCTTCAGATTTCCATACTTTCTCTGGCTGAACGACTGGTTGGCAAAATACGAAATCAGCGACGTCACTATCATCAGCGCCCGCATCGTGAACATCCAAATGATCAACGTCGCGCACAACGTCTGGTTGTCGGCCAGCGCCAGCGCCAGGAACGAGATCAGCGCCACGCCCGTCACCCCGTAGGTCTCGAAGCCGTCCGCCGTCGGCCCGACGCTGTCGCCCGCGTTGTCGCCAGTGCAGTCGGCGATGACGCCGGGGTTCTTTGGGTCGTCCTCGGGCAGCTTGAAGACGATTTTCATCAAGTCGGAGCCAATGTCGGCGATTTTCGTGAAAATGCCGCCGCAGATGCGCAGCGCGCTGGCGCCGAGCGATTCCCCAATCGCGAACCCAATAAAGCACGGGCCTACCACGTCACGGGGCAAAAACACCAAAATGCAAATCATGAAGAACAACTCCACGCAAACCAGCAGCAGCCCGACGCTCATGCCAGAGCGAAGCGGAATGCTCAACGTGGCGAACGGGTTGCCCTTGAGCGCGGAAAAGGACGTGCGCGAATTGGCGACCGTGTTAATGCGGATGCCGAACCACGCCACGCCGTAGGATCCGAGGATTCCCAGTATCGACGCCAGCAGAATGATAATGACGTTGCCGATGGGCTGGCCCTCAAGCGCCTTAAAATAGAACACAATGCACGCCGCGATCAGCACCCACAGGATCGCCAGGAATTTGCCCTGCTGGAAAAGGTAGGTCTTGCACGTTTCCCAAATGATATTCGATACGTTGCGCATCGAGTCATGGACCTGCAGTGCATTAGTTTGTTTGTACGCGAGCAACCCAAAGAAGGCGCCTACCGCGCACATCAAGATGCCAAAATACATCAATGTCTCGCCGCTGACGCCGCCCAATCCGCTGAATCTGACAGAGGTCAAATCGGGGATCTTGATGTCCGCATCGCCGGCGAAGGCCGCTGGCGCCAGAGTGGTTAGGGCGGCCAGACCGGCCGCATACTGCCATAGTTTCGTAATACGCATATATTATGTCACGGGGATGATCGGTGCCCAACAGTAGCAGCGCCAACTGATTTTTGTCAAAAACAAGCCTGATTTTGTTTAGCTGCGGGAAAACCTTACATCAACCCTTTTCGGTCTCCGCACGATCCGGGCGCCCAACGCCATTGCATTGCTTCCCGCCGCCAATTGTGATTGGATGGCTCCGTGAACGCTCGCTACCGACCTGCCGTCACTGCATTAGCAGCCATTATCGCAGTTTGGTTGGCCGCCTTGGCTGCCTACGCGGCTTTTCAATATCACAAGGCCACCGCCGAGAAGATCCGCGCCTACCTCCAACAAACCGATCTGGCGCGCCTTTCCGCAGAGGCCCGCGCCAGAGCGTTGCGCGATCTTGCCGCGAAAATCAACGCTCTTTCACCTGAAGAACGCCAGCGCGCGCGCCTCGGTCGCCTCTGGGGAGATTGGTTCAAGCAAATGACGGAGGCCGAAAAAGCAGATTTCCTGGACGCCACCCTGCCCTCCGGTTTTAAACAAATGCTGGCGTCATTCGAGCAGCAACCGGCCGACAAGCGTCAGAAAGCGATTAACGACGCCATTCAGCGCCTTCGCGACGAGCGCGATTCGCCCCAGCCCGGGTCAAACTCCAACACCAACAACTCCGCAACCAACGGGCCGCCCGTCCTCAGCGAGGATTTGCAAAAGAAAGTCGTCATGACCGGCCTCCAATCCGTCTACACCAGCAGCTCCGCCGAAACCAAGGCTGAGCTGGCGCCGCTCCTGGAGGAAATTCAGCACAACATGGAATCCGGGCGCATGTTCCGCGGCGGCCATTAAATATGGGGATCCATCCAACAGGAGGCAACAGAGAGAACGGAGAACGAACAAACTCCTGTTCAAATTCCCCGTCTGTGGCTTTCACTCTTGTTGAGCTGTTGGTCGTGTTGTCAATCATCTCCATCCTCGCCGCTCTCCTGTTACCCGCGCTGAGCCGCGCCAAGGAGAGCGGGCGCTCCGCCGCTTGCCTGGGCAACCTCCACCAGATTGGCATCGCCCTGCAACTTTACGTCGACGAATCGCACAACCGCATGCCCACCCTTTACGATTTGTCCACCAACAATCCTCCGCCCCCGCCAACCCAGAGCATCGATTGCGTCCTCGCCGCGCAACTCGGCTCGCCGAAAATCCTGCGCTGCCCTTCCGACAACCAGCAAATCTTCGAGTTGACCCGCTCCAGCTACGGTTGGAACCCGCTTGTCAACGGCCAGGACGCCGACCATTTGCGCGTCTTTGGCCAGTCCCTTCCCGGCGTCAAAGTCGCCCTCGCCTTTGACAAACAGAATTTCCATGCCGCGCTGGGAGCCTCTCATTCCCAGAATTTTCTCTACGCCGACGGCCATCTCAAGAACCGCCTCGAACTGCCCGGCGCCAAGCCTCAATGATCCAGCTCCGCAACGTCACCAAGAGATTTGGCAACAACCTCGCCGTCGACGACCTTTCCCTTTCGGTCCCGGCCGGCGAAATCTTCGGCCTGCTCGGCCACAACGGCGCCGGCAAAAGCACCGCCATTGGCATGATGCTCGGACAGGTCTGGCCCACCGCGGGCCAGGTCCTGCTGCGCGGCCGCGACGTCACCCAGGACCGCCGCGCGGCGTTGCAGGCCGTCGGCGCCATTTTTGAGGCCCCGGTTTTCTACAACGAATTGAGCGCATGGCGGAACCTCGACATCCTCAGCTCCTACACCGCCCGCACGCCCTCCAACCGCATCGCCGAAGTGATTGAATGGGTCGGGCTCAAAGGCCGCGAGCGCGACACGGTCAAAACCTATTCGCACGGGATGCGCGCCCGGCTGGCGCTGGCGCAGGCGTTGCTGCCGCAACCCGAGTTGCTGATACTGGACGAACCCGGCGACGGCCTCGACCCCGAAGGCATCCATGAGATGCGTCAAACTATTTTGCGCCTTCGCAAAGAACTCGGGCTGACCATCCTGCTCTCCTCGCATTTGCTCGCCGAGGTCGAGCAGGTCTGCACCCAGATCGCCGTGTTGAACCACGGGCGAAAATTGTTCCAGGGCGCCCTCTCCGAAGCCCGTCAGGCGCAGAACTGGGTCCGGTTGCGCACCGACAATTTCGCCGCGAGCGCCGCAGCCTTGCGCGACGCCCATCTGATCCTCGACGATCGCGACGATAACTTCATCCTTCCGGCTCCGTCCATCGAGACTGACAAAATCGTCCACTGCCTTGTCAGCGCCGGCCACCGCGTCTTCGAAATCGCGCGCGAAGAGCAAACTCTCGAACACTTCTACCTTTCCCTCATGAAGAAATGAATTCGCCCAATCAGTCCCAACAAGATGCGCGCCTTTTTTCTATTTGTGTCCATTCGTGTCCATTCGTGGCTGGCTTATGATCCTGCTGCACCTTCGCAACGAGCTTTGGAAATTGTTCGGCAAGAAACGAACGTATATCGGTTTCGGGATGTTCCTGCTGGCCCAGGCCGCCGTGCTCCTGCTGTTGCGCTACGCCCGCGGTCCCAGGCGCGAAATGGCGCATCGCCTCGAATTGCTCGGCTATTCGCCGGACCAATTCATGTCCGCGGTGACGATGGCGACGTCCACGCTCATCCCGGTGGCGTTTCTGCTTCTGCCGCTATATGCCGCGCTCATTGGTGGCGACCTTCTGGCCAAGGAATCCGAAGAAGGAACGTTGCGCATGATGCTGTCGCGTCCGATTTCACGCAGCCGAATCGTGATGGTCAAATGGCTGGCTGGCGTCGTGTTCTCGCTGTTGCTCGTGTTGGTGCTCGGCATTTCGGGCGCCGTGGTCGCTGGTTGTCTCTTCCATGGCGGCGGATTGTTCGCGCTAATTCCGCAAGAGAGCGTGTTCACCGTGCTCGGCCCCGCCGAAGGCTGGCGACGCTACGCGTTGGCCACATTCATCCTCTCCGGCAAAGCCGTCACCATTATGGGGCTGGCGCTGATGTTCTCGTGCTTCAACGTCAAACCGGCCGCGGCGACCGTGATGGCGATCTCGCTTTTGTTCCTCAGCAGCATCATCCAGGAAATGCCGTATTTCCACGACCTGCAACATTGGTTCATCACCTATCACATCAATTATTGGTTCCGCGTGTTCATGGATCCGCCGCCCTGGGCCGACATCTGGTCGTCAATTAGCATCCTTTTCGGCTTCAACGCCACCATCCTCATCATCGGCTGCGTCGGCTTCCAAATCCGCGACATCAAATCCTGAGCCGGGGACTGCGCTTGCCAAAGTATGCTCCCACTACTTAGCATCCCCCAACCTATGAGATGGATTTTGTCAGCCGCCATTTGCCTGTCATTTGCGTTCGCCGCGCTCGCCGTCGGCCCGGACGATCAATTCGTTGACGTCTACAACGAAATCATGCAGGCGCAATCGATGGAAACGGCCGGCCAATCCTCCGCCGCGGCCGAGCGCTACAGCGACGCGCTGGTTAACTTGCGCCAACTCCAGGCCGATCATCCATCCTGGAATCCGGAGGTCGTCAAATATCGCATCCAGTTTCTCCAGGAGAGGCTCACGGCGCTCGGAAAGCCGCTCCCGCCGCTTCGAAGCGCGACGCCCGCCGCCCCCGCGGCCACCGCGCCTGCCGCGCAGGCTCCCGCCGCCGCCACCGATCCCCTGGCTCCCTACCGCGCCCAAATCGCCGCCCTTTCCTCCGCAAACACGCAGCTTGAGCAAAAACTCAAAGAAGCCCTCTCCGTCCAGCCCGCCTCCGTCAGCCCGGAGGAGCTCGCCAGGGCGCAGCAGAAGATTGACGCCCTTTCCAGGGAAAACGATCTCCTCAAAGTCACCCTGCAACAGGCCAAGTCCGGCCCGCCTTCCACCAACGCCTCCGCCCCGAGTGAAGTCGCCAAATTGGCTGATGAGTTGACAGCCGCCCGCGAGCGCGTCGCCGATCTCACCGCGCAGGTCGCCGCCGGCCAGAAGAAACTCGCAGGCGCGGAGAGTCAAATAAACACTTCAACAACCGCCGCGCCCGCTCCCGCTCCCAACAGCAGCGTCGAGGAGCTCTCCCGCGAGCGCGACCGCCTCAAAGCCGAGCTCGAGCAGCGCACTCGCGACCTGGCCGATGCCCAGGCCCACGGCGCGCAATTGCAGCAGCAGTCAACCCAGAATCAAGCCGCCTCGGGCGCCGTCGCCGACAGCGACCGACTTGGCGAACAAGTCAAAAATATGCGCGCGCAGCTCGAAACCTACGAAGCCAAAGCCGTTCCCTATTCGCCTGAGGAATTGGCCGTGCTCCACGGAGCCTCCGCCGCGCCGCCGACCGCCAACGTTCCGCCTGCCGCCGCAAACGCGCCAGCCCCAGCCGGCAACGCAACCGCAGCCGCGGCTCCCGCGTCCGCTGTCAAGCATGCCGCCCATTCCGCAAAGGACTTGCCGCCCGGCGCCGGCGCCCTGATGGCCGAAGCCCGCCTCGCCGCCCAGGAGCGCGATTTCAAACAAGCCGAAGCCAAGTACAACGAAATCCTCAACCAGGACCCCGAAAACGTCTACGTCCTGGCGCACCTGGCGAGCGCTGAATTTGAAGCCGGCGATCTGGCCCAATGCGAAAAAACCGTCGAGCACGCAGTCGCTCTCGATCCCGACGATCCCGCCAGCTTGTATTTGCTTGGCATTTTGCGCTATCGCCAGGAGAAGCTTGACGAGGCGCTCGCCGCCTTGAGCCGTTCGGCGCAGCTCAACCCCACCAACGCCGGCACACAGAATTACCTCGGATGCGTTTTGGCCGACAAAGGCCAGCGGCCCGCCGCAGAAACCGCCTTCCGCAAAGCGCTCCAGGTCGATCCCGAATATCCGGACGCGCATTACAATCTCGCGTTCGTCTACGCCACCGAAAAACCGCCCTCGCTCGAATTGGCGCGCTGGCATTACAAACGCGCCGTCGACCTTGGCCATCAAAAAAGCGAGCAATTGGAGAAGATCCTCGCCTCAAAATAATGCGGCGCTCCGCGTGCGACCACGCCGGATGATCTGAGCGAGACGCTCGATCTATGAGTGATGATAAGTCCATCGCGTTGACAAGACGATACGACGGCCTCGTCGGAAGCATTTCACAGATTCTTGATGCCGGACGCAGGCAGGCAGCACGGACATTGAATTCCGTCATTTCAGCGGTTTATTGGGAAGTTGGCCGACGAATAGTGGAGTTTGAACAAGCCGGACGGACGCGCGCCGACTACCGCAAACGCGTCATCGATAGACTCTCGACAGATTTGACGAAACGGTACGGAAAAGGATTCGGACGGAGCAACTTATTCCAAATCCGCGCCTTTTATATCGCCTATCGCGGAAAAGTCCAGACAGTGTCTGGACAATCTTCAGACAGCCCAGCCCAAATGCCATCTGGCCGGTGTCCGCTCGTAAAAGCGCGTCGCAATCTGCCGGTCGAGCGCCCGCGCAGACCAGCCGCCGCGCAGGGCCTCAGCACGACCTTACCGGAAAAATAGCCCTCGTGACCGGCGCCAGCCGCGGCATCGGACGCGCCATTGCTCTTGCGCTCGCCCAGGCCGGCGCGGACATTGCTGTCAACTATGCGTCTCATGACGCCGAAGCGGCGGATGTCTGCGCCCAAATCGCCGCAGCCGGCCGCCGCGCCATCGCCATCAAGGCCGACGTCTCCCTGTCAAGCGAAGTTCATCGCATGGTCGACGCCATCCAGTCCCAACTCGGCGAAGTCTCCATCCTCGTCAACAACGCCGGCATCAGCCGCCCCCAACCCGTCGACGCCATTTCCGAGCGCGATTGGGATGACATCCTCACGGTCAACCTCAAGTCCATGTTCCTGGTCACGCAGGCCGTCCTTCCGGCGATGCGCCGACGCCGCTGGGGACGCATCATTAATCTCTCCTCCGTGGCCGCCCAACTTGGCGGCGTCATCGGCCCGCACTACGCCGCCTCCAAAGCCGGCGCGATCGGCCTCACGCACGCCTACGCCGCGTTGCTGGCCAAAGAAGGCATCACCGTCAACGCCATCGCCCCTGCCCTCATCGCAACCGAGATGATCACTTCCAACCCCAAAGCCCGCCCCGACATGATCCCCGTCGGCCGCTTCGGGACCATCGAAGAAGTCGCGGGCGCCGCACTCATGCTCGCGCGCAACGCCTACATCACCGGCCAGACCCTCAACGTCAATGGCGGCTGGTACATGAGCTGAGCCGTCAGGGATATGAGTTGAGGCGTTGGGAATATCAACTGAGCCCTAAGGAAATTCAGGTGAGCGACCCGGGGCGCCGCCCAGGGTCCGGCTCCAAGGCGGACCGGCTCCGCTAAACAACCTGCGAAACGGACGTTATTCTTTCAACCAGACGTTATTTTCTTGACAACTTCTCTATCTTCACTATGCAATATGGCCATTGCGGCTTTCAATGGCCATATTGCCCGTTTTTCCTGGCGTTCTCTCCGAAGATTCCAAGTTTGTCGGCTGGATGAAGACGTTTGGGGACGTCGTCGGCTCGTAACAGGCTGCAACGGCGGTTCACGCCGTCCGCCGGATGATGTCTGCGCTGACCGCAACCGTGTCCCAATCGGGACAGCGCCCAACGCCCCTATCTCAAAGCTGGACACTTAAACGTTCAAAAATACTTTTCCTGCGTCCGGCGCCCCCCGATTTCACTCTAATTTCACCCTGATTGGCGCTCTGGCACATCCACTGCTAGACCCCTAGCGTTTCGACGATACGTCCTTAGGGGGACGGCGGATGTGGCCATGGGCAGACTACCAGGCCCTCATCCGGTTAACCATGACAACGCAACTGGGGGTAGTCGCCGAGCGGTTTCGACCGCCGAGAGGAGCAACACGCAATGAGCAAAGGAAAAATCGCAGTCGTCCTACTCCTCCTTGTCGGACGCTTTGCCGGCCAGAATATTCACGCCGGCCAGCCCATCACGGACGCCAATCCCATGCGCATTCCGCAGGTGAGCGATTATCAGTTGCGCATCCTCACGCCGACCCTTCTCGAACTTACCCTGATCAACACGGGCGCGACCGCGACCGATCCCACCAGCATCACCAACTGGAATTTCGTCAACCCCAACAACAACACCTTCGCCTCCCCGGCCCTGTCCATCCTGGCCGTGACCGTCAATGGCTTGCCCGACATCGTGACGTCCGCCGGATTCAAACGCCGTCCGATCTATGCGCCGCTCAACGAATACGATCTGCGCATCGGCAATTACTTATATCTGACACTTGCCGCTCCAATCCACGACAACGACCTCATCCAGGTCGCCAACGCCGCCGGAAACATCTGGAATTCCTCCGTCCAATTCCAGGCCGCCGCCGATCCTGCGCGCATCAGCCCGGCAATCCACGTCAATCAAGAGGGCTACATGCCCAATTACATCAAGCGCGCCGAAGTCGGCTTTTACGCCGGCAATCTCGGCGAACTCCAATTGACCAATCGCAGCTTCAACCTCATCAACGCCACCAACAACCAGATCGTTTACACCGGCGCCTTGACGGTGCGCCGGGATCAGGGCTATTCCACAAGCAAATTCAATCCCCTGCCTTACCAGGACGTGCTCGAAGCCGATTTTTCGCCGTTCAACACCCCCGGCGAATATCGGATCCAAGTCCCCGGCCTGGGCGCTTCGTATCCGTTTATGATCAGCGACGGCCTGGCGGCGTTGTTCGCGCGCACGTATGAGCTTGGCCTGTATCACCAGCGCTGCGGCTACTCCAACGAGCTGCCTTACTCCCGTTTTCACAAGGATTCCTGCCACACAGCCCCCGCGAGCGTGCCGACCGCCGCGTTCGTCGCACAATATCCCCTCGTCAATTCCTCCCTCGATGCTCTCGCGGGCGACTGGGCCCATTCTTACCAGCAATTCGACTCGCCCAACATCCCGCCCGGCTTGACCAGCGTCGACCAATCCCTGTTTCCGTTCGTCAACACCAACGCCGTCGACACTCATGGCGGCCACCATGACGCGGGCGACTACAGCAAATACACCGTCGACGTCGCCCAGCTCTCTCACAACCTACTTTTCGCAGTCGATTCCCTTCCCGGCGTCGCGCAACTCGACAATCTCGGCGTCCCGGAAAGCGGCGACGGCATACCCGACGTCCTTCAGGAAGCCATGTGGGAAATTGATTATCTCTCGCGCTTGCAGGATGCCGATGGCGGCTTTTACTTCCTGGTCTATCCGCGCGACCGCCAATACGAGGCCGACGTCTCCCTCGTCGCCCCGGAAACAGGCGACCCGCAAGTCGTGTTTCCCAAGACAACCGTTTCCACCGCCGCGGCCGTCGGCGCGCTTGCCGAAGCGGGTTCCTCCCCGGCGCTCAAGAGGTATTACCCAACAAACGCCGCCCATTACCTCGCCCAGGCCAAGGCCGGCTGGCAATTCCTCATGAACGCTTTCGCCAAATACGGACGCGAGGGCTGCTACCAATACATCAATCAATACGGCGATCCCTATGGTCACGACGACGAAATGGCGTGGGCCGCCGCCGCCCTTTACGCCGCCACCGGCGACACCACCTACCAAACCGACCTGACGACCCACTTCAACCCGGCCGATCCGAACACCATCTGGTGGTCGTGGTTGCGCATGTT
>Ga0265338_10003222_pt1 | contig 23271 bp, 28 predicted proteins | sample 42126metaG_FD_193579 | JGI IMG/M metagenome (GOLD analysis project Ga0265338, IMG submission 193579) | Rhizosphere microbial communities from Carex aquatilis grown in University of Washington, Seatle, WA, United States - 4-21-26 metaG | ecosystem: Host-associated > Plants > Roots > Rhizosphere... | reverse complement strand
AGTTCCAAGATAGTGACGGGTTTTTATATTTTATTTAAGAGTTTATAGCCAATTATAGCCCATACTTCTCTGACAGAATCCCTATTAGTGAAATTATTTTTATCTTGATCCCAGCAAGGGCTATCTACAGCCGCGGATAACGTGTATTGATACTGTAATTTTGAAGCTACAAGTCCGGCTCGAGCATTGTGATATGGATCTGTAACTATGATGACTGAATGTAAACCGGCTTCAGTAAGTATTTTTTGGGAGAATAAGAAGTTTTCGTACGTTGAGGTTGATTTTTTCTCCAGCAAAATATCCGATGCTGGGACCCCGGCTTTTGTAGCGATTTTTTCCATGTTTTCGGCTTCATTTGCATTATCTTCTTTATCGGTTCCTCCTGACATAAGAATTTTTGGAGCGTAGTGGTCTTTGTAAAGAGCGACTGCGTGATCTACTCGGGCAACCAGACACGGATTTAAACGGCGATTTTGGACAAAGCCCTTTTGCTGACATATAGGACCATAGCAGGAAGTCCCACCATAGACATGACCCCCTAAAACTAAGATAACATCTGATTTTACTTTCGTATCTTGTCCTGCCATGTGGCGAATATAAAATAATAATGAGACAAAGAGAAGTAAAAAGGATACAATAATTATCGAAAATATAATAAGAAATTTCTTCATATCTTTATTATAAATCAACTATAGATCAAAATATTATTCTTTAGTTTTTTTATGGTATTATTAATTTCTTATAGAGAAATATGGTTAAAAACAATCGGTCAGTAGATTTTTATTTTTCCCCAAAGGGGATGGTACATCGACTACACAGAGAAAGATTACTTATTTTATTTGGAGGGCAACGAGCACTCCTCATGCAGATTGCTCATCCGCTTGTTGCACAAGGGGTATTGGATTATAGTTCAATAAGAAAGAATCCCTATAAACGGCTTAATCGTACTCTTGAGTTAACGCAGTCTTTTATTTTTGGAACAAATGAAGATGTTATGCAGGCTGCAGAAAAAATTAATCGTGTCCATAGAGTAGTTAAAGGACATTTACCGCAACCTGTTGGATCCTATCATGCCGGAACGTCTTATCATGCGTTTGATCCAGAACTGCTTATGTGGGTATGGGCGACATTGGCAGATACTGCCGTGTTAGTATATGAGACATTTATCGAACCCCTTACTGATTCGGGAAAAGAGAGTTATTATCAAGAATACAAAAAATTACTTCCACCACTAGGTGGGGAAATGGGAATCACGCCTTCGACATTTAAAGATCTCAGAAAGTATCTGCAGAAAATGTACAAAAGTAAAAATATAAGTGTTGGTGAAGAGGCAATAAGAGAAATATTCCCATATTTATTACTTAAAAAGCCCAGAAGATTTAGGCTTCCTTTACTACCGCTATCTTTGCCATTAGAAAAAATAACAATTGGATTGCTGCCAGAGGAATTGCGTGTACAATATGGTCTTCCTTGGAGTAACAGAGATCAAAAGTTGTTTGATGCAGTTGCTGTTTTATCACGAAAATTACATACTTCAAAATTTGCAAAGCTTATTCCAGACAATATACGGTTTACGAAGTATTATCGCCGATCTCTCCGCAAGTAACGCGAATCCGTTGTTTATTATATATTTATACACAGTAAAGGTGATTTACATGATATTATGAACTTGTGTATAAATCTCTTTTGCAACTATGGAAACACCTAAGACTAGCTAAAGCTTTCCAAATTAAAATGCTACGTTTAGTAAATGATGAATTTCTTATTGGTGTAACAGGAGTAATTTTTAATGATAAACAAGAATTACTTTTAGTGAAGCATTCCTATCGCCGTGTCGCTTGGAGTTTACCCGGCGGATATCTACAGGCAAAAGAACATCCCAAAAAAGGATTAGAAAGGGAAATATATGAAGAGACGAATTTTAAAGTTCATGTTGAAAAAATACTTATGACAAAACACGATAAAGAGACACCAAGAATTGATATGTGTTATGTAGGCATATATAGTAAAGGCAAATTTAAAGCTAGTGATGAGGTAATCGATTTTGGATTTTTTGCAAAGGATAAGCTGCCCAAACTTATTGATGATCAATATAAACAAATTGAGATTGGATATAAGCGATATAATGAATTACACAAACAACCTTTATTCAAGAGGTTTATAAACTTATTTACTTCATAACTATACCTCATCCTTATAGAGCTCTTACATAATTCACATGGTAGTATTACTCAGCAATTTTATAATATTGGTAACTTAGGCAAATTATTATTTGCTGTTTTTTAAGGAGGTGAATAAGATGAAAAATGATAACCAGGAAAAACAAAGAAAATCTAATCCATTGGCAGCAGTAGCTACGGGAGTAGTTATTGGTGCAGGTGTTGCCGCCGCTGGTGCTGCCATGCTTCAAGATAAAAAAAATCGTGAAAAAGTTAAAAAAGTTGTAAAAGATATTAAAAATCAAATGTCGGGTTACATGGAAGAAGTGCAAAAAAAGGTAGATGAAAAAAAAGAAGAGGGAAAAGAAAAAGTTACAGAAGGTAAAGATGTATTAAAGAAAAAAGCGGAAAAATCTATAGATTTGGCTCAGGATACATTGGAAGAGGCAAAAAAGAATCTATAGACTGATATAATAAAACGTGAATTATTACCAAAGAAGCCAAATTATGTATAATTTGGCTTCTTATTAACAAATACTATTATACTGCAGCTTTTCTTCCTGAAAGAAGTTTCCAGATATAAATTGCTAGACATGCCCCGATGATTCCGACAATAATCCCTGATAAGCTAAATCCGTTATCTGTTGGAGACGCAGGTGCAATAAATCCAAAAAGAAGTGTGCCTAAATAGCCACCTATTATACCCACGATAATATTTGCTATCCATCCCATCTGGCCATCAACTTTCATAATCATTGAAGCGATCCATCCGATAATACCTGCTAAAATTAACGTTATAATTAATCCCATAAATTCACCTCCCTTTAAAATAGTCACATCGACTATTAGTACTCTTTAATAAGTATAAGACTCATCGGTAAGTATTCCGTAAAAATTTGCAACAGAAGATGTATGAATTAATGAAGATCTAGGTATTATCTACTGTTTGGTTAACTTCTTTTGGTGAGACCGGTTTCATAAGTTGAATAAAGTATACAATGCCATAGGCTATAAGTGCATATACAAGAGCGGCCACTAGAGTAGACCATTCAAATACAGAAGAATTAGAAACTGCCGTCCTAAAGATTCCCTGAAAGGGAATCGCAAGCGGACTGGTAAGGCCATAAATAAAAGAAGTAAAACCGCTTTCTGGATTTGCTCCTAATGCTTTAAGTGTTATACGGAATCCAAGCATTATTTCTATAAATCCCAGGATATACCAAATAATTTGGTGAGCTCTGAAAATAACCTTTTTTTTCTCAAATGACTTTTGAGGGTGTTCTGTATTTACAGCCACAGCATCAGTTCGAGTAGTAGTAACTTCTTGAGTTTTCTCTTCCATAGAGCAAGCATGGCACTTGTATTAAGGAAAGTCAACAAACTTACAATATCCTTACTTTAGATTTTTGCTATACTCGAGCCATGACTTTTGCAAATCTTCCAGAACTTATCACGGATGCTATATCTTCGATTCTTCAACAACAAGAAACTTCTGAATGGGTTCATCGTGCGGTTGATCTTCATACACGATATACCAATGGTAAAACTGAAAACAAAAAGTTTGTAAGTGATTATCTAGACGCATTGGCATATCTTGGACTACGCGTTCCCGCTACGTATGCACAAGTTTTTGGAGCACTAGGTGCTGTCCGTGAAGTAGTCCCATCGTGGCGTCCTAAATCCTTACTCGATATTGGAAGCGGTCCCGGTACAGCAACATGGGCAGCAATTTCACAATGGCCAGAATTAGATGAAATAACATGTTTGGATGATGATAAAGATTTTATTTTGCTTGGCGAGCAAATTATAAAAGATTCAGAAATAAAACATTATGTGAATTGGAAAAGTCATGATGTGCGTTTGGGAATCGAAGAAGGTGAAAATTTCTATGATCTTATTATTATTGCAAATGTTTTAAATGAATTGACTCCTAAAGCGCAGGAAAAACTTATTGGACAAGCGTTTAACCTCTGTAAGGGTTTACTCATTATTATTGAGCCTGGCACACCACAAGGGAGCAAGATAGTCTCAACAATGGCTCAAAAATTACGTAGGACAGGAATACTGCTCGCTCCTTATATCGCAAATACTTTTGTGGAAGATAAGGATTATTATCTTCATTTCCCGCAACGATTTATTCGGCCTGAGTTTCAAAGACGCATTAGACAGCAAATGAGAACACGCACAGAAATGGCATCTGATTGGGAAGAGTCAAAATATTCATATGTAGCAATTAGTAAGTTCGCTGCTGAAAAAAATTATTGGGCGAGAACTGTAGGTGAACCTGAAATTCAGAAGGGCTTTCTTGAAATTCCTATTATCACAGCAGAAAACATAACTAAGATAAAAGTAATGAAACGAGACAAGGAAGCCTTTACTTTTGCAAAACGTCTGAGGTGGGGAGAGTTAATTGCAAATAAGTTCTGATTTTTATAGTCCTATTTGGTTGAGAAAGGTAAGCCAGATTTTCTTCATGAATGAAGCTTTTTTCATAGCAAGAAATCGCTGATGTAATTTGTAATCTTTGGTTCCAGGGAATGGGGGATTTACCCAGCAGGATACAATAATTTTTTCACCGTTCTCATTTTCTTTTATAATTACAGCAAGAGTTAACCCCTTAATTCTTTTTTGCTGTTCAGTTACATAGGCATTTCTATACAGTTTTTTATCTGGGTGATACAGAGCTTGATCGATAAGTTTACGAGGAATTTTTCGTTCCTTAAGCCTCTGTACGGCATGATTAGTCCAAATGTAATTATTTGCCACGAAACTAGTATAGCAGTTAAGGGGCTGAGTCGAAGATCCTAAGAACTATGTTGGAACGTATTACTGTAAACAAGTATATTCTTAATTATTATTTAGTTTTGTTCCTTCAAAAATATATATGCAGGAATTATAGGTAATAGGCTCATGAATGCTAAAACATAAAATCCATAAATAATACCTGCTTTTGTTGCTATAAGGCCCAATATGAATGGGAAAATTGCTCTTGAAAGACCATTTCCTATAGAGCGAATACCCGATACTTTATGGGGATTTTTAATATTTTCGAGTGCTTGTGCCAACATAGACGAAGTAGCTGGATCTGTGCCTTCGGTGATAATACCTAAAATAAGTGCGCATAAACATATGAGAAATATAGAATTTAAAAATGTAATTAAAAATGTAAAAATTGCCATACTGATTTCTAGATAAATAAGTATTTTAGCATCTCCAATTTTATCTACTAATCTTCCAAAAATTAAACGACTTATTATATTACCAACGTAGTAAATTGCTGTAAATTCTCCAATAAAAGTAATAGAAACACCTTTACTTAAAAGTAGAAATGGTAAGAAAGCATAAAATGGGGTGTTAACTCCTTCGTCTAAATTCCCACAAAGTAAAGCATAAAAAATCTTTTTTTGTTTTAAAAAGTGGAAATATGAAAATTGTTCTATTTTTTCTTCAGATGATTTGATAGAGTTTCTTTCTTTTTTTTCATTTTTTATATAAACAAAATAGAGTAGTATAAATAAGATTCCAGTGGCAACGCCAATATAAAATGAGCTGACTCTCCAGCCAATTACTACAGCCAATATGCCAATAAAAATTGAAAAAAGAACTTTACCTATATCTCCAATAGCCATTAAATTTCCCAAATCGCGACCACGAGTATTTTTGTCAAACCAAGTAGATCGTATATGAGATGAAGTAGGAGTATAAAATGCAAAACCTATACCCATAATAGAAAAAACTAGGAGTAAATTTATATAAGAATGAGAAAAATAAAATCCTAAAAATCCCAGAGCATATAATAGAAGTGAAACAAATAATAATTTTATTTCTCCATATTTTATGAGTAATGTTACAGTTGGAAGCGCAATGATTATTACAAATAAATTCACTACAGTTTGAAATGTACCTACTTGAAACAAGTTTAAATGGATATCTTTTTGAATAAATGGTAAAAGAAGAAAAACAGCTAAATAATAGCCGTCTCTAATAAATTCAGAAATATATGCTAGTAGTAATTTAAATTTCATTTACAGATCAATTGTAACATGAAGTTCGAATCTCTTTGTGATTGAATAGAGTTTGATATAGATTGATATCAAAATTTGAGGCTAGAGATGCTGCAGGGGCTGAGCAACTTTGTTGGAACCTATTACTTTAACTTTCATCTATAATTTTAACGGTTAGAGTCTTAGTCGCAGAGAAAGTCCTATAATGATATTGCTTTATTAAAGTAAATCCTCTATACTACCACTATGTTACAGTTCTTAATTAATAAGACTACAGTATCAGCCGTAACCCCTGTGAGGGGGGTATTTTTGGCTGGTCTTATTATGCAGCAAGAACTCACAAACACATAAAAATAGTTAAGTAATTTTTACTATCCAGCGACCAGCCAAATGGCTGGTTTTTTTGTGGGAAAGGAGGTAAAAATGAAAAATTATGGTAATTATGATGAAAAAAGAAAAGAACAACAATGTAAAAATGAACAAAATGCAGGAGGATTTAGGTGTTCACATTGTAAGCAATGGATTGTTATCAATGAATTTATGGGTACAGCTAATCGCAATCATTGCAATCTTTGTCTATGGTCAAAACATGTAGACGAGAAGAAAGGCGATAGAAAAGCTACATGCCAAGCAGGTATGAATCCGATTGGTCTTACGTTTAAACATGAGGGATACGGTAAGCAAGGTGAACTTATGTTGATCCATGTTTGTTCTGTTTGCGATAAGATTTCTATCAACAGAATTGCAGGTGATGACTTTACTGATAGAATAACTGAAGTTTTTGAACAATCTAAGAACCTTTATAATGAGCTTAAAAATAGACTTTTAGCAGAGGATATTCATTTGTTAGTTGAAAGTGATAGACAAGAACTTTATATTCAGCTTTTTGGTAAGTAATTCATATATAAACTGGGATTTGTGGTGCAGGGATGTTGAGGTTATGCCATACAAGAGATTGATAAAAGAGGTTCGAGTCTGTGAAGCAGGGGCTGAGTGAATTGGTTGGAACCTATTTTTACAATTACAGCTAAAATTACTTTCTGGCAAAAGTTAGAAGAATAATTCCAATTATTGTAAACACAAAACCTAGTATCACTTTTTTATGATATTTTTTCAAATCTATTTCTTTGAATATCAAAATACCAATTGCGATTGTCCAAACTGTGTTCATCTGAATGATGGTAAAACTAATCGATGCTGCTAGATAGTTATAAGAAAATAATTGGAAAAGACTTGCCCCGAGATATAAAATGCCAGCACCTAATCCTAGGAATGTGTCTCTCTTTGAGCTTCTTGCTATTTTATTAAAATCTTTTTTAAGTAAGATGTAAATAAATAAACTCAAAGCAATTGATAGACTCCATACCAGAAGTTGTGAATAGATTCCAACATGAGAAGTAACATATTTTTGAATGACAGCTACTGATCCAAATCCAACAGCACTAAGTGCTGCAAGGTAAATTCCTTTTCTATCGATGTGCTTTTCGTTTTTTGAGGTTGCAGAAAAGAATAATGCAGAAAGAAAGATCGCAGAAGCGGCGAGAAGAGCAAAAAAAGGATTTGTTGTAGCAACTTCACCAAGAATAAGAAGACTTAATATAACAGCAACTGGTCCTTGCAAATTTTTCCATTGGTTTGATCTAGAAAGTCCGATTTCATCGATTGAGGAGACAAATAACACAAAAGATGTTGCCCAAATAACACCTGCAAAAACGGACCAGAGTAAGGAGAGTGAGATAGTTTCATGAAAATGGATGAGAGGCTGAAATAAATACAGTATTACTGAACTTATCGCAAATCCCATCGTCATAAAAAAACTAAAGATAACAGCGGATAATTTACTCAGTTTTCGTGGGACGATATATAAACTAAAAAATAGAGAACTAATGACTGCGAAAATGTATCCAAGCATAATGAAATTATACCAGAGGTTCTAGCGTACCGTTGCAGGTAAGGTGTTTTGTAGTAAGATTTCTAAAGAGGGTTTTGACTTTTTATAGTTGGTAATTTTAAAGATTCTTTTTCAAGAATAAGTGAATCAGATTTAAAAATATAAATAGATCCAGGATCTAATATGTTCGATTTTACTTTTTCAGAAATATTTTCGTCGCCATAAGTTCTTATTAAAGCATAAGTGCCTTTATCTTTTTTAAAAGTGTAATATATGGAATTAGATTGAACATTCATATTTGCAATCACTGAAGCAACAGCATATGTAAGAAAAAGTAAAAAAATTGCAAAAATAATAATGTTAAAGTATTGATTTTTAGATTGTAATAGGATATTTGAATTATTATTGGCTCTTGTATTAGTTCTATCATTAATTATATTATTTTTTAAGTTATTAAAGGTTCGATATTTTAAAATTGGTAATATAAAATCGGCAAAAATAATGAAAGAGGCTGTAAGTACTATTATTGCAGGCAATTGTGATAACCCTACTGGGAAAAAATATGCTGAGATTAGTGCATATGAACCAATTATGGTTAAAAGGAGAATGAGTGGGTAAAGAAAGAAGTTTTTTTTAAACTTATTTAATAATGGGACAGAAGGGAACATTACTAATATAATCAACATAAAGAAAATTGTGAAATAAACTGATGTTTGTATTATGTTATTAATGCTGATTTGGATTAAAAATATTGGAATTCCATAATTTGATAGATAAGTTTCTTCATAAGCATAAGCAAAAAAATAGCCGTAAAATGTTAATATAGGAATTCCTGCAATAATTTTTGAAATATTTATCTTCATACTTTAATAATAAATGAGCAGTAAAAATTGAGGTTATTAAATTATTAGCAGGGGTGGAGTGAATCGAACACTCAGTCGCGGTTTTGGAGACCGCTGGTTTACCGTTAACCGACACCCCTAAATTAAGAATTAAGGTTTAGGAACTAGCTACTAGAACATAAACCACTAGAACTTTTGCACCCAATATTATAGCCTATTATGAACAATTTCTCCACTTTGGTGTATAATTGCGCTTTATATGCCGGAAAGACCGAATGCTGTGATCCTTTATGGAGATGGAGACACGCGTGATAATTACAAGAATTTGATAGGAGGACTTGAAGACATGGGCGTAAATGTTCTTCATCTCAATATGGATTGGCGTGTGGACTATCAAAATCCCAATAAATTTGGTTCACGTTATTGGGCAAAACAAGTACACGAACAAGTTGGTGATAAGCCAGTCAATATCCTTATCGGACACTCCTATGGAGCCCTTACTGTATTTCAATATGCAGCAGATTTAGTAGAAAGTGGCAAACCGCCTGAACAAATAGTCTTTTTATCACGCTCAGCATGCGCTGCAGAGGATTTAGAAGGTGATGAGAAAGACGATAAGGCAGTCAAAAAGTATATGGATAAATATGATGGTGAAATACCTGCCGGCCTTTTAGCTGTTAAGATTCGTCCATTGGCTGCAAGAATTAGGAAAGGGGTAAAATCTGATCAGATAAGCGTTCTTGTAGGAGAGAGAGAACCATCAACTATGCAGAGAGCAGCTAAGAAAACGGCAGAGCTTTTTGGTATTTCCGAGCCGATTGTAGTTGAGGAATCTGACCATGATATGGATCAATATCCAATATATGTTGCGAGGACACTACAAGAAGTTAAAAGGAGATTGTAAAGAAACTACTTTAATTTTTCTACTTCTTTGTGATCGGTTACTTTGCGGCAGTGTTTGCAGAATTTTTTCAGCATCAATTTTTCAGGTGTCTCCATTTTATTTTTTTGCGTAACATAATTACGATTTTTGCAAATCTGACAGACTAGTCCTATTGTTATGCGATGTTCTCCTTTTTTAGCCATATATAATTAGCGTCTAGTTTCTGAGCTAAGAACGTTCACCTATTTTATCATATAAGAGCCGTGAAGGGAAGAGTTGATGTATCTAAAGGGTTACTTAGAGCCGACAATGGGAATCGGACCCATGATCTAGTCATTACCAATGACTTGCTCTACCACTGAGCCATGTCGGCAACTTAGCTAGTAGCTTTTGGGCAATTAGCAAAGACTTTGGTGCTGGGTGAGAGATTTGCACTCCCGTAGGCCGTACGGCCGCCTCGTCTACAGCGAGGTGCGATTGACTACTCCGCCAACCCAGCATTCTAGTAATTATTGTTTAGTTTTTAGTAAATGTTCTAATGCTTAAGCACTTAGGAATTAAAAACTAATCTGAGCCGTCTGTCGGATTCGGACCGACGACCTGCTGTTTACAAAACAGCTGCTCTACCGCTGAGCTAAGACGGCGACCTTCAGCTGTTTATTTTTTGTCATTAGCTTTTAGTCGTATATGCAATTTTATCAAAGAAGAGAGGCTTGAGCAAGGATTAGTTAAAGAAAAACAATTATTAGCTCTCCTAAAGAAAGTTTTAGACAAGAAATTACGAAGAAAAGATAAGTTCAGTGCTCTTTTAATATGGCATTGGTTGGTATTTTTCCCGAAGTTACAATTAGGAAGGTTATGCACATCACCACAGCAACATGCAAAAACGACCTCGTCCCATCCAAAGCAATAAATACTTCAGACAGTACCTCAGGAATGTAGAAGTAGAGAAAAATATAATACAACCAATCCCAATATCAAAGAGCATATGTAGTATATTGACGGCATTATAAAAAGTCAAGGTCTTGACAGATATTCTTACCTGCTTTTAAGGTTAAAATCCAAGTAATGAGTGAGCAAAAGAGATAAGGGTGAGAAGAACTGTTGAGAGTGAAAATCCGCCAATTGGGAAGTAGAGAAGAAGGACAAGGATAAAAAATCCAATGCCTCCATTGCCGATTGCCAAGTATGATTGAGCAGTTCTTTCAGGAAGAAGAAGCACAAAAAGTCGTGACCCATCAAGTGGGGGAATTGGGATAAGATTAAGGATTGCAAGAAGGAGATTCCAATTAATAATTGTTGTTAGGATAAATCCTCCAAGTCCAGAGCTTTGAATCTCAAAGAAATTTTGACCGCCAAAGAAAACATGAGCTAGAAGAGTGGCAAAAATTGCGAGAATGATATTGGTCATCGGGCCAGCAAGAGAAACAAGCGCGAAATCTTTTAGGCCATCACGCAAATTAAAAGGATCAACGGGAACGGGCTTAGCGCCTCCAAAAATAAATGTGCCGCCTGATCCGAAATAGGTGAGGATGGGCATAAGAATTGTCATGATCGGGTCGATATGTTTGATGGGATTGAGTGTAAGTCGTCCTAGAATCTTTGCTGTCGGATCACCAAGCCGGTAAGCAATATATCCATGCATAATTTCATGAAGAATTGAAGAAAAGACAAGGATGAGTATACTGATGATTGCAAATAAAATTTCCATATTTCGGAAAACTCAGAGTTTCTGAATTTCAGAGAGTCGGATTTTCTGAAGTCTGAGTTTTCTGAGTAGTCTGGGCTTGAGTAAAAGCTGGTTATATGATATCATATGTTTCTATGGCAATGAAATGTATGTCTTGCGGGAAAGGTGTTATGTATGGACACAATGTGTCTCATTCAAAGCGTCGTACCCCACGAGTATTTAAACCAAATTTACATAGCGCACGAATTAAGACGACAACAGGTTTCGTCCGCCTTAAGCTGTGCACAAAATGTTTGCGAACCTTCAAGAAAATTCAAATAGAAGAACCTGTTGCAGCATCTATAGAAACAACTCCACAAGCAACCGCGTAAATTAGAAAATTTTTACGGAAAAGGGATTAAATCAATTAATGCAACATTTTGCCAATTGTGTCGGCGAGACCTCCAGTTACTGGATCATCCATTAGTTCTATTTATTTTTGATACTGTTAAAGAAAATAGAAAATTTTTCTCGCATCTGTGGATACCCATTGAAGAAATCTTTACTGCTCACAGGATTTTTCCCTTCAACCTGTAGTTTGTCTTTAGGGAGAAATTTTATTATTTTCCATTTTCCATTTGGCATTTCCCATTTAGTCCAGACTGTGGGCCAAGGGAAATAGGCACGAATTTTCCGATCAATATCCACAGGATTAAGAGTTTCTTGTTTTGATAGATCAATATAGCCATCTTCTTTGGTAATCATTTTTGTATAGGTTGCACTGCTATTATCTTGCAGTTGTGGGGTCATACTAGCATAATTTTCAATAACGGGAATAATGATTTCGCCACCAAGTTGATTGAGTATTGTTAATAACGATTCAGTCGTCTCCTCAGGTTTCATGTCATATTGCTTCTGTGCAAGAATATCTCCGGCATCTACATTTTTTGCCATCTTGATAACGGTTACGCCAGTAACTGTATCTCCGGCAAGGATGGCAAAGGGAGCAGGCGATGGGCCTCGATATTTGGGCAATAATGAATGATGAATATTTAGGCTTGTGAATTTCGGTAAATCTAATAATGCTTGCGGTAGAATAAGTCCGTAGTCTTCAACAATGAAAAAATCAGCATGTATGGTGGAAAGATAAGAAATAGTTTCTTTATCAATTTTATCGATTGTCAAAAAAGGAATATTTTTTTCTTGAGCAAAGATTTTTAGCGGATTTGGCTTCATGCGGCCTCTTTTATCAGGTCTATCAGGAAGTGTTACGATATGAGAAAGACCTAGTTTTTCATGAATAATTCTTGCGCCAATGAGGGAAAATTTTGTGTTACCGAAGAATACAACGTTCATATGATTAAAGATTAATGATTGAAGATTAAAGAATGGTTTGGATTATTAGTACTTCTTAAATCCTAAATCTTTAATCTTAAATCTAGATTTCTATTTCCTCAAATTCAATTTCTCCTTTATCATTTTTTATTGAGTGATAGAGGAGATTTTTTTGTTCAAGGACACGTTTGGGGAATAAAACCCCGTGCAAGTGGTCAACTTCATGTTGAATAATTGTTGCGAGGAAACCGTCAAATGTCTTTTTGTGCGCAACTCCCGTTTCGTCCATGTAGGAAAGAACAACTCCGTACGGCCTTTTGACAACTCCCCAAACATCTTTGAGTGAAAGACAGCCTTCCAATTGCACTCCTTTTTCTCCACTAGAGGCAGATTTACGTTTTTTAGAGGTTTTTTTTGTTTTCGAAATTGTTGCCGTTTTTTCAGCAGGTTTCTCAAAAGTGCTTTCGATAATAGGATTGATAAATGTGAGAAGTTGTGCGTGGGGGTCTTGTTTGACAATAAATAATTGTATTGCTTTTCCAATTTGCGGAGCGGCAAGTCCAACGCCTTCAGGGTCGGTTTGGTTGATAAGTGTATGCTCCATTTCATGAAGCAATTTCTTAAGAGGTTTATCTATTTTTTCAACCGGTTGCGCGGTTTGTGAAAGAACATGGTCAGGAGCTTGAACAATTTTCATTTTTTTGGCATTATGCAGGCTCTAGTATAGCATAAAGAGGTGAGATAGTCATTTGTGATGGCCTTGTTATTGTGTTTGCCATTGTGACAAGCTTTTTTTTACATTGCTGTTATTTGGGTCAAGATTTTTGAGAACATATTGGTAAGTAGTAATTGCTTTTTGTTGAAATGCTTGGTTGACAACGTTGCCGTTTTTATCCAGAGCCGCTTCATGATAGAACAAACCCAATGCCACATAGGCGTCTTCATAATTTGATCTCAGTTGTACGGTATTAGTAAGCATTTGGATTGCCTGCGTCAGATTTCCTGCTTGCCCGTAGAGTACTCCTTGGTTATATGCTATTTTTGCGTCAGTAGGTGCAAGAGCTTTTGCTGTATTAATAGCCTGCATTGCATCTTCAAGATACGTTGCTTCATCTGTCATGTCGCTTGCTGACAACGTATAAAAGAGGCGGACGCGGTCTTTCCAATAGACAACGTTATTGGGATGATGCGTTACGACGTCATTGCTTAAATCAATTGCGTTTTTTGCAAGTAATGCACCTTGTGTTGTGTCTTTCTGACTATATAGTCCTGCTGCGAGAGCTGCCAAATTTATTGATAGTTCATCTTCATAAACTGGTTCTTTCGGCTCCATCTGTATTGCCTGTAATAATTGAGGATATGCTTGTTGGTAATTTCCAATTTGGTCCAAATTATACCCAAGCGCATATGCGATATCTGCCTGTCGATACCAAATAAGACTTATGATCATCCAGCAGGCGATAACGATAAAAATAGTAATGACACTCCCTTGATATGGATTAACAGAAATTTCTGATTTTTGAGTTTTTTCCTGAGCTTGAGATTTAGGGAAAGTGAACTGTTTCTCTTTATTCAAGAGTCCTAACAGAATAAAGGCAAACGCAGGCGATAAAAAGATATATAAATTGATGATAACGACTGAAAATCCAAAAAAATTCGTGATGAGCATGGAAATATATCCGGCAAGTAATCCAATAATGATAAGCGTTGTTGGTGTGGATTTGGCATAGGATTCATAATAGGCTTCTTTGTCTTTTTTCCCTGATTTATCGACAAACCACTTGCATGTTAAAAAGAAAAATATTCCTATAAAACCAAGATATGTTCCTAATCCAAATATTCCCGTTGTTGTCAGATAGTTAAGATATTCATTATGTGCTTTGTTATAAAGATAATCCCATTCAGAAGTGAGGTTGTGAGCTGGGAGTTTGTATTTATAATAAGCGAAAGCGAAAGTTTCAACACCCGTACCAAAAATAGGATTGTTTTCCCATGCTTTGATTGCGCCTTGCCAAACTAAAAGTCTGATAACAGATGAATCCGTGATGTTATCATTCAGATCAGTGCCTGCTGAGGATGCTTGTGATGAAGAAGGAGCAGGAGTCGATGCTGGCGCAGCAGTATGTGTTTGCATAAGCGAAGGCAGAGTATATTTAGTTAATGATCCGAGCGGGCCGCTAAAAATAAAGGTTGAAACAAGAAACAATACATTGGTAATGATAAGCATTCTGAAGAAATATTTTTTTGCAAAAAGGTTTTTGTAGAAAATTGCTGCCCAAAATATAACATCAACAATCCAAAATGCAAGAAGGCCTGCTCTGGTATTAGAAAAGATTTCCAGTAAATAGAAGAAGACGCTTAGTGCCAAAAAACTGATTGAGATATTTTTTTTGTTTTTATTTTTTAACATGTAGCTCATCGAGATGGGAAGAAGAAATGCCATGTATGCGGCGAGCCATTCAGGTTGTCCCAATGTTGAGAATGCCCGAACTGTTGGTTGAAAAGCGCTCGTCCAGCAAGAAGTATCAAAGTTACCGCGGAAGAGAAGGCATGTAGGATCAGCGCCAAAATGCGATGGGAATCCCCATAATGCAACGCAGAGTCCTGAAAAAAGGCTCACGATCATCGACTTCCAGACGTGTTTGATCTCTAAATTGGTAACATATGCATAGTAAAGGATGATATAGCAAATAGTTGAAAGTAAGCCGCCGTTAAAGCGTGAATAATATCCCCACCACGAGATATGCTGATCGAGTGAAAAAATGCTGGAGATAATTTGTGAGGCAAGAAAGAGAAGCAGGAGGATATCAATTGGCGTCCGCTGAACAGAAATTTTTTTCTCAACAACCATTTTGGTCGCCCATGCTGCTCCGACAACAACGGTCAATCCAAAAGTAAGCCACATTTTGTTGAGCTCAAAAAGTTCTGAAGTATCGCCCGAAAAGACGAGCGGCACAAGGAAGAAGAGAGCGTAGAACGAGTACTCGATGACTTTGTTACAATAATTAATTAGTTTCATATGAATATTTGAAGTGAGAAATGGGATTTTTTTGATCTTGAAATTTTGAAGATTCGATTTCTTGAATTCAAGAGTTTCAAAATATCAATTTATCAAATTCAAAAATATCTCATTTCACATATCAAGTATATTCAAATCCTATCATATTGATAAAAAGCGAGCAAGATACATTCAGTTTACATGTGCGTCACAAGCTGATAGAATGAGCCAAGTGTTTATGGGATTAAGTATTTAAGATTGAAGATTAAAGAAGTTCTTCTTAAATCATAAATTTTTAATCTTAAATCTAGTTATGAAGTTTTCTCCTATTAATAAATTTTTTAGTCTATTCAGCCATGATATAGGAATCGATTTAGGTACTGCGAATACGCTTGTGTTTGTGAAAGACAAAGGTATAGTCATCCGTGAACCATCAGTTGTTGCGAAGCATAAAAAAACCAAGCGGATTATCGCAATTGGAACCGATGCAAAAAAAATGCTCGGCAAAACACCTGCGTCAATTTTGACAATTCGCCCCCTCCGGGGTGGAGTGATTTCGGATTTTGATGCAACGGAAGCAATGATTGCATATTATATTAAGCAAGTGCATGAATTGGGAAGTACACTGCCAAGACTTCTTGCCCGTCCGAAAGTTGTTATCGGCATTCCATCATCGGTGACGGAAGTTGAAAGACGAGCTGTTTGGGAAGCTGCACTTTCGGCTGGCGCACGGGAAGCATATCTTATTGAAGAACCGATGGCAGCAGCTATCGGTGAGGGAATTTCTATTTTTCAATCGAAGGGATCAATGGTTGTTGATATTGGCGGTGGAACAACAGAAATCGCCGTTATCTCGTTGGGTGGAATTGTCGTTGGTCGGTCGTTGAAACTTGCTGGGGACGATATGGATCAATCAATTCTGCATTATATCCGACTTAAACATGGTTTGATTATTGGCGAAAGAACTGCAGAAGAGTTGAAAATAAAAATAGGAAGCGCTTATCAAAAAAGAGTAAAGGGTAAAGTGGAATCCTTCGATAAAACTCAGGACAAGACCGTTAAGGAAGTAAAAGAAAAAGTTCCTGAAGGGAATCCTCATCTTGAAAAAATGATGGTCATTCGAGGGCGGGATATTGAAACTGGTTTGCCAAGGAGTTTGAAGATAACAGAAGCAGAAATTCGTGAGGCATTGTCACCAAGTCTTACACAAATAATTCAAGCTGTTGCTGATGTGTTGGAAGAAACCCCGCCAGAACTGTTGCCGGATATTTTGGAACAGGGAGTTTTACTTACGGGTGGTGGCGTGCAACTTCCGGGGTTTGATTTGTTGTTGGCGGAAAAAATTAATATGCCGGTCGTTGTTTCAAATGATTCATTGACGTCAGTGGTAAGGGGCACTGGTCGCGTTTTGGAAGACGATGAACTTCTTGAGCGAGTAAAGGTGATTGGTGGTTTGCGATAGATGGGAGAAAGAGAAAAGCAGAGTGAGCTCAGTAGAAAAATGGAAGCCGCAACGACCGCTATAGATGCACATAGCCGGTATATTGCATCTCGGTATGGAACAGAAACAGAAGCTGGAAGTGAGCTGTCTCTTTGGAAGCCGTATCATGTAAAGGAACGTGAAGAAGTTCTACAAATAGTATCCACCCTTTTTAACACGGCAATTGCAAGAAAAAATGATATGTCTACGAGGAACATGTTGGCAAATTTACGGCAAGAAGATTTGCCTGCATTGTTGATGGCCGCAAGTTTTTTTTATCCGAGCTTTGATGATTTATATGCCGTAGATGCATCTTTAGCGAAAGAAAAAATGGAGGCAGCAGGAGTTTTTACACCGCGAGATTTTGCAATTGTTTCTGCTGCCCTTGAAGGATCCGTTGTAAGAGACTCTCATGATGCATCTATTAGAGAATCTTCCCTTGATCCACAATCCGACTTTTCTACTCACGGATGGCTTTTATCTGACAGTTTTAAAATTTTTATAAAAGGTCATCAACAAAGTATGTATATGATACCTCTTCTTGGTATTGAAAGGCTTGTTGAAAGTAATGCAATTAAAACAAAAAATAACAGGCTACCCAAAAATTTAGATGAGGTTGTTGCTGATGGCACAACGTATTCTCATGATGTGTTACGCAATGATATCAGAAGAATAGACCGAGATCTTTTTTCTACTGAAAGTACTTTTAATCCACGTTTGCCTATTACCACTCAGAAGTTTCCTTATTTTGCCTCAAACCGAGAGTATTTTTATAATACTATAGTGCCGCAGTCAGAAAAAAATATCGACCTTTCTACTATGCTAAGAAATACACAAAAATTTGCCTTGGATTTACGTGGTATGGGTACATAGTAGCAAGTAACAGGAAGCACGTGGGTTGCCAGTTTGAAATAAAGAAGCTACAATAGCTGGTATGAAATCTATCAAGGCTGTTTTTCCGATTTTTGTACTCTTTCTTCTTATTTCACTTCTTATTTTTTTCTTTTCTCAAAATCCTCTGACTGGCGGGTTGCAATTTATCACTTTACCAATCCAGCGATTTATGTTTATTGCAAGTTCTCCAAGCACATCGACTACTTCTGTACAACAATTGCAGGAAGAAAATAGTCAACTGCGTCAGCAATTGGCACAAATACAGGAAATAAAAAGTGATGATGCAGCATTGCATGATCAGTTCCAAACAACAACGCCCGCCCCGCAGAAATTGCTTCCAGTAGATGTCGTCGGTTTGCAGCAAAATTCGCTTATCCTTGGTAAAGGACAAGATGACAATGTCAAAGTTGGCGATGTTGTTGTTTTTAAAAATAATCTTATCGGAACTGTTGGAAGAACGACTCCGAGGCTTTCGCTTGTGGTACTTCTTTCAGATCAGTCAACATCATTTACTGCGGATACGACAAAAACAGCAGCAGAAGGCATTGTCAAATCAGAAAATGGAGGGATTGTCACATTAGATAATGTAATTTTATCGGATAAACTTGAGAAGAACGATATTGTCGTAACGAAAGGGGATCAGAATGTACAAGGGCAAGGCTATCCGCCACAACTTGTTGTTGGGAAAATTGTTTCCGTAGATAAACAAGCAAGCAGTCTTTTCCAATCAGCAAAAATTCAAAGTTTGGTAAACATCTCAGATTTGAGGATGGTATTTGTGATTACACAATAATTTGTTAACCACTTAACATATGCTAATTTCTTTATTAATTTTACTTTTTTTTTCTATTATTCTTGAGGGGACGATAACAGCCTTGCCACTTGTTTTGATTTGTCTTATTTGTATGACGATTGTGTTAAGAGATTCCTTTATTTTTCTTTTGGCGTTTTTCGCCGGCATTCTGCTTGACGCATTTGCTTTGCGGACACTAGGTGGAACAAGTATTTTTCTTTTGGTGATCGTTTTTCTTATTCTTCTGTATCAACGCAAATACGAGATCATTACGTATCCATTTGTGTTGATTTCTTCTTTTGTCGGAGCGCTTTTATATCTGATAATTTTTGGATATAGTGGAGCACTAATTCTTGCATTAGTTAGTACTGCTATTGCAGTACTGTTGTTTATGATTTATAGATTAAAGGTAAAGGATGAAGCGTCAAGGGAAAAGTTACGGTATTCTTAACCCTTTTTCCTTAACCCTTTACGGTTACCTTTATGAATCCCGGACATGCCTTTGGCGATCACATCAAAACAGAAAAAATAAAAAGACATCACTATGAAGAAGAAGCAAAACTTCTTCTTCTTCGCTGGTATTTATTGCCTGTATTGATTATTTTCTTTGGCGTGCTCCTGCTTTTCAATCTTTTTTCTGTACAGGTTATTCAAGGGCATTATTATCAGCAGTTATCGGATTCCAATCGTATTCGAACGCAAGTTATTCCCGCGCCGCGTGGAGTTATTTTTGATCGCAATGGCAATCCGTTGGTATATAACATTCCAGGGTTTCAGTTGGTTTCAGATTGCTCTTTGGATGATCCAACGAAATGTAAAACAGCTCATTTGAGTCATGATCAGGCACTTGCGCTTCTTGCAAAAGGAGATAAAAATATCCAGGTTGATTCTTTACGTGAGTATCCTTATAAAGATGCGCTTTCTCATCTGCTTGGTTATATAGGACAGATCTCTCCCGATGAGTTAGCCTCTGGCAACTATGCTGGCTATCAGCCGGATACATGGGTGGGACAAAGTGGTATTGAAGAACAGTATGAACAGCAGTTGCACGGGCAAGACGGGCAGGCGTTGATTGAAGTAAATGCCTTGGGACAAGCGGTCAGGTCTCTTGGGCAAACAGATCCGATTCCCGGTCATAATATTACGTTGACAATTGATTTGAAATTACAGCAGGATGCGTACAACGCAGCAAAAGATCTTAAAAAAGGTGCTGTTATTGTTTCCAAACCAGATGGGCAAATTCTTGCGATGGTTTCCAAACCCTCATTTGACCCGAATTTGTTTACCTTGGACAATTCGTATAAACCAGCCTCTGACAGTGCAGATAAATCAGTGAGTTCACTACTAACTGATTCACAAAATCAGCCGCTTCTTAACCGCGCAATCGGCGGTGTTTATCCACCAGGCTCCACTTTTAAAATTGTTGTATCAGCAGCTGGACTGCAAGAAAATATCATTGACCAAAATTACACAGTGGTTGATACTGGAATATTGAAAGTCGGCAATTTTACATTTGCGAATTGGTACTACACAGATTATGGGAAAAAAGAGCCGAAGCCTCTAACGGTCGTCACAGCGCTTGAGCGATCAAATGACATTTTTTTCTACAAACTCGCGCAAAAAATTTCTGTTGATAACATATCGGCATTTGCCCAAAAGATGGGAATTGGAGAGGCTTTGGGAATTGATTTGCCGGGGGAAGTACCTGGTACGTTGCCCACAACACAATGGAAGCAAAAAACAATCGGACAAGAATGGTATTTGGGTGATACGTATAATTATGGCATTGGACAGGGGTATATTTTGACAACGCCGCTTCAAGTAAACAGTTGGACACAAGTTGTTGCAAATGGCGGGACCTTATATATGCCACATATTTTGATGACGAAAAATTCGATTGTAAAACAAAAAAATGTTTTGGATCAAAAAACAGTTGATCCGATACGGCAGGGGATGATTGATGTTTGCAGCCCGGGTGGGGTTGCTTATCCGTTGTTTAATTTTACAGTGAAAAATCAAAAATTGGCAATCGATGGCAAAAATATTACTTCAGTTGCATCAGCATCTGCTGCCATGCGACATGTGGTTATTGCCTGCAAGACCGGAACCGCTCAACAAGGAGGAACAGCTGCACTCCCTCATGCATGGATCACGCTTTTTGCACCTGCTTACAAGCCACAGATTGTCGTGACAGTCCTTGATGAATCAGCAGGAGAAGGATCAGACATCTCAGCACCAATTGCAAAACAAATATTAACTGATTATTTTTCACAATAATCTATTTTTGTTTCTCAATCACCTGATATAATTACCCTATGGTAACAATTGCTCATCGGGGTGCTTCGGGTTATGAACCTGAAAATACACTTGCATCATTCAAAAAGGCTTTAGCAATTGGAGTTGATGGAATTGAACTTGATGTGCATCTCTCCAAAGATGGTCATGTCATAGTAATACATGATAGTTTGGTTAATAGAACTACCAACGGATCTGGTTTTGTAAAAAACAAAACACTGAGCGAACTCAAAAAATTAAATGCTGGGAATGGCGAGCGGATACCGACACTTGAGGAAGTATTTGATCTTGTTAATAAAAGAACCACAGTCTTTATTGAATTAAAAGAAAAAGGGACTGCTTTGCCTGTCTCAAAGATTATCCAGGAATATGTCAAAAAAAAGAAATGGAAATATGATAATTTTTTCGTCATATCATTTAATCATAATGAACTTTCCGAATTTAAGCGATTAGTCCCACAAGTAAAAATCGGCGCAATTATTATTGGTATTAGAATACAATTGGATAAATATGTAAAAATGGGTGCCTATTTTGTGATGATGTGGTCAAAACTCGTCAGAAAATCCATTATTGAAGATGCGCACAAACGGGGACTCAAAGTATTTTCTTATACAATTAACACCAAAAATGAGGCCAAGAGAATGAAGGCTTTAGGAATAGATGGCATCCCTAGCAATTATCCGGATAGAATTAAGGGAATTTAATTTATGAAAGACAAAGTACTTACCCTATCCCCATAACATCTCTGAAGAATTTGGAATCTTGCGACGGGGGATCACCATATTTATTTGGGCCGTTTGTCCCGGGCCATAGAGTCGTATAGAAAGAAAAAACAGTTGATACAAGAGCAAAAATCATTATAGTTATTCCTTGCAATGAGGTGATATCAAGTGAAAAAGGATTTGCGAAAAAAGGTCCAACATTTAGTATCCACAGCCAGCCGGGTAAGTTAAGATCATGGAGCCTTTTTATTTGTACAGAAAGAAGATAGGGAAGTGAAATAATGAGAAGTACTATCCCTATCGCAAGCCATTCTTTATCAAAGGGTGTTGCAGTAAACGATGAAAGCGACATTTGAGGAGTTGTACCATTGAGCATTTGAATTTCATTATCAGAGAGAGAAGAAAGTGAGCCTAAATTCGACATTTGTGAAAGTGAGTTAAAAAACGAATTGCCGAAAATCACTCCAACGCTGATCAAAGGAAGAATCCCAAAAAAACTTGATCCCACAATAAAATTTTGTCTGTTCATTCTTCCAGCAAAAAGTTTGGTGAAATATCCCTGTTGGGGTTTAGTAAGAATAAGTCGTGGGCCACTTGGAAGCGTTTGCTGTGTAATAATTTTTTGAGCTGAGCTGTTGGATTGGACAGACGTTTGAGATAGTATTTCCTGTGTAGAAGTTTGTTGAGGAGGTTGTTTCAAATTGTGATTTTGTTCCATGATAAAATTTTCACGTATTTTCTCTAGCGTTATTCATCATCCTGATCATCATAGTTTATTGTTTTATTATTATCAAAGAACTCTTCAAAGTCTTCAGGTGGTTTACTTTTTGGTACAATTCGGTCCTCATTTTCTTTGAGCTGTTTAATTTCTTTTTCAAGATCAGAAAGGGTCGCGTTTACTTCTTCAGGCGTCATAGTAGAAGCAATTATAGGGTCATTATATTTTGGAATTGCGTGATTATCTCCCTCAGGGATATCATACCCGCCATGCTGTTTTCGAAAACGTTTGTCGGCAAAATCATGCCAAAGACCTCCTTTTTGAGAATCGTGCTTTTTTACAAAAAAGGGAGTCTTTGTAGCGTTTTTGTCACTCATAGGGTTATTGTAACAGATATTCAAACAATTTTTAATTTTCAATTCTCAATTTTCAATAAATTTTTAATGATTCAATGTCTGAAAATTTAAAACATTGTGACTTGATTGTCCCGAAGGGATCCCTTTGGGAAAAATTGTAAATTGTAACTTGAAAATTAAATAGCTTGCAGATAATAATGTTGAGCATTATTATATATGTATGGATGAGCTT
>Ga0265338_10003221_pt1 | contig 23276 bp, 30 predicted proteins | sample 42126metaG_FD_193579 | JGI IMG/M metagenome (GOLD analysis project Ga0265338, IMG submission 193579) | Rhizosphere microbial communities from Carex aquatilis grown in University of Washington, Seatle, WA, United States - 4-21-26 metaG | ecosystem: Host-associated > Plants > Roots > Rhizosphere... | reverse complement strand
TTAGAGAGTACCACGGCGAGAGAGGAGAAGGACAAATGTTCCCCCAGCTCACCAACGACTACGCAAAGGAGCTCATCGCGGAGAGGCACCGCGAGGCGGCTCGGTACCGCATCGCGCGGGAGGCGTCCCACCGGCCACCCCAGGCGGTGCGGGCCGCGATCCAGCTGCGGCTCAGCGCCTGCCGCGACGAGCTCGAGCGTCTCGCGGCGCTGAGCGAGCGGCGGCTCACCGGTGGCGACTGGATCGTCGCCGACCTGAACGGCGTCCCCGTGGCCGCGGTGTCGGTCGAGAGCGGCGCGACGGTCTACGACCCGTTCAAGGCCACATCGCAGGCGGTGTCACTCCTCAAGCTCCGCCGCAAGCAGGTCCTGGCGGCGGCGTAGGAACGAGCGCTCGGCTTCGCTCGGGGCGAGGTCGAGCGCTCGGGCGTACTCGGCCGCTGCGGGTTGCCCGAGCCGGCGCAGCAAGTCGGCTCGGGCGGCGTGGAAGAGGTAGTAGTCCTCGAGGCCGTCGATCCGGTCGAGGAGCTCGAGTCCCGCGTCGGCGCCCTCTGCGAAGCCGACCGCGACGGCGCGGTTCAGCTCCACCACGGACGACGGTGCGAGCTTGGAGAGTCGACCATAGAGGAGCGCGATCTGCTCCCAGTCGGTCGCGTCTTCGAAGTGGAGGGACGCGATGGCCGCCTGCAGCTGGTAAGCGCCAGGCCTGCGCAGAGAGAGGGCCCGGTCGAGAGCGCTGCGGCCCTGCTCGATCTGGGTCGCGTCCCAGCGGCTCCGGTCCTGGTCGGCGAGCAGCACGAGCTCGCCCTCGGGCGTGACGCGGGCGTCGCGGCGCGCGTCCTGCAGGAGGAGGAGCGCGTGGAGGCCGTGCGCTTCCGCCTCGTCGGGCATCAACGTGGCGAGCACGGCCGCGAGGCGGATCGCCTCCGCGCACAGCTCGCCCCGCGGCGGCGGCCCGTAGCCGGCGTTGAAGACGAGGTAGATGGCGGCGTACACCGTCCGGAGTCGGTCGGGAAGAAGGTGCTCGGGCGGCACGCGGAGTGGGATGCCTGCGTCGCGGATCTTCCGCTTCGCGCGCACGAGCCGCTGCGCGAGCGTCGCCTCCGGGACGAGGAAGCCGCGGGCGATCTCCGGCGTCGTCAGACCGCCGACGAGGCTCAACGTCAGCGCGACCTGCGCCTCGGCGGCGAGCGCCGGATGGCAGCACGCGAAGATCAGCTCCAGGCGTTCGTCGGGGATGACAGCCTCCTCGTCCTCGGGCAGCTGCTCGGCACGCGCGAGCAGCTCCGTCTTGCGCGCGAGCGTCCGCTCGCGCCGGATCTGGTCGATCGCCCGGTTGCGCGCGGTCGCGACGATCCACGCACTGGGATTCGCTGGCGTACCGTCCCGCGGCCAGCGCTCGGCCGCGCGGAGGAACGCGTCCTGTACCGCATCCTCGGCGAGGTCGAGGTCGCCGAGGACGCGGCCGAGGATCGCGATCGAGCGGGCTCGTTCGTCGCGGTAGGCACGGACGAGCTCCTCTACGAGGACACCTCCGCCTCGCGCATCACGACTGGGCGCACCTCGATGTGGCCGTAGCGGGACGACGGGAGCTTCGCTGCCCACTCGAGCGCCTCGTCGAGTGTCGTTACGTCGATCAGGTAGTAGCCGCCGAGCACCTCCTTCGTCTCGGTGAACGGCCCGTCGGTCGTGATCGTCTTGCCATCCTCGACATGGACGACGGTCGCCGTGGACGACGGCTGGAGCTGGTTCGCGCTGACGAGCGAGCCGCTGGCGGCCAACTCCTCGGTGTAGCGCCCGTACTCCGCGAGCATGGCGTTGCGTTCGTCCTCGGGCATTGCTCCCCAGTGGCTCTCGTCGTCGTTGATCAGCAGCAGGTACTGCATGGTCGCCTCCTCTTTCGGTTGTCGACTCTACGACGAACGGGCTAGCCCGAATTCGACATCTGGCTGAGGAGTTTCAACGCTCCGCCTTTGTCGAGGAACTCGTTGAGGTTGCCGCACTTCGGGCTCTGGACGCACGACGGGCAGCCGCGCTCGCACGGGCAGCCCGCGAGGAGGCGCACCGTATCCGCGACCCAGCCCTCGAACTGGTCGAAGCCGCGCTCGGCGATCCCGACTCCGCCGGCGTGGCCGTCGTAGACGAACACGGTTGGCGCGCCGGTGTCGAGGTGCAGGTTCGTCGAGAGACCGCCGATGTCCCAGCGGTCGCACATCGCCCAGAGTGGCAGGAGCGCGATGAGCGAGTGCTCGGCGGCGTGGAGCGAGGAGAGGAGGAGCGGCATCGCCTCAAGCCCCTCGAGCTGGTGTGGCCGCGGCACGAACCAGACCGCCTCGGTGTCGAACGTCGTCGGCGGCAGCTGGAGCGCGACGGTCGCGAGCGTCGAGCCGTCCGCGACCGCCTTCTTCTGGTAGCCGACGACCTGCTCCGTGACGGAGACGCGGCCGAAGGAGAGCTCGAGGCCGAGCCGGCGCTCGACGCGGAGCGGCTCCTCGATCGCCGTCGTCGTCTCCTTCTTCGCCTGCGTGTACCAGTCGCCGTCGAACGGCTCGACGACCGCGCGCATCGCGGCGAGGTCGAGCTCGCGGACGAGGTACTGGCGGCCGAGGTGGAGGTAGACGGCGCCGTCGTGCACGGTGGAGTACGCGCGCTCGCGCTCCGCAAGTCCGAGTGTCTCGCCGGTCGCGGCGTCGACGACGACGAACGCGTCGGGCGAGGTCGAGCGGAGCGGCGTGCGCGCGGCGGGCGACTCTTTCCCGGCCCAGACCCAGCCGCGCGGCGTGTATTGGAGCTCCGGGACGTGCGGCGCGCGGGCCAGAGCCTCCTCGCCGAGCGTGGCGGCGTCGCTCTCGTCCACCGGAGCCTCGAACGCCGCCGCGGCGACGTGGCCGTCGAGCACGCGCGGGTTGGCGTGGTCGAGGATCGCGGCCTCGACGTGCCGGTCGAGGAGCGCCTGCGGCTCGCGCATGAAGAACTGGTCGAGCGCGTCCTCCGAGGCGATGAGCACGGCGAGGCCGTGACTGCGCCGCCCGGCGCGACCCCACTGCTGGCGCAGGCTCGCGACGGTGCCGGGGAAGCCGACCGAGATAGCGGCGTCGAGGTCGCCGATGTCGATCCCGAGCTCGAGCGCGTCCGTCGACGTGACGCCGAGGAGCTCACCCTCGACGAGGCGCCGCTCGATCTCGCGCCGCTGCTGCGGCGTATAGCCGGCGCGGTAGGGAGCGAGGCGCGCGGCCGTCGCCGAGTCGAGCCGGTCCGCGGCGAAGCGGTGGATGAGCTCGGCGCTCTTGCGACTCTTTGCGAAGCAGATCGTCCGCAGGCCGCGGGAGGCAAGCCCGGCGAGCAGTCGCGACGCCTCGCCGAGCGCGCTCGCGCGGATCCCGGCCTCGGCGTCGAGCAGCGGCGGGTTCCAGAGCGCGATCGTCCGTGCCGCGCGCGGCGCGGCGTCCCCTTCGACGACCGTCGCCTCCTCTCCCGTCAGCCCGCGCGCGAGCTCGCCGGGGTTCGCGATCGTCGCCGACGCTAGGAGGAACCGTGGCTCGGCGCCGTAGATCCGTGCGAGCCGGCGCAGCCTCCGAAGGACGTTCGCCACGTGCGAGCCGAAGACGCCGCGGTAGACGTGCGCCTCGTCGACGACGACGAAGCGGAGGTTGTGGAGGAAGTCGCCCCAGAGGTCGTGTCGCGGCAGGATCCCGATGTGGAGCATGTCGGGGTTCGTGAGCAGGAGGTTCGCCGAGCCGCGGATCTCGCGCCGTTGCTGGACAGGCGTGTCCCCGTCATAAATCCCCGCGCGCACGCCGGGCACTCCGAGCTCCGCGAGCGCGCGCGCCTGATCCTGCGCAAGCGCCTTCGTCGGGTAGAGGTAGAGCGCGCGCGCGTGGCGGTCGGCGGCGAGCGCGTCGAGGACGGGAAGGTTGAACGCGAGCGTCTTCCCCGACGCGGTGCCCGTCGTGACGATGACGTTGCCGTCGCGCGCTGCCGCATACGCCTGCGCCTGGTGCGCGTACAGCTCGGCGATCCCGCGACGAAGGAGGGCGTCGCGCACGGCCGCGCTCAGGCTCTCCGGGAACGGCGCGGTGCGCGCGTCCCGCGCGGGCTCGCCGGTGAGATGCGCGAGCTCGTCGTCCGCGAGGAGGTCGTCCCAGAGCGCCGTCGTCGCGCTCACCGGCGCCAGCGCAGCGCGAGGCTGTACGCGTACTCGCGGCCGGGCGGCTCCTCGATCTGCTCGAGGGCGAGACCGGAGTCGAGGAATGTCTGGAGGAACAGCCCGAGCGGGAGGTGAACGGCGCCGACGCGGATGCGGACGCCCGACTCCTTCCAGACGCCCGGAGCCTTGCTGTAGCGCGCGACCTCGCGGTACCAGCCCGGATGGATCTCGGGGTAGCCGCGGGCGGCGTCGTACGTCGAGTGCGGCCCGACCCAGCACGGATGGGCGCCGACGTAAACGAACGGCGAGCCGGGCCGCAGTACCCGCGCGACCTCCCGCACGGCGCCCGCGAAGTCGTCGAAGTCCGTGTGGGTGAAGACCGATACGGCGGCGTCGAAGGACGCGTCTGTGAATGGCAGCGCCGTCGCATCCGCCTGCACGGCGTGGATGCCCTTGGCTCTCGCCCGCCGCAGCATGTCCTCGGAGAGATCGACCCCCGTCACGTCCCAGCCGAGCTCGGCGAGCCCGACGGAGTACGTGCCGGTTCCGCAGCCGACGTCGATCAAGGAGCCGGCCGGTGCGCCGAGGAGTCGCACGAGCCTCTCCCAGGTCTCGGTCGGCCGCTCGGGCTGGAACTCGGTGTCGTACCAGTCGGCGATCCCGTCGTAGCGCGCGCTCATTCCGCCATTGAAGCGGCGCCGCGCTCGTCCACGAGGACGATTCGGGCCGTGTCGATTCCGTCCAGCGTCGCGCCCGCCGGAGCGACGACCGCGTCGTAGCGTCCCTCCGCCCGTTCGACGACGCGCGTCTCTCGCTCACGAGCCCGCGCCGCGTGGGCAGGATCCGGCTCGAGCACGTCCACCTCCCAGCCGGCGAGCTCGAGCGGGCGCGCGTGGATGCCGGCGAAGCCGAGCTCGAGCACGCGTCCCGGGCCGTTCCCGAGCAGCTCGAGGATCCGCGGCGTGGCGGTTGCGGCCAGGGCGGGAGGGAGCCTCCGCATCGAGGCAGACGCTAACGTTCGTGCACCGGGGTGCCGCACCAGCGGCTGAGATCACACCCGTCGAACCTGATCCGGGTCATGCCGGCGAAGGGAGGCTTGGTGATTCCACGCTGTCTCACGATTGCGGGCTCGGACTCGGGCGGCGGCGCGGGGATCCAGGCCGACCTCAAGGCGTTCGCCGCGGCCGGGGCGCACGGTTCGACCGCGATCGTCGCGCTCACCGCGCAGAGCACGGTCGGGGTCGACGCGGTGTTCGAGCTGCCACCGGAGTTCGTGCGCGCTCAGCTCGACGCGGTGTGGAACGACATCGGCGCCGACGCCGCGAAGACGGGAATGCTCTTCTCCCGCGCGATCGTCGACGCCGTCGCGGACTGGCTCGAGACGCATCCGGTTCCGCTCGTCGTCGACCCGGTCATGGTCGCGAGCTCGGGCGCGCGGCTGCTCGAGGAGGACGCGGTGGAGGCCCTCGTTTCGCGGATCTTCCCGCTCGCGACCGTCGTGACCCCGAACGTCCTCGAAGCGCGCGCCATTACCGCTTGTGACAACTTGTCACAAGCGCAATTGGCGGAGAAGTTGGTCGAGCTCGGCGCGCCTGCGGCGCTCGTCACCGGCGGGCACGCGCAGGAGCCGGTCGACCATCTCTTCGACGGAACGCGGCATTACGACATCCCGGTCGTCCGCCACGAGGTTGCTGCGACGCACGGCGCCGGCTGCACGCACTCCGCGACGCTGGCGGCGCTGCTCGCCCGCGGGCTGTCGCTCCTCGACGCGGCTCGCGGCGCGGCGGAGGCGGCGTCCCGCGCCGTCGCGCAGGGCCTCGTGGACGTCGGTGAGGGCGACGGGCCTGTGGACGTGCTAGGACTACGGCGGTGATTGCGTCGGGCGCAACTCTGAGGGAGCTGCGCGAGCGCAAGCCGCTGGTCCACCAGATCACGAACTACGTCGTGATGAACGAGACCGCGAACGCGACGCTCGCGCTCGGCGCGCTGCCGGTCATGGCGCACGCGCCGCAGGAGGTCGAGGAGATGGTCGGTCTCGCTTCAGCGCTCGTCCTCAACATCGGCACCCTGTCTGACCACTGGATCGAGGCGATGCTCCTCGCCGGCAAGGCCGCGAACGCGCGCGGGATCCCGGTCGTGCTCGACCCGGTCGGGGTCGGCGCCACGCGCTACCGGACGGATACGGTTCGGCGCATTCTCGAGGAGGTCGACGTCGCCGTCCTCCGCGGCAACCAGGGCGAGGTCGCGACGCTTGTCGGCGCGGAGGCGGAGGTGCGCGGCGTCGAGTCGATGGCGACCGGCCTCGAGCCGCCGGCGCTTGCGCGCGGCGCGGCGAGGCAGTTCGGTCTGGTCGCGTCGGTTACCGGCCCGATCGATCACGTCTCGGACGGCGACCGGATCGTCTCCGTCGCGAACGGGCACGCTCTCCTTGCGGCCGTGACGGGAACCGGCTGCATCTCTACCGCGATCACGGGCTGCTTTCTTGCCGTGAAGCCCGACGACCCGCTTGCCGCCGCCGCAGAGGCGCTGATCGCCTACGAGGTCGCAGCCGAGGACGCCGCCGCCGGCGCCGACGGGCCTGGGACGTTCCACGCCAGGCTCTACGACGCGCTCGCGGCGCTCGACCCGGACACGGTCGACGGTCGCGCCAAGTTCTCCGAGTCGTGAACGAGTTCGAGCTCCTTGCCGAGCTCGAGCGCCGTGGCCTGATCGTCGGCGTCGAGCACGACGCGGCGGAGATCGGGGGCGTGGTCGTGACGCAAGACTCTCTCGTCGAAGGCGTCCATTTCCGGTTCGACCTCCTCGACTGGCGCGCGCTTGGCTTCCGGGCTGCGGCAGTCAACATCAGTGACCTTTCGGCCTCGGGCGCCGAACCGCTCGCGCTCATCGTCACGCTCGCGGCGCCTGACCTCGACGGCGCGATCGAGCTCTACGAGGGAATTGCAGAGGCCGGCGTCCCGGTGTGCGGTGGCGACACGACCAAGGCGGCCCTTGTCGTGATCACCGTCACCGCTCTGGGGCGCGCCGCTCGGATGCCTGGGAGAGCGGGCGCGCGGCCGGGCGATCTCCTCGTCGTGACCGGACCGCTCGGCGGTGCCGGGGCAGCGTTCCGCGAGGGCCGGCTCTTGCGACCGCCGATCCGCACTGCGGAGGGACGCGAGCTCGCGCGAGTCGCGCACGCGATGCTCGACATCTCCGATGGTCTCGGTCCCGACGCCGGGCACATTGCTCACCGCTCGGGCTGCCGGCTCGCGTTCGATCTCGATCGCGTCCCTCTCGCGGACGGAGCGACGATCGACGATCTCTCCTTCGGCGAGGACTACGAGCTGCTCGCCGCGACGCCCGATCCGCTCGGCTTCCCCGTGATCGGCCGCTGCGAGGACGGCTCAGGCGTCGAGCCCGCCGGGCTCGGTGGCTGGGAGCATTTCCGCTAGCCAGGCTTCGAAGTACTTCGCCGGGCGGAGTCCGACGACCGAGCCGCGCGCCTCGCCGCCGGCGAAGAGGACGACGGTCGGGATGGAGAGGACGTCGAAGCGCGACGCGAGACCCGGCTCCTCGTCGATGTTCACGCGCGCGACCTCGACCGGCAGCTCCGCGAGGATCGGCTCGAGCGCCTTGCACGGCCGGCACCACGGCGCCCAGAAGTCCACGAGGAGCGGCCCACCGGCGACGGCGGCGTCGAACGTCGTCTCGTCGAGCTCCTTCACAGGCGTCCCAGCAACGCTCTAAGTCGCAGCAGCGGCACTTTCCCGACCCCCTCGAGGGCCACCGCAAAGCTCATCTTCGACTGGCCGGCTGTGCGGTCGGCGAAGTGAATCGGGATCTCCACGACCCGAAAGCCTTTCCGCCGAGCGCGGAAGGTCGTCTCGACCTGGAAGACGTAGCCGGCGCCGTCGATCGAGTCGAGGTCGATCGCTTCGAGTACCTCACGGCGCCAGCACTTGAAGCCCCCGGTCGCATCGCGCACGGGCATGAGGATGAGTCGGATGAAGATCGACGCGCCACGAGACATGACCTGGCGGTGAAGTCCCCAGTTGGACGTGCCGCCGCCCGCGACGTACCGGGAACCGATCGCGAGATCCGCTCCGGCGTCGACGGCCGCGACGAGGCGCGTGACGTCGGCGGGGTCATGGGAGAAGTCGCAGTCCATCTGCAGAACGTAGGAAGCGTCCCCGGCCAGCACTTCGCGGAACCCCGCGACGTACGCGCGGCCGAGCCCCTCCTTCGCGGGCCGGTGGAGGACGGACACCCAGTCGCGAGTCGCCGCCAGCTCGTCGGCGATCGCGCCGGTCCCGTCCGGGGAGTTGTCGTCGATCACGAGCACGCCGACGCCGAGCGGCGCGAGCGCCTCGATCATCCGCTCGAGGTTCTCGCGCTCGTTGTAGGTCGGGAGACAGACGACGGCTTTCGGCACGCTCCTATGATCGCGGAATGGCGCCGCTCCCGGGAAATGCACACATCGCGGACCAGTTCGGCCTCCTCGCCGACCTGCTCGAGCTCGAAGGAGCGGAGTCGTTCCGCGTCATCGCGTACCGCCGCGCGGCGAGCCGGATGCGTGAGACGTCGGCGTCGATCGCCCAGCTCGCGCTCGACGGCAACGCGAAGAAACTGCAGGGGATCGGCAAGACGATCGAGGAGAAGATCGTCGAGCTCGTCGAGACCGGCGACATCGCGGCGCTCGCGAAGAAGCGCGCCGGCGTGCCGCCCGAGGTCGTCCTCTTCATGCTTCTCCCGGGCCTTGGCCCGAAGACGGCGGCGCGGATCTGGAAGGAGCTCGGCGTCGAGACGCTCGCCGACCTGAAGGCCGCGGCCGAGGGGGAGCGCCTGCGCGCGCTCGCCGGGCTCGGCGCGAAGAGCGAGGAGAAGATCCTCGCGGCGCTCGCTTTCGCCGCGCAGACCGCGGAGGCAGGCGACCGGCGGCTGCTCGGCGACGGGCTCGGACCGGTGCAGGCGGTTGTCGCCGAGCTCCGTGAGCTGCCGGCGGCGATCTCCGTTTCCGAGGCAGGCTCGGTGCGGCGGCGCAAGGAGACCTTCCGCGACCTCGACGTGATCGCGTGTGCGACCGAGCCGGCGGAGCTGACCACGCACTTCGTGGAGATGCCGTGGGTCATCGAGGTCGCCGCGCACGGCGACACGAAGGCGACGGTCGTCTCCCGCGACGGCCTGCGCTTCGACCTCCGCGTCGTGCCGCCGGAGTCGTTTGGGAACCTCCTCCAGCACTTCACCGGCTCGAAGGACCACAACGTCGCGATGCGCGAGGACGCCGTGCGGCGCGGCCTGTCGATCTCCGAGTACGGCGTTACGAACACGAAGACGGGCAAGGTCTTTCAGAGTGCTGACGAGGACGCCGTCTACGAGTTCCTCGGCTACGAGCCGATTCCGCCGGAGCTGCGCGAGAACGCGGGCGAGCTCGAGGCGGCACGCGTCGGCGAGCTGCCGAAGCTCGTCGAGGTGAAGGACGTCCGCGGCGACCTCCACACGCACTCGCACTGGTCGGCCGACGGCAAGAACACGCTCGCGGAGATGCTCGAGGCGGCCGCCGCGCGCGGCTACGAGTACTACGCGGTCACCGACCACTCGCACTACCTCCGCGACGGGCGGCTCGACGCGCAGCTCGAGGAGATCGAGGCGTTGCGCAAGCGCTTCCCGCGGCTGACGATCCTCGCAGGCGTCGAGGCGAACATCCGCTCGAACGGCGAGGTGGACATGGCCGACGAGGACCTGAAGCGCCTCGACTGGGTCGTCGCCTCCGTCCACAACGCTCCCGACAACCGTCCGACCGAGCGCGTGCTCGAGGCGATGGAGAACCCGTACGTCGACTGCATCGGCCATCTCACCGGCCGGAGGATCAACAAGCGCCCGCCGCGCGACGTCGATGTCGAGCGCGTCATCGAGGGCGCGCTCGCGACCGGCACGCTCCTCGAGATGAACGGCCAGCCCGACCGGCTCGACCTCCGCGACGTCCACGCGCGCGCGGCGAAGGAGGCTGGGCTCAAGCTCGTCCTCAACTCCGACGCGCACCAGATCCGCGCGCAGGGCTACGTCGAGCTCGCCGTCGCGCAGGCGCGCCGCGGCTGGCTGATGAAGGCCGACGTCGCGAACACGCGCACGTGGAAGCAGCTCGACAAGCTGCGAAAGAAGAGGATGTGAGTGACAAGCGACGAGGAGGCGAAGAAGTGATTGTCACGACGATGAACGACATTCCCGGCTACGAGGTGACCGAGGTCTTCGGCGAGGTGATGGGACTGACCGTCAGGTCGCGGAACATCGGCTCCCAGATCGGCGCGAGCCTCAAGTCCATCATCGGCGGAGAACTGAAGGGCATGACGAAGGCGCTGATCGACAGCCGCCAGCAGGTGATGGACCGGATGATCGAGGAGGCCGAGGCGAAGGGTGCGAACGCGATCATCGCCATGCGCTTCGACACCTCCGAGATGGGCCCGCAGTGGACGGAGATCTGCGCCTACGGCACGGCGGTGAAAGTCAACAAGGCGTGATCAGACAGTCGGGTCGTAGCGACGCGGACAGCCACTTCCGCGTCCAACGCGCGGCGTCCCTTGCGGCCCTGGGTCACATCTACGGCGACGAGCCCTATCCCGATGAGGCTGTCCTGCAGCGCTGGCAGACGTTCCCGGGAACGGCCCTCGTCAGCGAGCGCGACGGGGAGATCGTCGGCGTCGCGGGCATCGAAGGGGAGTGGTTGCACGGCTTCTATGTGTTGCCCGCCTGGTGGGGGACCGGCGTCGCGGACGAGTTGCACGAGGCGGCCGTCGAGCTCGGCGCCACTCGGCTTTGGTGCCTCGAGGAGAATGCTCGCGCTCGCGGCTTCTACGAGAAGCACGGCTGGCAGCTGAACGGGGAGACGCGCGTCGTGGAGTATCCGCCACATCCGCTCGACGTGGGCTACTCCCGGTGAAAGCGGTCGTCTTCGACCTCTGGGACACGCTTGCCGCGTGGCCCCACGAGGACATGGCGCCGCTTTTCCAGGCTGTGAGTCTGAGCCCGGAGGAATGGGTGGCAGCGGATCACCGTGACCTTCGCTGGACGGGTTCGTTCCAGAGCTATCTGGACTCGCTGGCCATCGACTCGGAGGCGGCCGCCTTGGCGTTCGAGATTCGACGGGAGATGACGCGACGCTCGCTTGTCCCCACGGAGGGAGCGGTCGAGGTACTCGACGAGCTTCGTGCGGCGGGGCTGCGGCTCGGCCTGATCAGCAACTGCTCGAGCGAAGTCGGGGATCTCTGGGACGACTCGCCCTTCGCCGGTCGCTTCGATGCAGTCGTCTTGTCGGCGGACGTTGGCATGAAGAAGCCCGATCCCCGGATCTTCCGCCTCACGCTCGATCGCCTTGGCGTTGAGCCCGCCGACGCGATCTTCGTCGGCGACGGCGAGTCGGGCGAGCTTCCCGGCGCGGAAGCCGTGGGAATCCGCGCGATTCAGCTCGGCGACCGGGACGGTTGGGGCGGGAAGCGAATCTCGGAGCTGCGGGAGCTGCTCGAACTCGTCTAGAGCTTTTTCAGCAGCGCGAGGAACTCGTCCGTCGAGTCGACGACGAGGTCGGCCGCTTCGAGCAGCGCCCGCGGCGACTCAGCGGAACCGACGGCTACGCGCACCGCGACGTCCAGCCCGTCGAGCGCCGCGAACGAGTCGAGGTCCGTGGTGTCGTCGCCCGCGGCGAGCGCGCGCCGCAGGCCGCGTTCCTCGATCATCCGCCGCACCGCCGTTCCCTTGTTCGACCCGACGGGTGGGAGAACTTCGAGCACCTTCCGTCCGTACCGCGCGACGAGTCCGTCCTCCCGCGCCGTCTCGGCGATGCGGTCGACCTCGCGGATTGCCGCCGCCTCGTCGTCCCGGTCGCGGAAGTGGAACGCCACGGCGAGGCCCTTCATCTCGATCTGGCTCGGCGGCCACGGCGCGTCGGCCGCGAACGCCGCGAGCGTCCGCCGCCAGCGCTCGGCCAGCGGCTCCGCCTCGAGCCCGTGCGAACCGACACAGACGACGCCGTCGACACCGGCCCGCTCGCGGACGTCCTCCCCCGCGCGGCCGCTCACCACGGCGACGAGCGCGTATCGCGCGACGAGCCGCCCGAGCTCCGCGCGGGTCTCGGCGGGCGCGACGGCGTCCTCGGGCCGCGTGACGATCGGCGCGAGGACGCCGTCGAAGTCGAGGAACAGCCCCGCTTCATCCGGCGCCGCCCTCAGCTGCTGAAGGAGCTCGTCCATGCGTCAAGGATAAGACGCTCCCGTGCCGGGCATAATCCGCTCGTGGCCGAGCTGGACGAAGTCTGGATCCCCCTCGTCGACGAGCCGATCGGGCAGATCGTCGAGCGCATCCTCCGCGACGACCCCGCGCTCGCGGCGCGCGTCGAGACCCGGCACCGGATCATCGCCTTCAAGACGTTCGCCTACGTCCGCACAGGGATCATGCTTGGACAGTGGCTCTTCGACGACGACATCCCCGGGTGGGACGGGTCGGAGAGCTGGGTCGACGCTCTCCTGCGCGATCCGAAGCATCGCGCCGCGATCGAGCAGGAGGTGCGGACGGTCGCGGACGAGATCGCCGCCGACCCGCAATATGCCGACGACGAGCCGATCGCGCCGGACGAGAGCACCCGCGACCGGTTCCGCGCCTTTGCGCGCGAGCACCTCGGTCGCGGGTAACTCTCAGCGATCAGTCCCGCCTCTGCGGTCTTCGGCCGCACGTCGGCGGCTTCGCCGGCGACGTTTGCAGCCTCAGTTCAGGGGCGTGCCGTTGCCGTCGTGGTAGATGAAGCCGCCGTCGCCGCTGAACAGCTTCCGCTTGAGCCAGCCGCGGAGCGACGGGCCGGTGAGCGGGTTGAGCAGCAGGCCGAGCGCGATCCCGGCGACCAGCAGGAGGCTGGTGCGGGCGCTGCGCTGCGACGCCTTCTTCGTCTCCTCCTGCGCCGTCTGGACGCGGCCGGCGGCGTTGCGGAGCTGGGAGACGACGTTCCGCAACTGGGTCTGGACGTCCTCGTCGCTGACGAGCTTCGTCGCGACGTGGCTGACGTCGTTGCGTACGAGCAGCTGGTCGTAAAGAGCGCGCGCGGAGGTGTACGCGTCCTTCACGTTGCGGCGCAGCTCCTCGTCCCGGAGAGCGCGCTCGACGTATGGGCGGACGTGCGCTTTCGCGTCGGCGACCCTTTCCTTCGTGGTGTTCATCTCAACGAGTCCTTTCATGGCGGGTGGAATGAGTGTCGTTAGGGGGTCGGCTGGACTACGCTCGCCTCGATGGCGCGCCTCAGGCTGATCGCGGGAGGGCTCGCCGTCGGGCTTGCTGTGTTTCTACACCTCTGGTACCGCGGTGTGCTCGCAGTGCCGGAAGTGAAACGGCGGAAGGCGGCTAGGAGAGCAGGGCGGCCCGACTGAGAAGCGACTCGGCGAGACGGCGCGAAGCCTCGTCGATGAGCTCTCCCTCGAAGCGGACGGCGCCCTGCGGGGCGGCGAGGATTCGCTGCGCCCGCTCCACCTCCGCCGGGGACGGCGTGAAGACGAGGTGGACCGCCCCGATCTGGCTCGGATGGATGACCCACTTGCCGTCGTAGCCGTGCTCGAACGCGCGGCGTGCGGAGACGACGAGGCCGAGGTCGTCGTCGAGGCGTGCATGCGGGCCGTCGATCGCCTGGAGGTCGCATGCGCGTGCGGCCGCGACGACGCGCGCGAAGGCGTAGTCGTTCGCGCCGTCTCCGATCGTGAGGACGGGAATCCCGAGCGACGCCGCGAGATCCGCCGGGCCGAAGACGAGCGCCTCGAGACCCCTCCCCTCCTTAGTCAGCCCGGCCGCAGCGATTGCGTCGGCGTTCGCGAGGCCGCGCGCCGTCTCGATCTGCGCTTCGAGCCCTACGCCCGCCGGGAGCAGCTCGGCCGCGGCGGCCACGTCCTCCGCGGACTCGACCTTCGGGAGTACGACGACGTCGGGCCTTGCCTCGGTGGCGGCGCGCAGGTCGTCCTCCCACCACTCGGAGCCGCGCGCGTTGACCCGGATCGCTGTCGTGCGCGCGAGCGGCCCGTTCCGCACCGCGGCGACGGCGAGCTCGCGCGCGGCGGCCTTGTCCTCGGGTGCGACGGCGTCCTCGAGGTCGACGATCGCCTCGTCCACTCCGAGCGACGTCGCCTTCGCGAGCATCCGCTCGCTCGAGGCGGGAACGCTGAGGCAAGAGCGGCGGGGGCGTGCGGGCACGCGCGAACGCTAGCCCGTCACGGGTTGAGGCAGATCCTCGAGCTCGGGCTCGGCCCCGTGGTGCGCGATCGCGCGCCCGTAGAGCCCGAGGGCCGGAACGATCGCAACGGCACCCGCCGCGAGTGCCGCGCGGAGCCCCCACACGTTCCCGATCGCGCCGAGCACGGGGCCTCCCGCGGCCTGGCCGATCGCGTCGCCCTGACCTCCGATAGAGAAGACCGTGGCACGCACTCGAGAGTCGGTGATCTGGTCGTTGAGCCAGATCGTGTACAGCGGGCTCGCGAGGTTGCGGGCAAGGAACACCGCGAGGATTCCCGCGATCGCAACCCACGGCGACCATGCGAGCGCAAAGACGAGCATCGCCCCCAGCTCGAACGCAGCGCAGGCGACGAGTGAACTCGCGACCACTCCCCGCCCGCGCCGCTCGACGCGGCGGATGAGCAGCGTCGTCCCCACGAAACCGTTCGCCATCCCTACGAGCCAGAGAGCGCCGAACCAGACGACGGGCGAGACGTGCCCGGCCCACGGGAGACCGACGTCGCGCAGGAAATGCGCCTCCTTGAGCCGGTCGAAGCCCTCGGCCGAGGCGCCCATGCAGACCGTGGCGGCGATCAGGAGCAGGATCACCGGCGCGGCGCGGGCGTAGCGGGCTCCCTCGATCGCCGTCGCGCGCATCGCGTGGAAGGGGGAACGGCTCTCGTCGCGCGCCTGGCGGCTGAAGCCGTGCTCCTCCATCAGCAGGATGCAGGCGAGCCCGCAGACGATGGTGAGCGCCCCGCCGAGAGCGATGCCTGCCCGGAGCGAGATCGTTCCGACGGCGACCTGCAGGATCAGCCCGACGACAGCGCCGGCTTGTCCGACGCGTGCGGCGCGAAGGAAGACGTGCGTCGTCCTGTCGGCGCCGATCTCGTCGGCGACCCACGCTTCCTCGGCGCCGCTCGTGAAGGTGTACGAGAGGCCCCACAGCGCCCACAGCGCGATGACGAGCCACGGCGTCGAGACGAAAGCGACCGCGAACCAGGCGGCGCCCATCCCGAGGTAGCCGACGATGAGCGAGAGGCGGCGGCTGTACGTGTCGGCGAGCACGCCTGTCGGCACCTCGAACAGGAAGACCGCGCCCTCCATCGCCGTCCCCATCAACACGAGCTGCAACGGCGTGAGATGGAGCTTCTGCACGAGGTAGACCGCCATCACGACCCAGGTCGGCATGCGCAGGACGAACGTGAGCGCGTAGTACAGCCCCTCGGGGCCGGGACGTCTCACGGCTTCTGCCAGACCGAGACGTGCTTCGTGCTCTCGGCTGTGAACGGCGAGCGGTTCCAGTCCGCCCAGCGCTCGCGCAGCTCGAGGCCGGCGAGACGCGCCATGAGATCGAGCTCGGGCGGCGAGACCGCCCGAAACTCTCCGGCCGCCCGGTTCCACACGCCGTCGCGGAGCGAGAAGTGATGGGAGACGAGGCGCTGGGTGAATGCGTCGTACTCGTCGACGCCCACGTGTGTGTCGCTCAGGTCGAAGACGCTCCAGGGCGTAGCGGGCGGAGTGCCGACCTCCACGACGAAGCAGCCGCCAGGCTCGAGATGCGCAGCGGCGTTCGCGAACACGGCAGTCTGCCCTTCCTGCGTCGTGACGTTGTTGATGGAGTTGAAGACGACGTAGACGAGCGAGAACGTCCCGTCGACGCGAGTCGTCGTCATGTCTCCGACGACCGCCGCGACGGCGTCCGTCTTGCGGCGGAGCTGCTCGATCATTGGCGGCGCGTAGTCGATCCCCGCGACGCGGACTCCCCGAGCGGCGAGCGGGACGGCGATCCTGCCCGTCCCGACCGCCAGCTCGAGAGCACCGCCGTGCGCGAGCGGCTCGAGGAAGCTGACCGTCGCCGCGATCGTCGCCGGCTCGAACTCGTCGCCTGTCGACTCGTCGTAGCGGACGCCGACGTCCTCTGCGAACCAGTCCGCCATCAGCCGGCCCTCTTGAGCTTCCCGTGCTTCTTCGCGTACCTCTCGCCTCGCTTGAAGATCGCCAGCCCGATCGGCGTCGCGAGGACGGCGATGATCAGGAGCGGCCAGACATCCGCCCACGCGATTCCTGCGCCGTGGATGATCGAGGCCCGGTCGCCGCGCAGCGCGTACGTCGCCGGCGAGATCTTCGCGACCCACTGCATCCACTCCGGCATGACGTTCACCGGGTAGTAGACGCCCGAGACCACGAGCATCAGGCCCTGCGCGACGAAGCCGAGCTGTGCGCCCTTCTCCGGCGAGATCAGCGGGAGAACCGACGTCATGATCCCGATGCCGATGAACGACAGCGACGCGAGCGCGAGTAGCAAGAACGCCGCGCCGAAGTTCGCGCCCGGCATGTGGAGCCCGATGAACGCGGCGACCGCGAAGAAGAGGATCGAGGCACGGATGAGGCCGTAGAGCACCGCGAACGCGCCCTGTCCGAACAGGTGGGCGAGCCGTGACAACGGCGCCATGAACGTGTACTCGATCGTCCCTTCCCAGCGCTCCCACGCGACGATCTCCGTCATGAACTCGAAGATGATGCCGAGGAACGCCCAGATCGTCGCGCCGACCAGCAGGGCCGTCTCCGCCGTGTTCACCTTGGCCGGCGACAGGTGCAGGCCGCGCGCGATGAACACGATCGTGAGCGTGTTCGCGATCGTCCAGACCATGAACGCGAGGTCCCACAGGAAGTAGCGCTTCGTGAGGTACATGTTCCGCTCGACGATCCCGAACAGGCCGATCAGCTGCCGCCGGGCCTCGATTGCATAGGCACTACTCATCCTCCGAACACCTCCCTGTACTCGTCGTCTTCGTCGTCGTCGTTGTCCTGCTCGAACTCGCGGCCGGTTGCCGCGAAGAACGCCTGCTCGAGCGTCTCGACGCCGAAGCGCCGCTTGACGTCTTCGACCGGTTCGAGGAAGAGCAGCCGGCCGCGGTCGAGCAGGCCGATCCGGTCGGCGAGCATCTCCGCCTCGTTCATGTCGTGCGTGCACAGGAGGATCGTCGCGTCGTGCTCCTGCCGCACCCGGCGAATGAACTCCTGCACCTCGAGCTTCGAGCGCGGGTCGAGACCCGTCGTCGGCTCGTCGAGCAGGAGCAGGACGGGCGAGGTCAGGAGCGCCCGCGCGAGGGCGACCTTCTGCTGCATCCCGCGCGACAGGTTCTCCATCGACTCGTTGCGCCGATCCGCCGGGAAGCCGACCTGCTCGAGGATCTCGGGAATGGCCACGCGGGTCTGGCTCGGCGTCATCCCGTAGAAGCGCGCCGCGTACGAGAGGTTCTCGGCCGCGGACATCTTCTTGAAGAACGAGGCCTCGACCGAGACGCGGTTGACGAGCCGGCGGATCGTCGACGTCTCCTCGAACGCGTCGTGGCCGAAGATCCGCGCCTCGCCGCCGTCGTTGATCAGCAGCGTCGAGAGCAGACGGACGAGCGTCGACTTCCCCGAGCCGTTCTGGCCGAGAATGGCGACGCACTCGCCACGGGCGATCGAGAACGTGACGTCGGCGAGCGCCGGCCACGGACGCTTGCGGGCGAAGCGGCCCGCTTTCTTGTCCTTGCGGTTGAACGTCTTGCGGAGGTCGCGCACCTCGACGGCCGGCGTGTCGCGGCCGATGTGCGCGGTCAATTCAGATGTGGATGCTGCGAGAGACATGCTGCTCCTTCGGAATCGAAGTGCGGAACGGAGAACGGAAGGCCGCCGAGGCGGCGGCGCGCGGACCTAGCGGTCGCGCAGACCCGTGGGGCGAGAGCTACCGCCCACCGGGTTCCAGTTCTTTACGTTCGCGAGCAACATTGCCGCCGCACGATAGGCGCTCAGTCCGAAGACGTCAAGTCGTGGACAAAGAAAATGCCGTGCTTCGACTGTCCCGTCACTTGCTTTCGGTCCGGGTACTCCGCGATCTCCGGCAAGACGCGCGTACTGGCCATGACGTAGCGCACAGGCGTTTCCGTCTCGTTGCGGAGCTCGTGCGCACCGGCGGGGCCGGGCGGGAAGTGGACGACCTCGCCCTCCTCGAGACGGCGCTTGCCGTCCATCGTGCGAAGAGTCGGCGTGCCGCGGAGCACGACGAGCAGCTCGTCGGAGCCATGGTGGAAGTGGAAGATCACGAAGTTGCCGGGGCCGAGCTCGTAAAGGCTCGCGCCAAGGAACGGGCCGCTCGGCACGAGGCGCTTCACGAGCGCGCCGCCGCCGCTCCAGTCCTCGCCCTGCTCGCCCCAATCGTCCGTCCAGATGTTCATGGCCGAAGAGACTACGGTCTCGGCATGCCCTCGCTCTCCACCTACGCCGTCTTCCTCGGGACGGCAATCGCGATCCTGCTCGTCCCCGGGCCGGCGGTGCTCTACGTTGTGACCCGGAGCATCGAGATGGGACGCGCCGGCGGGATCGCATCGGTCGCTGGGATCACGACCGCAACGGCCGCGTACGTTGCTCTCGCGGCGGCGGGACTGTCCTCGCTCGTCCTCGCCTCGACCGTCGCATTTGACGTCGTGAAGTATGCGGGCGCGGCGTACCTCCTCTTCCTCGGCTTGCGCCGGCTGCTCGGGCGCGGGCTCGAGGAGGAGACCGAGGAGCCCGCGCCACGGACGCGCCGCCGCGCGTACACGCAGGGCTTCCTCGTCAACCTGACGAACCCGAAGATGATCGTCTTCGTCTTCGCCCTCCTGCCGCAGTTCGTCAACCCGCACGCGGCGCGGCCGTGGCTGCAGACGCTCGTGCTCGGACTGAGCTTCACGTGCCTCGCCTTCCTCACCGACAGCGCGTACGCATTCGCCGCAGGAACCTTCGCCGACCGGCTGCGCGGGAGGGCGACCCTCGCGAAGGTGCAGCGCTGGGCAGGCGGCGGCGTCCTCGTCGGGCTCGGCCTTCTCGCCGTCGCCTGGTCACCGAGCCCGTCGAAGTGATGCGCTACCAGTTCGTCGACTGCCGCTGGGAACTCGAGGATTCGGAGGCCGGCCACCGCATGTATCTCGCCGGTCACGTTCCCGGCGCTTCGTTCCTCGACGTGGATGCCGACCTCTCCGACCTCTCGGTTCTCGACGCGGGTCGCCATCCGCTCCCGTCGAAGGAGAAGTTCGCCGCCGCAGCGGGGCGGGCCGGGATCGCGCAAGGCGTCTTCGTCGTCGCCTATGGCTCGATGGGAGGAGCGGAACGGCTCTGGTGGCTTCTCCGCCACTTCGGCCACGACGACTGCGCGGTGATGCTCGGCGGGCTGGACGCCTGGGGTGGCGAGCAGCGCGCCGGTGAGGAGGAGATCGAGCCGCGGGAGTTCGTCCCTCGCGCGCCGAGGGACGACACGATCGACGCCGACGAGATCGCGAGGCGCCTCGCCGATCCGTCTCTTGCGCTCGTCGACGGCCGGACCGCGAGCCGCTGGCGCGGCGAGCCGAACCCGATCGACGATCCGCCCGGCCGGATCCCGGGCGCCGCGAACGCGCCGTGGAACGAGCCGCTCCCGGAGCTCCCGCCGGGCGATCTCATCGTCTACTGCGGGTCGGGAGTCACCTCGTGCGTGACGCTCCACCGCGCCTGGCTCTTGGGCCGCGAGGGCCGCCTCTATCCGGGCTCGTGGAGCGAGTGGTCGAAGCGCGGCTTGCCCGTCGAACGTGGCTAGCGCCGGGCGGCGCCGGCGGCCGAGAGCGCGAACTTCGTCAGCGCAGTCGGCATTCGCCGCGCGGACTGGATCGTCGCGCGGAGGGCGCCGGCGAACTCGGCCACGTCCTCGTCCGACAGGACGAGCGGCGGCAGCACCTTCACGACCGCCATGTTGTGGCCCGCGACCTGGGTGAGGATCCGGTGCTTGGAGAAGAGCGGCCCGATCACGAGCTGCGCGAAGAGACCCTTCTGCATCCGCTCGATCATCTTCCACGCAAGGCGGCCGGATTTCGGCTCCGCGAACTCGATCGCCCACATCAGGCCGAGCCCGCGCACCTCGCTCACGACGTCGAAGTCTTCAACTAGAGGGCACGTCAGCTCGAGAAGCCTTTCGCCGCGGCGCGCGCTCGCCTCGACGAGCCGCTGCCCGCGGAGCTCGCGCAGCGTCGCCAGGCCGGCCGCCATCCCGAGCTCGTTCGGCGCGAACGTCGAGCCGTGCGAGACCGCATGCTCCATCGAGTCGAAGACAGCCTCGTGGACGGCGCGTGACATGAGAAGCCCCCCGACCGGGACGTAGCCGCCCGAGAGCGACTTCGCGACCGGGACGAGATCCGGCTCGAGCCCCCAGTGCTGGAACGCGAACACCTTTCCCGTGCGTCCGAACCCGGTCTGCACCTCGTCGACCGCGAACAGCGTGCCGTAGCGGCGGCAGAGCTCCTGCGCGCCCTCGAGGTAGCCGGCGGGCGGCAGGTGCACGCCCTTCCCCTGGATCGGCTCGACGAGGAAGACCGCGACGTCCTCGCGCCGCATCTCCTCTTCGATCGCGGCGAGGTCGCCGAACGGAACGTGCGTGAAACCGGGCAGGAGCGGCTGGAAGCGGTCGGTGAACTCGGGGCAGCCGTTCGCGGAGAGCGCGCCGAGGGTGAGCCCGTGGAAACCGTGCTCGCACGACACGACCCGCGTGCGCTTCGTCGCGGCGCGGCCGAGCTTGATGACCGCCTCGACGGCCTCGGCGCCGGAGCTCGTGAAGAGACAGCGCTCGATCCGCCCGCCGGCGAGGCCGATCAGCTCCTCGGCGAGCAGGCCGGGGAGGAGCGTCGTCCCCATGGCGAGCATCCCCGGCGTGTCGAGCGAGAGCGCCTCGACGAGCGCGGCGCGGATGCGCGGGTTATTGCGGCCGACGTTGTACATCCCGAAGCCGCCGAGCATGTCGAGGTAGCGGTTGCCGTCGGAGTCGAAGAGGTACGCGCCCTCGGCGCGCGTCCACGTGCGGTCGAAGCTGATCGTGCGGAGGACGCGGGCGAACTGCGGGTTGATCGTGCGCGCCCAGAGGTCGAGATCCTCGCCGCGGCGGGATTCGAGCAGCTCCGCGAGGCTGAAGTCGCCCATCGCGGCTGACTCTAGCTCGCCTGTTTTCGTTCTGAACTGCCGGGTAGTCGAGGCGCATGCGCGGCATCGGGAAGCTTCTGTTGCGGGCCACCGTCGGCGGCTATTTCGTCGCCCACGGCCTGCAGAAGCTCACCGGCTCGTTCGGTGGAGACGGGCCGGAGGGCACCGGCGAGTTCTTCGAGTCGGTCGGCCTGCGGCCGGGACGCGAGAGCGCGCTGCTCGCAGGCGCAGCCGAAACCGGCGGCGGCGCGCTGCTGACGCTCGGCCTCCTCACGCCGGCTGCGTCCGGCGCGCTCGCGGGCGTGATGACGAACGCGATCCGCCACGTCCACGCGAAGAACGGCCTGTGGGTCACGGACGGCGGCGTCGAGTATCCCGCGGTAGTCCTTGCCGTGCTCGCGGCGCTGGCCGAGAGCGGCCCCGGACCGTTGTCGCTCGACGCAAAGCTCGGCACGGAGTTCAACGGCCCCGTTGTCATGTCGCTCGCGCTCGGTGTGGGCGCGGCGACGGCGGTCTACGTGGCGAAACGGGGCGAGAAGCTCTTCACACGGCTCGACTCCGACACGGCGCTCAGCCGGGCGATGGAGTACGTCGGCGCCGGGCGCTAGCCGGCCTCCCGCGATCGCTTCGCGGTACGATCGTCGTCTTCAGGGGTAGATGGACTGGGGTAGCGGCAATCGCCCGTGGACGATCGCGGCCAGTGACCCGCCCGCTTGGCCGGTCATACAATGGCTAGGCGACCACGCGGCAGCAACCGCATGGTTGAGCCAAAAGAGCCCCCGTAGCTCAGTGGATAGAGCAGTGGTTTCCTAAACCGCGTGCACAAGTTCGATTCTTGTCGGGGGCACTAGTCGGAGACTGGGTTGCGGGCGTCCGTCTGCCGAAAAATCCTCGTCGGCCCGCGCCGCGCGCCGGTGCGCGCGCCAGTCCCGGATCGGCCGGTTGGAGTCCGGCTCGTGAAGTCCAGCGTCTCGGGTCGTGGGTGAGAGCAGCCGGTGAGAGCACCCGCGGCCATAGAATCGGCAGTGATGAACTGGACGATCGCGAGTGGCCCGACGGAGCGCGACCAGGTCGAGGGCTACGACACGGGGCGCGCGTGGGATTACTCAATCGCCCGCGGCGACGAGGAACGGGCCGTCACGATCATCGTCGCTGACTCGATTAGCGAAAGGCCCGCCCCCGAGAGCCTCGAAGCGATCACAACCCACGGCAGGTCGGCCCTACGAACACTCCTCATGCAGGAGGATCCGGCCCGCTGCGTCGTCATTACGACCAGCGGCCTCCGCGAAGATCCGGCAAGCGCGGACTAACATCCTGCTCAGCGCTGGAGCAGCCGTTCGTAGTCGCCGTGGCCGCGGGCGACGAGCTTGTTGACAAGTTCCCGAGCGCGCTTACCGCACTCGCCATTTGCGGCGATACCCGAAACGAGGATGGTTTCGATCTCGTCGCGGGCGCCGAGGACGAACCAGGGTCGTACGGCGCTGCCGTCGATCAAGAGGTCAAGGGCGTGCAACACGGGTGCTAGGTGGTCAGTGCATAGGGCGGCGAGCTGCTCGGCCACGACGTGATCTGGCTGGATTCGCCCGCCCGCGTCGGCAATCGCGGCGAGTTGCGCGAGCGACCAAGCCGGGTCGAACTTGCCCGACGCGAACCACCACGCAAACCCGCGCAGCTCCTCTCCAGCATTTTCGTCGTCGGAGTCCCGCACAGCCCCGAGGCGTCGCTCCCAGAGCGCACGGAGACGCTGCGACGCTGCGCTCGTCGCCCTCGCCCAGCCCAAGACCGATGGACTCGATTGCCTCAGCTCGCCGCGTCAGGTCGGCACGCTCATAGAACAGCTCTAGCAAGCCGTTACCGTCATCGAAGTCAGCCAAGCCGAACCGATTGGCCGTCATTAGGTGGCTGACGAGCGCGCGACCAGCGTCGCAGAATACGGGTTCGTCGAC
>Ga0265338_10003220_pt1 | contig 23279 bp, 19 predicted proteins | sample 42126metaG_FD_193579 | JGI IMG/M metagenome (GOLD analysis project Ga0265338, IMG submission 193579) | Rhizosphere microbial communities from Carex aquatilis grown in University of Washington, Seatle, WA, United States - 4-21-26 metaG | ecosystem: Host-associated > Plants > Roots > Rhizosphere... | reverse complement strand
GCCGCGCCCCGCCCGGAGATCGTGCCGTCCGCGCTGCGCGGCACCACCCAGCGGATGACCCGCCCCCGGCAGGTCATCGCCAAGCGGATGGTCGAGTCGCTGCAGACCGCCGCCCAGCTCACCACCGTGGTCGAGGCGGACGTCACCAACATCGCCCGGCTGCGGGAGCGGGCCAAGGCCGGGTTCCAGGCCCGCGAGGGCGTCAAGCTGACCTTCCTGCCGTTCTTCGCGCAGGCCACCGTGGAGGCGCTGAAGATCCACCCGGTGCTCAACGCGGTGATCAACGAGGAGTCCAAGGAGATCACCTACCACAACGCCGAGCACCTCGGCATCGCGGTGGACACCGAGCGGGGCCTGATGGTGCCGGTCATCCACAGCGCGGGCGACCTGAACATCGGCGGCCTCTCCCGGAAGATCGCCGACCTCGCCGCCCGCACCCGGGGCGGCCAGGTGGGGCCGGACGAGCTGTCAGGCGGCACGTTCACGCTGACCAACACCGGCAGCCGGGGCGCGCTGTTCGACACCCCCATCCTTAACCTGCCGCAGGTCGGCATCCTCGGCGTCGGCAGCGTGGTCAAGCGCGCGGTGGTGGTCGAGGACGCGCGCCTGGGCGAGGTCATCGCGGTCCGCTCGATGGTCTACCTGGCGCTTACCTACGACCACCGGCTGGTCGACGGCGCCGACGCCGCCCGGTTCCTGGTGACGGTGAAGAACCGCCTTGAGGAAGGCGCGTTCGAGGCCGACCTCGGCCTTTAGGCGCGGAGCGCCGATGAGGGCACGCGCATGAAGGTAGCGGTCACCGGCTCGTCCGGGCTGATCGGTACCGCGCTGACGGCGAGCCTGCGGGCGGACGGCCATCAGGTCGTCCGCCTGGTCAGGCGGACGCCGCGCGGTACGGACGAGGTCCGCTGGGACCCCCGGGCGGCCGACGCGGGCGACCCGCCGCTGTCCGGCCTGGACGCGGTGGTGCACCTGGCCGGGGCCGGCGTCGGCGACCACCGGTGGACCGAGGGCTACAAGGCGGAGATCCGGGCCAGCCGGGTCCTCGCGACCCGCGCCCTGGCGGCCGCGCTGGCGGCGGCCGAACCACGGCCCAAGGCCTTCGTCGTCGCCTCGGCGATCGGCTGGTACGGGGACACCGGCGGCCGCGAGGTGACCGAGGACGCCCCGGCCGGCCGTGAGTTCCTGTCCCGGGTGGTGCACGACTGGGAGGCGGCGGCCGACCCGGCCCGGGAGGCCGGCATCAGGACCGCGCAGCTGCGCAGCGGGCTGGTGCTCGGGGCCGGCGGCGGGGTGCTGGCCCGGCTGGCGCCGCCCGCCCGGCTCGGGCTGCTGCCCCGTTTCGGCGACGGTCACCAGGTGATGAGCTGGATCTCGCTGACCGACGAGATCCGGGCGATCCGCTTCCTGCTCGACTCGCCGGACGCGGAGGCGCAGGCCGGCCCGTTCAACCTGACCGCCCCCAGCCCGGTCACCGGCGACGAGCTGACCGCCGCCCTGCACGCGGCGCTGCGGCGGCCGGACTTCCGCTGGCTGCGGGTGCCGGCCCCGCTGCTGCGGGCCGGGCTGGGCGAGATGTCAGCCGAGCTGCTGACCAGCGCCCGGGTGCTGCCCGCGCGGCTGCTGGCGGCGGGATTCACGTTCAGTTACCCCACGATCGGGGCGGCGCTGGAGGCGGAGCTGCCGCGGTTACCCGGCAGGCTGGAGGATGATGTCGACGTCGGCGTGGCGGAAGGGGAGCTGGCCGACGTTCCACTGCTTCGCCCGCGCCGGGTCATCGACCTCGGTGAAGTCGACCACCAGGGACTGCTTGACCGCGAAGACGGTGTCGGACTCGATGTACTCGCTCCCCGCCACGAAGATGTGCGTGGTCAGCTCGCGGTGGCCGGGGGCGGTGACGATGAAGTGGATGTGGGCCGGGCGGAAGGCGTGGCGGCCGGTCGCCCGCAGCAGCTCGCCGACCGGGCCGTCGGCCGGGATGGGGTAGTAGCTGGGGACGACGGTGCGGAACCAGAAGCGGCCCTCGGCGTCGGCCGTGAACAGGCCCCGGCCGTTGCCGCGCGGCTGCCCCGCGGGCTGCTGCACGTCGTAGAAGCCCTGGTCGCTGGCCTGCCACACGTCGAGGGTGGCACCCGGCAGCGGGGTGCGGTCGACCGACAGCACCCGGCCGGTGACCACGCACGGGGTGCCCGTGCCGACCAGGTCGATGCTGTCCCCGAGCGGCCGGGCGGGCGATTCCACCACGTGGAACGGTCCGAGCACGGTCGACTCGGTCGCCACCCCGAACTTGCGGTTGGAGATCGTCTCCACCAGCATCGACAGCCCCAGGACGTCGGACAGCAGGATGAACTCCTGCCGCTCGTCGTCGCATTTCTGGCCCGTCCGGGTGAGGAAGCCGATCGCCTGCTCCCACTCGGGAACGGTCAGCTCGACGTCCCGGGCGAACGCGTGCAGGTGCCGTACCAGGGACACCAGGACCTCGCGGAGCCGCGGGTCGGTCCGCGGCCCGAACGACTCGGTGACGGCGTCGGCCGCGGTCTCCTCGGTGAAATCGGTAGCCATGGCGACGAGGGTATGTCCGCGCCCGGCGGCGGGTCTACCGCGGTGGCCCAGGGGGATCAGCCCGAACGGGTGCGAGCGGCGCCTCCTGGGCGACCACGGCGGGCGCCCTGAGCAGCCGGCGGGCGGCGGTGAACATCAGGAAGGCCAGCGGCAGCTCTACCAGCAAGGCCGAGCCGACGCTGTCCCACTCGTTCTTGGTGCCGAGGTCGAGGATCACGTCGAACCAGGCGTCACAGCACAGCAGGGTCGCGGTGACCAGCAGGCAGGCGATGACGCCGCGGCGGCCGCGCCAGAACGCCCAGCCGGTGGCGGCGAACGCGAACAGCAGGATGATGTCGAAGCCGACCCAGGCACCCTTCCAGTGCTGGGCGTGGAACGAGCGGTGCAGGGTGTAGATGAGCACCACGATCCAGCCGGCCAGCACCGCGCAGGCGGTGACCGAGAGGATCAGGCCGAGCCGCCGACCGCGGGCCAGGTCGATGCCGGGCAGCGGGTGCGGGTCGTCGATGGCGGCCAGGCGGCGCGCCAGCTCGCGCCGCTGGGCCGGGCTCATCGCCCGCAGTTCTGCCTCGTTGATCACGGTTTGGATGTTCCCAGCCGACGCGGTGGTATCCCGCGCGTCGTAGTCTCGGTGTTGTGGATGCTGAACTCGTATACGCGCACGCAGGCTTCGGTTCCCACGCGGTCGACTATGTCCAGGGCTGGGACCTGCAGCGCGCCGTGCACGCGCGGCGGGTGAGCGGCGAGGTCCCCGACAGCTGCCTGCTGCTGGAGCATACGCCGGTCTATACAGCGGGCAAGCGGACCGCGGTGTCCGACCGGCCGGCCGGCGACCCGGGGGCGCCGGTGATCGACGTCGACCGGGGCGGCAAGATCACCTGGCACGGGCCCGGGCAGCTGACCGCCTACCCGATCATCCGGCTGCGCGAGCCGATGGACGTGGTCGCCTACGTCCGGGCGCTCGAGGAGGCGATGATCCGGGTGTGCGCCGAGTTCGGGCTGCCCGCGGTCCGGGTCGACGGGCGGTCCGGCGCCTGGCTGCCGGCGTCGGGCGGGCGGCCGGAGCGGAAGGTCGGCGCGATCGGCGCCCGCGTCGCCCGCGGGGTCAGCATGCACGGCCTCGCGCTCAACTGCGACTGCGACCTGTCCTGGTTCGACCGCATCGTGCCGTGCGGCATCAGGGACGCGGGGGTGACCTCGCTCACCGCCGAGACCGGCATCCCGGTGTCGGTATCCGACGTCACCCCGCTGCTTGAACGGCACCTGGCGGCCGCGCTGGGCTACCGGACCTGGCGGCGCATCCACTCGGTGGCGCCGCTGCTCGCCGCGGCGGCTTAGGCTGGAGGCTGTGGCGAGTACCCCGGAGGCTGTGGTGAGTACAGAGCTGGCCCCAGAAGGACGGCGGATGCTGCGCCTGGAGGCGCGCAACGCCGAAACGCCGATCGAGCGCAAGCCGCCGTGGATCAAGACCCGGGTTCGCACCGGGCCCGAGTACACCAAGCTGCAGCACCTGGTGAAGTCGGAGGGGCTGCACACGGTCTGCCAGGAAGCCGGCTGCCCCAACATCTTCGAGTGCTGGGAAGACCGCGAGGCCACCTTCCTGATCGGCGGCGACCAGTGCACCCGGCGCTGCGACTTCTGCCAGATCGACACCGGCAAGCCGCAGCCGCTCGACCGCGACGAGCCCCGCCGGGTCGCGGAGTCGGTCACCACCATGGGGCTGCGCTACGCCACCGTCACCGGGGTCGCCCGCGACGACCAGCCCGACGGCGGTGCGTGGCTGTACGCGCAGACCTGCCGGGAGATCCACGCGGCCGTCCCCGGCTGCGGGGTCGAGCTGCTGGTGCCCGACTTCAACGCCGAGCCCGCCCAGCTGGCCGAGGTGTTCAGCGCCCGCCCGGAGGTGTTCGCGCACAACCTGGAGACGGTGCCGCGCATCTTCCGCCGTATCCGGCCCGGCTTCCGCTACGAGCGCTCGCTCGACGTGCTCGGCCAGGCCCGCCAGGCCGGCCTGGTCACCAAGTCCAACCTGATCCTGGGCATGGGCGAGACCCGCGAGGAGATCGCGCCCGCGCTGGCCGACCTGCGCGCGGCCGGGGTCGACCTGCTGACCATCACCCAGTACCTGCGCCCGTCCGCCCGGCACCACCCGGTGGACCGCTGGGTGCACCCGGACGAGTTCGTCGCGCTGCGCGAAGAGGCCCTCGCCCTCGGCTTCGCCGGGGTGATGGCCGGGCCGCTGGTCCGCTCCTCCTACCGGGCCGGGCGGCTCTACGCGCAGGCGATCGAGCAGCGGTCCGGCGCGCAGGCGAGCTGACCGGGCTCACCCAGCGGTCGGTTCACCGGGCTGGCCCGGGTCACGGGGGGCTGGCCCGGGTTGGCCGCAACCGTTCGGTACCTGAGATTTTGACTTGACGGGTTCTCCGGTTACAGCCCGCGGGGCGGGAAACCGTATGCTGCCTGGTGTTGGCACGCGTAACGAGGAAAGGCTGATCCGGTGGTTGACCAATACAGCGCCCAGGAACTCCAGAACGCCGGGCGCATCAAGCAGATGCGGATGGTCGCCCGGCTGGTCAACCAGCAGAACCGGCGCGCGCTGCCGATCGTGGCGGGCGCGGTGGTCCTGGTCATCGCCGTCTTCGTGGTGGTCGGGCTGGTCACCGGGCTGATCGCGCTGTTCATCCCGATGGGGGTGCTGCTCGGCATCCTGGCCGGGATGATCCTGTTCGGCCGGTTCGCGCAGCAGGCGCAGTACTCGGCGATCGACGGGCAGCTCGGCGCGGCCGCGGCGGTGCTGCAGTCGATGCCGGGCGACTGGAACGTCACCCCGGCGATAGCCGGCAACCGGACCATGGACGTGGTGCACCGCGCGGTCGGCCGGGCCGGGGTGGTGCTGGTCGGCGAGGGGGTGCCGTCCCGGCTGGCCCCGCTGCTGACCGCGGAGCGGAAGAAGACCGAGCGGGTGGCGCACGGGGTGCCGATCCACGAGTTCCAGGTCGGCGCGGCCGACGGGCAGATCCCGGTCAGCAAGCTGCAGCGCAAGGTCAGCACGCTGCCGCGGGCGCTCAAGCCGGCCGCCGTGTCCGACCTCAACTACCGGCTGAAGGCCCTGCAGCCGACCATGGCGATGCCCAAGGGGCCGCTGCCCAAGGGCGCCCGGATGCCGAAGATGCCCAAGGGCCAGCGCTAAGGGGCCTGAGGGCTAGATCCGGACGACGATCGTGTCGGCCGCGCGGTCGTGCAGGCCGCGCAGGTCACGGTCGGACAGGCAGGCCGGGATGACGACCAGCAGCAGCAGCGTGCGCAGGGCGGCCCAGCCGAAGCCGGGGCGGCTGCCGTCGGTGCGGACCGCGCGGATGCCGAGCAGCCGCTTGCCCACGGTCAGCCCGCTGACCGCGGTCAGCAGGTAGACCTCGACCGCGAAGAGCAGCAGGGCGAGCAGCTGGGCGTCCTGGTAGTGCGCGTCATTAACGGTGAAGATGCTATGCCGGGTGATGCCCGAGGCGATCAGGTAGCACAGCACCCAGTCGACCACCAGCGCGACGAACCGCCGTCCCATCGGCGCGACCGAGCCAGGTCCGTCCTTCGGCAGGCCGAACCGCTTACCGGGGTAATCAGGCGTAGTATCGGCGACGGTGGCTGGCTTCCTGGCCCGCGGGCTCCGGGATTGCTGAGGCACAGCAACTACGGTATCCGCTGGTCGCCGGCGCCCGGCCTGGCGGGCGACGGATACAGACACGTAACACTGGCGAAACATCAGGGATACCGCCGCGAAATTGCGGAGCATTACCGTCCGAAGCGGTCCCGACAAGAAATCGAGACATAAATACCTATGCGCGCCCTGTTCTGGGAGGGTTGATGGCGTTCAGCAGTGCTGAAGAAGTCCTTGCGTTCATCGCTGAGGAAAACGTGGAGTTCGTTGACGTCAGGTTCACGGACCTGCCGGGCACCGTGCAGCACTTCACCGTTCCGGTTTCGACGTTCGATGCGGACGTCTTCACCGAAGGCCGGATGTTCGACGGGTCATCGATCCGCGGCTTCCAGGCGATCCACGAGTCCGACATGCTCCTCATCCCGGACCCGTCGACCGCCGTGCTCGACCCGTTCCGGCAGCACAAGACGCTGAACCTGACCTTCTCCGTCTTCGACCCGCTGACCGGCGCGGCCTACTCCCGCGACCCCCGCAACGTGGCCGCCAAGGCCGAGGCGTACCTGGCGGGCACCGGCATCGCCGACACGGCCTACATGGGCCCGGAGGCGGAGTTCTACATCTTCGACTCGGTGCGGTTCAGCACCGGCTCCAACGAGGGCTACTACCACGTCGACTCGATCGAGGGCGCGTGGAACACCGGCCGCGACGAGGTTGGCGGCAACCTCGGCGCCAAGCCCCCGTACAAGGGCGGCTACTTCCCGGTCCCGCCGATGGACCACTACACCGACCTGCGGTCGGAGATGGTCACCAAGCTCATCGAGGTCGGCATCGTGACCGAGATGCAGCACCACGAGGTCGGCACGGCGGGCCAGGCGGAAATCGACATCCGCTTCGGCAAGCTGCTCGAGCAGGCCGACAAGCTGCTGCTGTACAAGTACGTGGTCAAGTCGGTCGCCCGCGCCGCGGGCAAGACGGTGACCTTCATGCCGAAGCCGCTGTTCGGCGACAACGGCTCGGGCATGCACGTGCACCAGTCGCTGTGGAAGGACGGCTCGCCGCTCTTCTACGACGAGATGGGCTACGGCGGCCTGTCCGACCTCGGCCGCTGGTACGTCGGCGGGCTGCTCAAGCACGCCCCGTCGCTGCTGGCGTTCACCAACCCGACGGTGAACTCCTACCACCGCCTGGTGCCGGGCTTCGAGGCGCCGGTCAACCTGGTCTACTCGAACCGGAACCGGTCGGCCTGCTGCCGCATCCCGATCACCGGCACCAACCCGAAGGCCAAGCGGATCGAGTTCCGCGTGCCCGACCCGTCCGCCAACCCGTACCTCGCCTTCTCGGCGATGCTGATGGCGGGCATCGACGGCATCAAGAACAAGATCGAGCCGCCGGAGCCGGTCGACAAGGACCTGTACGAGCTGCCGCCGGACGAGGCCGCCGCCATCCCGACGGTGCCGGGCTCGCTCGATGCGGTGCTCAACAACCTCGAGGTCGACCACGCGTTCCTGACCGAGGGCGGCGTGTTCACCCCGGACCTCATCGAGACCTGGATCGCCTACAAGCGCGAGAAGGAGATCGACGCGGTGCGGCTGCGCCCGACGCCGCACGAGTTCGAGCTTTACTTCGACGTCTGACGGCCTTAGCGGTTACGCGAAAGCCCGCGGCGAGGGTTCTGGTCCTCGCCGCGGGCTTTTTCGCGTTCCGCGCCGCTAGAGGATGAAGAGCATCTCCTGGTAGGTGGCCAGCGGCCACAGGTCGTCGGCCACCAGGGTCTCCAGCTCGTCGGCGGCCGCCCGCACCGCGTTCATGGCCGGCAGGTCGTTGTCCCTGATGTGGGCGGCCTGCGCTTCGATGCTGCCCTCGTGGTCGTGCCCGATCGCGGCCCGGAGGGTGACGATCCCCTCGCGCAGGGCCTTGATCGCCGCGGACACCTCGTCGAGGGTCGTAGTGTCGAGCTCGGCCCCGATCGCCTTGAGGCTGGCCAGGTTGCCCGCCAGCTCCGTCTGGTAACGCAGCGCCGCGGGCAGGACCGCGGTGTTGGCGATCTCCAGCGTCAGCCGGGCCTCGACCCCGACGCTGAGTATGTACTGCTCAAGGCCGATCTCGTAGCGGCTGTGCGACTCGTGGGGGCTGAAGACCCCGTAGTGGCTGAACAGCTCGATCGCGCCCTCGGTGACCAGCTGCGGCAGTGCGTCCACGGTGGTCCGGAGGTTAAGCAGGCCCCGCGCCTCGGCCTCGACCGGCCACGCGTCGCTGTAGCCGTCGCCGTTGAACACGACGCTGCCGTGGGCGGTGATGATCCCCTCGAGGACCTTCTGCACCGCGTCGTTGAACTCGGTCCCCGCGGCTACCAGGGCCTCAAGCTCGGTGGCGATGAAGTCCAGCGCCTCGGCCATGATCGTGTTGATCGTCACCATCGGGCCGGCGATCGACTGCAGCGACCCCGGGGCCCGGAACTCGAACCGGTTCCCGGTGAAGGCGAAGGGGCTGGTGCGGTTGCGGTCGCCCGGGTCGGTCGGCAGCACCGGCAGCGTGTCCACCCCGATCTCCAGGGTGCCCTTCGACTTGGAGCTCTTGGCGCCGCCCTTGGCGATCTGGTCGAACACGTCGGCCAGCTGGTCGCCCAGGAAGATCGAGATGATGGCGGGCGGGGCCTCGTTGGCCCCCAGCCGGTGGTCGTTGCTGGCCGACGCGACCGAGGCCCGCAGCAGGCCGCCGTACTTGTGCACGGCGCGGATGACGGCGGCGCAGAACACCAGGAACTGGGCGTTGGCGTGCGGGGTGTCGCCCGGCAGCAGCAGGTTGCCCTCGGTCGAGTTGCCGAGCGAGAAGTTGACGTGCTTGCCCGAGCCGTTGATGCCCGCGAACGGCTTCTCGTGGAACAGGCACTCCATGCCGTGCTTGTTGGCGATGCGCCGCAGCGTCGACATCAGCAGCTGCTGGTGGTCGGCGGCCACGTTGGAGCGCTCGAACATCGGGGCGAGCTCGAACTGGCCGGGGGCCACTTCCTGGTGCCGGGTCTTGGCCGGGATCCCGAGCTTGAACAGCTCCCGCTCGCAGTCGAGCATGTAGCCGAGGACCCGGTCGGGGATGGCGCCGAAGTAGTGGTCGTCGAATTCCTGCCCCTTGGGGGGCTTGGCGCCGAACAGCGTGCGGCCGGCGTTGAGCAGGTCGGGGCGGCCGAGGAAGAAGCTCCGGTCGATCAGGAAGTACTCCTGCTCGGCGCCGGCGAACGACACCACCGCGTCGGGCTTCTCGTGACCGAACAGCTTCAGCACCCGCTCGGCCTGCTTGGCCATCGCCTGCTGGGAGCGCAGCAGCGGCGTCTTGTGGTCGAGGGCCTCACCGGTGAACGAGATGAACACGGTGGGGATGCACAGCGTCTTGCCGTTCGGGTTGTCGAGGATGTAGGCCGGGCTGGTGGCGTCCCAGCCGGTGTAGCCGCGCGCCTCGAAGGTGTTGCGGAGGCCGCCGTTGGGGAAGCTCGAGGCGTCCGGCTCGCCCTGGGTCAGCGTCTTGCCCGCGAACTCGGCGATCGACGAGCCGTCCCCGCCCGGCTCGAGGAAGCTGTCGTGCTTCTCCGCGGTCAGGTGGGTCAGCGGGTAGAAGACGTGCGCGTAGTGGGTCGCGCCCTTCTCCATCGCCCAGTCCTTCATCGCCGCGGCGACGACATCGGCGACGGTCGGGTCGAGTGGCTTGGAGTGCTCGATCGTCGCCATCAGCGACTTGAACACCAGCTTGGGCAGCCGCTTCTGCATGACCGACTTGGTGAAGACGTTCTCGCCGAACAGGTCACCCGGCGCCTCCTCCGGGAGGATTCCCTCCGGGGGCGTGTAACCCTTGACCGCTTCGATCGCCTGGAGTCGGGCCTTGCTACCACTCATGGGAACCCCCCTGGGCCGCTGCGGCCCCGTTGTCCACCGACTTCGTCCGCGCAGGGTCGAGCCTCGGCTGCTGTGGATATCGTGGCAACGGTAAGAAAAGCGCATGACGAGCCTATTTCCGGGACATTACCGTTTCGCTCTTCCTTGACGGATCGGGCCGAGCTCCCGGGCGTTCCGGCGGGCGAAATTCAGGGGTCGGAAATCGATCCGGGCGGCTTTCGCGTGGGCGCGCTACCCGTTGAGGACCTGCTCCCGGAGGATGTCGGCGCGCCCTGCTGAGCTAATTCGCGCAGCACGTGGAGGTGCACCCAGCGAAGCGGGAGCGGCCCGCCGCCCGACTTCGGCGGCCCGCACCTGCTGGCAAAAGGCAGCGTGGGAAGTTCGAGCTGCGCTTCGACGTCTGAGCGGCTTTTAGCAGCGCTACGCGGGGCCCGCGCTGTTGGCGCTTGCGCTAGCGGATGAGCTAGCCCTGCCATTGCTCGCCCCTTTCATGCTGGTACTTATTGTGACCATTCTCGCACAGTCAGTGACGTCGGGCAGTATTGACGCGCTCGCGGCCGGACAGGACCCGCGGCCGGTCCGGGTGGCCCCGGCCGCTTCTATGCTGGGGCGATGAACGCAGCGGACGACGCGCGGTGGATGGCGCGGGCGGTCGCGCTGGCGCGGCAGTGCCCGCCGTCGGAGCACGCCTTCTCGGTCGGCGCCGTGCTCGTCGCGGCGGACGGGACCGAGCTGGCCAGCGGGTTCTCCCGGGAGGGGGGCGACCCGGTGGCGCACGCGGAGGAGGCGGCGCTGGCCAAGGCCGCGGGTGACCCGCGGCTGGCCGGCGCCACCGTCTACAGCACGCTTGAGCCCTGCTCGCAGCGCAAGTCCCGGCCGCGCACCTGCACCGAGCTGATTATCGCGGCCGGCCTGGCCCGGGTGGTGATCGCCTGGCGGGAGCCGGCCCTGTTCGTCGCCGACTGCCAGGGATACGAGCTGCTGGGCCTGGGCGGGCTGACCGTGGCCGAGCTGCCGGAGTTCGCGGCCGCGGCGGCGGCACCCAACCGGCATCTCATCGGCTAGCCGAGTTTCCGCGCACGCCGTGGTTGTGACAATCACGGCACTATAAGCCCCTGGTTGCCGCAACCACGGCGGCCAGGTGGGGCGGCTGGATCCCGGCCGCCCCACCCCGCTCGGCTCGCGGGCGGCCGGGCCACCGGGCGGCGCCGGGCGTTCACTCAGCGTTCGCCGAGCCGTCCGAAACGGGGTGAGGCTGTGGGATTCTTGTCACTTCGTTACCAATTATTCGTTACTCGCCGGTACATTAGGGGGCGTCACGGCGCACGGGGGGTGCCGCGTGACAGTTGAACTCGGTGCTGAGGGGCAGGCATGGAAACGACGACCTTCACCGCCCTGTGCGAGAGCGCAGGCCGCTGGTGGACGATCCACGTTCCCCAGATCGAGGGGATGACGGCGCAGGTCCGCAGCCTGGACCAGGCCGAGGCGGTGACCCGGCAGCTCGTCGCGCGCACCCTCGCCCTGCCGCCGGACGCGATCCGGGTCGACGTGGTGCAGGACGCGCCCGCGCCGGTGGCCAACGCGCTGCAGAAGCGGTACGCCGCCCGGCTGGCGGCCGACGCCGCGAACGTGGCCACCAGGGACGCGCTGCTGGCCCTGGCCCACTCCGGTTACGCCTTCCACGAGGCCGCCACCCTGCTTGGCCTGTCGCCCGCCGAGATCGAGGTGTACGGGCCGGCTGGCGGCGGGATTCGGCCCGGCCCGCCTCCGGGCGGGCAGCCGGCTGGCGGCCGGCCGACGATGGGGCGCCCCACGGGCGGGCAGCCGACGGCGGCCTCGGGTCCGCTCACACTGGCTGACCAGTAGGCGGCATGTCCCGGTCCCGCCCGAAATCGGCTTGGCCCCGAAATCGGTTTGGCGCCGCGCGCCCGGCCGCTTAGGGTATGAGTCGTTGTGAGCGATGACCAACTCATCGGGCGGATTGACGCCTTCTGCGACGCGGTACCGCGGCAGCGTGCGGTGGCCGAGGAGATCGGGCCACTGCTGCTGTTCGTCCCGGTCGGCGCGGGCTTCCCGTACTATGCCCGGCCGCGGGCCGGGCACCGGAGCCGGTTGACGGCAGCGGACGTCCGGGCGGTCCGGGCCAGGCAGCGGGAGCTGCTGATCCCCGAGTCGTTCGAGTGGATCGAGCAGGCCGCACCGGAGATGGCCGCCGCCGCGGCCGAGGCGGGCCTGCGGGTGCACGCGCACCCGCTGCTGGTGCTGGGCGAGCTGGCCGCCGCGCCGCCGCTGCCGCCCCGGGTCTGGGCGGGCGTGATGAACGCCGACCATCCCGACGCGGTGCTGGCCTGGTCGGTCCCGGCGGTCGCGTTCGCGCACCCGGGGACGGCGATCGGCGAGGCGACCGTCACCGAACGGGACAAGGTAGCCGCCAACTACGACGCGGCGACGGCGGAGATGCTGCGGGTGCGGCTGCGGGCCGGCCAGTCGGTGCTGGCCGCCGCCAGCGGGCCGAACGGGCCGCTCGCGGCCGGCAGCTACCAGCTGGAAGACGGCGTGGCGGAGATCACCGGGGTCGGCGTACTGCCCGCCAGCCGCCGCCGCGGCCTCGGGGCCGCGGTGACCCGCGCCCTGGCGGAGCACGCCCTGGCCCGCGGCGCCTCACTCGTGTTCCTGTCCGCGTCCGACGCGGCCGTCGCCCGCGTCTACGCGCGGCTGGGCTTCCGTGAGATCGGCACCGCCATGATCGCCGAGCCGCCTGACGGCTGAGTGACCGGCGGCGTTAGCCGGCGGCGTTAGCCGGCGGCGTTAGCCGGCGGCGGGGCCGTCCGCGGCGGGGCGGCGCACCCGGTGCAGCGCGGCCGGGGTGTAGCCGGACAGCGCCCGGCACTCGCGGGTGAGGTGCGGCTGGTCGGCGTAGCCGGCCCGGGCCAGTGTGCGCACGGGCCCGGTGTCCGGCCCGGCCACGTACCCGCCCACGCCCTGCGCCCAGATCAGGTCGCTGCACGCGTCGGGCAGCACCAGGCCGGGCTGGTCGGCCCGGTCGGGGGTAACGCTCGCCCACAGGCAGGCGACCAGGCCGCTCAGCGCGGCGGGCGGCTGCCACTCCGCGTACCCGGCGGTGAGCCAGGACCCCGGCGGCACCCACTGCTCCGGTGACGACCTCATGTTCCCAGGATGCCACTTGTAGGATGCGCGCATGGACCTCAAGGACGCGACGCTGATGGTGCTGCACGAGTCAGCCGCCCATCCTTCGGTCGCTTCGCTCGCCCAGGCCGCCTACCAGCAGCTAGCGCGGGGCGAGGAGGTCGGCTGGCAGCAGCTGGACCGGCTGATGGGCGAGATGAGCGGCAAGGGCGTGCTGCGGGCGCTGCACGCCAGGTACAGCCCGGTGGCGTACCAGGCGATCATCGCGCCGATCCTGGCCGAGATCGACCGGGGCAAGCCGGTCCCGCCGCGGCGGCGGGCGGACGGCGGCGACGCGGGCCCGGAGTCCGACCGCGAGCGGGACCCGCTGCTCGCCAGCGCCTGGCCGTCCCGCTAGCGTTACCGGCCGGGGCCGCGGGCTTCCCGGCCCGCCCGGTGTCAGCCGTAGAAGAGGCTGTCCATCACCTTCCGGGCCTGGCGGGCGGTGCGGCGGTAGTCCTCCTCGAGGGCGGCCGCGGGGGTGTCCAACCAGGACGAGGCGCCGTTCGCCATCCCCCGCTCCAGGGCCGGGGCGGCCGGCTTGTAGCCGAGCAGGCGAGCGACCGCGGTCAGCTCGTCGTGCTTGACCGGCAGGGTGTCGCCCGGCCGGCCGCGGATCAGCGTGATCGCGTTCCTGATGCGGGCGGCGAACCGCCAGGCCGCCCGCAGCGCGGCGGCGTCCGCGGCCGTGACCAGGCCCGCCTCCACCGCCGCGTCAAGCGCGGCCAGGGTCCTGGTGGTGCGCAGGCCCTCGATCGCGTGCCCGTGCCGCAGCTGCAGCAGCTGCACCGTCCACTCCACGTCGGACAGGCCGCCAGGGCCGAGCTTGAGGTGCCGGGACCGCTCGGTCCCGCGCGGGATGCGCTCGGCCTCGATGCGCGCCTTGATCCGGCGGATCTCGCGCACGGCCTGCTCCCCCGGGCCGCCGGGCGGGTAGCGGTACTGGTCGGCGAGGGCGATGAACCGGGCGCCAAGCCCGGCGTCGCCCGCCGCGAACTCGGCCCGCAGCAGCGCCTGCGCCTCCCACGAGGCGGCCCGGCGCGCGTAGTAGGCGGTGCACGCGCCGAGCGAGCGCACGAGCGGTCCCTGCCGTCCCTCCGGCCGCAGGTCGGCGTCCACCAGCAGCGGTGGGTCGGGGGCGGGCAGCTGCAGCAGGCGGCGCAGCTCCACGCCGACCGCCTGGGCCGCGTCGGACGACCGCCGCTCCCCCGTCGCGTCAAGCCCGGGCGGCGGGTCGTGCACGAAGATCACGTCGGCGTCGCTGCCGAAGCCTGACTCGTGCCCGCCGTACCGGCCCATCCCGATCACCGCGAACCGGGTCGGCAACGGCGCCCGCAGCTCCCCCTCCACCTTGGCGATCGCGGCCGCCAGCACGGCGTCAAGCGCCGCGGTGGTGATCGCGGTCAGCGCCTCCCCGGTCTCGGCCAGGCCGGTCAGCCCGAGCACGTTGGCGGCGGCGACCCGGAACAGCTCACGGCGGCGCAGCGAGCGGACCGCGACCGCCGCCTGCTCGGCGTCACCGCCGTACCGCCTGGCCGCGGCCAGCATCTCCGCCCGCAGGGCGGCCAGCGGCTTGGGCGCCAGCTCGGCGTCGTCGGCGAACAGCGCCACCGCCTCGGGCGCGCGCAGCAGCAGCCCGGTCGCGTACCGGCTCGAGGCAAGCACGCAGGCCATCCGCTCGGCCGCCTTGGTCTCGTCCCGCAGCAGCCGCAGGAACCACGGTGAATCGCCTAGTGCCTCGCTGACCTGGCGGAACGCGAGCAGGCCGGCATCCGGCTCGGCCGCGTCGGCGAACCAGCCGAGCAGCACGGGAAGCAGGGTCCGCTGGATCGCCGCCCGGCGGCGCAGCCCCGACGTCAGCGCCTCGATGTGGCGCAGCGCGCCGGCCGGGTCGCGGTAGCCGAGCGCCTCCAGGCGGGCCCGGGCCGCCTCCGGCGTGAGCCGGGCGGCCGCCGACGGCAGCCTCGCCACCGCGTCGAGCAGCGGGCGGTAGAACAGCTTCTCGTGCAGGCGGCGGACCCGCTGCGCGGTCCGCGTCCACGCCTCGGTAAACGCCTCCTCGGGCGGGATGGCCGGGCCCGCAGCGGCAGGCTCGGCGGCGCGGGCGGCGGGAAACGCGACCGCGCCGGGGGGAAGCACGCGGACGCGGGCGAGCATGGGATGCGGGCCGCTGCCGAGCGCCCGGCCGAGGCGGCGCAGCACCACCGGGTCGGTCGGCAGCGTATGGGTGCGGCGCAGCTGGTAGAGCTGGAGCAGGTGCTCCGTCTGGCGCAGGAAGCGGTAGGCCTGCCCCAGGTCCTCGGCATCGGCCCGGCCCACGTAGCCGCCCTCGGCCAGGGCGGCCAGCGCGGGCAGGGTGGCGGCGACGCGCAGCCGGGGGTCGGTGCGGCCGTGCACCAGCTGCAGCAGCTGGACGGCGAACTCGATGTCGCGCAGGCCGCCGGGACCGAGCTTGAGCTCGCGGCCAGCCATGTTCTTGGGCAGCGTGTCAACCACCCGACGGCGCATCGCCTGCACGTCCTCGACGAAGTTCTCCCGCTGCGCCGCCTGCCAGACCAGCGGCGCCACCGCGTCCTGGTACCGGCGGCCGAGGTCGAGGTCACCCGCGGCCGGGCGGGCCTTCAGCAGCGCCTGGAACTCCCAGGTCTTCGCCCACCGGTCGTAGTAGGCGAGGTGGCTAGCCAGCGTGCGGACCAGCGGCCCCTGCCGACCTTCCGGCCGCAGGTTCGGGTCAACCGGGAACAGCGCCCCTTCGGGGGTGGTCCGCTCGCACGCCCGGATCAGGCCGCTGGCGAGCTTGGTGGCCGTCTTCAGCGCCGCCGCCTCGATCGGCTCGACGGCCTCGCCCGGCCCGGGCGGCCCCTCCCCGGGCGCTGACGAGGCCGGGCGCTGCGGCTCGGCGACGAAGATGACATCGATGTCGCTGGCGTAGTTGAGCTCGCGGCCACCGCACTTGCCCATCGCCACCACCGCGAACCGGACCGGCGCGGCGTCCGCCGGCAGCTCGGACCGGGCGATCGCCAGGGCCGCCTCAAGCACCGCGTCGGCCAGGTCGGCCAGTTCCTCGGCGACCTGGTCGACCCCGGCCTCGCCGGTCAGGTCGCGGGCGGTCAGCTGCAGCAGCCGCCGCCGGTAGGCGGCGGCCAGGGGGGCGGCCGGGTCGCCGCCGCAGGTGGCCTTCGGCTCCGCCTCATCCGGGTCAGCCGCCACCGCGCGCAGCAGCTCACCGCGGACCGACTTCGCGTCCGGACGCTGCACCGCCTCCGGCCCGCGCAGCAGCGCGGCGTCCCCCGGGTGCCGGGCCAGGTGGTCAGCCAGCGCCTTGCTTACCCCGAGGACGGCGGTCAGCCGGGTGAGGAACTGCTGGTCAGCCAGGAGGAGCCCGATCAGGCCGGGGTCGCGCCCGGCGATCTGGGCCAGGCCGGCCAGGGCCAGGTCCGGGTCGGCCGCCTTGGCCAGTGCCGCCAGCACCGGCTGATCGGGGCCGTCGGGGCCGACGCCGGTGATGCCGAGGGCGACGAGCTCGCGTTCGGCCCGGGAGACGTCGGCAAAGCCCATCCGGGCCAGCCAGCCAGACAGGGACGTACGCGTGCCGCTCACGCTATTGAGCGTATACCGGCATACTGACCTGGCGGGAAATACGTGCGTAACGCGCGACTGCGGCCCGGTCGGACGCCGCCCGGGCGCCGGGGGGTACGCAGCCCGGCAACTATGGTAGGGATGGGACATGGTGGATCTCATCCCGCGCAGTGTGCTTTTCGGCAACCCCGAGCGGACCAGCCCGCAGATCTCGCCCGACGGCGGCTCGCTAGCCTGGATCGCGCCGCGTGACGGCGTGCTGAACCTATGGGTCGCCCCGGTCAGCGAAGCGGGGGTGGACTGGGCAGCGGCGCGGCCGGTGACCGAGGACACCGACCGCGGCATCCGCGCCTTCGCCTGGGCCAGGGACGGCAGGCACGTGCTGTACGTGCAGGACGTCGGCGGCGACGAGAACTGGCGGCTCTACGACGTCGACCCGCAGTCACTCGACCGGCGGGACCTGACGCCGTTCGAGGGGATTCACGCGATGATCATCGGGACCTCGAAGCGCCGGCCGGAAGAGGTGCTTGTCGGCATCAACGCCGACAACCCGCAGCTGCACGACGTGTACCGGCTCAACCTGGTCAGCGGCGAGCTGGTGAAGGAGATCGACAACCCGGGTTACCTGGGCTGGGTCGCCGACGAGGACCTGGTGGTCCGGGCCGCCCTCCAGCCGGTGCCCGATGGCTCGTTCAACGTGCTGGTCAGGGACAGCGGCCAGGACGACTTCCGGCACCTGCTGACGATCCCGGCCGAGGACGCCACGTCGACCGACGTGGTGTCGTTCAGCGGGGACGGGCGGTCGCTGCTGATGATCAGCGCGGCCGGGTCCGACACCGGGCGGCTGGCCCGGGTCGACCTGGCCACCGGCGAGCCGGCCGTGCTGGCCGAGGACCCGGAGGCGGACGTGACCGGGGTGCTGCTGCACCCGGAGACGCGCGACCCGTTGATCGCGCTCATCCTCAAGGACCGGATGACCTACGTGGTGCTCGACGAGTCGGTCGCCGACGACCTGGCGGCGGTCCGCGCGCTGCACCCGGGCGACCCCAGCTTCTCCGGGCGGGACAACGCCGACCGGACCTGGCTGATCGCGTTCAACGTGGACGCCGGGTCGGTCACCTACTTCCTGTACGACCGGCCGACCCGGACCGGACGGCTGCTGTTCGAGGCGCGGCCCGCCCTGTCCGGCTACGAGCTGGCGCCGATGGAGCCGATCGCCTTCCCCGCCCGCGACGGGCTGGTCGTCCACGGGTACGTCACCTTCCCGCCCGGCCTGGGCCGGGAGAACCTGCCCGCCGTGGTCAACGTGCACGGCGGCCCGCAGACCAGGGACACCTGGGGGTACCACCCGGAGGCGCAGTGGCTGGCGAACCGCGGCTACCTGTGCGTGCAGGTGAACTACCGGGGGTCCACCGGCTACGGCAAGTCGTTCGTCGCCGCCGGTGACCGCGAGTGGGGCGGCAAGATGCACGACGACCTCATCGACGCGGTCGGCTACCTCGTGTCCCAGGGCTGGGCCGACAAGTCCCGGGTGGCCATCTACGGCGGCTCCTACGGCGGGTACGCGGCGCTGGTGGGCGCGGCGTTCACCCCGGACGCGTTCTGCTGCGCGGTGGACATCGTCGGACCGTCCAACCTGAAGACCCTGCTCGAGACCATCCCGCCGTACTGGGCTCCGATGATCGCGCAGCTGTACCGGCGGGTCGGCAACCCCGAGACCGACGAGGCGTTCCTGTGGTCGCGGTCACCGCTGTCCCGGGCGCACGACATCCGCATCCCGCTGCTGATCGCCCAGGGCGCCAACGACCCGCGGGTCAAGCAGGCCGAATCGGAGCAGATCGTGGCCGCGCTGACCGAAGCGGGCATCGACCACGAGTACATGCTGTTCCCCGACGAGGGCCACGGGTTCGCCAAGCCGGAGAACCGGATCAAGTTCTACGCCGCGGCCGAGCGGTTCCTGGCGAAGTACCTGGGCGGGCGGCACGAGGACTAGGACGCCGCCGGCCGCCGGCAACTGAATGTGCCCGTCAGCGCCGAGGTAGCGGCGCCGACGGGCACATTCACGCGGCCCAGCTAGTGGGCCGCAAGGCCAGCAAGTGGCGGCCCTTGCTGCTGGCCCCGCGGCCCACTGTGATCATTCTCGCCGTCCGCCGGACCGGCTGACCATGAGGACTAGGCGGCGAACTAGGCCGTCCCGGCGGCTTTCGTGTCTGGTTTGCCGGTTTTCCCTGGCGCTAACCGACGTTCCTTGCATCCTCCCATCAGTTTGGCTGGGACATAACGCCATAAAAAGGACACGAAACCGATCCGAAGTGATGGGAAGTGGAGCCGGGCCAGCCGAAGTGATGGGAAGTGGCCGGCGGCTGCCCGAGTGAAGGGAAGTGGAGCCGGGCCAGCCGAAGTGATGGGAAGTGGCCGGCGGTTGCCCGAGTGATGGGAAGTGGAGCCGGGCCAGCCGAAGTGATGGGAAGTGGCCGGTGGCTGCCCGAGTTCGCGGGGGCGAGGGGGGCGCGGGCGTGTGTGCGGGGGGTGGCGGAGAGCTACCATGGGCGGATGGGCCTGTCACCCTCGGCTGTGGCGGCGGCTAGCGCGGCCTGGGTGTGGGTACCGGAGAACGCGGCCGTGGTGGAGACCGACGATTACCTGATCATGCGGCTGCCCGAGTACTACGGCTACCGGCTGGCGGTGCTCGCCTTCCGGCCGTCGGTGGCGCTCGGGGCGGCGGTGGACGGGCTGCTTGACCGGGCACGCCTGTTCGGGCTGCCCGAGCTGCGCTGGCAGGTGGGGGCGGCCGACCCGGACGGGCTGGCGGAGCAGCTGACGGCGCGCGGCGGGTCCGTCGTCCTCACCCTGGACGTGCTGGCCAGCGACCTGACCGAGGGCCTGCCCGCGATCCGCCCGGCCGCGGTCCCGGTGACCACCCGGTGGGCGACCGACTTCGCCACCGCCCGGGACGGCGCCGCGGTCGCCATCACCGGGTTCGGCGGTGCCATCCCGCCCGACGAGCGGATCAGGGAGAACGCCGCCCGGGACGCGCTCACCGGGCCGGCCGGCGGCGGCGGCATGGTAGTTGCCTACGCCGGCGGCGCGGCGGCCGGGTCTGGCGGGGTGACGCTAGCGGACGGCGTCGCCCGGCTCTGGGGCGGCGCGGTGCTCCCGGGAGCGCGCGGGCAGGGGATCTACCGGCACGTGCTGGCCACCCGGCTGCGCTACGCGGCCGCCCACGGCGCCACCATGGCCCTGGTCCGGGGCAGGACCGACACCTCCGGGCCGATCCTGCGGCGGGCCGGGTTCACCGCCTTCGGCCACGAGACGCTGTACCGCGTGCCGCTGTGAGCGCGGCCAGCGCACGCAGCCAGCCGGGGCGGCGGGCCGGCCCGGTGCCCAGCCGGGGCGACAGCGCCGACGCCAGCCGGGGCGGGGCGGGGCGGGGCGGGGCGGGGCAGGGTTACAGCATCGGCAGGTAGCGGTCCAGCTCGAAGCGGGTGACCTGGCGGCGGTAGTCGGCCCACTCCTCGCGCTTGTTGCGCAGGAAGAAGTCGAAGACGTGCTCGCCGAGCGCCTCCGCCACCAGGTCGCTCTGCTCCATGACCTTGATCGCCTCGTTCAGGTCGGACGGGAGCGGCTTGATGCCGAGCGCGCGGCGCTCGGCCGAGGTGAGCGCCCACACGTCGTCCTCGGCGCCGAGCGGGAGCTCGTAGCCCTTCTCGACCCCCTTCAGCCCGGCCGCCAGGATCACCGAGAAGGCCAGGTACGGGTTGCAGGCGGCGTCGAGCGAGCGGAACTCGAGCCGGGTCGCGTTGCCCTTCTGCGGCTTGTACATGGGCACCCGGACCAGCGCGGAGCGGTTGTTGTGCCCCCAGCAGATGTAGGCCGGGGCCTCGCCGCCGTTCCCGGCGGTACGCTCGGAGCCGCCCCACAGCCGCTTGTAGGAGTTCACCCACTGGTTGCAGACGGCGGTGATCTCCGGTGCGTGCTTGAGCAGGCCGGCGATGAAGGCGCGGCCCGTCTTGGACAGCTGGTACTCCGCCCCGGCCTCGTAGAAGGCGTTCTGGTCGCCCTCGAACAGCGAGACGTGGGTGTGCATGCCTGAGCCGGGGAACTCGGTGAACGGCTTGGGCATGAAGGTGGCCCACACGCCCTGCTCCATCGCGACTTCCTTCATCACCAGCCGGAAGCTCATGATGTTGTCGGCCGTGGTGAGCGCGTCGGCGTAGCGCAGGTCGATCTCCTGCTGGCCGGGGGCGCCCTCGTGATGGCTGTACTCGACGCTGATGCCCATCGCCTCGAGCATGGTGATCGAGGCGCGGCGGAAGTCGTGCGCGATGCTGTGCGGCGTGTGGTCGTAGTAGCCGCCGGAGTCAGCCGGCTCCGGCGTGTCGCCGACCTCCGGACGGTTCTTCAGCAGGAAGAACTCGATCTCCGGGTGGGTGTAGAAGGTGAAGCCCATCTCGCTTGCCTTGGACAGGTTGCGCTTGAGCACCCAGCGGGGATCGGCGTAGCTGGGCGACCCGTCCGGCATCAGGATGTCGCAGAACATCCGGGCGACCCCGGGGTACTCGCCGCGCCACGGCAGCAGCTGGAATGTCGAGGGGTCGGGCCGGGCGATCATGTCGCTCTCGTGCACCCGGGCGAAGCCCTCGATCGCCGAGCCGTCGAAGCCGATGCCGTCCGCGAACGCGCCCTCTAGCTCGGCCGGTGCGACCGCCACGGACTTGAGCGCGCCGAGCACGTCGGTGAACCAGAGCCGGACGAAACGAATGTCCCGCTCTTCTAGCGTGCGAAGCACGAATTCTTCCTGCCTGTCCACGGCTATCACCTTAAACGCTTCTCGCAGTTCCTGCGTCTGCCGGGGCCCAAAGCGGGCCAGCTGGCCAGCGGACCGGCAGTCGGGCCACGCTACCAAGGGTGGTACCCCGCGTGCGTTTCTGCATGGTTACGTTCGGGTGATCGCTGGGCGGACCGGGGGCTGGCCGCTCCCTGGCGGGCGTTACCGGGCGGGCGTTACCGGGCGGGCGGGCCGGCCGCCGGGCGGGCCCCCGGCCAGGCGGCCGGCGCCCGGACAAGCAGCAGCGCGGCGTCGTCGTCGGGCGGGGCGCCGACGTAGCGCAGCAGGTCGTCGCGCACCAGGTCGAGCAGGGTGGGCGCGGACGCGTTCGCGCGCAGCTTGCCGGTCCGGGTCAGCCGCGGCAGCACCTGCGGCGCGAGGGCCCTCACGCGCTCGTCGAGCGGGTAGAACTCCCGGCTCGCGTCCCGCGCCTCGGTCACCCCGTCGGTGTACAGCAGCAGCAGCTCGTTGGGCTTGAACGCGTAGACCTGCTTGGCGCCGGCGTCACTGCCCAGGGTGAGCAGGCCGAGCGGCGGCGCCGGGGCGCGCACCTCGAGCACGGTCACCTCGCCGTCGGCCGGGGAGATCAAGATGGGCGGCGGGTGCCCGCAGTTGAGGATGGTGAGCTTCCCCCGGTCGGGGTCGATCTCCGCCAGCAGCGCGGTGACGAACTCCTCGTACTGCCCCCAGCGCCGGGACAGCCCGGCGTCGAGCCGGTGGGCGACCTCGTTGAGCGTGCCGACGCCGTGCGCCACCTCACGGAACCGGCCGATGATGTCGGCCGCGACCTCGACCGCGCCGAGGCCCTTGCCGCGCACGTCGCCGATGATCAGCCGGATGCCGTGGCCGTCCGTCTGCGTCACCTCGTACAGGTCGCCGCCCACCCGCGCCTCGGCGGCGGCGGCCAGGTAGACCACGCCGAGCTTGAGCGGCCCGACCTGCTCCGGCAGCGGGCGCAGCACGGCCCGCTGGGCCGCCTCGGCGACCGAGGCGACGTTGGCGATCTGCAGCTCCTGCTGCGCCTGGTCGGCGGTCACCGCGCGGTCGCCCAGCCGCAGCCCGGCCAGGCTGAGCACCGTGCTGACCAGCGCCGCGCCGGCCGCGGCGAGCGGCAGCAGGTGCGGCCCGGCGGTCACGGTGATGCCGCCGGCCAGCAGCGCGTCGATCACCACGGCGGCCGCCACCGCCGCCGCCCCGTAGGCCACCGGACGCCAGGCGGTAACCGCCCGGACGCCGGCCAGCGCGGGCGGCACCGCCAGCAGCGGGGTGAGCGCCAGCGGGCTGGGCCACGCGCCGGTCAGGCAGACAACGGCGACCGCCGCCGCGGCCGCCGCGACCGACAGCTCCAGCCAGCGGGCCTGCCAGCGGCTCGCGGGCACCGCCGCCGCGCTCTGCTCGCGGGCACCGCCGCCGAGGTACATCCGCATACCCCACTCAATACCGCACCAGCGGTCATCCCGGCGATAGGTCGCCCATCTCGTTGCGATAGCGGTGCACGCGGGACAACCCGGGCCGGCGCCGTCAGCCGGCCGAGGCGACGGCCGCGCCGTAGGCGCCCGCCCCCGGCGGTCCGGCCCCCGGGGACCGG
>Ga0265338_10003219_pt1 | contig 23285 bp, 30 predicted proteins | sample 42126metaG_FD_193579 | JGI IMG/M metagenome (GOLD analysis project Ga0265338, IMG submission 193579) | Rhizosphere microbial communities from Carex aquatilis grown in University of Washington, Seatle, WA, United States - 4-21-26 metaG | ecosystem: Host-associated > Plants > Roots > Rhizosphere... | reverse complement strand
TCGGTGTACTTGTCATCATCAACCACATTGTCCGGGGTCCTTATTTGGCCCACCAGGGTTTACGCCTGGGTTAGGGTTTGGTTGATGATGACAAGTACACCGATCAGGGTGCTTATCGGGGCCACCGGGATTTACCGGGGGTTTTGGTGGCTTGTGGCAACCGCAGTTATCGGGGTTACCTTGCGGATCCGGCGGCTGGTGGTTCTTATCGCCACCTCCCGTGTTGTCCTTGGTGTCGCCACCCTTATCTTTAGAATCCTTACCATGGTTCCAATCGCCCGATTTATCGGTTTTGTTACCCTGGCTGTTATCGTTGTTATTATCGTTTCTGTTGCCTTGACCATAGTTCGAACCGGAATGATCAGACTGATTCTGCTGGCCATAGTTATCGCCAGTTTTGTCATTTTTCCCGTTCGACTGATTATAGTTGTTCTGGGGCGAATCTTGAGGCTGACTGTAATTTGATTGATAACTTTTGTTTTGGTCTGGAACTTGACCATGATTACTGGCTAGAGCTGGTGCCGACATAATGACGACTGCTGCTAGTGCCGCAATTGGGGCAAGCCATAACTGCCTACGCATAGAATCCTCCTCTCACCCCTTAAGTTAATCTTAAGTTTCATCATCTATCGCTTTAGCATAACTTGTCAATATGTCAATACTTCTTATGCTTATAATCCGTGATGTGGTTATCTGCTGACTGGCACAGTACTGGATAAGCTTCTCCTAAAGCTTTATGATGTAACGTACATTGACCAAGAAGCCTAAACAATTTGCAAAATACTTTTTTGGCACCTTAGCAGGGGTGTTCATTTTGCGTATGTTTAAGCTGGCTTACCAGCGCTCCAAGCTCGAACAGGTCTTAGAAAAGGCTATTGGTGGGGCCAATGAGATAGTTAAAGTTAACCAAGCCCTAATGACTAAGTTACCCAAGACCGGTTTGGACTTCCGCGGACGCCCAACCGAGCCGATTAATCTGGTTCTCTTGGGTGAAGCCAAACAAATTCAACAGGCTTTCTTTGCAGCCGACTGGCAGGGAGCGGTACCAATAACGGCTGCTAGTTGGGCGAGAGCTTTTTGGACGGGTCTGCGCGATAAGCCCTACCCGACTGGTCCAGTCACGCCATATTATATTCATACTTCTCCTCAGGATCTGTCGTATCAACAGCAAACATCTACGAAATCGTTTAGGCAGCGGCATCATGTGCGATTTTGGGAAACGAATTTGCGTTTGGCTAGTGGCGCAAAGTTATGGTTGGGCATGGCCAGTTACGATAAGTCCTTAAAGCTGTTTAATGGTTTTAAAATTGGCTATCATCATATCGATCCAGATCTAGACGCCGAGCGTGATCTAATCGCAAAGGATTTATTAAAGCAAGACGGTAAGGAGTTAGGTCGTTATGATTTAGGTCCCATGAAGGGTAAAAATGATCACGGTGATGCCTATTTTACTGACGGTAAGGCCGTAGTTATTGATTTAACAGGAGTACAAGTTGAAGCTTGAGACCAGTGAGTTAGTTGGTTTTATAAAAGAACGACATCGTTCACAGGTGCGATCCATGCGAACCAAGCCGGTACTGGCTATTGTGGTAGTGGGGGATGAGGCCGCCAGTGCAAGCTTTATCCGGGCAAAACGACGCTATGGTCAAGACGTTGGCGTGGAAGTACAGGTAGAGAATGCCAAGTCGTCGGCAGAGCTATCAACAGCCCTTAAGCGATTAAATGACGATAATCAGGTTGGGGGAATAGTCTTGCAACTACCGCTGCCTAAGGATTTTGATACCCCGTCTATGATCAAATTGATTAATCCCGCCAAAGACATTGATGGGCTAGGGGAGGGGGTAAAGTTTGAATCGGCTACGGCCAAGGCGATTATGTGGATATTAGCTTCGCAAGGGCTTAATCTCAAAGAGTCTCAAGTTTGCGTGGTTGGCCAAGGCAAGCTGGTTGGTGCGCCAGTTAGCGCCATGCTAGAAGCCAGTGGAATTCAGGTAACTCGCTGCGATGAGCACACTAAAGACTTGTCAGCCCAAACCAAGGCAGCCAACATTGTGATTAGCGGTGTGGGTAAGCCAGGGCTCATTACGCGCTCTATGCTTAAAGACGGCGTCATTGTAGTTGATGCTGGCACAGCCGAAGCTAGGGGCGCCCTGGTGGGTGATGTTGATCCAGCACTTTATGACGATCCCGCCGTAAAAGTTACGCCGGTGCCGGGAGGCGTTGGCCCAGCTACCGTGGCGGCTTTGTTCGATAACCTATTAATTGCTACGAGTAGCTAAACAATCTGGGCAGCGGCCAGTTAACTCTAGCTGATGATCAAGTACGGAGTAGCCGGTTTCGCTGGCGATTTGTTTCAAGTGCTGCTCAATCTGTGGGCTGGTAATAGTTTGGCTTAAGCCGCAATCAACGCAAGTAATGTGGTGGTGATGGCTGGAAAAAGCCTCGCCCAGCTCTAGCCACTCTCCGCCGCTACGATGAACTTCACGAATAACGCCCAAATCTTTATATAGCTTAATGGTGCGATACAAACTGGCTCGGTCGGCCCAATTGCCTTGTAAATCAATAACTTGGTGAAGTTTAACGGGCTCCTTAGCATTCACCAGGAACTCAAAAACAATCCGGCGCGGTTGTGTCATACGCAAACCGTGCTGGCGAAACAGTTTTTCGAGCCTAGTTTCTAGATTCATGGCAATAATTATAGCTTATTGCGACATATTTGCAATAAGGAGGGTATTCTAGTATCCTACTTACAACTTAGGAGATCTTTAGGCATGGCAGCAAAAAAAACATATTTTCAGCGAACTCGTGGGCTGTTACCCTGGGCTATTTTGTTAATAGTGCTTGCCGGTCTGATTGGTGCTTTGCTATTTTACTCTCATAAAGCCTCACACAACGCCAGCGCAAGTCGACAGGTTAATTTGGTGGCTGGCGAAAACTTTTGGGGCAATATTGCCTCCCAAATTGGTGGCTCACACGTTAAAGTTACTTCGGTTATTACTGATCCTAGTGCCGACCCACATCAGTATGAGTCTGATGCTCATGATGCGGCTGCTATTGCTAATGCCAATATCGTAGTTCAAAATGGCCTCGGCTACGACGACTTTATGGCCAAATTAATGTCGGCATCGCCCAATTCTAACCGGCAGGTGTTAACAGCGGCTCAAATACTTGGTGCAACTGGCGATGATGCTAACCCACACTTGTGGTATGACATACCGCGCGTACACCTTGTGGCCGAGGCGATTGAAGGTGCCTTGGCAGCTAAGGACCCAGTTGATCAAGCCGCATTTAAACAAAATCTCAACACCTTTGAGGCTTCACTTCAGCCGCTGATTACGACCATTAATGAGATTAAAGCCAAGTATTCTGGCGTACCTGTGGCCTACACAGAACGGGTGCCAGGGTATATGCTTGAAGATGCTGGATTGAGCGTTAAGACGCCAGTTGGTTTCGCCAGCGCTATCGAAGACGGTAATGATCCTAGTCCGGCCGACACTGAGGCCATGAATGAACTCATGTCTTCGCGTGGAGTAAAGGTTTTATTGTATAACGCTCAGGCCGTTAGCAGTGTAACGCAACATGTTAAAGACTTGGCGACAGCTGCCGGTATCCCCGTGATTGGCGTAACCGAGACAATGCCAACAAATGAGCCTAGTTATCAAGCCTGGCAGCAAGATCAGATCAATCAATTACTGAAGGCACTCAGCAACTAGAATATATGCAACAACCAATTATCAAATTACATCAAGCTGGCTTGCGGCTGGGGGATCGTAAGCTTTGGCAAGATCTTGACCTCGAAGTTAAACCAGGTGAGTTTATCGCAGTGCTTGGGCCAAATGGTTCTGGCAAAACCAGCTTGCTAAAGGTGCTTTTAGGATTAAATCAGCTGGCTCACGGTACGGCTTTAGTTGCTGGAGCGCCACCACAGCGAGGCAGTAGCGTTATTGGCTATGTGCCACAGCAGAAGGGCTTTGATCCCGATTTACCGATTCGTGGTCGTGATTTGGTGCGGCTTGGGTTAGATGGCCATAAATATGGATTTAGCCTGAGCAGCCAAGGAGCCGATGACAAGGTTGGGGCTGCCATTAAAGAAGTTGGCGCCACCAGCTATGCTGATGCTCCAGTTGGGCTTCTCTCGGGTGGTGAACAGCAGCGATTAAGAATTGCTCAGGCCCTACTAGGTGACCCCCAGATCTTGCTTTGTGATGAACCGCTGCTGTCACTTGATTTGTCTCATCAACAGGCCGTCAGTGCTTTAATTGATCAACGCCGTCGCCAACACAATACGGCTGTGGTTTTTGTGACACACGATATTAATCCTGTTCTTGCTATGGTTGATCGGGTGCTTTATATCGTCGGCAGTAAGTGGGTGGTGGGTAAGCCCGATGAGGTGTTGACAACCGAGAACCTCACTAAGTTGTATCGTACGCCAGTTGATGTGGTAAAAGTTCGTGGGCGAATTGTAGTGGTTGGCGGGGGTGAAGAGTTGCCAACGGAACCGCATGCCCATCATCACGAACATAGTGCTAAGCAGGGTGAGGCCTAATGGGACTAACGTTCTATCTGTCGCAGCCCTTTGCTCTGCATGCTTTATTAGCAGCTATATTGGTAGCCGTTAGTTGTGGACTGATCGCGCCGTTTGTTATTAATCGCGGTATGGCCTTTGCCGTTCACGGTACAAGTGAGCTGGCTTTTACGGGTGCGGCTGCCGGACTCTTGATTAATGGTAATCCGGTTATTGGGGCTTTGGTAGGGGCATTGGTAGTGGCTGGTGTAATCGGGCTTCTTGGCGTGCGCGAACGAGAGCGAGACTCATCAATTGGTGTAGTTTTAGGCTTTGGCTTGGGTCTTGGTGTACTCTTGCTCAGCTTTTATCACGGTTTTGCAACAGAAGCCACCAACATTCTTTTTGGTAACATTTTTGGGGTTAGCAGCGGTCAATTGCTACTGCTGCTCGGGATTGGTGCGGTGGTGATTTTGTCTATGATGGTTCTTTATCGCCCCTTGTTGTTTGCCTCAGTTGACCCTGAAGTAGCTGTTGCCCGCGGTGTGCCGACACGCCTGCTAGGTATCATCTTTTTGTTTGTTTTAGCTTTAACAGTAACGGAAGCTGCTCAAATTGTAGGAACATTACTGGTTTTGAGTCTAGCTATAACGCCGGCTGCGGCGGCTCTACGCCTTTCAGCCAAACCCGCCACGGTCACATTCTTATCAATTTGTTTTGCTTTAGCGGCAGCAGTGGGTGGTTTAGTGGCCAGCCTTGCCAGTAATACGATTAAGCCGAGCGTTTTTGTTACTTCAATTAGCTTTGCGATTTATATCGCTGCTCGTATAGTTGGCAGCTTTACTCGGCCTCGTCGTACTCACTAAGCCTGAGTTCTAGAATTATTCGCATTAATAAGGTATAATTGCGACCGTCTGACCGTTTAGCAGAGGGGAGCAGACCGTGCACGAGCACGACGTACCGAGTGATTCCGTGGTAGCCAAGTGGGCCATGCGAATCGCCATCGTCGTCTTTGCCGGTTTGGGAATTCTCGAGCTGGCGGTGGCGACGTTTTCGCACAAAGTGGTCCTAGGCGTTGATGGCGCCCACAATCTGGTTGATGCGTTGCTCTACATCGTCAACCTGAGGGCGGCCAAGTGGGCCAACTCCAAGGACTACAACTTCCGTAGCTGTGTTGCAGAGCCCGGGTCAACGCTTCTGACATCCGGCGCTGTGGTGCTGAGCGCTGCGATCTTCACGCTCTACGAGACGTTTATTGCCGGTGGCACTGAAAGCCATCAGCTCTTGGCGCTCGGATTGCTGGTCGTTAGCTTCCTTGCCAACGCAACGTACGCAACGGTAATCCTGCTGGTCAAGCGCAGGCGGCCCGGGAATACCAACCGCCAACTGCGCAACGTGATCGCTCACGCCGTTGGAGATGCGTCCTCAACGCTGCTTAGCGTAGTGGCCTACATCTTGATCATCGTTTGGCTAGGCAACGCCTTCGACCCGATTTTTGCTTGGGCCGGGGTGGCCTTGATCACCTGGGTTCACCGCGAAGAGATTCCCGATGGATGGCGACTACTGATGGCACACCGAGTGCCGCTCCATCCCCATCCAGTCATCCTTCCAGACCACCATGGGTCCGACCATTCGCATTAGTGCGGGCGGTCGGGCCCTCGACGTTTATTGACCAAGTAGCTTTTTAATTTTTTCCGACACCTCTTTAGGTGTCATTTCGGCTTTCACAATATAATCAGTGGCCTTCATGGCAAAGACTTTGCTGGCAGTTTCAGCATCGCCCATGTTGGTTAGCACCACTACTTTAAGGCTCTGAGTCTTGGGATCTTTGCGTAGGTGGCTCAATACGTCCAACCCACCCATTTGCGGCATCATTAAGTCTAGCAGCACGATGTCGGGATTAAATTCATCAACTAGTTTTAACCCGGCAATACCATCCCCGGCGGTTTTAACTTCATAATCCTCGGCCTCAAACTTAAGCCGATACATCTGCACAATTGCAGCATCGTCTTCAATTATCGCAACTTTTGCCTTGGTAGCCATGGGTTAATGGTAATGCTTAGCGGGTGTAGGATCAAGCAGGGTTATTTTTTGAAAGGATTAAACTTGTGTTCCCAGGAAGCAGCTTGGTAAACGGCGCTTACCAAAGCACAAACTGGCTCATTGATACAGGTTGCCCCAACAATTTCTGAGTGAATTTCACCAAACTTATCTTCGCGGCCTTCCATGAGGGAGTTCAGGCTGGCTTCAATATCTCGCTGAACAGTTTTCTTGTTACCACCAACATGCTCAACGAACAGGCCCTTTCCACTTTTTTTATCTTGTACCCAGCCAACGCCAGCCCAAGCTTCTTCGTTAGGGGTATCAACTCGCTTATTGGCCATTACTACATATAGCCTGTCACCCCAAGTACCAAGTACTAGTTTCTTGGGGATGGATTTGCTTACCATAATTGTGCTCTTGGGTGGAATCACAGAGCTAAGAGTTATGATATTAAAATTTGCAATATTAGCGGCTCGTAATGCGGCATCAAATGCGGCTAGGGTGGTGGGGCCGGTACCGGTTCCCTCTACAACATGTATATCCATAAGGCCAGTTTACATAAGAATCAAGAAGATACAAAGTCTATGCCGTAAGTCTTTCATAAAACAGAGGACCCACGGCATTGCCGCAGATCTCTCTGTAGCAAATACCGTGGGCGTGATGTGCTTACGCGCGGGCGAGTGGCTGGCCCAGTCGGGCCAGGTGCGTCGGTGCGTCAGCAAGGTCGATCGGTCCCGCCGTTGCCACCAACAAGCCCTTTGTGTGCTGATCGGTGGACGGGTCGAAGAAGCCGATGGCCGGAGTGACGTCTGCGAGGTCGTCGCGGGGGTAAAGGCCAACGCCAGTTGCGGTGAAGCAGTAGCGGTGGTCGTTATCGGGTTGGGCGACCTGCAGGGTCTGGAAGTGGACCTGGGACGTGTGATTCCGGAGTCCACCTTCTTCCGAACAGAGGAAGGAAGGATGGATGTCGGTAGGCAGCTGCTCGCCTGCGGCGAGCAGCTGCCAAAGCTCCAGTGACATATGGCGGAGGGGGTCATTTACGCGACCCGGCCCGCGAACGATGTGAAGCGGCTTGCCAACTATGAGTCCCATCTGGGCTCCTTGTTATTCGGGTGAATGCGAGGTGCTCGACTCGTGATTGCAATCGATCATATTTACTGTACCATATATTCTAACAAAAAGCAATAATAAAGTTGTGTTCAGAACAGTAATACTCTTTACAAATCAAAGCTTTTATGGTAGAATCTTAGCTAGTTCGCTAGTGCTGCTCAAAAGCACAACACGGGCAGCACATTGAGTTCGACTACTCCTGGAGGGATCGTGCAAAAGACCAATACAAGAGGGTGGATGGTCACGATTGTCGCTGCCCTCTTCGCCTTCACGTTAAGTGATCTGGCGATGTGGGGAGCAACCAGCACCATCAAGCACTTCATCGGCAACCTCGTCCTGAGGTGGCTGATTGCAATTGCAGCCATCTGGCTCGTTGCGTTCCTCGGTTTCGGATGCCCCCAGATTCTGGCGTGGCGGAAGAAGGACGAGAAGCTGGTGCCGGATGAGGATCTGCGAATGAGGTGGGCACTTAGCGGTTTCGAGCGCGGTGGTCCCGTCGGCTATGTCAGCGGCTGTCTTGCAGCAGGGGCTCTCGCAATGGGCTTCTATACCGGCCAGAAGAACGACCCCCGGGCTTATCAGAAGACTGCGGCTGCGTCGCTGGTCTTCGCAGCCTTTTGGGGTCCCTGGTACGTACAATTGGGGAGAACAGGACTTGTCCTGGTCTTTGTCTTCTTTGGCCTCTTTCTCCTCACCGGAGCATTGGGGTCGAAGGGGAAAGGCTCCTGATTGGGCCGTACCTACCACGTCAACCATTCAATTTGTTCTCGTCGCACCAAGGGGGTGTACGGTGAAGTTGGAGCAAGTTATTGATGTTGAGTCCGGCCAGATGGATAGCTGGTGGGGGAGTTACCACTCGGCGTTCGGACCGCTCGAGGCAATGAGCTCGTGCCGTCAGTCATTCAGTCGCGAAGAATTCGTGGCCGTGATGGTGAATCCAAAGGCCGAGAAATTCGTTGCCTTGACCGATGACGGGGGATTAATCGGTCTTGCGATCGTTGTCCCGCCTAGCGAGCTGACCTGGATTAGCCCCGGTTTCTACGCCGAGCGCTTTCCTGGTCGCGATGTTCGCTATTACGGGGCAATCCACGTTGACCCCGCCCATCAGGGCGGACGACACTTCTTCGACTTCTGTAAGTGGTTGGCGAAGATGGAGTCGGAACGCGGTAGCGTTGTTGCATATGACGTGGCCGCGTTCAATGAGGTTGTGACCAAGGTGGTCGTTGCTGCCTTCGAAGCAGCAGAGGCCGTTTTCGAGCACCAAGTTGTTTCCACACAGGAGTACCACGTCATTGACGTCAAGGCCTAAGGCTGAGGCGTCGTGGGCCGCTCTGGGATGAAAGTCCCGGAGCGGCCCATTGTCATTTTAGGGTTACAAAGGTATATTGAAAGTACTTATGTTTGTGAATGTATTGCTAGCCATCACGGGCGCGTTAACAGCATTACTTGGCTTAATAGTATTTCTTAATAATACTCAATCCAAAGTAAATCGAATCTTCTTTTATTGTGCGGTTAGTTTCGTGGTTTGGATTACGACGAACCTGTTAACGAATTTGTCGGGCACCCCTTCAATGGCGCTTATTTGGGCAAGAGCAACAATTGTTGGTGCAGTGTTTGTAGTCTATTTCTTCGTCGTATTAAGCCTCAATTTTCCTATTGAGCGAACCTGGAGTAGGTGGAAAAAAGTGTTGCTGTTTCTTCCCCTGCTTATTTTTCTGGTACTTTCCCCCACCGCCCTGAACGTAGTCTCAACATCAGCACACGGTAACCAGTTTGTTCCAGGACCTCTCTATACGGTATTGCTAATATACTTCCCGGCCTACACAATTATGGGCTCAGTCTACTTTATTAAAGCCTTTCGTAGGACGACTGGGTATGCTCACCAACAGATCCGGTTTGTTTTAGCCGGAATTTTATTTAGCTTTGTGCCAGGGTTTATATTAAATGCCATTATTCCGCTTTTCGGCTACGCACAAACAGCAATTTATGGCCCCATTGTTGTAGCCACCTTTGTTATATTTGTGAGCTACGCCATAGTCCGCCATAGGCTGCTAGATATACGTTTGATTGTTGCTCGTACACTGGCATATGTATTACTTCTGGCCACTCTAGGTGGCCTCTATAGCCTGGGCTTATTTGGTATTTCGGACTTCTTGCTAGGTGGGAACTCAGTGAAGGTGGAGCAATTAGCGATCAACATGGGCCTATCGCTTATCCTGGTCTTCACATTCCAGCCGCTGCGCAGATTCTTTGAGAGAGTCACCGACAGGATATTTTATCGAGATAAGTATGATTCCGAAGTGCTGCTCAATCAAATTACTCAAACCCTGGCTTCTGAGATCGATTTGGCCACCATCCTTGATAAGACTATCACCATGATATGCCAAGCAGTGCGGGTGAACTTTGGTCAATATATGATCTTTGAAGAGGGCAAGGTTTATAAGGTTGAACACTATGGCAAGACGCCCGAGCAGCTTATTAGTACTACTGAGCTAAAAGTGCTGAATCGCAGCATGCTTGTGGCGGATGAGCTAGAGGCCGGGCAGCGCAAGGACGTAATGGATAAACACGGCGTTCGCTTGAGCTTAGTGCTTCGTACCAAAGATGAGTTCGTTGGTTTCTTGCTGCTTGGCGATAAACTTTCGGGTGATATTTATAGCACCCAAGATATTGAGCTCTTTGAAATTTTGGCTAACGAGTTAGCTGTTGCCATCGTTAACGCTAAGGCTTATGAGGAAATCGCTCAGTTTAACATCACTTTGCAGGACAAAGTTAACCAGGCAACCGCTCGTCTGCGCACGGCTAACAAACACTTAAAGGAGCTGGATGAGGCCAAGGATGAGTTTATCAGTATGGCCTCCCACCAACTACGCACCCCGCTTACCACCATTAAAGGCTACATTTCGATGTTGCAAGAAGGTGATGCGGGTAAGATTACGCCCGAGCAAAACGAATTCTTGGCTTATGCTTATGACGGCTCTGAGCGCATGGTTGGTCTGATCTCTGATTTGCTGAATGTTAGCCGCATGAACTCAGGTAAATTCATGATTGATCGCACCGATATTGATCCCGTCGCCATGGTGAGCGATGAAGTTCGCCAGTTGATGAGCCATGCCGACGCCAAGAAGCTCAAATTGATTTGGACTCCGCCTAAGCAAAAAATCCCCCACGTGCAGCTGGATGATAATAAGACTCGCCAAGTTATCATGAACTTTATCGACAATGCTATTTATTACACTAAGCAAGGTAGTGTAACAGTTACATTGGCTCAAAAAGGTGACAACATTGAGCTGCGCGTAACAGATACCGGTATTGGTGTGCCTAAAGAAGCTCGCGATAAGTTATTTGGCAAATTCTTTAGAGCCGGCAACGCTCAGCAAGTGCGTCCCGATGGTACTGGGCTAGGCTTGTATTTGGCTAAACGAGTGGTTCAGGATCAAGGCGGTAGCATAATCTTCGAAAGCACCGAAGGCAAAGGCTCAACTTTTGGTTTCCTCTTGCCAATTAAGGCACCAGTTACTGCAGCGCCGCCCACCACTAAGCCAACCAGCAAGACTCAGCCTGCCAACCCCACGGCCGTAGTGGCATCGGCCAAGGCCGCCACTAAAGTCGCGGTCGGCTCATGATCCATATCTGGCTACAGCTTGGATTTTACGTGCCAAGCATTGTTGGCATGATATTATTGATTGCTTTTGTGTTTGCCAATAATCCACGCAACCTTCAAAGTCGAGTGTTTAGCGCGCTATCTGGTGTGGCTCTGTTTTACATTATCTTTGCGCTAGTGGCTAACCTAAACCCTAACCCAGCTCATGCCATATTTTGGATGCGTCTGGCCGATGGTTTTGGTTCAATGATTGCTGGATTCTTGTATTGGTTCATCTGGATATTCCCGGAGCGTCGACCGATTAAGCTAACCAATTGGTTGATCCTGCCGCCGGCTGTGTTCTTCTTGTTTGCAGTTTGGTTGCAGGCCTATATGAAAACGGTGGTGTTGGGTCCTTATGGCTATATTGAAAAGCCGGGTCCACTGGGCTGGGCCTTTCAGATTTATGTCTTTGGACTGGCAACCTTTGCAACTATTTTGCTGCTGCGCAAAATGACTAGAGTGCCGGTATCGTATCGCAACCAAGTTCGGTTTATGGCTTATGGTGTTGGTAGTGTGCTAGTGCTAAATTTGTTATTCAACTTTTCTGGTGGGCCGCTGCACCTCGACAAATTTGAAGTCTTCTTCGCAGTGCCGTCGTATTTGTTGCTAGTGGGTTCAATTGGTTATGGGATGGTTAAGCATAACTTGTTTGACGTTCGGCCGCTGGCTGCCAGATCGCTGGCCTACACTTTACTCTTGGTGACATTGGGTGGGCTGTACGGCACAGCTATTTTTGGTGTGTCGAGGTTGTTCTTTAGCAGTAATCAAACCACCACACCGCAGCAATTCATTTACACTTTGCTAGCCATTTTGCTAGCTTTTACCTTCCAGCCACTCAGGCGGTTCTTTGAAAAAGCTACCGACCGAATCTTTTTCCGTGACACTTATGATACCGAAGACCTACTTAAGCAGCTTGGTGAAATCATTTTGTCAGAAATCGTCCTGGATAAGTTGCTCAAAAAAACTCTTAACCAACTGTGTCGTCGTTTGCGTGTGGCTAGCGGACATTTCCTAGTGCTGCACCTTGGCCACATTTATGATTTGGCTGATTACGGCCACCCCTTGCGCAGTGCGTTGACCATGGAAGAGGTTAGGGCTCTCGGTGCGCCAGTGGTGGTTGCTGACCAGCTTGACGATAGCCACAAGCGCCAGCTGCTCAACCAATTGGGGGTGAGAATTAGTGTGTTGCTGCGTACTAAGGACCAATTCGTTGGCTTCTTGATGTTGGGCGACAAATTATCGGGCGATATTTACACCGATCAAGACATCGAACTACTAAAGATCCTGGCGTCGCAACTAGCTGTAGCAATTTCTAATGCGATTTCTTACGAGCAAGTTTCGCGCTTTAATGAAACGCTAAAGGATCGGGTTAATCGCGCAACGGCTCGCCTGAGAGTGGCTAACCACCATCTTAAAGAATTAGATAATGCCAAGGACGAGTTTATCAGTATGGCCTCCCACCAACTACGCACCCCGCTTACCACCATTAAAGGCTACATTTCGATGATGCTAGAAGGTGATGCCGAGCCACTGCAGCCCAAGCAGCGCAAGTTTGCCGAGATGGCTTTCGAGAGTACACAGCGCATGGTTTATGTGATTGCCGATCTTTTGAACGTTTCACGGCTGTCGGCCGGCCGATTCATTATGGATCCCGAGCCCACCGATATGATTCAGCTAGTGCACGACGAGGTGCGCTTATTAGAAACTCACGCCGCTACCAAGGGGCTCAAACTCAATGTGTTAACGCCAAAGACTATGCCCAAGATTACGATTGATGCCGGCAAGATCCGTCAAGTGATTATTAACATGGTTGATAATGCTATTTATTACACCAAAGAGGGCAGTGTAACGGTAACGTTGTCTCATACCCATGACGCTGTACGTCTGAGCGTAACTGATACTGGCATTGGCGTGCCAGATGAAGCTAAGAGCAAATTGTTTACTAAGTTTTATCGGGCTGATAATGCTCAGAATGTTCGCCCTGATGGCACTGGTTTTTGTTTATACCTAGCAAAAAAGATCATTGAGGCCGAGAGCGGCAAGCTGTTGTTCGAAAGTACCGAAGGTCAAGGTAGTATGTTTGGCTTTGAGCTGTCGTCCAAGGCTCATCACGACGCCAAGCCGCATCAAGCTAAGCCGCTAGCGGATACCGATAAAGTGCCAATTGATAAAGTTGAGGCGACTCGGTGAAGCAAGCCTTATTGGCGGCTGGATTAGCCTTTGTAGTTAGCTTTGTGATCTTTGGCGTTTTAGCTTGGATTGTACATAAACTGCGCCATAGCAAGAGCCCATTTTGGTGGGGCGTGATAGTTGGTTCCGTGCTAGTGGCTGCCTATGCCTTCTTTAATTATTTGGGCCGATGATGCTACTATTAAGTCAAATGTTACACAATCACCGCCATACAACTTGGTCCGGCTTCATTCGCTACAATCCTCAAGACCCGCCCAGAGGATAGATTCGTTTGTGATTAGCATTGACCTGTCCGTTGGGCAGGTCTTTTTCGTGCGTTGAACTTTGACAGCTAAGGAGCTACAGATGATGTTTGACTACCGAGCAGTTGGAAATCGGTGTGCCGTACTAACGGATGTGCTATTGCCATCGAGCATTAGCTGGAGAGAAGCAGAGGTGATACTGGCTAGCAAAGGCTTCAAAACGATTGAAGTTGATTTGGTGGCACTTGGCAGGAGTTTTGTCGGAGTTGCCGAGTACCGACGTGGAGCTCGGCTGGCAGATGCTCCCCACGCGTTTGATTGCTCTAGCTTTGTAAAGTATCTCTACGGTCAACTTGGCATCTGGCTGCCTAGGCGGTCAATCCAACAGGCTTACTACGAGGGTGACCTAGACGACACGGGGCTGATCATGCATCGGCCTCTTGATAGGTTTCTGGAAGAATTACAGGCTGGGGACTTGGTATTCACTTCGGGCAGAATTGACTACTACGAGTCCGACCAGTCCAACGGCATTGGCCATGTCTATATGGCGACCGGTGAAGGCACATTCTTGCATGCCCTCAACAAACGACTAGGTGTGTTGGAGACAGCGGCTAGCAGCCTTGTTGAGTCGGATTTGCGTGCTGCTAAGCGTATACTTCGGCCAAGTCTTGTAATCTTGGAGATGCCATCCGGCAGAGAAGTGGAAACCTCAGACGATATTCGCTGGATTGTGCTTCAGAGTTTGCCAGAAGTGGTGTGACATGCTGAAAACTAAATCAATTAAGGCACCCATTGAGCCGAGCGATGGTTTGCGCATCTCGGTGATGAGTCGGCATACGCTGAACGATGGCATAACGCCGGATCCCGAGATCAGCCCGGATAGTTACGACGAGTGGTGGCCGGAGTTGGCGCCTTCGCCCAAGTTAGTCGGCGATCACTACAAGCGCAACTTGTCTTGGATCGAGTTCGAACGGCGCTACTTGGGTGAGTTGCTGGATAAGCCAAAACTCGAAGAGCTAATTGGGCTCGCTCTATGCAGAACCGTTACCATTCTGTGCGTCGAGAGCTCACCAGACGAGTGCCACCGCCGGTTATTGGCCGAAGAGTGCGGCAGATTTTGTCCCGAGCTCGACATTGAGATCTATTAGCGGTCTGGGTAACCAGGCCGCTCATTCATTTAATAAGCCTTGGGTGGTTTTGCGGTGGCGGCTAATTTATCCAGCTTGAGTCCGTTTACCTCATCCAAGATCTTTTGTAGTGAGGCATGAAATTCGTCTAAATCAATTTGGTGCTTGGCCACAATTTGTTCATCAATATAAGCTTGAGTTTTACCAAAATCATTCTTAAATTTCTGATTAATGTCTTTCCACATAAAACCCTTCAAATACTTTCCGAGCTTGTCGTCATGATCCACCACTCCTAGAGCTAGCAATAAGCAAATACTAGGGTAACCCAAATAACCAACATAGTAAGAAGCGTTGTCGTTAGAGGTAATGGCATTGGTTGCTGGATCGTAAATCACATCGTAATACTTGTTGCCGCTAGAGGAATAAACCTTGGCGCTATTGCCGCTAACTTCCACTCGCCCATCGGCCAACGAACCCAGCGCTTCGTAAACTTTAATAATATTGCTTGGCTGCCATTTCATAGTGTTATCATAACAAAATTTGTGGCTGGTTTTCTCGCAATCCGGGGTCCAAATTGCTACACTATACATAGCCCTTATGGTTATAAAAACTCAATACCGGGTGATTATTTTAATGCTGACACTGCTGGCAGTGGCGGCTGGTGGACTGTACTTATTAAGCGCCAACCAAAAACAGCACGCCCAGGTGCTTTACCAAGAAATTGCTGACGAAAACCAACGGCTGTTTGCGGCGGTTTATCGCCTAGATGGCGACCCGCAAGCTACCATCACGAGCGATTATACCTATTGGGACGATATGGTGACGTTTACCAAGAATCCTAGCACTGTTGCCAACCAAAAGTTCGCCCACGAGAACCTTGATACGGCGCTTAGCACTTATAGCGTTGATAACATTTGGGTGTTTAATGCCAGTGCCAAGCAAATTTATAAAGTAGCTAGTTCAGGCCACGCCAATATCGATTTGCCCCTCAGTACTCAACAAATTCAAGCAGCTTTTGCCAAGAAACCGCTAGCTCATTTCTTTATCCATACTAGCCAAGGTTTAGTGGAGTTGCGAGGTGCTACGATTCATCCGTCTAATGATCCTGGGCGTACTACGCCGGAGCAAGGCTACTTCTTTGTGGGCCGAGTGTATGATTTAGCCTTCCGGCAGAGTTTGGGTTCGGATTTAAAGTCTCAAGTTGACCTTGCGCCAACCGCCCCAATGCACCTGCCTGATCCTAGTACTGGCACGGTGATTTTGAGCCAAGCTCTAGCTGGTCTAGATGGTCAACCAGTTAGCTATTTGCAGGTTAGTTCTGATGCGCCGTCCATCCGGGAGATTTATCAGCTTAGCAATCAATTATTAAGGAATTTTGTCGTCATAGTGGTGCCAGCTTTGTTGCTATTGTTCTGGTTCCTAACCGGTTTTGTGACTCAACCGCTTAACATTATTTCAGGAACCCTTAAAACTCATGACCCCGAACCCCTTGATGAGCTCGAGAAAAAACACACCGAGTTTGGTCAAATTGCCGCTTTGTTGGGTGATTATTTCCGCCAAAATCGTATTCAATTAAGCGATGCCCATGCCAGGCTAAGGGCCTCTATTAATAGTATTAATATCGGCTTTATCATGACCGACGTTAACCGGAACGTTACCATGGTGAACGATGCTGCCAGGCGAATTTTGTTTAACGACATTCGCAGGAGTCGAGAAGTAACATTGGCTGAGCTTAACCAGTTGCTCGGCAAACTTCAGCTTGATCGCACGGTTACCAACTCAATGACGACGATTGCTTCGCATAGTCTTGGTGAGGTTCAGTTGGGCGATAAATTTGTGCGAGCGTTTGTAGCGCCCGTTACCGAGGTGGCTGGCAAAGCACCGGTGCTTGGCTGCATTATTTTGGTAGAAGACGTTACGCTCGAACGCAGTCTTAAGCGGGCCCGCGATGAGTTTTTCTCGATTGCTTCTCACGAGCTCCGCACGCCGCTAACCGTCATTATGGGCAACGCCGCTATGATTAACGAAGAGATCGTGCCAAAGGTTAAAGACGACACGCTAAAGGGTATGACCAAAGATATCTTTGATTCGTCGCAGCGACTGATTCAAATGGTTAATGACTTCTTGGATACGTCGCGGCTGGAACAAGGAAAGATTAAGTTTGAACTCGAAACGGTGGATGTTGCTAAGCTACTTCAAGATTTAGTTAAACAGTATGGCCACATGGCCGAAGAACAGGGCATTCAACTCAAGTACGAGGTAGTTAGTGGTGGTAATGGCAGCACTAAGGTAAAAGCCGACGTAGCCAAATTACAACAAGTGCTGATTAACTTGTTGTCTAATGCCGTCACCTTTACTCATAAAGGCAGCATTACTATGCGCCTAGACCCGCACGCTGACTACGCTAGGATCTTTGTGACTGACACGGGCGAAGGTATTCCGGAGGCGCGTCATCACCTGCTATTTAAGAAATTCCAGCAAGCCGAAGAAAACATCTTGTCACGAAACGCCACCAGGACGCTTGATCCTGGAGCGGCCAGGGATACTACTCACGGCACTGGCCTTGGCTTATACATTTCCAAGATGTTAATGGAAGGTATGGGAGGGTTAATCAGGCTAGAAAGCTCCGAGGTGGGCAAGGGCACAACCTTTAGCATAACGCTACCGGTGGCAACATCTGTTAAGATTAAGAAAGGAGACCCAAATGGCAAAAAAAGTCCTCTTAATTGATGATGACCCCTTGATTGTTAGAATGTATGAACGCATTTTTAGCTTTGCCAACATTGATATTAAAACTTCCTTAATGCCAACTGATGGTTTAGCTCAAGCCAGCGCCATCAAACCCGACCTAATTTTGCTCGACATCATGATGCCAGATATGGATGGGCTAGAGGTTCTGCGCCGGCTTAAGGGCGATGATGTCACCAAGGCCATCCCGGTAATAATTCTGACTAACTTAAGCGACGAAGCCAGATCCAAAGAAGCCATTAAGCTAGGAGCGGCTAGCGTGATGGTTAAAAGTGACTTTAGCCCTAAACAAGTTGTAGAAAAGGTTCAAGCCGCCCTAGGCACCACTAAATGATCCACAAAGATTTCTTTCGCCTGGGCCCAGCGGTTAAGGCGGTTGTTATATTCTCCGTATTTATTATGTTGGCGCTGGCCATCCCAGAGCTAAAGACGCCAATTAATGCTAGTGGTGTGCTAGCGGCTGCTTCGGTGTTTTACAGTATTTTGTTGGGCTTTTATATTGCTGCTGCTATGACCAACTTGAGCCGACTTAAAACTTTAGTAGCTGTTGAAACTGGCGCTCTAATTGCAGTTTATAACATTGTTAAAATGGCTTTGCCGGAACGCCTCGATAGCACTCGCGATGCTATTGACGACTACCTCATTAAACGATTCGACTACGAAGTTCATAACTACGACGAGCCAACTACTGCCGAATTCTTCGCCATCTTTAACGTCTTAAAAGGTGCTAACCCCAAGTCTGCCGGTGAAACGGCGGCGCTTCAGTACATTGCAGAAGGTGAGTATTACGTGTCTCAGGCCCGGCGCGAAACCACCATTGTTGGTGCCAGAATTGTTACGCCGGTATCATGGTTTGTACTGAGTGTATTGTCGCTCGTTATCATCGTTTGTTTATTTGTAATGCAAACTAGTAGCTTAACGTCGCACCTGATTACGGCGCTCCTGAGTGCCTCGGCCATATCAGCATTATTTATCTTGGATGATGTTGATGGTAATCGTTTTGGCGAGGATCAGTTTGCAATCAACACTTACCAAGACGTTTTTCATGCCATGGGTGAGCTAGCTTATTACCCCAGGCGCTATATCGAGATGGGGCGCTATGAGCCGCAGGAGAAAGAATACCGAGTGGGTCATGGCAAAGACGTTACCATCGTAAAGCATCCCAATCATCGTAAATAAGCTTGACCCCAAAACTTAAGACATGTAATATTCAACTATATGGTTGAATATTCATTACAGCTCGATAATATCTTTGGCGCTTTATCCGACCCTACTCGGCGCGATATCTTGCAGCGTACCACTAGCCGTGAATTAACGGTTAACGAAGTTGCCGGTCCATACGATTTAACGCTAGCGGCAATCTCTAAACACTTAAAGATTTTGGAGCAAGCCAAGTTGATCGTGCGCAGACGGCAGGGCCGCAAGTCGTATGTGCGACTAGATCATGCCACGTTGCGCCAAGCCGAGGACTATTTGGAGCAGTATGGCGTTAGCTTAAGTCAACGCTTAGACCGATTAGATCAGTATATAAACAGGGAGAAGTAACATGAGTAAAACCGATTTCGTAGTTGACAAGGACAATTTAGAGGTTAGGTTAACGCGGGTATTTAATGCTACGCCTGAGCGATTGTGGCAAGCTCACACCCAGGCTGATCAAATTGTGAAGTGGTGGAATGACACCGTCGTCGACAAGCTAGATCTTAAAGTTGGTGGTGATTGGCGCTTTGTTAGTCCGGATGGTCAGCATGCTTTCCGCGGAGTTTTTAAAGAAATTGACGAGCCGACCAAGATTGTGCGGACTTTTGAGTATGAGCCAATGGCAGGACACATCATGACCGAATCAGTCATTTTTGAGCCCATCGGCGATGGCCAAACTAAGCAAATTACTGTGTCTAAGTATACCAATGTTCAAGATCTTGAAGGTATGGTCCACATGGGCATGAAAGAAGGCGCCGAGGCAGGACTAGATCGTTTGGCTGTGCTGGTTGAGCAGAGCTAACTCACTTAACTTTTGGTTTCTAATATTTAACAAGGAGATATACAATGGCAAACTTTTTACTACTTTACAAAGGCGGCGGCATGCCGGCTAACGAAGAAGAAGGCAAGAAAGTCATGGCGGCTTGGGGTGAATGGATGAAAGCTTGCGGCGACAACTTGATTGACGCTGGCAATCCATGCAGCAACTCTAAGAGCGTTACCAAAGACAGTGTTGGTGACGTTAGTGGCGAAAAAGTCACCGGCTACAGCGTCATTAAGGCCGATAGCATCGACGATGCTGTTAAAGCTGCTCAGATGGTACCGTTAGTAGTTGATGGTAGCGGTAGCTGCGACGTCTACGAAACCTTTGAAGCTATGTAAAACTGATCAACTTTTGATCAAGGAATTCCCGCTTCTTGCGGGGTTTTCTTTGGCGTTTATAACATTGACAAAAGCCACACCTTATATTACACTATAGCCACTTGTTTGCGGGATCCGCCTGCACACAAAAGCACCAAGGAGAAGCCGCATGAGCCGGCACGAAAGTCCTTTTGCCGCTCTACGTGGCAACACGCGACCCATCATCCCGCTAAGAGCTAACGAGCTCTTGGACTGGTTGGCGGCGATTGGACCAGAGTCCGTCGGAAAGCACTTGTTGGGCCCGGCGGCACAGCTGGGCTACAAAGGCATCAACCGTGACCTCAAGACGCCAGATGGGCAGGTCTGGGCTACCGCGCTGCACTTCTACGTCGGAGAAAGGCCGTCCACCCCGCCGCCGCATGCCCCCAATACCGTCATCCTGTTCAGTGGGATGGAGGATCGGGCTACTGCCCGCATCGTCATGTACAGCACCGTCACCGACCACACGGCCGTTCAGGAGCTGTTCAAGAACTTCAAGGAGGCTTGTCTGAGTCTGCAAGCTCCTTCTCGCTGACCGCGCGCTCTCGCGCACCTGCCCCGCCACACCCCGCCGTTAGGCGGCGTCCCTGGCGGGGTTGCACATTTTATAACCCTGGAGTGCTATCATTAAGGCAGTAACGGAGCATTATTATGGAAAAAGCCTTTGTATTTACCAGCTTTTCAGTTAATGACTTGGCTGCAGCCAAAGATTTTTATGTTAATAAACTAGGCTTTGAGTTAGGAGCCGAAATGACCGAAGACGCTCTCAAGATTGTTAAGGGCGGTCAGCGCTTTCATGTTTACCCAAAAAGCGATCATGTCCCGGCAACCTACACGCTAATTAATTTAAAGATCGATGATATTAATGAGGCGGTTGATCAGCTAACTAAAGCTGGCGTAACATTCGAACAATACGACAACGAACAGCTTAAAACCAATGCAAAGGGCATTGCTACGCGCGGTGATAAGCAAATGGCTTGGTTCAAGGATCCAGCCGGCAACATTCACGGACTCTTGCAGGGCGAAGGTTAAACACCAAGTACATGACGTCTCGCCAAAAGCTAACTGAAATTTGGCCAATCTTTGGTTTAACCATTAAAACGCCTCGCCTAGAGCTCAAACTCTCCGATGGCAGCGACTTGCCCGAGCTAGCTAAAGCAGCGCGAACTATTCAAGGGTCAGACGAAGTGCATTTTCAGCAAGCCTGGATGTATGAACCGTCGCCCAAGATGGAGCGTGAGTTGCTGCAGCGCTATTGGAATCGGTTGGGCAGCTGGACGGCTAATGACTGGCACTTAAAGTTTGTGGCCTACCTAGACGATCAACCAATTGGCCTACAAGACATTTGGGCCGAAAAGTTTCCGGCTAAACGTAGTGTTTATACTGGTTCGTGGCTAACGCTTGAGCAACAAGGCAAGGGCTATGGCACCGAGATGCGGTTGGGTGTATTGGAGTTGGCTTTTGGCAAGCTCGGGGCGGTTGAAGCATTAACGGACTATCGCGAAGGTAACGATAAATCTAATGGCGTGTCGCGCAAGCTCGGCTATATTGATAATGGACAAAGTTTGGCCTTAACCGAGGGCGAACGCTTTACCAAACACTTTATGCGACTGACGACTGAGGCTTGGAAGACTTTTCCCGATAAGCCCAAGATCGAAGTAATTGGTTTAGAGCCGTGCCTAGAAATGCTGGGGCTAGATACCGAGTAGTCTATAAACGAAAAAACGACCCGAGCATTGCTGCTTGAGCCGCCAGAGGCTGATCCCTCCCAATTCCGAGAGATCCTCTGCCCCATCTTCGCGATTATTTTTACGCCGCCCGCTTGAGGGCAGACTTGCTCTGACGATTTTCGATGATTTGCACTTCGTCGCTGATCTCGCCGATGCGCTTCAGGGCCAGCGGCCAGCCCACAATGTTGAGGATGCTGCCCACCATGAAGCTGAGCAAGCCCCATGAGGCAAAGCAATCTTCGCCCAGCTCTCGACAGCGCTTGTCAGCTTGGGATTCGTGCAGGCGCAACTGGATCATCACCAGGAATCCGGGGATCAACCAGGCGCTTGCCACGGTTGTAACCACTACGAACATGTTGGTCCTCCTCCGGTCTTACGGCTCATCGTGGTTCGACTGATAGGCCTATTACGCGCGACGGATCGAATGTGCTACTGCCGGGCGGGTACAGAATGATTGCCTCGCCGACAACAGTGGAGTGGAGCCACAATCTGTCGCCGCCGTTTGCCCCGCGGCCCATGTTGTCCACTCGGTACATCATCAAGCTGGCGCCGAACTCTCGTCGCTCGATGGCAGTCCAGGTGTTAGGTACCGGAAGCTTGTCGCCGGCGGCTGCCCACTCCAACGTGACGCTCAGTAGCGCTTCGTCGCCCGTGCCTTCGACCCCGATCGTTTTGATCAGGCCATGCCAGATGCTGCCATGGCCTTGGTTCTGTACCTCGATTTGGCCACCCCTGAAGCGAGCCGCCAACTCTCTTGTCAATTCCACGTCAGTCTCCTCGAACGATGGGACTTTTTGCGAATTGCAGGAACTTTATAAGGAAAACACAAGAAAGTCAACGATTTAGCATGCGTATTTACGTCAATGTATATTGACATAATTTGATCTCTATTGTAAAATATTCGCTATGCATTGAGGTGCTAGGCGCTTTGGTGTGGTAAGTTCAACCGTGCAAGATCATCGATTCTGAGGAGCTGTTCGTCATGAAGAAGGCAGAACTCATCACTGCATTGACGCGCTATGCCCGTTCGGCGCAGGCGACTGCGACAGGCAAGACCTTCGCCAGGTTCCTGGCCGGGTACTTCGGTCGACTGGAGATTCCGGCTGACGCAAGGTACGACCACTGGCAGATCGAGCCGCACATCCCGCAGCTGTTGCTGGGGGCGGTCGAGACCTTCCGGGTTTCCGATGACTCCGAGATCGCGACGTTGCGCCAGCATTGTGAAGATCGGATGGGCGAACCCTTCCCGAACCTGATGCGTCTGGGATCGTCCAACTCACTGTCGCAGGCGTTGACGACCCAGTCCATCACCAGCATGATGGAGGACGTCGTCGGCGCGGCACTTGGAACCGAGGTCGGCGTGGTGTTGGGAGCTGAGCGCCTGCTGTTGCAACAGCGCTTTCACCTTTTCCTGCACCACGTCTACCACGGCGGTCTCTATGAGGTCATCGAGGCCTGCCCGCAGGTTGGCATGAGCGGCCAGTTCGGTCCGACCGAGCTGCGCAGCTTCGCTACCGCTGGGCGGCTGATGTTCACTTTCGTCCGCAAGTACGATGGTGACGATGTGTC
>Ga0265338_10003218_pt1 | contig 23286 bp, 22 predicted proteins | sample 42126metaG_FD_193579 | JGI IMG/M metagenome (GOLD analysis project Ga0265338, IMG submission 193579) | Rhizosphere microbial communities from Carex aquatilis grown in University of Washington, Seatle, WA, United States - 4-21-26 metaG | ecosystem: Host-associated > Plants > Roots > Rhizosphere... | reverse complement strand
GATTTCACGCATCTGCGTCACAGCTATTCGGTCGGCCTGACACTCCGCGCGGGAGGCTTCCCGATGGTCCAGCTGCTTTATGCCTGGGGCGGGCGCGAAGGCACCCACACCACCGCCGCCCTCAATACCTCGCTCCTCGGCGCCTCCGCCCGCCCCAGCCTGTACTGATGCCCCGCCGCGTGGGGCTCCGTGAGCTCTTGGGATTTACCGCGAGATCTACCCCCAGCTCAAAGTGTGACCGCAGGGGGTCATGGAGGGCGGGCTTTCAGCCCGCGCGGGGCTTCAGCCCCGCCCCGCGGCCCAGCGGAACTCAAATTCCGCGCGGGCTTCCGTTTCACAGGCGGATGAGGCTCAGCTCCAGGATGTCCGGATTCGCCGTCCGCACCACTTCAAGAGTGGCCTCCGAGGGGATGGCTTCGAGGTTGAGCCTCGCGACCGCCGCTTCGGCGCCTTCGAAGATCACGTTCTCCATTTCCTGAACGTTGATCTTCGCCTCGCTGATGGCGCCGAGCACCGACGCAAGCACGCCCGGCCGGTCCAGATGCCGCACCACCAGCGCGCAGGTCGCTGGCGTCTTTCGGGCGAGATTCACAACATTCGGCGGCTTGCCGGTCTCCAGGAATATGCGCACAATCCTGACCGCCTCCGCCGCAATGGCCTCCTGCGCCTCTTCGGTGGACGCGCCGATATGGTGCGTGCCGTAAACCGCCGGCGTCTGTGCGATCTCGCTTGTGAACTCGCCCGCCGAGCCCGCTGGCTCATCGGCGAAGACATCCAGACCAGCCCGAATGCCCTTTTCCCGGATCGCGGCCTTTAGTGCCTCCTCATCGACGACTTCGCCGCGAGCCGTGTTGATGAAGTAGGCGCCCTTCTTCATCTCCGCAAAGAAGGCGGCGTCGCACAGCCGGCGCGTCTCCGGCCCCAGGGCAAGATGCACGCTCACGATATCGGCCGCCGCGGCCACGGCGCGGGGCGAATCTCTTCGCTCAATGCCCAACGCCTCCGCTTTTTCCGCGCTCAGGCTGCGGCTCCACGCCACCACCCGCATCCCGAAGGCCTTCGCGCGCGGTATCATCTGGCTGCCGATGCTGCCCACTCCCAGCAACCCCAGAGTGCGGCCGAACAGCCCCCGCGCCTTCGAGAATTCGCCCTTCTTCCACTGGCCGGCGCGAAGCGAGATCACGTTGTCCGCGATGCGCCGGTCGAGCGCCAGAATCAGCCCGAACGCCAGCTCCGCCACCGCCACAGAGTTCTTTCCGGGGCAGTTCGAAACGTAGATGCCCCGGCGAGACGCCGCCGCCAGGTCGATGGTGTTGTAGCCGGCGCCCGCGCGGAGCACCAGCTTGAGCGGTCCTGCCGCCAGCACCGGCTCGCCGACTTTGGTCGAGCGCACCACCAGCACATCCGGCTTGAACTCGGCGACCCGCTCGGCGAGCGCCTGGTCCTTCAATCCGGGTTCACAGGAAACCTCGCACCCCAGTCCGGCCAGACCGTCCAACCCGGACTGCTCGAACTTGTCCGCAACGAGTACGCGCATGGGCCGCCTCCGCAGTATCAGTGTACATCCGGCCCTACTGCGTTACGGTGATGGTCCGCTGCAACTTCACGTCCGCCGACGAGCTCCCCACCATGATCCCGATCGGCTCGGCTTCCACCTCGAAGCTGCCCTTTGCATCGTTCCAATACGCCAGCGTCTGCGCCTTCAACGGAATCTCCACCGTCTTGGTTTCGCCGCGAGCGAGGTGGACGCGTTGGAACCCGCGCAGCTCTTTCCCCGGCCGCTCCACTTTGGACCCCAGGTGCTTGACGTAAAGCTGCACCACCTCGTCGCCATCCCGCGCGCCCGTATTGCTCACGTCCACGCTGACCGTGATCTGGCCGTCGCGCGCGAGACCGGGCGAGCTGGTGCGCAGCTTCGCGTACTTGAAGGTCGTGTAGCTGAGCCCGTATCCGAACGGGTACAGCGGCTCGCCCTTGAAGTACATGTACGTTCTGCCGTGGCGGATATCGTAGTCCATCATCGGCGGCAACTGTTCGACAGACTTCGGCCAGGTCTGCACCAGCCTCCCCGCCGGATTGTAATCGCCGAACAAAACGTCCGCGATCGCCGTGCCCTCTTCCTGTCCCGAATGGCTGGTGTGAATTACGGCGGGCACGTTTTGCTGGGTCCAGTTGATCGCATACGGGAAGCCGGAGACCAGCACCACCACCGTCTTCGGATTCGCCTTGTAAACCGCCTGAATCAGCGGCTCCTGATCCAGATCGATCGACTTCCGGTCGTGATTCTCCATCGCCTCGCCGGGAGTCGGGCACTCGGCGTCGTCCTTCGCGAAGCCCGTCAGTATCCCTTTATAAGGCCCGCACAGCGGCTGATTCCCCACCACCACCACGGCGACGTCCGATGCCCTGGCCGCCTTCACCGCCGCGTCGTCCTTGTTGTCCGCCGCGTAATTCACCACCACGCCGGAGCCGAGCTTCTTCTTGATGCCATCGAGCGGCGACACTGAATAGGGAGGCAGTCCGCTGTAGCCCTCCAGCAGCACCGCATCGGCGCGCGGGCCGATCACGGCGATCGACTTGATCGCCGCCGTGTTGAGCGGCAGGAAGTTCTTCGCGTTCTTCAGAAGCACAACCGACTCCAGCGAAACCTGCCGCGCGATCGCGTTGTGCTTTTCCGAATTGACCGGATCCGGCGCGCCCTTCAGGTTGGCGAACGGCGAGGTCGCATCCAGAAGCCCCAGCCGTATGGCCGTCCGGAAGCTCGGCCGCAGAGCCCCATCGATATCGGCCTCCGTGAGCAGCTTCTGCTCGAGCGCGGCCTTCACGTCTTTTCTATAGCCGTCCAGGAAAAGGCTGATTCCGGCCTTGATCGTCGCGGCCGCCGCCACAGTCCGGTCCGGATAGAACTTGTGCTTGCTCACCTGGAACCCGAACGCGCCGGCGTCCGTGCAGATGACCCCGTCCACGCCCCACTCCTTCATCGTGATGTTCCTGATGACCGGATTGCTGGTCATCGGCGCCTTGTTCCAGGCGTTGTATGACGTCATGTACGAGCGCGCTCCGCCTTCCACGAATCCCATGCGGAACGGAACCGAATAGTATTCACGGAACAGCCGCGTGTCGAAGTTCGACGACGAGCCGTAACGTCCTGCCTCATTGCTGTTCGCCAGGAAGTGCTTCAACAGCGAGGCTGCCTGCCAGTACTTCGGGTCATCGCCCTGAAGTCCCTTGATCAGCGCCACAGCGATGGTCCCGTCGAAGAAGGGATCTTCGCCGTAGCTCTCCTGCGTGCGTCCCCATCGCGGATCGCGCGCCAGGTCCGCGTTCGGAGTCAGCAGGATCAGTGCCGCCCTCGGGGTCTTGTCGTTCTCGTGTATATAGCGCGCCTCGGAGCCGATCACCGCTCCGGCCTGCCGCACCAGCGCCGGATCCCAGGTGCGTGCGAGGCCCACCCCTTCGGGAAACTGCGTGGTCGCCACCGGCTTCCCCGACATGGCCGACATGTCCATGTCCGCCATATCGAATCCGAACGACTGCATGGCCTTCATGGCGGCCGCCGGGTCTTTAAAAGCTTCGGCGAATATCGCGTCTCCGCCGCCGCCCAGAACGACGCCGCTGATCGCTTCGCCGATGATGGTGCCCCTGATCCCGAGCCGGGGCACGCGAATGCCCTTCGTCCCCAGGATCGCCATCTTCTCCTCCATGGTCATCAGGGACAGAACGTTGTCGATCCTCGATTCTATCGGCGCGGCTGGGTTCTGAAACGGATACTGAGACTGCGCGTACACTGGCGCTATCGCTGCCAGAACGGTGAGAATGAGAGCGGCTAGCTTCACTTGTTTTTCTCCTTTACTCGCTTGTCTTGAATGTCCCATGTAGAGACGCCGCGGAATCAGAGCCGACCCAAACGTCGAACTCGGCCGCGTCTGTTACCCAGTCCCGCCGGGCCGCGCTCCAATAGCGCAGCGACTCGGGGCCGATCGTGAAACGCACGGTTTTCTTTTCGCCCGGGGCGAGCGTCACCCGCTCGAAGCCCTTTAACTCGCGAACGGGCCGCGACGCCTCGCCCGAACGCTGATGCACATAGAGCTGGACCACCTAGTCCCCGGCACGTGAGCCCGTGTTCTGAACCTCCGCACTTACTACCGCCGGACTCGCCTCGAGGTTGCTAACGGCGAACTGCGAGTAGCTGAGTCCGTAGCCAAACGGGTACAGCGGCGAACTCGCTTCATCCCAGTAGCGGGATTTGAAGCCGGGACTGTTCTCGGGCTGATGCGTGAGATTGTGCGCGTAGTAGATAGGCACTTGCCCCACGTTGCGCGGCCACGTGACCGGCAATTTCCCACCCGGATTCGCATCGCCGAAGAGCAGGTCCGCAACGGCGTTGCCGCCCTCGGTGCCCGGATGCCAGGCCTCCAAAATCGCGGGGACGTGCGCCGCGGCCCACTCGATCTCGAGCGGTCTTCCATTCACCAGCACCAGCACCACCGGCTTGCCCGTCGCCACCACTGCTTCCAGCAATTCCTGCTGGCGGCCCGGCAGCTTCAGCGACGCCTGCGACGCAGCTTCGCCATCCATGGTCGCCTGTTGGCCGAGCACCATGACCACCACGCCGGCCCGCTTCGCGGTTTCTACCGCTCTTGCGAATTCCTGTTCCGCCTCCGCCTGCGTCCAGACCGCGGCCTTCTTGCGGCCCGTCAGGAACGCCTCAAAGAAGGACGGATACAGCCGCGCGATCTGCACACCCGGAGCGTACTCGATGCGTGCATCCGCGCCGAGCTTTTTGCGAATGCCCTCAACGATCGTAACGGTGCTACTCGTATCGATGCCGAACCCGGCCCACATCGTAAGCAAGTCGCCCTTCGAATCGGCGAGCGGGCCGATCACCGCCACCGGCCCCGCTTTCTTCGCGAGCGGCAGCAGCCCGCCCTCATTCCGCAGAAGTACGGCTGCCCGCTGCGCCGCCACGCGAGCCAGTTGCCGGTGCTCCGGGTTCTGGACCACGCTCTTCGCCAGGGCCTCATCCGCGTACGGCCGCTCGAACAGCCCCAGCCGGACTTTCGCTTCGAGGATCCGCCTCACGGCCTCATCGACCTCGGACATGGGCACCTTGCCGGCCGTGACCAGCGCGGGAAGTTCCTTGATGTACGAACTGCTGGCCATGTCCATCCCCACGCCCGCCAGGAAAGCCCGCCGCGCCGCATCGGCCCGGTCCGCGGCAAAGCCGTGCTTGACCAGATCTCCCACCGCGTTCGCATCGCTCACCACGAAGCCCGTGAACTTCCATTCCTGCCTCAAAACCTCTTTAAGCAGGAAGCTGTTGCCCGTCGCCGGCACATCGTTCAGGTCCATATAGGCGCTCATGAACGTTCCGACCCCCGCTGCGGCCGCCGCCCGGAAGGGAGGCAGGTAGACGTTCCTCAACTGCGACTCGGAGATGTACGAGGAATCGTAATCGCGGCCGCCCTCCGCCGCGCCGTATCCGGCGAAGTGCTTGGCGCAGGCCAGCAGCCGGTCCGGCGACGCCAGGTCCGTCCCCTGAAACCCCATCACTTGCGCTCGCGCCACCGCCGCGCCCAGGAACGGATCTTCGCCCGCGCCTTCGATCATCCGGCCCCACCGTGGGTCGCGCGCGATATCCACCATCGGCGCGAAAGTCCACGCGATTCCGGCCGCGCGCGCCTCACGAGCCGCCACGGTCTGCACTCGCTCGATCAGCACCGGGTCCCAAGACGCTGCCAGCGCGAGAGGCATCGGAAAGATCGTCTTGAACCCGTGAATAACGTCCAGCCCGAACAGAATCGGAATCTTGAGACGGCTTTCCTCCACCGCGATCTTCTGCAGCCGGTTGATCGCAACCGGATCCGAGATCCACAGAACCGATCCGGCTCTTCCCTTTCGTATCTCGTCCTCGGGCTTCGGCATGCCCGGTATGAACGCGACGCCGCCCACCTGGGCCAGTTGCCCGACTTTCTCTTCGAGCGTCATTTGTTTCAGTAAGTCGTCCACTCTGCTGCTTGGCGAAGCGGCCATGGCGGCAAAGGAACACAAAACGAGCAAGGAGGTAGCGTGGCAGTAAGGCATCGTCTCTAATGGATACGCGAAGCCGCTCGATTTCGCAAGATCGGGACGGTCCCGTCGTCAGGTGCGGGACCGTCCCGCACCTCCGTCGTCCCGCTGTCGTACTATGGACTTCGTGCCCGCTCACCGTACACCCAGCGACGCTGAGGTCCGCGACCAGCTCGACCGCATCCTCGCCAGCGCGCCGTTCCGCAACAGCCGCCGGGCCTCTGCTATGTTGCGCTACGCGGTCGCCAAGGCCCTTTCCGGCGACAGTGATGCCCTGAAGGAGCGAACCATCGGGGTCGAGGTATTCGGACGCCAGGCCGGCTACGAAACCGGCACCGATCACGTGGTTCGAAGCACGGCGGGCGACGTCCGCCGCCGTCTTGCGCAATACTACCAGGACAACCACGACGAAGAGGTTCTGCGGATCGTGTTCTCCCCCGGGTCCTACGTCCCCCGATTTGGCAGCGACTCGCCGGATGCCGCTGAGGGAACGGCTCTCGACAAGTTCTGGGACCCCCTGCTCGCGAGCGGAAAGCCGTTGTTGCTCTGCATCGGTGGGCCGGGACTGGCGCCGGTGCTGTCCGCCAGCGCTCCGGAAAAGCCCAGGGATCAGCTCTCGTTGCTCGAGGTGTTCGGCCTCGACAACGAGAAGGTGGCGTATTCGGACGCGCTCACGCTCGCCGCGCTGACCGGCTTTCTCGCCGCGCGCGGAGCTCGTTACCACATAGCCCATGAGAGCGAAGTGGAGCTGGACGACCTGCGCCAGGGCCCGGCCGTCCTGATTGGGGCGCTGAACAACGACTGGGGAATTCGCCTGGCCGGCCAACTGCGCTTCACGTTCAGTTTCGATCTCGCGACCCTCTCCTGTTCCATCCTCGATCGCGGCCAGCCAGCCTGGAGCGTCCGGCTCGACGTGCCCTTCGCCTCGGTGCGCGAGGACCGCGGCGTGGTGACGCGCGTGTTGGACCAGACCACCGGTCAGCCCACGGTGCTCGCGGGTGGCGCGACCATGCTGGGGACCATCGCCGCCGGCGAGTTGCTGACCAACCCCGCCTACATGCCCGACGGCGACTGGGACCGCCCGAACGCCCAGGTCCTGTTCGCCGCCACGATCCTGCGAGGCTCCGCCGCCCCGCCAAGGGTTCTAGAAACCTGGTTCTGGTAGCACCCCACTCCCATCCCAGTCCTAGCTGAGTTAGTCAACTATAGCCAGTGGGGCAGGCGTCCACGCCTGCAGCGGGTCTCCAGACCCGCACATGAGATGTTGCCACGGTTCGGCCGGGACCGCGCCGCGGCGCACAAGGTATCCCCGAAAAACTCCTGCAGCCCCGCGGGGACTCCGTGGATAATGTGGCATGGACGAACCGGCCGGGGATCTTTCGCCTATCCTGATCGCACATCTGTTTCCCCTAATCGAGAGTCCGCTCATCGAGCTGCTTCGCGAGCTATGCGCCGAAGAATGGCAGACGCAAACGGTCTCGCCGCGGTGGAAGGTGAAAGACGTGGCCGCGCACCTTCTTGACACGCAGCTCCGCAAGCTCTCGCTGGTCCGGGACGGCTGCTCGCCGGAACTGCCGGCGGCCGGTCCGTCCTTCGATCTGGCCGCGCTGATCAACCGGCTGAACCAGGAAGGCGTCGCCGTGTACCGCCGGCTGAGCCCGCCCGTCCTGATCGAGCTGATGGAACTGGCTTCGCGCCGGAGCGCCGAATTTCACCGCTCGCTCGATCCCTTCGCGGAGTCGGCGTTCCCCGCGAGCTGGGCAGGCGAAGAGGTCTCGAGAAACTGGTTCGACACAGCGCGCGAATTCACCGAGCGCTGGCACCATCAGCAGCAAATCCGGCTGGCCACTGGACGGCCGGGCATCATGACTCCCGAGCTTTACCACCCGGTGCTGGACTGCTTCCTGCGGGCGCTGCCCCACACGTATCGGAATCTGCCGGCGGAGAAAGGCACTCTGCTGCGGATCGATATCGCGGGCGATTGCGGAGGCACGTGGCGGCTGCTGCGCGAGCCCGATCGCTGGCGGCTGGTGGCCGCATCCCCAATCGCGCCGGCGTGCCGCGTGAGCATCCCACAGGAAATCGCGTGGCGCATCTTTACTAAGGGCATCGACCGGGCGGCGGCAGAAACGCAGGCGCGGGTGGAAGGAGACCGCCAGCTGGCGGAGCCCGTTCTATCGATGGTCGCCATCGTGGCGTGATAGCGCCGCATCTTGACAGGCAGCCGCGACAATCAAGGCCATGCTGCGCGAGGCACCCGCATGAACCCGTTCCTCGCCGCGCCCTGCCGACCCCCACCCCACGCAGTTTCTCAGTAAACTAGCTGTTCGAGTCCCGGAGGAAAAGCGAAACGACATGTCCCGCCTCCACGCAGCCTGGCTTTTGCTTCTCCCGGCGTTCACGCCGCACTCGGGTTATGGACAAGATCCCGCCCGCCTGCAGCAGTGGGTGGCCGCGCACGACGTCGCATCGATCCGCGCGCTGGGCCGCCCAGTCCTCCCGAAGTTGGTCCAGCTCTACGAGGCCGCCAGAGACGACAGCTTCAAGGCCCGTGTCGCCCAAACCTTCTATGAGCTCGGTTGGGAATCTCCGGAAGCCAAGCGAGCGTTGATGAGGGATGTACACACCTCCAACCACGATCTGCGCCTGCAGGTCCAGTGGGCCCTCGGTCGCGTCAGCAACGATCAGGATGTGGTCGACACCCTGATCGCCAACATGCGCAGCGACTCCAATCCTTTGTTTCGCGACAAAGCCGCCTGCGCGCTCGCCTATGACCAGATCCACCTGTCCGAACAGCAGAAGGTCCGCCTGTTCGCCGCGCTGATCGAAGCGCTCGGTGACGACAAGGAAGACGTTCGCCGCATAGCGCTGCAGGCGCTGCAGATTCACACCGGACAAACAAAAGGCTTCGATCCGGGCGCCTCATATGCCGACCGGAACCAGAAAGTGAAAGTGTGGCAAACGTGGCTCGCACAATACAAGGCCGGTTTGTAGCTCCGCTCATCGGCGTCCTCATCGCCGCCGGCGCTTCCGCGCAGCCCCAGGCCGCGCCCACAACCTTGGTGCGCTACAGCTTTGATGACGATCTCATCGACACCGGCCCCGACACCTTTGCTGTCTTCCAATCCGGCAAAGGCTCGGTACGGCTGAGCCTCGTATATCGTTACAGTGGATACCGGTCCGTAGAGATTCGCGACATCCCCGGCGACAAAGAGTTTCCCGAACTCCAGGGCTACTTCCCACTTCGCTCGAAAGGCAAGTTGTACCTGCACTTCGCGATGATGACAACGGACGCGGGCGAAGAACTGAACATCGCGCTGGCTGGACCTAAGTGGTTCGCCCTTCGGAAAGATGGAATCGCATTCTGGCTCAAGACCGCCGGCGGCTATCTCACGGCAATCTCGGACAGCATGCCGAAGAAGCTGTTCGCCATCCGTGCGTTCGTCTGGTATGTCGTTGACGCCGCCTATGACATCGACGCGGGGACTTATGACCTGACGATCCGCCAGGAGGGTCTCGAAAAGCCGGTCGCCGACGTGCGCGGCCAGGCGAATGCCGCCAGTCAACCTGGGTCGCAAATCGACAAGTTCTCGTTCATTGGAGACACCGGCACGGACGACTCGAAGGTCGTCTACTACGTAGATGACGTGCTGGTGGGCGTCGACGAGGCAATTGTCCACCAGCCGTTCGTGGCTCCCGGCCGCCGCAAGCTCTTTTTCGATTACTGGCTTTCTGCTCAACAGGAGCGCGCGGCGCATCCCGAGCCGTTACCCCTTATGTCGATGGCCGACCTGGGGATCGGCTCGGCCCAGACTGCGACGCTGCGGCAGGACGGAGCGGGCGAGTTGCTTGGACAAGCTCTTTCCGGCAAACTCGCGACGGTTCCGGATGACCTGCCGGACCGTAGCCGCACAATTCTGCAATCTGTCATCGCCTGGCGCGATGGCGCCAGGGCGCTCCGAGACGCCCATGCCGAGGTCGCGTTGGCCCGGTTCGATCGCGCGTCTCAACTCTCTCCTTCGGCGCCATTGCCTCAGATGGACGCCGTGCTGGCGCTGGCCAACTTGGCTCGTTGGGACGAAGTCGAGCTGCGGCTCGCCGCGATCGTACCTCAGTGGCGCGACGATCCGCGGCTTCCCGCGGCGCTCGCGATGATCGGTTTGGCGCGCGGCGATCTGGACGCCGTCGAGCGTCAGCTTCGGGAAGGCGCGGAGTCGCGCGGGCTCCTGGCCGAGGAGTATTTCCTGACCCTGCTATGGAAGGGCGACGCAGCCCGGGCCGAAGCGTTTGCCGAGAGCATGCTCGCTCGTGCGTCCGCTTCCGATGCGAGCTTGTGGCGCGAGCGTCTCGGAGACGCCGCCTTCCTGACCGGCGACATACAGCGCGCCCGTGGTTATTACGATGCGAGCCTCGCCGAACATCCCCGTCCCCGCTCGGTCTGGTTGAAGCTGTCGGACGTCTACTTCAAGCTAGGCGATCTGGAGCAAGAGCGCACCTACCGCGAACGCGTCTATGGCGCTCTACGCGCCGAGCGCTGAACGGCAACACATCGGAATCACCGTCGGCCGCCACCCACCTGCATGTCCAGCGCGAAGTTGCGGAATGCCGCGGCCTCCGAGCGCCCGGAGCGCTTCACGTGCCGCGACGCCGGGTGTCCAGTCTCCTTGAAAGACCGCCGCTCTCCAATACCTGATCAATTGAAGCGTGACGTCTGAGGCGCCTGCATACTTATCCGCCTGGTCGAGGAAAAAGGCAAACAGCGGTTTGGGAAGCTCGAACGAGCGGTCACCAGGTCCGCAAGCGTCGTGCCGGGCGCGGATGAAGCCGATCCCGGTTCGTCGGCGCGGACGCTGACGGAAGCGCCAAACAAAAGGATGAGGCACAGACACCTGAACGGATGCGCTTATGGGGACCGAACGGCGTAAGCGTCTGTACTCTCATTCCTGGATCGTGGCCCTGGCTATTGTACCTTTTAGCGAACACGGGTTCCCCCTCTGCGCAAACGCAAAGGGGATTCAGGACAAGACCGGCGTGCCAACGGCAAGAGGCTGATCAATAAGAAACTCGACACGCCACTCTTCCGCGAAGGAAAGAAAATGAGGCTCGCCCGGGATAACCCCCTCCAGACGCAGCCGCGCCATTAGGAAGCGTGGGTCCGGCGTCTTGATTCGGTCCGCACAGTCGGGCCGATTCGCGAGGAGGTGGCACCAGAGCAGCGTCAAGGGGCCCGACAGACCGAAAGCGCAAACCAGGTCCGGACCGCCTGGCCAAAGCCGGGCGAGCCGCACGAAGTAGGCCAACGTCCAATCCTTCGGTGCGCCGCCCGGACGCTCCTTCGACGGCCGCCTGGGTACAACGAACGCCTCATCGCTTTGCTGGAAATGGAAGCAGAGCTTCGCGGGATCGGCACTGATGATCGAGGGGTCTAGTTCGATAGTCTTGCGATCGCAGAATTTGAAAACCTGACGAAGCCGGCTGAGAGTAGTCGTCTCGAGCCAGTTACCGCTTCGCTTGATACGTTTGCGATTGCCGTTCGCGACCGCCCCACCATTCGCGGCCATGTCGTCGAGCGGCGGGCGGGTGCTCAGCAGAATGGTCGTAACTCCCGCGCACTGTTTACGGACCTCGTTCTCCTGCTCCTCGAACGAAACACCCGGCTGGTAGGGGTTGTTGACGAACACGGCCGGGCACCGGACCCTGAGAGCCGCGGCAAGTAGCAGGGCGGCATGCCCGTCGCGAATTTCCTGAAGGCGCAGCCGGCGTTCGGCGTTTGCCGATTCCCTCGTCGGGTGCTCGGGGAACGCGAACGTCAGACAGTCAGGTTCCGGCGGCATGCCCCAGTGTCTCCCTCTTCTGGGTCCGCATCAAGAGTTACTTCGTGCCGGACCGCACAGCGGTTCGGCACGAGAACCGCACGGGGCGGCACGAGATACAGGCTCGAAAAGCTGCGTTCGGCTCGATGCTGTTCCTGGAGGCCTGATGCAATCACCACTCTGCTTGCCTGAAATTGTCGACAGACTCGAGTTGTCGAAACCGCAGTGTTTTTGTCCGGCCGGCCGTCGCCGGGAGGTCGATCCGATCACCGGCCGGGTCGTCGCGATCGTTCCTGCTCGCCAGGCACGGCACTTTGAGCACCGGGAGAACGACCCGGCACTACTCAGAACCGAGCGCGGAGAGTGCCTGTTCTGCCGCTTCGCGACACCTTCCACGCTGTTTTTCATCGATCCCGATGAGAGCATCCGTGTGCCGTGTGAGCATGAGTCCATGGAGGCCGCGCGCCGTTTCCTCGAGGGCCGGGTCCCATATCGGATCGAAACTCACTACGACCTGGTCCAGGCGCTCGCGCCGCTGAACGTAAGCGGCGACCGGCACCTCGCACGCGTGTTTCGTAATCTCACTCCGGCGACGGACACGGCGATCGGAGAATGGTGCACGGTGACCGCGCTCAATCCGTCGTATCACGATTACGAGTTCCACGACCTCCCCAACCCGGCGGTGCGGGCACTCGTTCGCAGCTGGCAGGTCCAGGAGGCCGTAGCGCGCGCGCAGCGCCTGACTTTTGTCGGTTTCGTGAATGGCGGAAAGCGCCGCGAATCCGGCCAGTCGGTTGCGTGCTGCCACGGTCAGAGCTACGGAGTGAGGAAGGCACCCACGCTTTATGAACACATTAGTGACCGCCGGGAGCGTGTCCATGGCGGGGCCTGCCCGGTGTGCCGCGAGTTGCTCAACGCCGAAATCGTGGCGACCTATGGCGTGTGGTGCCCGGAAGACTCCGAGGTCGTTGTCCTGGCTCATCCCGCGCCCCTGCACAACTGGAGCCTGCTCGTCCTTCCTCGCGCTCACGTCGAGGACATCGGCGACATTAACGCTGCTCACTTCGCCTCTGCCCTGCAGGCTGCCATCCGAGGGCTGCGCGGGCAGTTCGGCGGTGAGCCGGCGTTTAACGTTGTGTTGCGCGTTGGCCCCGCGGTAGGTCATGTTCACGCCGAGATCGTCCCGCGAACGAGCGTGAACATACTGGCCGGCTGGGAAATCGCCGGTCACGAGATCGTCATCACCGTCGACCCACGGTCTATTGCCGCCGAGCTGTCGCTGCGAGTCCCCTAGTAGCGGGCCGGGGAGTATCCTAAACAGGACTCAGAAGTCGAAAATGAGACTTCCAGATTGGATGCAACGCCGCAAGCGGCCTGCCCCGCCAGACCCGCCGGACCGTCAGATCCGAGTCTTCATCTCCTCCACATTTCGTGACATGCAGGCGGAGCGCGACGAACTTGCCAAGCGCATCTTTCCTCAACTGCGCAAACTGTGCGAGAGCCGGGGAGTGACCTTTGGCGGGCTCGACCTGCGCTGGGGCATTACCGACGAGCAGAAGGCAGAAGGCAAGGTCCTGCCCATTTGCCTGGCCGAGATTCAGCACTGTCGGCCCTATTTCATCGGCCTGCTCGGTGAGCGCTATGGCTGGGTACCGGACGACATCCCGCGCGCGCTCATCGCACGGGAGCCGTGGCTGGCTGAACATCTCGGCCGATCGGTGACTGAGCTCGAGATCCTGCACGGAGTGCTTCGGAATCCCGAGATGGCCGGGCATGTCTTCTTCTACTTTCGCGACTCCTCCTATCTTGATTCGCTGCCCACCGGCGAACAACCTGGCTACCGCGAGATGGCGAGCACGGAAGAGATTGAGAAACTGGGGGCTGAGGAGGCCCATCGCCGGGCCGAAGATCGAAAGCGGAAGCTGGCCCGGCTGAAGGAGAGCATCCGGCAGAGCGGCCTTCCGCTGCGGGAGGATTACCCGGATCCGCGCGCGTTGGGCGAACTCGTCCTGGCCGATCTGACTGCGCTGATCAATCGAGTATTCCCGGAGGGCTCCCGGCCCGCTCGATCGGGAGGCGGCCGAGCACGAAATGTTCGCTCGCAGCCGCTGTGTCGTTGAAGTCCGGCCGGGAGAAAAAGCGGGCGTCTACATCGGCCGCCGGCAGTACACCGACCTCCTGGATGCGCACGCCGCCGGCGATGGGCCGCCCCTGGTGGTCCTCGGCGAGTCAGGCTCGGGCAAATCGGCGGTGCTCGCGAACTGGGCCACAAGCTACCGGGAGGCTCACCCTCGTGAGTTTGTGCTCATGCACTTTATTGGCGCCACGCCGGCCAGCGCCGATTGGGCGGCCATGCTGTGGCGCTTCCTGGGCGAATTCAACCGTAGGTTCGAGCTCAAGATCGAAATCCCGGATAAACCCGAGGAGCTGCGAACGGCCTTTGCCAGTGCGCTTCGCAAGGCCGCCGCCAAAGGCCGTGTGATTCTCATTCTGGACGGGCTGAATCAGTTGGAAGACCGCGATCACGCCCCCGACCTCGTCTGGCTGCCACCGGTGCTTCCGGCCGGTGTGCGGCTGATCGTTTCCACGCTTCCGGGCCGCCCCCTCGATGAGCTCAGAAAACGCGGTTGGCCCGCCCTGCAAGTGGAACCGCTCAATCTGAAAGAGCGCAAACAGCTAGTTGTGCAGCACCTCGCACAGTCTGTCCATTCATTAGACCCGGCTCGGGTACAGAAGATCGCCGGCGCTTGCCAGACGGCCAGCCCGCTCTACCTCCGGACATTGCTCGAAGAACTCATGCTCTGGGGCGACCACCTGACGCTGGACCAGCGCATCACGCACTACCTGTCCGCGCCCGCGGTGCCCGATCTCTATCGGAGAATCCTGGAACGCTACGAGGAGGACTACGAGCGCGACCGGCCAGGGCTGGTTCGGGATGCCTTTTCATTGATATCGGCGGCCCGGCGCGGACTGTCCGAGTCCGAGTTGCTGGACATGCTTGGGCCTACGGGGGGGCGCCTGCCGGAAGCCATCTGGTCGCCTCTTTCTCTCGCCGCGGAACGCTCTTTGCTGAATCGGTCCGGACTTATCGGTTTCTCACACAGCTATTTTCGTCAGGCTGTCCGGGACAAATACCTCGCCGCCGAAGCAGAGCAACATACTGCTCATCTACGGATCGCGGACTATTTCGACCGGCAGGACGTCACTGACCGCAAGGTTGACGAATTGCCCTGGCAGCTGTTACAGGCCAACTCATGGGACCGCCTTACATCTGTCCTGACAGACCTGCCTTTTCTCGCCGCGGCCCACGAAAGAGATTACATTCAAGTCGCCATCTATTGGCAGAACATTGAGGCCCGCTCCTCCATAAGACGAACAGCAGCGTATAACGGCGTACTGGAGTCTCCGGACCAATATGCTCATGATCTCCTGTTCCCAGTCACAGCGGTGTTTTTTGCTGGAAGCTGCTTTCACGACGCTCTTCGGCTGACCAAGGCTATGGCTCAAGCGGAGGAAACAAAGGCAGACACTGAATCGCTCCTGAGTGCTCTGTACCTGCAGGTTCGGGCCCTGACCGCGTTAGGTCAGCCCGATGTTGCGCTTTCCGTAAGCCGAAGAGGAGTAGAAGTTAGTCGCCAGAGCGGCAACACAGCCCGCCTCTTCGAGTGGCTTGGTACTGAAGGCGATCTTTTGATGTTCTTCCGCAACATTGAAGCGCTGCATGGCGTTGTTCGCGAACAACAGCGTGTCGCCGATCAGCGTGGAGATCTTGGGCATATCAACATCGCTCTTAACAATCAATCAGTGTTGCTGCGTCTGACGGGCGAGGCCGATCGGTCATTAGAACTTGAAAAACAGATTGAGCGGAATGCGCGTAAGCTTGGCAATCTTGATGATTTGATCAGGACAAAGGGCGCGCAGGCGACGATCCTCCAGTCAAAAGGCCAGATAGACGATGCACTCGAGCTCATCGAAGAACAGGAGCGCCTTTTGAGGATCGGTTGGCCGGGCACGCGATGAGGTTAGGAGGCGTCCATGAACAACGGAGGGAGAGAGTATGGAGCTTGATATGTTGGAACGGGTCGCCGAGAGCAAGGCGGGAATGCTCCGACAGAAAGGCATGTTCCGAGAAGCCCTGGAGGTCTGGAAAGACTTTGGGCGTGAGTGCAAAGTGATAGGCAGCAAGGCAGGAGAGGCCGTAGCATGGGATAAACAGGCGCTGATCTACAAAAACTTAGGAGACTATTCGAGCGCATCATCCTTGCACCGCCAGGCAGAGACGGCGTTCAGAGCTCTTGATATGAGGATGTATCTTGGCAATTGCCTGGTAAACCATGCGATCCTTCTGTTTGAAAAACTGGGCAAACCGGCTGAGGCTCGCGACAAAGTTGAGGAAGCGATCGGCATTTACACCGAGGCGGAGTCGGATGTGCATGTTAGTAATGCTGCGAAGTTGCTGGATGCGATAGACGATAAGCTGGTCGAAGACGCGACGGGCTCGATGAGTCTAACGAGCGCTATGGCGTTCTTAAAAGAAACAAAGGCGGAGAAGCCCAGCCGCAAAAGGCCATGGTGGAGGGTGTGGTAGGCGCCGTTCAATAGGCGCATCGTCCGCAGTGTGTTCCGCCCGACTTGCCGGGAGGTCACAGGCAGCCCTTCGCGAGGCCCGTGTACCACCTACCATGCGCGAGGATTCTTTCGACGCCTCCACTGCCCGACGCGGCTGACCGCCGAGGGCCGCTCGAGAGAATCCTGGGCAAAACAAGAACCTCTGCCCCTGATCGCAACTGACAGACGGGAGCCATTCCAGGAACTCGTCTATTTTTGAACCCTTTCCGGCTGGGTAAGGCCACCGGAAACCTTCGCCACATGCACAGACCGGTACAACAACGCCCGTTTGTGCAGAATTTGCCGCTGGAAATGCACGTTTAGCTCAGCGAGAAGGCCCCGACGGGGGGACCAGGCAAGTCTGGCCCCTTAGACTCCACGATTCCCCAGCGGTCGCAAACGTGCCTACAGGTCAACGACGTTGTCGTCCAGAGACCGAAGAGGAGGTAATGATCATGCCAACCGAAAGCCCCGTTTGGGAACGCATGGCTATGAAATATGACGTCCACAGGATGTCCAGGGACGGCCTGCGAGGCCTCGCCCACGAACTCTACATCGCCGGCGCAATCGGCTTGTCGGACGCCCGGCTCCTGTCGCTCGAACCCATAACCTATGCGTCCGATTGGCCGGGCTGGAGTATTTTGGAGACCGCTCCAGAGAGCGATGGCACCCTGGACTGGATCCGCGAGATTAAGGCGCGAATCGTCAGAGGGAGCACAGACTCCGCGTACTTGGCCTACCAGCAGTCGTTGCTATCCTTGCTGCAGCGCGTCGAGGCGGCGCGCCCTGCTCGCACGGAGCCGGCTGTACTGCAGACGCCAGTGCATTCCGCGGAGCTGCCACCTGGGGCCTATGGCGTCGGATATCGCTCTGCCTGGAGGTGGACAGCCAGCCGTTAGCGGAGTTCAGTCCCCTCGGCTCCCCACGACCCGCGAGCGCGCCCTACCTGAGGACCTTCCCCGCCATCCCCCGGATCAAGGCGTCCAGCCCCTCGCCCGTTGCGCTCGAGATGGCATAGAACGGCAGCCCCCGCTCCTCGGCCATCCGCCGAAGAGAGTCGATTCGCTCGGGATCCTGCGCCGCGTCGAGCTTCGTCGCCACCACGATCATCGGCTTGGCCGCCAGGTCCGGACTGAAGCTGGCCAACTCCTGCATCACGACGTCGAAGTCGTGGACCGGGTCGCGGCCGGTGGCCTCCGACACGTCCACCAGGTGCGCCAGCAGCCGCGTCCGTTCCACGTGCTTCAGGAATCGCGTGCCGAGCCCGTGCCCCTCGTGCGCGCCCTCGATCAGCCCCGGAATGTCGGCCACCACGAAGCTCCGGTCATCGTCCAGACGGACCACTCCCAGGCTCGGCTCCAGCGTCGTGAACGGATAGTCGGCGATCTTGGGATGCGCCGCCGAGATGCGCGAGATCAGCGTCGATTTCCCGGCGTTGGGGAACCCAACCAGGCCGGCGTCCGCCAGCAGCTTCAACTCCAGCCGCAGCCGCTTCTCGTCCCCCGGCCGCCCCGGCTCGTGCTCGGTCGGCGCCTGGTGGACCGGCGTCGCGAAGTGCTGGTTGCCCTTCCCGCCCCGTCCGCCGCGCGCCACTGTGAACCGGTCGCCAATGGTCGTGAAATCGTGCAGCATCTCCCGGCTATCGGCGTCGTAAACCACCGTGCCCACCGGCACCGGCAGATCGATCGACGCGCCCTCGCGTCCCGTCCGCTGGCTGCCCTCGCCGTGCCGCCCGCGCTCGGCCTTGTGCTCGGGATTAAAACGGAAATGGAGAAGAGTGTTGTAATGCTCGCTCGACACCAGCGTGATGTCCCCGCCGCGTCCGCCGTCCCCGCCGCTCGGACCGCCGCGCGGGACGAATTTCTCCCGCCGGAAGGCCAGGCATCCGTTGCCGCCGTCGCCGGCCTTCACGCGGATGATGACTTCGTCGATGAACATGGATTGAAGAGAACTGGAGACGTCCGCCAAAAAATCAGGAAGTCCCTGCCCGCACAACCGAATGTCCGCCAAAAATCGGGGACACCCCTGACCACCCACGCCGAAATGCCGCCTCACAGAAGAGCAGGGGTGTCCCCGGTTTTTGGGCCCGGAATGTCCTGGTTTCGGTGCGGCGGGCTGTTACTCGGCGGGCACCACGTGAATCGAAATGAACTTGCCCATCCGGCCCCGATCGCGGAACTCCACTTCGCCCGTGATCTTCGCAAACAGCGTGTCGTCCTTGCCGCGCCCGACGTTGTCGCCCGGCTTGTAGATCGTGCCCCGCTGTCTCACCAGAATCGAACCGCCCGGAACTACCTGCCCCCCGAAAGCCTTCACGCCCAGACGCTGCGCGCACGAGTCGCGCCCGTTACGGGAAGTGCCTTGACCTTTTTTATGTGCCATTGCCGCTCCTACGCCACAATCTCGGTCACCTTCACCGCCGTGAATGACTGGCGATGGCCGGTGTTCCGCTTATATTGCTTCTTGCGCTTGAACTTGAAGACGCGCACCTTCACGCCCTTGCCCTGGTCCACAATCGTGGCCAGCACCTTGGCGTCCGCGATCTGGGTGCCCGTCAGCAACTGCTCGGTGTCTTTCGAGACCGCCACCACGCCGTGCAGTTCAAGCTGCGAGCCCACTTCCCAGGGCAGCTTCTCGATTTCGACTATGTCGCCGGGAGCGACGCGGTACTGCTTCCCGCCGGACTTTATCACTGCGTACATACGAACCTTCCTGTTCGGAATTCCCTGGAGGCATACTACAGACGTCAGCGCATCGAAGGGTTCAACCGTTTATTCTACAACAGAGAAGCAGCCGCGTGCTCGGTGGGGAGTCGGGTGGGGCAGGCGCCACGCCTGCAGCGGGTCTCCAGACCCGCCGTTTGCTTCAGAACAGCCCCGGGACCTCGCCCATGCGTGGGATCATGATCACGAGGATCGCGAGCAGCAGGAGCAGTATCCCGAAGCGCTTCATACCTAACGTAGTTACTATAGATATCGACCTGGGTCAACTAGTTAGGCCAAATTGAGAGTACCACGTCCAGAGTACCCCCTCTTGGGGGAGGTGGCCACCCCTCACTGCCCGGCCGACTTAGCCCGTACCCGTAGCCCGAAACGTTCCACATCAATGACAAACCGCTCGTGCGTGCCCTCTCCGATCTTTTCGCGGTCGTCCCAGGCGTCCACCTTGCAAAGGACGCGCCTACCCTCCACGGAGACGGTCTCCGCCCGGAGCCGTATGTGCATCCCGATCGGCGTAGCCGCCAGGTGCCGCACGTTGACCACCGTTCCTACGGAGTCCTCGCCCGGCTCCACGTACTTTTTGATCAGGTTCCGCGCCGTCATCTCCAGGAACCCGATCAGGTGCGGGGTGGAAAGAACGCGCGCCGCTCCAGGCCCCAGAAAGCTGATGGCCATTTCTTCGGTAACTACCCTGTTCTCTTCATGATCCACACCCAGAGGGATGAACATGTCGTTATCTTAGCAATTCCAGGATCGCCAATCCTGGTAACCTCGTAGGATGGTTTGACATCGTATCCTATGATAGAGTTGTAAAATCATACCTGTAGGAGTCTCATTGAAGGTCTTCGCAGTCGTTCTTTTGCTGGTCGCCGTTTTCGTTCCGCTTCAGGCAGCAGGCGGCGCGACAGGTGCGCCTGCCGCTATGGACCCCACAGCCGCGGGCGTGATTGCCCGCTACGTGACCGCCATCCAGTTGCAGGAAAGCCGGGCGCAGGCAGTCTCCATGGACGTCGACATGGACGCCGACCTTCCCCAGCTCAAAAAGCACGGACGCTTTCACGCCTTTCGCTTCATGACCAAAGTGGGCCAGATTTTCTACGACAAGCGGCGCTTCGAAGGCGACGGCACGATCAAGAAAGAAGTGATCGGCCGGTACCTGCAAGCGGAGAAGGACGCGAAAAGCGAATATGGTGCCGCGGCGGCGGTCACCCCGGCCAACTACAAGTTCAAGTACCAGGGCATGACGGATTACGCCGGCCGTCCGGCATACGTCTTCCAGGTCGATCCTCGGAAGAAGCAGCTCGGTTTATACAAGGGCGAGCTGTGGATCGACAAGGAGACCGGTCTCCCCCTGCGCCAGTGGGGCGAACTGGTTCGGAATCCGTCGATGTTCCTCAGAAGCGTGTATTTTGTCCGTGACTACGAGATCTATGACGGCGTTTCGGTGCCGCGCCGGCTGATCAGCGATGTCAGCACACGGCTGTTCGGCAAGGCGCACCTCACCATCTGGTACGAAAACGTAAAGCTGGGTGAGTCGTCCACGGCGGCCGCGACGCCGAGCGTCCCCGCCGAGACTGCCCTGGCCACCGACGGCGGCCACCATTAGCGGAACACTGCAAGACTTGATGCTCAGGGGAGTGAGATGAGAACCCTATTTCTGAATCCCCCGTCCTTCGAGGGGTTTGATGGCGGCGCAGGTTCGCGATGGCCCGCCACGCGGGAGATTGAATCCTACTGGTATCCGGTGTGGCTCTGCTACCCCGCGGGCCTGTTGCCGGACAGCAGAGTCGTCGACGCGCCGCCTCACAAGATCTCCATCCAGCAGACCGTCGCCATGGCCGACGACTACGAGTTGCTGGTCCTATTCACCTCCACCCCCGGTCTGCACGTGGACATCCGCATCGCGGAGATGATGAAGGACGTCAATCCCAAGCTCAAGGTCGCCTTCGTCGGCCCGCCCGTCACCGTCGACCCGGAAGGCGTGCTGAAGTCCTCCGCGGCCGTAGACTTCGTGGTGCGCCGCGAGTTCGATTACCAGATCGCCGACTACGCGCGCGGCAAGGCCCTCAACGAGCTCCCCGGTGTCAGCTATCGCCAAAACGGGAGCATCATCCATACCCCCGAGGGCGGCACCATCGAGAACCTGGACGAGCTGCCCTGGGTGACCAAGGTCTACAAGCGCGACCTCGACTTCACCCGCTACAACGTGCCGTTCCTGCTCAACCCCTTCATCGCGTTCTACACCACGCGCGGCTGCCCGGCTCTATGTACGTTCTGCCTGTGGCCGCAGACGCACTCCGGCCATCGCTGGCGCGTGCGCTCGGCCGACGACGTAGCCAACGAGGTGCGCTACACGCTCGAGAATTTCCCCGGCCTCAAGGAGATCTTCTTCGACGACGACACCTTCAACTACCGCAAGGCGCGCACGATCGAGGTGGCCGCGAAACTCAAGCCGCTCAACTTCACCTGGTCCTGCACCTCGCGCGTCACCACCGACTACGAGACGCTCAAGGCCATGAAGGACGCCGGCTGCCGCCTGGTGATCGTGGGATACGAGACCGGCGACGCCCAGATCCTGAAGAACATCAAGAAGGGCGCCACCATCGAGATGGCCGAGCGCTTCACGCGCGACTGCAAGAAGCTCGGCATCATCGTCCACGGCGACTTCATCGTGGGCTTGCCCGGCGAGACTCGGGATACCCTGCGCACCACCATCGACTTCGCCAAGCGCCTGGACTGCGAGACCATCCAGGTCTCCATCGCGCACCCTTACCCCGGAACCGAGTTCTACGATCACGCCGCCCGCAACGGCCTGCTCTCCATCGAATCGATGACCGACGAAGGCGGCCACCAGCTTCCCAAGGTGATTTATCCCGGCCTCGACCGAGCCGAGCTGGTGGAGTGGACCGAGCGCTTCTTCGGCGAGTACTACTTCCGTCCGCGCGTGATCTGGCGCGTAGTGCGCAAGGCCCTCTGGAACGGCGCCGAGCGCCGCCGGCTCTATAAAGAGGCCCGCGAGTATCTGGCCCTGCGAGCGAAGCGCAAAAAGTTCGTCGCCGCGAATAGGAACGGCTCCAACGGCACCGTCGCCGCCACACCGAGCCGCGACCGTAAGGGAGCGGACACCGGCGTCGCATCGCCGCGCTCATGACCTCCGACCTCCGCCTGAAGACGCGCCTCTTCACCGCCATCGTCGTCCTGGCCAACGTCTTCGGCAACCTGCTCATGACCGTTGGAGTGAAGCGCCACGGAGGCGCGCTCGGCTCCTCCGTCCTCGAGTACCTGCAAGTGATGTTCAATCCCTACGTGGCCACCGGCATCTGCCTCCTGATCGTGTGGATGCTGGCCCGCATGGCGCTGCTGAGTTGGGCCGACCTCAGCTACGTCCTGCCGGTCACTTCGATTGGGTACGTGCTCACAGCCGTGGTAGGCCGCATCTTCCTGGGCGAACAGGTGACGCCGCAGCGCTGGCTCGGTACCGTGCTGATCATGGCGGGCACGGCGCTCGTCGGTTCGACCGCGGTTCGCACGCACGACGCGGCGGCTAGCGAGCACTTGGTGGAGACCGCGCCATGATGAAGTGGATCCTGGTTGCGGTGATCGTAACCGCCACGGTGCTCTGCGACGCCTTGCAGACCGTCGGCGTTCGCCGTCACGGCGAGATTCACGACTTTCGCCCTGGCGCTCTCGGCCGCGCGGGAGCGGCTCTGGCGCGGAACGGCTACGTCATCGCGGCAGTCGCGTTGATGGCCATTTCCTTCTTCACTTTTCTGACGCTCATCTCGCTGGCCGATCTGAGCTTCGCCGTGCCGGCGACGGCCGCGAGCTTCGTGATCGAGACTTTCGTGGCCAAGTACTTTCTCAAAGAGCGGGTGGCATGGCGGCGCTGGACCGGCGCGGCCCTGGTCGCCTGCGGCGTAGCGCTCCTGGCACTGTGATCTATCTACTGCTGGCCCTCGGCGCGGCGGCCGCCGCCTACCAGTTGCTCGCCCTCGCGGCCGGCCTGCGCCAGGCGCTCAGACGCCCGACGCCCGGAACGTTCCGCCCCCCCGTGTCCATCCTCAAGCCGCTCCACG
>Ga0265338_10003217_pt1 | contig 23286 bp, 16 predicted proteins | sample 42126metaG_FD_193579 | JGI IMG/M metagenome (GOLD analysis project Ga0265338, IMG submission 193579) | Rhizosphere microbial communities from Carex aquatilis grown in University of Washington, Seatle, WA, United States - 4-21-26 metaG | ecosystem: Host-associated > Plants > Roots > Rhizosphere... | reverse complement strand
GCTGCAGGCGACCGCGCAGCTGGCGCTGGCCGTCGAGAGCTGGCGGCGAGCCGTCGGCCCGGCGGTGCTGCGCTGGATGGCCGCCGTCGGTGAAGTCGAGGCGTTGTCGAGCTTGGCCACATTTCGCTTCGAGCACCCGGAATACCCGTTTCCGGCGATTCTCGACGAGGGTCAAGCCGCGCCCGCGGGCAGCGTCGGCGCGCGCGCCGGCGGCCTGCCGGTGTTCGATGGCCAGGGCCTGGGACATCCGCTGATCCCCGCCGCGCGTCGCGTGGTGAACGATCTGCGTCTCGGGGGCGAACGCCGGCTGATCCTGGTCAGCGGCTCGAACATGTCCGGCAAGAGCACGTTGCTGCGCACGGTGGGCGTGAACGCGGTGCTGGCGCTCGCGGGCGCGCCGGTGTGCGCGCGGCAGCTCACGCTCTCGCCGGTGGCGCTGGGCGCGACGCTGCGGATCAATGATTCGTTGCAGGCGGGCAAGTCGCGCTTTTACGCCGAGCTGACGCGCCTGAAGCAGATCGTCGATCGCGCGGCGGGTGCGCCGCCGTTGCTGTTCCTGCTCGACGAGATCCTGCACGGCACCAACTCTCACGACCGACGCATCGGCGCCGAGGCGATCATCCGCGGGCTCATCGACCGCGGCGCGGTGGGGTTGGTGACGACGCACGATCTGGCGCTCGCCGAGGTGGCGGAGACGCTGGGCGCGCGCGCGACGAACGTTCACTTCGAGGACCACCTCGAAGGCGGGGTGATGACGTTCGACTACCGCATGAAGGAGGGGATCGTGCGCAAGAGCAACGCGCTCGAGCTCATGCGCGCGGTGGGGCTGGAGGTTTAATCCGCTAGCGAGGCGGCGAGGAGAGCCGGAGAGGGGCGACCGGCAATGCCTCACTGTCGCCCGCATTCGCGCTCGCGCTCGGACGATCCTCCGCTGACCGCCGCGGCAGCTCGACCTCGAACAACGCGCCGGCGCCTTCCTCGCTCTCGACGCGGATCGTGCCGCCCATCTCCTGCAACGTGCGGCGTGTGATCCACAGTCCCAGGCCGAAGCCGCCGTAGTGGTTCTTTGGCGCCGCGCGCTCGTAGCGCTCGAAGATCACCTCTTGCTTGTGCAAGGGGATGCCGATGCCACGATCGATGACGCGCACGCGCCCGGCGCTGTCGTCGCCGCTGACGACGACGTCCACCGGCTTGCCCGCGCCGTACTTGAACGCGTTCGACAGCAAGTTCGTGATCACCTGCTCCGTGCGCACGCGGTCCCAGACGCCGTGCACCGACCCGAGCGCCTCGAAGGTGACCGGGCAGCCCGCGTCGACGGCGACCTGGGTCATGCGCGTGACCACGCGATGCACGAGCGCGCTCAGGTCGACGGGCTCGGGCGCCAGAGTCAGGCGGCCCTCGGCGATACGCGACACGTCCAGCAGGGTCTCGACCAGCCGCGAGAGCCGCAGGATCTGGTCCTCGATCGCCCCGACCATCTCGGCGGTCTGCCGCTCGTCGACCTTGCGGCGCAGGGCGCGTATCAGCGTCTCGACCAGCAGTCGCAGCGCCGTGATCGGCGTGCCCAGCTCGTGCGACGCGATCGACAGGAACTCGTCACGCTCCTGCACGGCGCCGCGCAGCTCTTGCTCCAGGTGCCGCCGCTCCGTGATGTCGATGCACGATCCGATGTAGCCGGCGAAGACGCCCGTCGGCGTGTAGCGAGGCGTGCCGCGATCGAGGATCCAGCGGTACTCGCCGTCGTGGCGTCGCAGCCGATACTCCATCTCGAACACCGAGCGCGCGTTGAACGCCTCGACGTAGGTGTTCATGCAGTGCGCGAAGTCCTCGAAATGCACGTTCTCGGCCCAGCCGACGCCCCACTCCTCCTCCACGCTGCGCCCGGTGAACGTGAGCCAGGTCTGGTTGAAGAACGTGCACAGCCCGTCGGTGCCCGCCATCCAGAGCAGCACCGGCGACGCGTCCGCCATGTTGCGGAAGCGGTTCTCGATCTCGCCCATCGCCTGGGCAACGCGCTGGTGCGAAGTGACGTCTCGGATCACCGCGGCCACGCCCAGCCGCTCGCCCAGCGCGCCGTGCAGCGGGAAGTACTGCCCGTCGAAGAACCGCGCCTCCCCCCCGTCGGCGCCGGGGACGGCAGCGCCGCGCGAGGTGGCCGGCTGGCCGGCGAGCGCCTGGCGCAACGGCGCCATCGGGATGAAGGTGAACGTCTCCTCGGCGGACGCGCCCAGCCAGCGCCGCGGCCCGGCGTCCGCCGCGTCGCCAAAGCCAGCCAGCCGGCGCGCGGCCCGATTCGCGTAGATGCAGCGCAGGTCGCCGTCGAATGCCAGCAACGCGTCGCCGGAGTGGTCCGCCAGCTGCGTGAGGAGCGACAGCGATGCGTCGACGTTCGCGGACGGCTCAGACGGCATCGCAGCCTTCCCGCGTGAACGGCTCGACGAACGGCGCCACGGCCTGGTACGCGCGCGCGGCGAGCGCCGCACCGTCGGGGCCCAGGTTCGCGGCCGCCGCGGTCAGCGCCTCGGCCGCTTGCGGGCGCCACTCGGCGATCCAGGCGGCGATCGCGTCGCGCGCCTGCGCGGCGCCGGACGTCTCGCCCACGCCAGGCGCGTCACCGCACGCGACCCGCAACAGGCGCTCGGTCCACTCGCGCTGCCAGCTGCTGTCTTCGGCGAACGAGCGCAGCAGCTGCGCATCGGCGTAGTCGCCGTTCCGCTCGGCGAGCGTGGCCAGGCCGATCAGGAACAGCTCGTCGCACAGCGGGCGCACGCACACGTTGAGCGCCACCAGCGCCGCGCCCCAGTCGTACGTCACCAGCAGCGTCTCGATGGTCCGGCGCAGCGGCTGCCACGACGGATCGTCCTGCCAGCGCTCGCGGCCGCTGTCGCCGAACGCCGGCCCCCCAGTCGCTCGCAGCTGCACCATGCGAAACGCGATGCCGTGGATGCGGCGCAGCTCGTCCCCGGTCTGGAAGAGCGCGGCGACGGTGATGCGGCCACTCGGCGCCATCTGCCCCACGTACGCCGCCGCCATCTGCAGGCCGTGATAGACGAAGCGCAGCGGCGACAACGTCCGCTCCAGGGTCTCGACCCACGCCGCCGCGAGCGTCGGGTCCTGGCGGGCGACCGACGCGGCGTCGAGCACGCGCGCGACGAACGCTTCGCGATCGCGTTGCTGTCTCACGTAGCTCGCATAGGTCGTCGCGCGCGGATCCTCGAACGCCTCCCAGCCCGGCGTCGTGCCGGCCGGGTGAGCCGCGCCGAGCGGCGATCCAACCTGATACCGCCGGTACCACTCCGACGTCGGCAGCTCGAGCGCGAAGCCGCCGCGGTCGAAGTAGTAGAGCAGCCGCGACGTCGCGATCTCGTAAGTCGTGGGGATGCGCTGCGCACCCGCGAGGTGCGAGAAGGTCTTGCGCGCGCCGCTCATGCTCGCTGCCGCTCCGACGCGCTCAGGGTCCAGGACGCCTGCTCCTCCGAGACGTGGAAGCGCCCGCGAAACGACGGCATCACCTGCTCCAGATCGCCGGGTAGGGAAAACGCTCGGCTCAGCAGCGACTCGATCGCCGCGCGCGACACCGCGCAGCGTGCGGGCACGAGCACGCGCAAATACGAGCCTCGGTCGGTCACCTGCACGTCCGCGTTGTCGCGGCGGATCGCCGCGATGATCGCGTCGGCGACCGGGCCGGCCGCCAGCACGGGTCCGACGCACTCGCTCGCGGGCGTGGTGTCACTGGCCATCGACATCGAGCTCGACCCAGATCTCACCATCCGCGATCCGGACTGCGTAGGCGCGCAGCGCCACCCCGGCAGGGTTGAGACCAGCGCCGGTACAGGCGTCGTAGCGCCAGTGGTGCAGGCTGCAGGTCAGCTCGCGCCCGACCAGCTTGCCCCGGCTCAGCGGCCAGGACTGGTGCGCGCAGCGATCCTCGAACGCGTGGACCGCGCCGTCGACATTCACCAGCAGCAACTTTTGCCCGCCGATCTCCAGGCCCAAGGTCTCTCCAGTCCATAGCTCCTCCTCACGCAGCACGGCCTTCCACGGCATCAGCTCGCCCCGTGCGAGTGGCTCCGCCAAACCAGGTCGACGCGATCGAGCGCGCCGATGCCCTCACCGCGCACGGTGGCGCGCGGGTCGAGGAGCTGTCCGCGGACCAAGACGCGCGGCTCGTCGCGCGAGGCGACGCGCACCGCGACCGCCTCGCGCAAGTGACGCGCGAGATCGCGCACGGTCTCGTCGGGGCGCACCAGGACGACCACGCCCATGGTGTCGCCCTCGGCGAATCCGTAGACCGGCATCACCGGTGGTCGTCCGGCTACAGAGGGCGCCAGCCGTGCGACGTCGCCGTTGCCGCCGGCCGCGCCGTTGCCGGCGCGCGGCTTGGGGGTGCCGCGGTCGATCCAGGCGTAATCTCCCTGAAACGCGTCCTTGCCCCACGACGCGTGGTCGAGGCCAAAGCTGCGGCGCAGCAGCGCGATGAGGTTCGCGGGCATCTCGCCGGCGAGCACGCGCGCGACGACGCCCTTGTGCGCGGCGTAACGCTCGGGCTCGCGCTCGAAGATCCAGCGGCACGGCGCCGAGCAGAAGATGTACTTGCGGCCGCCGCGCTCGACGACCTCGGCGGTGTTGTGCGCGGGCGTGCCGCCCGACAGCACCAGCTGGCACAGGTCGCAGAAGCTGACGATCGCGGTACCGTGCACGGCGAAGTCGTTGCCGCGATCCGAGGCGCGCCAGCGATCGGTGATCTGCCGCCACACCGGCTCGATCGCGCCAAACGATGCGGGATATTTCTCGCGCAACCAGGCGCGCTCGTCGGGGCTGGGCACCACCGAGTTGAACCACACCGAGGCTCGGTAGGTGTACGCGCTCGCGTAGACCATGTGGTGAAAGGAGTCGAGCGCGCTCATGAACGTGTCCCAGTACCAGGGGCGCGCGAGGCCGTAGTCCTCGAGCGAGCGGATGAACTGGTCGATGATCCACTCCTCGACGAACTCCTTGAACGACTGGCGGCGGTTCGCGAGCGGCGTCAGGTAGTCCATCGCGAAGCCGGTCACGACCGCGAACAGCTGCCAGCTGCGCCAGAACCACTTGTCGACGAGATACTGCGCGTAGGGCTTGTCCTGCTCGACGACGCGCGCGAGCACCGGCCCGCCGATCTGCGCGTGTCGGGCCTCGTCGGTCTGGATGCTCGACAGCATGGCCTCGAACAACCGATCGCCGACGTCGTGCGCCAGCGCCGAGAGGGCGACGAATTGCAAATTCGTGAAGCCGGTCTCGAACACGAAGTTGGTCCCGATCGCGAGCTCGATGGGGTTCGCGCCCAGGAGCATCTCGTCCATCATGTGGCGCGCCGCGATCGCGACCCAGTTCTCCGAGTGATAGAACCGGTGCGTCCAGTCGAACTGCCCCTCGAGCGGCACCAGTCCGTGCATGACCGCGAGCGGGATCTGCGTGTGGCGGAGCTCGTCGAGCGCGCCCAGCGTCGCCGTCGCGCGCCAGGCGCTGTCGCGGCCGAAGCGCGCGGCGCGCAGGTTGCCGATCACGGCGGCGAACTCGGCCAGCGGCAGGGTCGCCGCGTGCAGCTTCAGGGCGTCGCGCCAGGGCGCGGGCAGCTTCTTGAAGTCGTCGGCGCCGCCCAGCATGTCGCGCACCGCCTGCAGCGAGACCTCCTTGTCGTGCTGGGTCGCGACGTACTCCGCGTACGTCGTTCGGTAGGGCTCGTCCCATCCCTGCCACGCGGCCGACGGCAGCCACGGCGTACCGCTCATCGCCGCGGGAAAGACGTCCTTCTCGTCGACGTAGGAGAACGTCCAGTCCAGCTTGCGCGCGAGATCGAGCCAGTCGCTGCGCTTCATGTCACGACCGAAGCATGATGAGGCGGCGGCGCACCAGGCCACGCAGCTCGTCGAGGCGGAACGGCTTCGAGAACACATACGGACGCACGCGCTCGATGAAGTCGCCGGTCGCCGCGGTGAATGCGCCGCCGGTCATGAAGACCATCCGCGCGATCAGCTTGGGCCAGCGCTCCGCGACGGTGGCGTGGACCTCGGGTCCGCCGATGTCGGGCATGACCAGGTCGCAGAGCACCAGGTCGAACGACTCGCCGGCGCCGAGCCGCGCGAACGCGTCGGCGGCGCGGTGGGCGACCACCACATCGTGCTCTCCGGACAGCCCGGCGCGGATCGCGGCGCCGATCGCCGGCTCGTCGTCGATCACCAGCACACGCCCGCGCGTCGACGGACCCGGCGCGTGGCTCATCACGGGCGTGGGCTGCGGCGCGGGCGCTGACGCGACCCGCGCCGTCGCGGGCAGGAAGACGCGGAACGCCGTGCCCTTGTCGACCTCGCTCTCGATCTCGATGCGTCCGCCGTGGTCGGTCACGGTCTGACGGCTGATGAACAGGCCGAGACCGGTGCCGACGCCAGCCGGTTTCGTCGTGAAGAACGGCTCGAAGACGCGCGCCTGCAGATCGGGCGCGATGCCGGTGCCGGTGTCGCGAATCTCCACCATCACGTCGCCACCTCTGGCGCGCGCGGTGATGCGTATCTCGTTCTGCTCGGCGTTGCCTTCAGGAATAGCCTGCACGGCGTTGACGAGCAGGTTCAGGAACACCTGCTCGAGCGCGGCGGTGTTGCCCTGGATCGGCGGGACCTCGTCGAGCCTGGTCACGAAGCGCGCGCGATGGCGAATCTGGTTCCACGCCATCGCGATCGCCTGGTCCAGCACCTTGCCGACTTCGACCGAGCCCCGGATCTCGTCGTCGGACCGCGACAGTCGCTGCAGATTGCCGACGGTGCGGCCGATGCGCTCGAGACCGGTCTGGCAGGTCTCGAGCATCTCGGTCACGTTCGCGAGGCTGTCGCCGGCGATGGCGCGCAGCTGCGCCAGCGAATGGTCCAGGTTCAACACCACGAACGCCAATGGGTTGTTGATCTCGTGCCCGACGGCCGCAGCGATCCGTCCCAGCGACGCCAGATGCTCGGCCTCCTCGAGGCGGCTCGACATCGCTTGCCACTCCTGCTCGCGCAGGATGCCGTCGATCGTCTGCAGCAGATCGCTCGGATCCAGCGGCTTGCGCAGGTAGGCGTCGGCCGACATCGTGACGGCTTGCGCGCTGCCGTCGGCCGAAATCGCGATCACCGGGATCGATCCCAGCACCGGATCCTGCTGCTGGATCGCGCGGAACTCCCAGCCGTCCATGACCGGCATGCGCAGGTCCAGCACGATGATGTCGGGGCTCGGCTCGGTGCGCAGCTTCCGCAGCGCCTCATGGCCGTTCTCTGCGAGAGAGACGCGATAGCCCTCGCCGCGCAGGAGCACGCTCAGGGGCTCGCGGATCGCACGGTCGTCCTCGACGATCAGCACCAGCGCGTCCTTGCCGGACTGCCGCGGGCGTCGGTCGTATTTGTGGCCGTGGCCGGGGAGGGGACCTCCCCGCTCGTCGCTCAGTGCTGCCATGGAGACTCCCTGCTGCCGCTCCCCCCGCCGTTCCGCACTGTTGCCGCTCGGAATCGTCGCCCTCTCAAATGCCATCCTCTAGCCGGGCACCCCGGATGGAAGGACCGGCCCTGCTAGAGGATCGCCGACGGCGATCGAGGCGGTCAAGCCCAAAAATGGGGTCGGACTTCCAGGGTCGCGCCGGCGCTGTGGCGTGATTCCGTCTCCTGATTTCGTCTCCTATTTGGGCGGTCGGACGCGCACACCGCCGATGCGCACGAACCCGTGCCCCTCGACGAGAAAGCCCAGGAAACCGCCCGCGGCAGGTGGGGCGTCGAGCGCGACCTCGCGGGCGCCGTCGCGCCCTCGGGTCTCGATCACCACGCGCCGGTCCTCGCGCCGAATCGTGATGGGCACCGCGCCGGACGGCGACGGGGACAGCGGCAGCGGCGCCTGGGCACGCTCGGTCGCCGACGGGCCGGTCGTCTGATAGCGCTCGGAATCGAGCAGCACGCGCAGGTCGACCCGCCGCGCGCGCCCGCCGCCGAGCGCGACGCCGATCGCCTCCATCGGCACGTCGTCACGCACGTCGCCGCCGTGGCGGGGCGCGCGCACCTGGACGTTGGCCGCGTCGAAGAAGACCGTGACCGTCGGCCGTTCCGCCGGCGAGGGACAGTCGTAGCCTGGCCGGCAGGGCGCGTCCGCGGGCAGGTCGTACCGCAGCTCCATCGTCAGCGCGGCGCCGGCGCGCGGGACGCCCTCGACGATCGCCAGCATCCAGGGCGCGCGGCCGTTGAGATCGCGGTCGCCCAGAAAGCGCACGTCGGCGAAGCGCCTGGGTTCCGTCTGCGGTCCCCCGAACGACGGGCGGGCGTTCGATGGTCCCCAGAGCCAGATCGGCACCGTGTCGAGCATGTCGCCCGAGTTGAGGCGGCGGCGATCGATTTTCACGTAGTCCGACGTGCAGAGGCTGGCGAGCTTCGCGTCATGCTCCATGCGGCGGCGCACGGTGCTCGCGTCTTGCGACAGAACCGACAGGACCCACTCGCGCAAGCAGGGATCCGGCCGGCCCGATCCCAGCACCTCGGCGATGCCGGCGTTGGATTCGACCTCCTCGGCCAGCTTGCGCAGCGCCGCGGGATTGGTCTCGACGGTGGCCGCCTCCTTGAACAGGCGGGTGCTGGCGTCGATGTCGAGCAGCCAGCGCCGGCGAACAGCGCGCTCCTCGAGGGCGCGCGTGCGCCATCGGCCGCTGGGCGAGAAGCGCGCGCCGGCCGCGTAGAAGTGATCGAGCAGATCGGTCGCGGCGCGGTAGTCGAGGTGCATCGATGCCGCGGTCTCCTTGAAGGTACGCTCGAAGATCGAGTCGAGGTGCTCCTCCTTGTCGCTGCGGATCTCCTGCGCGTCCTTGACCGGGTCTCCGCCGTAGCGTGCGAAGCGATCGATCGCCGCCGCGATCGCGCGGTCGACGTCGGCCGGCGACCGGGGCACCTCGGGACCGCCCCAGCGCTCGCCCATCGGCTGGAACGGCACCATCGGCAGATCCGGGAACAGGCCATCCGCCTCGCGCACGTAGCGGCTCACCAGCGCGTCGCGCAGCCGCATGCGCGCGAAGCGGTCGAGGCCCTCGTCGTCCATGCCGTCGGTGAGGATGCGCACCGCGAGATAGAGCGCGGCCACGCGCTGCGGCCGCGCGGCCTGTCCCTTGCGCGTGGCGACCGCCATCAGCCGATCGATGAGCGCCTGCTCCTCGGTGCGCAGCTGGCGGCGTGCCTCGGCGCTCTGCACGCGCTTGCCGGCCTCGATGACGTCGGCGCGGCCGCGGATCTCGTCCGCCATCTTCTGGTACGTCTCCAGCGTCGTGCGCGCGAGCTTGAACTCCTGGTCGCGCGCGGTCGCATCGCGCAGCGCTTCGAGCGATTTGTCGTAGTCCGCGTCGTCGAACAATCGCAGGCCGTCGCCGAAGCGGCGGAACGCCTCGAAGTCGGCGGTCTGAATGCGCGCGAAGCTCGCTCGCTCTTTCGGGCTCAGCGTCACGCCGATGCCGCCGACGATCTCGTTCGCCAGCTTCTTCTCGAGCTCGAAGAACGCATCGCGCTCGCCCTTGGCGTCGGTGGCCAGCACCACGCGCCCGGTGGCGATCTCGATCGCGCGCGCATCCAGGCGCAGCTCCTTGCCGACCAGGGTGAACGTGCCGGTCACCACATGGGTCGCGCTGGCGAGCTTGCCCAGGCGCAGCGCGGTCGCGGGATCGGCGGCGGCCGAGCGGCTGAGCTTCATCTCCTGGCGCAGCGCCGCCAGCTTGGTGCGCTCGACGACCGTGATGCTGTGAGAGGCCGCCAGGTCGGTGGTCAGCATCGATTGCAGGCCGGCGCCCAGCGATTCGTAGCGGGCCACCGCGCCCGAGCCCTGGAAGTCGATGACGGCGATCCGGATCGCGGGCTCGGCCGTGGCCGGCGCCGCGACGAGGGGAGCGCCGGCCGGCGCGAGCCCGAACATGGCCAGCACGACCATCGTGAGACGAGCCATCGTCGATCGGCGCATCGGTCGCCCACGCTTAGCATTCCCACCGCGGAGCGGGCAAGGCGGTCGAGCCGGGCGGCAGCCGGGTGCAAGGGCCGTCAGCGAGCCCAATCTTCGCATTCTGTGGTCTTTCTGACGGCGTCTCCTCGTTCGTGGAGACAACGTTGGGCCACGGACCGCTGGCAGGCACTCTTTGAGAGATGTGATGGAACAATTGCGAACGAAGAAGCTCCTCCCGACGTTGCACCCGACTTCGCACCCGACTTCGCACCCGACTTCGCACCCGACTTCGCACCCGACTTCGCACCCGACTTCGCACCGATCACGGGCGCTGATGATGCTGCACGCCGCCGTCTTGCTCGCCTGTGAGGGTGGCTGCGGCAGCCACGGGCAAACCGGCGGCGGTGGCGTGGTCGCAGCGCCGGTGGTGGTTTCGGTCGCCGCGCCGCGCGCGCGCACGGGGACCTGGTCGGTCAACTACTGGACCTGGCCGGCCGCCTACGGCAACTCGGTCGCGGGGACCGAGTCGCCGGTCGCCGCGCTGACACCGGCGTACATGCGCGTGGGCGGCTACAACAATGACGCCAACACGCCCGATCCCTTCGACGACGCCCAGGTCGACACGATGGTGGCCTATGCGCGCGCCATCGGCGCCGAGCCGATCCTGCAGGTGCCGCTGCTCGCCGACCCGACGGGACAGCCGGCAACGAGCGCGACGGCAGCCGCGATGGTGACGTACGCGAACGTGACCAAGGGCTACGGCATCAAGTACTTCTCGATCGGCAACGAACCGGATCTCTACCCCACGTCGGGGTTGCCGTCGGACGCGACGAAACCCGCGCGCCCCGGCTACACGCCAGCGGCCTTCTGTGCGGATGCGACCGCGTACGTCGCGGCCATGAAGAGAGCCGACCCCACGATTCAGATTGTCGGTCCCGACCTCTCCTACCAGTACCAGCCCTTCGCCGACTGGCTGACCCCGATTTTGAGCACGTGCGGCGCTCTCTTCGACATCGTCGCCGTTCACCGCTATCCGTTCTCGTCGGACAAGGCCACGCTTCCGAGCGCGATCGCCGACGCGGCGACGTTCCGCGCGCTGGTCTCGTCGCTGCGCAACATCATGCAAGCGACCGGTCAGGGGTCGAAGCCGCTCGCCATAACCGAGATGAACATCGTCTACAACGCGACGACCACGGTGATCGGCGCGTCGCCGGGCACGGTCGCGTCCGGGCTGTGGATGGCGGACATCGTCGGCTCCGCGCTGGATCTCGGCCTCTGGACCGTCGCGGAGTGGGACATCAGCGATCCGGACTCGTACGCGCTGGGGCTCCTCGGGTTGCCGCCCGCGCACGAACCTCGCCCCGAGTACTACGCGTACGCGCTCTACGCCGGCCACTTCGGGCCGTCGCTGGTCGACGTGACGTCAACGCCCGCGAACGTGCGCGCGTACGCCACCCGCAACGCCGCGGGCACGGCCACCGAGGTCATCGCGATCAACTGGAACAGCGCGAGCGCGCCGCTGGCCTTCCAGATCACCGGACGTCCGACCGCGCGGCCGCCGGCGATCTTCGAGTTGCCCGCGCTCTCGATGGCGGCGGTGGAGATCCCCGACGACAGCGCCACGCCGCCGACGGCGGTGGTGTACGGAAGCGCTCAGCAAGCCGCGGGCGCCGGGCCGCAGACGCTGCCGCCCGGCACCGGCACGGTCTCCGACGGCGGTGCCCCGGGTGCTGGGGACGGCGGAGTCGATGCGGGCCTGACCTGCCCGACCGTCCCACCGCCGAGCGCGACCATCACCACCCAGGGGCGCGCGACCGGCACCACGCTCACATTCGGCCCTGTGTCGAGCTCCTGGGGGTCGTACGTCTACGCCGCCCCCGGGCAAATCATGCCGGTGGCGACCGCCACCGCCGACGGCAACGGGATCGAGATCGTCGACAGCTTCAGTCCCGCTGACGGGGGCGGAAACTACGCGGGTGTCGGCCTCTACTTCGTCGGCACCATGTGCCTCGACGCTTCGACGTACACCGGGATCCAGTTCGACTTCGCCGGCGATCTCGGCGGTTGCGCGCTGGCCCTGGGCTCCGCGTCCAGCGGTGACCTCGACAGCGTGGTCAACCCCGGACGCGGGGCGTGTACCGCTGGGGCCAGCTCCTGCTACGGCCCATCGGCCCCGGTCACCCCGGCCGCGGCGACGACCGTCAAGATCCCGTTCACCGCGCTCGCGGGCGGCATGCCCGTCAGCGCGCTCGACCCATCCACCCTCGTCACCGTCCAGTGGCAGCTCGCACCGCCCGCGAGCGGCACCTGCGCCGCAGACTTCACCGTCTCGAACGTGGCCTTCTACAAATGAGAGCGGTCTTGATGAAAACGGTCGTCGACGGAGTGGCGTCAACGGTGTCCGGTCGATCGGCGTGGCTCTCGACGCTCGCGGTCGCCGCGGCGCTAGCTGGCTGCGCTTCACCGACGTCCGTCGACACTGGCGGTGATGCCGGCCAGGGAGGATCTCCGGGCGCGCCCGGTGCCGGTGGATCGTCCGCGAGTGGTGGCGGCGGATCGACCGCAAGCATCGGAGGCTCCGGTGCTGGCGGGACGACGGCTTCGGGTGGTTCGAGCGGCAACGGCGGCTCGCTGAGCGCGACTGGTGGTCGAGGAGGTTCGGGCGTCGCGGGAACCTCGGGAGCGGCGGGTCAGTCCGGCGCGTCCGCGTTGCTCGTTCCGGGCTCCGGCGCGCTCCTGGGAGCGTTCGTCGGGACGGGAACGCTGTCCGGGTTCGAAGGAGAGCTCGGGCGTCAGATCGCGATCAACCACGAGTTCGTATCATGGACGCAAGACTTCACGACGCTCCTCGCGGGCCTGGCGGCTGGTGGACGAGTTCCGCTCATCACCTGGGAGGCGTGGGTGAACGGCGTCGGCGCGCCGCTGACCGATATCATCGGCGGCACGTACGACACGATGATCATGGCGCGCGCGCAGGCCGTGAAAGCCTTCGGCAAGACGTTCTTTCTGCGCTGGGGACACGAGATGAACGGGAACTGGTACCCGTGGGACGGCGCGAACAACGGCGCCAATCTCGCTGCGACCACCACCTTCATCTCGGCCTATCGACATATCCACGATCTGTTCGTGGCGGCCGGCGCCACCAACGCGCTCTGGGTCTTCTGCCCGAACGTCGCCAGCGTCCCGGGTGACAGCTGGAACCAGTGGCAGAACTACTATCCGGGCGACACCTACGTCGATTGGATGGGGTTCGACGGCTACAACTGGGGAACGGTTCAGCCGACGTCGACATGGCAGACCTTCCCCACCATCGCGAGCCAGATCTACGCCGGCCTCGCCACGAAGGCGAAGCCGATCATGATCGCCGAGACGGCCAGCACGGAGCTCGGAGGTGACAAGGTGGCGTGGATCGCTGGAGTTCTGCCGTCGCTGAAGACAATGTTCCCGGGCGTCAAGGCTCTGGTCTGGTTCCAGATGAACAAGGAGACCGACTGGCGAATCGATTCCTCTCCGGCGTCGGAGGCCGCGTTCGTCACGATGGTCAGCGACGCGTACTTCAATCCCTGAACCCGTCAGGCTGAGGTACCACCGGCGCTGTCGCGCCCGGCCCGCGACTCTGCAGCTCGCGGCCCGCAGCGTCTTCAGCGCAGCCGGCTGGTCAGCGCCGTCAACTTTCCCTGCACCATGAGGTCGCGGACGAAGCCCGCCTCGATGAGCGCGCCGGCGGGGTTGGTGTGGGTCACGTCGGTGCCGAGCGCGTGGTATTGCTGCCAGCCGTTCGGGCCGAGCTGCATCAGCCACTGGATCGTTCGCGCGGTCATGTCGAGCAGCGGCACATTCTGTTCGGTGGCGACCTGCGCGACGATCATCGGCAGGTTCGCGCCGGTGCTGTTGATGTGCTGGGGCGCGACCACGGTGCCATTGAACTGCGCGCGCGCGACCGGCGACACCACCACGGGGAACGCGCCCTTGGCCTTCACGCGCGTCACCATCGCGGTCATGTTGTCGTGGAAGTCCTGCGCGGTGTTGGTCTTGTCGTTGTGGCCGAACTGCAGCAGCACCCAATCACCCGCGTGGAGCCGCGATTCGATCGCGCCGAAGAGCGCCGGGTTGGCGAGGAAGCTGGCCGAGCTCTCGCCCGAGTCGGCGTAGTTCGCGATCGAGACCGGGAAGTTGAAGAACTGCGGCAGCTGCTGGGCCCAGCCGCCGTAGTCGAGCGTCGGCTGGTCGCACACCGTCGAGTCGCCGCCGACATAGATCATGAAGGGCGCCGTCGCGGGTGCGTAGCCGATGGCTTGCAGCTGCGGCGGCAGGCCGGCATTGCCGAGGAAGTAGACGTCGAGGCCGGGCGTGCCCGCGGGCACCGGCTCGACGGGCTGGCCTTCGGGCTGGCGCACGTTGACCGTGAACGTGAAGCGAGCCGTCTGACCCGCGCCGGTCGCGACCGGCGCGAGCATGGTTCGCAGTGTCTCGACTTGAACCAGGGTGTTGCCGGCGGCCGCGCCGCCGAGCACGACGGTCACGTCGTAGTTGCCGGGCGCGCCGCCGAAGTGGCACGCGATCGGATCGGTCCCGGTGCAGAGCGCGCGCGTCGTGGTGGTGGGGTTCGGCCCCACCGGCGGCGCGCCGCCGGCGCCGGTCATCGCGCCGCCCGCGCCGGTCACGCCGCCCGCGCCGCTCTTGCCGCCGACGCCGCTGCCCGCGCTGCCGTCGTGGTTGGAGCCCGCGTCGACGCTCGCGCCGCCCGCGCCGCCGCTGCCGCTCCCTGCGTCGGGCTGGTCGCCTTGTCCGCCCGCGCCGCTGCCGCCCATACCGCTCCCCCCCACGCCGGCCGTCGTCTCGCCGCCACTGCCGGTGGACTGACCGCCCGCGCCACTCGGCGTGCCGTCGCCCGCGTCACCGCTGCCGCAGCCGGGCGCGCTGAGTCCGGCTGCGACGAGGAGCGCCGCGGCGGTGTTCCAGAAACCCCCAAGAGATCCGTTCGAGCGCTTCACACCCGACTAAGGGCGGCGGCGCGCTGGATTGGTGCAGCCCGCCTCTTACCGGCCGTGCGTGGAGCGCGCCTACTGGCCGCACATGGTGGCGACCGGGACGATGCAGGTGCCGGCCGTGCCGCCGCCCCCGGTGACCACGCAGCGCGCGGGCGCGAGGCAGCCCGGCCCCAGCGCGAGGTCGCACGCCGGGTTGGCCGCGTTCTCGCGCACCGACGCCTTGCACGTGCCGACGGCCGAACCCGTGGCGATGCCGGTCGCCGTGTAGCAGTCGCCGGCCAGGCAGTCGGTCCGCGAGCCGTCGGGCAGCAAGCCGCACGGCATCCCGTCGCCGACGAGCACGATCGGCATGCAGGTCTTCGACCCGCTCGGCCCGGCGCAATAGAGGCCGAGGGAGTTGTCACAGGCGGTCGTCGCGGCGCCGTTACCGCACGCGACGCCGATCATCGAGCCACCGTTCTGGCAGGTTCCCATCGTCGTCGCCGTGGAGCCGACGCAGGCGAGGCCGCTGTCGCACGGGTGCGTGCCGTCGCAGGCGCCGTTGAGCGAGACGACTGATTCGCAGGTGTTGTCGGCGTTCACGCACCGCTGGTTGTGGCCGCACGCCGAGTCGCTGCAGTCGGTGCCGTCGGCCGGCGGATCGGCGCAGGCGCCGCACACGCTCGTCTTGGCGCCCTGACAGAAGCCGCTTCCGCATTGGCCGCCGAACGTACAGGTGGCTCCGTTGGCGCGCGCGCCGGTAATCGCGCAGTCGGCGGGCGGGTTGTTGTCGAAGAAGTCCGCGCACGAATACGTGGGGAAGGCCTTCACGCACGCCTCGACCTCGGTCGGGCTGTTCCCGGTCTGCGGCGCGGTCAGGCCGTTCTGACAGGCCAGCGTTTCGCGCTGGACACACGTCGCCATGTCGCCATAGACGCGCCCCAGGCTCGCGCCGGCGGCGCTCGAGCCGGCCAGCGCCGTGCACGTCGAGCGCTGATTGCAGCGCGCGGCCGCCACGTCCGCGCACGCCTGCTGGATACTGGGGCCCGACGTCGAGCCGCAGCCCGCCGCCCATCCCCCGGCCCCGAGCACGGCGACCACGATCCCCCAAGTTCGATTTCGCATCGCCCGCATCGTCAGGTCGCGGGCGATCCGCGTCAAGGAACGGCGGTCACGACGACATCCAGGATCGACGCCGGTTTTCGGCCAGGAACGTCAACACGGAACGTTGACCTGTTTTCGCCAGCCAACGACCGGTTTTCACTATAAACGGCGAAAACCTTTACCCATCTCCGTCGGTTTCGGCGATTCTCCCCGTCGAGCTATTCGGAGGTTTGGCATGACTTATAAAAATTGTTCGCAGGTTCGAAGTTGGTCTCGTTTGCGCGTGGGGGCGGCGGTGGCGGCGGTTCTGGTTGCGGGATGCAATCCGTTTTCACACGATGGGGGCACAGGCGGAGAGGGCGGCTCCAGCAGCACCGGCGGCCATACCGGCGCGGGCGGTGGAACCCAGGGGAGCGTGGGCGGTCACACGACGACCGACGCCGGCTCCGGCAGCGGCGGTCAGGCGGGTCAGCTCGGCGGCGCCGGTGGCCGCGGCGGCGCGGCAGGAAACGGAGCCGGTGGCAACGGCACCGCTGGCAGCGGTGCGGGCGGCGCGACCACGACGCCGTCGTGCACCAACGATCGCCGCGACGTCACCGAGACCGGCATCGACTGCGGCGGCTCTTGCCCGGCCTGTCCCAGCTACAAGATCAACGCGCCCAATCGCACCGACACCCTCGGGAGCAGCTGCAACGGCGGCCCTGGGTACATGTGCGCGCGGCAGATGGTGTTCTCGCCGGAGTTCAAGCAAGCGGTCTTCGACGACTGGGGCATGGACGATCCGCCGTTCGTGTACGGCGTCGTCGGGCACGATCTCGACGCGGGCGGGGTCGACGCCAGCGGCGGCAACGCCTGCTGCCAGTGCTACCAGCTGATCTTCGAGTCGCCGACCGGCGCCTCGGGGCTGCCGACGCCCAAGCCGATGATCGTGCAGGCGTTCAACACCGCGGCCGGCGGAGGTCACAACTTCGACGTCTACATGGCGGCCGGCGGCTTCGGATCCAACAACGGCTGTGCCGTCACCGCGGACTCGCACCCGGCGAACCCGATGTACTCGATGTTTCCCGACCTCGGTGGCGACTTCACCGGCGGCGTGCGCGCGTCGCGCTACAACAGCCAGTGCTCGAACAACGGCTTCACGCTGGCGTCGATCTCCTCGCAGACCTGCCAGGACTACGTCGCCTCGCAGTGCGAGGAGATCCAGTCGACCTTCTCGGCGATCAACCAGAGCACCAGCCAGGCGTCGTGCGAGCAGGCGAACTACCCGAACAGCCACTACCACATCAACTGGAGCGTGCGCGCCATGCGCATCGAGTGCCCGGTCAACCTCACGCGCGTCACCGGTTGCAAGCTGAACGCGCAGGGGCTGCCGCAAGCAAACCCCGCCGCGAAGGACGTCGCCAGCGCCACGAGCGGCTTCCGCAGCGGCTACACGACGACGACGATGCAGGACTGCTGCCGCCCGACCTGCGCGTATCCGTCGAACGTGAGCAACTCCGACTCGCAGTACTCGGTGTTCTACACCTGCGATCGCGCGGGGAACGCGCAGTAGACGCAGGGCATGACATCGGGACGGCGTCACGCCGCTTGCGCGGCGTGGCGCGCGTTCGATAAACGCGCGAATATGCATTGAGTCGCGTATCTGCCGGGTTTCGTCTGCACGATCGTTCTGTAACAGTTCGGAATCGTGCTGCGACGTTTTCCGGACGCGATCCGGTGGGGCATTTTGTGCGGCATCTGGGATATAGATGTCGCTGCGTCGATGAACCGTGCGGCCCGAAGAACGCTGGTCGAGATCTTCTCCATCGAGAACCGCTGGGTCCGATTGTCCGAGATCTGCAATCACATCATCGCCAAGGTCGATCGCCGCGGCGCCGGCTGCCTGACAGCGGTCGAGCGCACCATCGATCGCGTCAACGACTTCGAGTACCGGATGATCCAGGGCGGGCTCAGCGGCCTGCTGTACGCCGATTGGCTCGACTGGGCCGCGATCCGCGAGGTCGCTGTCGCGCTGGAGACCGTCGGCGCGCGCGATGCCGCCCGCCTGCTGAACGAGATGGTGGCGTACGTGACCGGCGCGCTCGAGCGCCAGCCCGCGCTGGGCGCGCGCGACGATCTCGGCTGGGGCGATCTGCTGGCGCACGTCGATCCCACGCGCGCGCTCGATCGCATCGAGCGCGAGATCGGCCCACACGTCGACGGCCTGAACCGATTCCTGCTCGAGTACGTCGAGGCGCACCACGTCGATCTGCTGCGCGCCGACGACGAGGCCGGCGGATGATCCGCGACGCGCGCGAGCACGACCTGGCGGCGATCGTCGCCATCTACAACGCGGCGATCCCGGGACGGATGGCCACCGCCGACACCGAGCCGATCTCGGTCGAATCGCGGCGCAGCTGGCTCAGCGATCGCCACGTGGATCGCCATCCGGTGTGGGTCTGGGAAGAGCGCGGCCAGGTGCTCGGGTGGCTCAGCTTCGGGAAGTTCTATGGCCGTCCCGCCTACGCGGCGACCGCCGAGATCGGCATCTACGTCGATCCGGCGGAGCAGCGGCGCGGGATCGCGCGCGGGCTCATGCGAGGCGCGATCGCGCGCGCGCCGGAGCTGGGCCTGCAGACGTTCCTGGGCTTCGTGTTCGCGCACAACGCCGCCAGCGTCGCGCTGTGCGAGTCGTTCGGGTTCGAGCGCTGGGGTTTGATGCCGGGCGTGGCCGTGCTCGACGGCGTGGAGCGCGACCTCCTGATCTTAGGTCTGCGCTTGGGTCTGCGCTTGGGTCTGCGCTTGGGTCTGCGCCTCGGGGCCTAGTCGCCGCCACGGTACCGGCGTGATATGAACCGGGGCCCGATGTCCACGCCCGCCGGTGATTCCAGTGCTTCCGCCGACACGCGCCCCGTGCGCGTCCGCATCGCTCCCTCGCCGACCGGCGACCCGCACGTCGGCACCGCGTACATCGCGCTCTTCAACTACGCGTTCGCGAAGAGCCGCGGCGGCAAGTTCCTGCTGCGCATCGAGGACACCGATCGCGCGCGCTCGACGCCCGAATCCGAGGCGGCGATCTTGCGCGCGCTCTCGTGGGTCGGCCTGGCCTGGGACGAGGGCCCCGACATCGGCGGGCCGCACGGCCCCTACCGGCAGTCCGAGCGGCTGGCGATCTACAAGCGCGAGCTCGAGCCGCTGCTGGCGTCGGGCGCGGCTTACCGCTGCTTCTGCACCGCCGAGCGGCTCGAGGCGGTGCGCATCGAGCAGCGGCGCCAGGGGCTGTTCGTGGGCTACGACGGCCTGTGCCACGGGCGGACCTCCGACGATGTGGCCACGCGCCTCGGGGCCGGCGAGCCGTACGTGGTGCGGCTGGCGATGCCTCGCACCGGCGAGACGGTGTTCGTCGATCGCTTGCGCGGCGAGGTGAAGTTCGAGAACGCGCAGATCGACGACCAGATCCTGCTCAAGACGGACGGGTTTCCGACTTACCACCTGGCCAACGTCGTCGACGATCACCTGATGGCGGTGACGCACGTGATCCGCGCCGAGGAGTGGCTGTCGTCGACGCCGAAGCACGTGCAGCTCTACAAGGCGTTTGGCTGGCAGGCGCCGGAGTGGGTCCACATGCCGCTTCTGCGCAACGCCGACAAGTCGAAGATCTCGAAGCGCAAGAACCCGGTGTCGCTCGACTACTACCGCGACGCCGGCTTCCTGCCCGAGGCGCTGCTCAACTACCTGGGCACGATGGGCTGGTCGATCTCGGGCGACCGCGAGCAGTTCACGCTGCCCGAGATGGTCGCGGCGTTCTCGTTCGATCGAGTGAGCCTGGGCGGACCGGTGTTCGATCTCGTCAAGCTGTCGGCGATGAACGCCGACTACCTGCGCGCCCTCGACGACGCCGCGATCGTGGCGCGGCTGCGCGAGTGGCGCCTCTCCGACGAGCGGCTGCGCGCGCTGATCCCGCTCGCGCGCGAGCGCATGCAGCGCCTAGACGAGTTCGTGCCGCTGACCGACTTCTTCTTCTCGGGCGATCTCGACTACGCGCCGGTCGCCAAGGATCTGCTGCCGAAGGAGCGCACGCCCAAGCAGGTGTCGGAGATGCTGGGCCTGTTCAGCGAGGCGCTCGATACCCAGCGCGACTTCTCGCCTCCCGGGCTCGAGGCGTTCACGCGCGGGTTCGCCGAAAAGAACGGCTGGTCGAGCAAGGAGCTCTTCATGCTTCTGCGCGTGGCGGCGACCGCGAGGAAGGCGACGCCGCCGCTGTTCGAGACGCTGTCGGTGCTCGGCCGCGAGCTGGTGCGCCGCCGCATCCGGCTGTGCTCGGAGCTGATCAAGAAGATGCCGGCGCCGGTGCCGCCCGCGGCGAAGTGATTCCGACGGCCGGCACGGACGATGGATCGGCTGGCGCGCCCTCATCAGGCATGCCGGCGCGGGGCGCGCTCGCGCCGGGCGTGCCGCTCGGGGTCTACGTCCACTTTCCGTTCTGCGGCGTGCACTGTCCGTACTGCGACTTCGCGGTCGAGGTGCGCGCCGAGATTCCGCACGACGCCTACGCCGACGCGGTGGTCGCCGAGATCGCCGCGCGCCGCGATTGGTACGCGGGCGCGGGCGCGCTGCAGTCGATCTACTTCGGTGGCGGCACGCCCGGGCTGTGGCGCGCCGGCGCGCTCGCGCGCGTGATCGACGCGGCCTGCGCCGCGTTCGGCGTCGTCGATGCGGCCGCGCGCGCGGCGCTGGAGATCACCGTCGAGGCAAATCCGGGCGAGGTCGCGGCGCCGCATCTGGAAGCGCTGGTGCGTGCGGGGGTCAACCGCCTGTCGCTGGGCGCGCAGGCGTTCGACGATCGCTTGCTGCGCGCCATCGGGCGCAATCACGACGCGGCGGCGATCCCGGTCGCGGTCGCGGCGGCGCGCGCGGCCGGCATCGACAACCTGTCGCTGGATCTCATGTTCGGCCTGCCCGAGCAAGGCCTGGACGACTGGCGCCGCGGCGTCGACGCCGCGCTCGCGCTCGCGCCCGAGCACGTGTCGGCCTACGCGCTCACGATCGAGCGCGGCACGCCGTTCGGCGCGCTCGACCGCGCGGGCAAGCTCCCGCGTGCCGGCGACGACGTGGTGGCGGCGATGTTTCAGGCGGGGCACGACGCGCTGGCGGCCGCCGGGCTCGCGCACTACGAGGTCTCGAGCTACGCGCGCGCGGGCCGTCGCGCGCGTCACAATTCGCTCTACTGGCAGGTCGCGGGCGCCGCCTACCTCGGCGTCGGCGCTTCGGCGTCGTCGTTTCGCCCCCTGGCCGACGGCGGGGGCTGGCGCTTCGCCAATCCCCGCGCGACCGCGACCTACCTCGGCGCCGCGCACGCCGGCGCGGGCAGCCCGGCACCGGTGCACGTCGAGCGCCGCACGCCCGCCGACCTCGAGAACGAAGCGGTGTGGCTGGGGCTACGCAACATCGACGGCGTCGACCGCGCCGACCATCGGCGCCGCTATGGCCGCGACATCGTCGACGGCCGCGAGGCTGCCATCGCCGCCTGCGTTCGCGCCGGCTGGCTCAGCGTCGGCGACGGGCGCGTCAGCCTCGCGCCGGGCGGCTGGCTGTTTGCCGACGAGGTCGCGACGCGGCTCTGGCGCGATGACCGGCCCTGACGAGCCGCCGGCGGGCGCCGCTGGAAGCCCCTTGTCGAGCAGCTCCGGCGGCAGATACGAGCGATCGGCGAGCCGCCGCAGCCACCAGCGGCGGCCATCGAACTCGAGCACGCTGTGCGCGGCGACCGGCTGCGGAATGCGATCGCGGTAGAGGCAGAGCTCGATCCCCGTCAGCTGGCAGACGAGCAGCCGCAGCCAGGTCTTGTGCCCGACGATCAGCACGTCCCCCGACCGGTCGGCGTCGGCGTGCAGGCAGCGGATCCCCTCGACGACGTCGCGCGCGCGGCGCGCGACTTCGATCACCGACTCGCCGCCGGGAGCGCCCTGCATCGGATCGGCGAGCCAGCGTCGAAAAGCCAGCGGATCGGCGCGCTCGATCTCGTCCTTGGTGCGGCCCTGCCACGAGCCCCAGTTGATCTCGTCGAGACCGCGATCGACCACCGGCACCTTGCCGAGCGTGGCCGCGAACGGGGCCGCCGACTCCATCGCGCGCCGGCGCGTGCTGATGTAGATCGCGCGCCAGATCGGCCGGCTCTCATGGCGCGCCCACCGAGTGGCGAAGGCTTCCGCCATGCGGTGGCCTTCTGGCGTGAGCTCGGAGTCGAGCATCCCGCAAAATCGATCCTGGCGGCTGAACTCGGTCTCGCCGTGTCGTAGCAGGTGCAGAGTCATCCGTTCCTGGCTCACCTTGCGGCCCATCCACGACGGCACATCAAAGGTCGTGCCAGACACCGAGGCGCGGGGCGACGTCCGGGCGCGAGGATTCCTTGGCGTTCTCTGCGTCTTGGGCCCGTCGGAAGGTCGGATTTTCGTAACTCGACGGTGGCGGCGGATCACCCGCTCGTAGCAATCCACCCGGAGTCTTTGCGGTCGAGGTTGAGCCGCATCCATTCGTGGACAGATTGAATTCGGTATTCAGCAGGAGGGTCACATGTGGACAGCAGCGGTCTTTTTTGGATCGTGGGTCTGCGTGGCGCTGGCGAGCGCGGGCTGCGGCCGTGGAACGCAGCTCGTGCCGGCGCGCGCGGCGAATCGGGCGCCCGAGCAACCTTCGGCGGCGGTGGCCGACGTGGGCGGCGTGCGCTTGCTCGTGGAGGGCGACGCCTGGCCGGGGCGGTCGGCGACGCTGGCGCGCGGCGTATCGGCGATCCTGGTGATCGTCGAGAACCACGGCAACCGTCCCGTGGTGATCCACCGCGACGACTTCGCGCTGCAGGGCGCGGGCGGCGAGCGATTCGCCAGCATCGCGCCCAGCGAGGTTCCTGCCGCGGGTCCGGGCGAGCCGATCCCGCTGCCCGAGCCGGTGTTCAGCAGCGCTCCGATCGCGGAGCGCCGCGTGCTCTCGCCACCGCCGGGACCGAACGAGGTCAACTCGCTCAGCCGGGTGGAGACCTCGTTTCCGCAGAACCCGCTCGATTTTCGCACCGCGACGGTCACCCCGCAAACGTTCCGGCGCGACATCGAGACGCGGGCGCTGGCCGAGGGTGCGCTGGCGCCCGGGGAGAAGCGCGCCGGCTTCGTGTACTTCGCGGGTGGCCTGGGTGGGGAGCGACAGCTGACGTTCGAGGCGCGCCTGGAGAAATCGCGCGAACCCGGCCGGCCCTTCGACGTCGCCATGGCGACGTCGAAGG
>Ga0265338_10003216_pt1 | contig 23291 bp, 20 predicted proteins | sample 42126metaG_FD_193579 | JGI IMG/M metagenome (GOLD analysis project Ga0265338, IMG submission 193579) | Rhizosphere microbial communities from Carex aquatilis grown in University of Washington, Seatle, WA, United States - 4-21-26 metaG | ecosystem: Host-associated > Plants > Roots > Rhizosphere... | reverse complement strand
CCACAGCCGCAGGAAGTCACACCACCCAAGCCGAAGCCGGTGGAAGTGGTCAAGATGGTGGAATCGAAGCCAAAGCCGGTTGAGCCCGAGAGAGTCGTGGAACGGAAGCCGGAGCCGAAACCGGAAGTGGTGGAAACGTCGCCGCATGGAGATTTGCCGACGCCGAAGCCGACCAAGAAGAAGCCGCACGAAGTTCAGGTTGATTACACGCCGTATGACGCGTCGTCGGCAAAGAAGATAAAGGAGCGGGCGGCGCGAGATGAGGCGGATGCGCAGGCGGCGGCCGAGGCGTCGGCGGCGAAGGCCAAGGCGCGCCAGGGGCGTGCGATCCGGGAGGCGTTGAATTCGATGGCGTCGGGATTGACGGAGAGGACAGCGGCGAAGACGGTGGTGGATTTACAGGGGTCGGGCGGGGAAGCATTTGCGGATTACAAGACGGTGATTTTCAATGTGTATCGCAGCGCGTGGCGGCGGGTCAAACCCGACGTTGTTGCCAATAAACTGGCGTCTGCGATGGCGAAAATTGTCGTGGGCCGCGACGGCGCCATCATCTCGGCCGAGATGATTAGCCCGTCTGGCGACGCAGGAATGGACAAGTCCGTCGAACGCGCCTTGCGCGCGGTGAAATCGCTGCCTCCATTCCCAGCGGAAGCTCACGATCAGCAGAGATCGTTTTCAATTCAATTCGATTTGACATCAGAAGAAGGATCCGGATGAACACAGACCTAGCAAATTCTCAGAAAAGCCAAGCAGGCAAGACCGCTCGTTGTATCTTTGGCCGCGCTTTGGCGATTGTCGCCACAGCGTCGCTTTTGGCAGGCCGGGCGGCAGGCGACGAGCCCATCATTATCCAAGAGTCCGCCCAGAAAGTGATACCTGTTGCGATAACGGGGTTTAGCGGGGAGGCGGAGTCGGTTTTGGCGTTTGATTTATCGGCGTTGGGGATGCGGGTAGTGAGCGAGAATCCGCAATATACGGTTAGCGGGTCGGCGAATGGTCAATTATCTGGAATATTGAGTATGAGCGGAGGCGCTCCCATGTTTTCGCGCGTCTACAGTGGCGGTTCAACGCGCGCAGAGGCCCATTCCTTTGCGGATGACATCGTGAAGGAAATCCGGGGGACCACGCCCATCTTCCACGGGAAAATCGCGTTTCGGCGCGGGGTGGGAAGCGGGAGCGAGGTGTATGTGTCGGATTTTGACGGGAACAATCCGATCCCGTTGACGACGGACCATTCGTTTGTTGACAGCCCGTGCTGGATACCCGGGCGGCGGGCGCTGCTGTATACGTCGTGGAAGAGCGGCGATACGACGCAGATCCTTGAGCATGATTTGGGTTCGGGGGTGCGGAAGGTGTTTTCGGGGCGGCCCGGCTCCAACCTGAGCCCGGCGGTTTCGGCGGACGGCGCGCGGGTGGCGATGATCCTGAGCCAGGCTGGCAGCCCCAACGTGTGGGTGTCGGACATGGGCGGCGGCGACCTCAAACAGCTCACGCGCTCGCGCGAGGAGGATTCGTGCCCGACGTGGTCGCCGGACGGCTCGAAGATTTGTTTTGTGCATCGGAGCGGACGGCCTTCGTTGCGGATGGTGAACTCCAGCGGCGGGGATTCGTATCCGTTGCGGACGGCTGGAGTTGTGGGGGCGAACATCACCGAGCCTGCGTGGTCGCCGGACGGGAAGACGATCGCGTTTACGGTGGGGAGCGTTAATTTTACGATTTATGTGGTTCCCGCGGAGGGCGGGGCCGCGACAAGATTGGTCCCTGGTGAGAATCCGTGTTGGGCGCCCAATTCCCGCACGATCATATTCAGCCGGCGGACAGGTGACAGGCGCATACTATGTTTGCTTGACGTGCCTACGAAACAAGTCAAGGATGTCAGGCAGATTTCGGGAAGCTGTTCGGAGCCTTCATGGGCGAGGTGAGAGCGGAAATCCCTGCAAGAGACGACCATAATGAAAAAAATAACTTTTATATCGACCGCGATTTTAGGATTGACGGTAATGCTGGCAGTTAGCGGCTGCAAACACACGCAACGCACGACGCCGATGCCCGTGTCGAACCCGCCGCCGAGGGCTGAGCAGCCGAGTCAGCCGGGGCCAGATAATGGCATTCGAGTGGCGCCTGAAACGCCCGTCGATACGGTGGCACGCACGCCCGGAACCATTCCCGCCAGCGGCGGGGGCCTGTGGAATCGTCCGCATACGGAGGATCGGCAGAAGTTTGCCGCCGACACGGTGTATTTTGATTTCGACAGCTCGACGATCAGGAAGACTGAGGAGTCGAAGCTGGATGACGTGGCGAATTATTTCAAGAGCAACACGACGGACGCGCTGACGGTTGAGGGCAATTGCGACGAGCGCGGGACTGAGAAGTATAACCTGGCGCTGGGCGACCGGCGCGCGCTGGCGATTCGCGAATACCTGGCGACGCTCGGCGTGGACCCGATGCGGATACATACGGTGACGTACGGCGCGATGAAGCCGGTCGAACAGGGGCACAATGAATCGGCGTGGAAGAAGAATCGGCGCGGGGATTTGGTGTTGTTGCAGCCGCAATAATAGCGGGGACGCGGAGGCGGACGGCTCGGCGGGAGCCTCGCCCTACCGAGGATGGAATGGAATCGAGCCTTTACTTCGGGGGTCAGGTGAAGTACCTATATTGTCGGACACAGATTATATGAAATTGATGCTAGCAGGTATTTTAAGTGGCCAGGAGCTGATGGTGGTGGCTGTCGTGGCATTGGTGCTGTTTGGCTCCAAGCGCATCCCGGAGTTGTTCAAGGGGATTGGACAGGGGATCAAAGAATTTAAGAAGGCGTCAAGCGACGTGTCGAACGAATTCAACACCGCCACCACCGAGGCGCCGCAGCAACGCCCGCAAGCCCCCGCCCCTGCCCCGCTCCCTGCGCCAACGGCGACCGTCACTCAAACACCGTCCGCCACCGTCCCGAAGTCCTGACGCTGATCGGCTGCTGACATCCAACCATGGCCGACGGCGACGAACTTCAGCCCGAGGACGAGGAAGTTGACGGTGGCGCTGTAAAGACGTTCCTCGAACATCTCGAAGACCTTCGCTGGACGATCATCAAGAGCGCGACTGCGATTTTCATCGGGATGTCGCTATGCCTATTCGGTGTCAAATACGTTGTCGCTTTTCTCAAATGGCCGCTTGAACGGGCGCAATACCGGCACGTGGCGTTCCTGCCCGAAGACACCAACCAGATCGTCTCGATCAAGCTTGGGGAAGCGACGCTTTCGACGTTCAATTCGGTGAGCAACCGGCTGGGCGCGGTCGGTCTCGGCACGAACCGGCACGTGACGCTGAACCTGATTCCGACTGGATCCAACGTGCTCGCGTACCAGATTGTTCCGACGCCGGACGGCGAACATTCCGCGGGGCCGGAGCTGGTTTTCATGGATCCGTCGGATCCGTTTATTTCGTGTTTGCACGTGGCGTTTTTTGGCGGGCTGTTGCTGGCATCGCCCGCGGTGCTTTATTTCGTGGGGCAATTTGTGATGCCTGCGCTGAAGATCCGCGAGAAGAAGTATTTTCTGCGCGCGTTTTGGTTTGGGACGGTTTTGTTTCTGCTTGGAGTGGCGTCGGCATATTACATCGTGATGCCGGCGGCGCTGAAATTCGCGGAGTTGTTTGCGGTGGTGGGGATGGGAGTTCACATCCAGAACTGGCTGGCGCCGACGTATTTTAGTTTTCTGATCAAATTCATGCTGGGGATGGGGCTGGGCTTCGAGCTGCCGGTGGTGCTGCTGGCACTGGTGAAGATCGGGCTGCTGAACTACGCGAAACTGTCGAAGATGCGGCGATATATGATCCTCATCAACCTGGTGCTGGGGGCGATTCTGACGACGCCGGAAGTGATCACGCAGATATTCATGGCGGTCGCGCTGCAACTGCTGTTCGAGGTGAGCGTGTGGGTGGCGTGGTATTGGGAGCGCGACGCGAGGCGGAAGGCGGCGATCGATATTCCGTCGTGAGTTTAGGTAACGGCGTGAAGGTCAAATCCGGAACGGCTCGGCGGGAGCCTCGCCCTACCAAGGGCAAATTGCATGCGAAAAGAAGCGCGGTCTTGACACGGTGGGCGGGCATCTCTAGCCTCTGACCGTAAATACACGTGCGCTCGCCCCGGAATTTACTTTCGGGGATTTTTGTTGCCTGCCGAAGGCTCGGGCGCCGGTTGCGTTCGCGTTATATGGCTAACACAATTTTGGTCGGCGCCCAATGGGGCGACGAAGGCAAAGGCAAAATAATCGATGTTTTGACCGAAGAGGCGGACATGATCGTCCGCACGCAGGGCGGCAACAACGCCGGGCACACGGTCTTCATTGGGGACAAGAAGTACGTGCTGCATTTGATTCCGTCGGGCATTTTGAGGCGGGGCAAGACGTGCGTGATAGGGAACGGCGTGGTGATCGATCCGGTGAGTCTTGTGGGGGAGATGGATCGTCTGGAAAAGGTGGGAGTTCACGTCAAGAATTTGTCGATCAGCGAATCGGCGCACCTGGTGTTGCCATATCACCGCGAGCTGGATGAGCAGCGGGAAATCCTGAAGGGCAAAGACAAAATCGGGACGACCAAACGCGGCATCGGGCCGGCTTACGGGGACAAGGCGGCGCGGACGGGATTGCGCATGATTGATCTGATCAGCGCGGACCGTTTCGAGGCGTTGTTGCGCTACAAGATCAAGGAGAACAACGAAATTCTAAAGGCGTTCGGGGCAAAGCCGCTGTCGTTTGCGAGGGTGCATGCGGAGTATCGAGCGGCGGGCGACCGGTTGCGCCCGTTTGTCACCAACACGTTCGCCCTGCTCCATCACGCGATGCAGCGCGGCGCGAATATTTTATTTGAGGGCGCGCAAGGGACGTTTCTGGACATCGACCACGGGACGTATCCGTTCGTGACGTCATCGAACACGACGGCGGGCGGGGCATGCACGGGATCGGGCGTGGCGCCGAACCGGATGGACCGGGTCGTGGGCGTCATGAAGGCTTACACGACGCGGGTGGGAGAGGGTCCCCTGCCCACTGAAAGCGCGGAGATCGCGGACATGCTGCATGCGATGGGGCGCGAATTTGGAGCGACAACGGGACGCCCGCGGCGTTGCGGCTGGCTGGACACGGTAGCGACGCGGCATGCGGCGATCATTAACGGGATCGACGAGATTGCGGTGACGAATTTGGACGGCTTGGACACGCTGGAGACGATCAAGGTGTGCGTGGGGTATCGGGCCGGGTTGTCGCGCGTGGAGTATGTGCCGGCGGACATCGAGCTGCTGGCGAAGTGCGAGCCTGAGTATGCGGAATTTCCGGGGTGGCTGAGCGGGACGAGCCGGTGCCGGAAGTGGAGCCAACTGCCGACGAAGGCGCGGAATTATTTGAGGGCGCTGGCGGAATTGACGGGGGCGCGTCTGCGGATGGTGTCAGTGGGGCCGGCGCGAGCGCAGACGATCTTCGTGTAGATGAGCCTTTGGGTGAACATCGCAGCGCTGGGGGCCGTTTGCGTTGTGATGTTTCTCTTGACTCAGCCGAAGGAGCTGCGCGAACACCGGCTTTTGCGCATCGGGGTGAGCCTGGCGCTGGTCGGCGCGGCGCTGAACCTTGGGCCGATCATTACGGTAGTCGTGATCGCGTTTCTTGCGTTCATCTGGGCCAACGTGGGCAGTCATTACGCTTCGGGGTGGGTCGTGAATTTTCTGCATCGGGACGTTTCATCGGTGACCGGGATCAAGCCGGAGTATCGGTTTGCGAAGAATCATCGGCGGGACGGGGAGATCAAAGAGGCAGTCGCCGCCATCGAACATGAGTTGACGAAGGATCCGAAGAATTTTGAAGGGTTGATGCTGCTGGCCGAAATCCACGAAGACCTGAACCAGCCCGAAGCTGCGCTGGAGCGGCTGGATGTGATCCTGCGAAATCCCGAAGCGACGCGGGAACAGACGGAGCTGGCGCGGCATGAAAAGGAACGCTGCCAGCAAATGCTGCGGTTGCGCGCCGAGGCGGAATTTTTCAAACAACAACAAAAATGAGTTCTCCCCCACACCTGAGCGCGCAAGCGAAAACGAGCATTCCCACGCATGTGGCCATCATCATGGACGGCAACGGGCGGTGGGCCAAACAGCGGCATTTGCCGCGCGTGGAGGGGCATCGCAACGGGGTGGAGTCGGTGCGGGCGGTGGTGCGCGCGGCTGGCGAGGTGGGTGTCAAATATTTGACGTTGTACGCGTTTTCGGTGGAGAACTGGAGCCGCCCGAAGGATGAAGTGGACACGCTGATGCTTTACCTTGCGAGGTTTTTGAAGTCGGAGATTTCGGAGCTGAACAAAAGCAATGTGCGGCTGGAGGCGATCGGGCAGATTTACCGGCTGCCGGAATTCGTGCAGGAGCAGTTGCGAAAAAGCATCGCCGCGCTGAGCAAAAACAATGGGCTGACATTGGTGCTGGCGCTGAGCTACGGGGCGCGCACGGAGATCGTGGAGGCCGTCCGCGCGATTGGGCAGAAGATCAAGGACGGGAAGCTCGATCCGGCGGAAATCAACGAGCAGGTGATTTCGCAGCATCTTTACACGCGGTATTATCCGGACCCGGATTTGTTAATCCGGACCAGCGGGGAAATGCGAGTGAGCAATTTTCTGCTGTGGCAAATCTCGTACGCGGAACTGGTGGTGACGGCGACTTTGTGGCCGGATTTCCGCAAGGCGCAGTTTTTCGAGGCGCTGGAAGAGTACACGAGGCGGCACCGGAGGTTTGGGTTGGTGTGAGGGGGGCGGTCAGATCCTGGCGCTGAATTCTTCGACCGTTAAACCGGGCTCAGCGACAGGCCGCGCTCAGCGCGCACTTCGAGGCAAAGCTCAATTGCCTCCTTGATGTTGGTGAGCGCCGCCTCTTTGGTTTCGCCCTGGCTGACGCAGCCTGGTATCGATGGACACTCAACCACCCAGACGCCGTCTTCATCGCGGTCAATCGTCACAGCAAGCTTCATGCGCATAGGTTAATGGAACGGCGTCTCACCTTCAAGCGATCCCGAAGGCCCGGCACAACGCCCACAGGCCGAATGAGAAGAGGATTGCGCCCGAGAATTGATTGACGCGCTTCATCCAGAGGGCGTTGACGCGGGAGCGGAGACGGGCGACGCCATGGCTCAGCAGCAACCACCAAAGCGCCGAGCCCGTAAATACCCCGACAACCAAAGCCGCCGCGGCGGCAAAATCAGGCGAGGCGCCCAAACCGAGTCCGGCAAAAACGGCGAGGAAGGAAAGGATGGTCGCCGGATTTGTGAGGGTCAAAAGGAAGGTTGAGGCATAGGCGGCGGATACCCCGCCGTTGCGCGAAGACGCGGCTTGTTCCGCAGGCCTGGCAAAGAACGTCCGCGCGCCCAGCCAGCACAGGAACGCGCCGCCGACGACGCCGAGCCAGAACTTCTGACCCACCAAAAAACTCGAAACGGCTGTCAAGCCAAACGCAGCGACGCAACCGTAGGCGGCATCCGCCGTGGCGGCGCCCAAACCGGTGGCCAGACCAATCCGCGCGCCGTCGGCGAGGCTGCGCCTGATGCAGAGCAAGCCGATGGGCCCGACGGGAGCGGCGATGGAAAAGCCAATCGCGAGACCCCTGATAAAGAATTGGACGGTCATGTCACCGCCCGCGAACGCGGCAGAGGCTGAGGCCGTCGCCAATCGAAAGCAGGACGGGTTCAACGCGGGGATCGCGGGCGAGGAGGCGGTTCAACTGGTCCAGCGCGCGCGCGTTCGCGGAGGCGTTCGATTTCCTGCCGACGCCACCGCCGGCGAACATATTGTCAAATAAAATCAGGCCGTTGGGGCGGATGTGAGGCAGGACGAGTCTGTAGTAATCGGCGTATTCGGTTTTCAGGGCGTCGATGAACGCGATGTCAAACATACGGCTTGCCGGAAGCCGCTTGAGGCTTTCGATGGCGGGCCCCAGGCGCAGCTCGATTTTATGGTCGAGCTTTGCGCGCTTCCAATACTTGCGGGCAATGGCGGTCCACTCGGCGCTGGCGTCGAGGCAATGCAGCTTTCCCGTTTCGGGCAGTCCGCGCGCCAGGCAAATCGAGCTGTAACCGGTAAAGCTGCCGACTTCGATAGCGGAGCGGGCGCCGATGGCGCGGGTGAGGAGCGTCATGAAAGCGCCCTGGTCAGGGCCAATTTGCATGACAGAGACTTCGCCCAAACGTGCGGTTTCACGACGCAATTCGGCGAGGATTTTGTCCTCATTGCAGCGGCTGCAATCACATAAATAGTCGAAGAGGCGATTGTTCAGGGCGGTGAATTTGCGGGCCGGTTTAGATGGCATACGGCACCTAAGGTAGGTGTCTGTTTTTTGGCAGCAAGACCAAATACAGCCAAGGAAAGTGACGGAGGACGGCTCGGCGAGCCGTCCCGACCTTTCCGGGAGCGGCGCCGCCAGAACGGGCAGAGATAAAAATATGTCATTCCCAGGGAGTATGGCGTCCTCTATGCTTAGGGGCTGTAGGATAGGTGTGCCCAGGTTCTATGCGTTTTGACGATTACGAAGTCGGCGAGTTCTATGACGAAATGTTTTCCTCGGCGGCCCAACCGCGGCAAGCCGCGCGCCGATTGCTTGACATACTCGAAGCGCTGCCAGACGGCGACGTTTTAAACTGCCAGAAGGCGGCGGAGCGCTCTTTGCTTCAAATGGGGATCACGTTCAACGTGTATGGGGCCCAGGCCGGGGTGGAGAAGATTTTCCCATTCGACATTCTGCCGCGAATCGTGTCGTCTTCAGAGTGGAGCCGGATCGAGAACGGGTTGAAGCAGCGAATCCGGGCGTTGAACCTGTTTATTGACGATATTTACCACGACCAGAAGATCATCAAGGACGGGGCGATTCCGAAGGAGATCATCTACTCTGCGACATCGTACCGGGAGCAATGCATAGGTTGGAATCCGCCGCGCGGGATCTGGTGCCATATCACTGGCACGGACCTGGTGCGCGACCGGGACGGGGAGATTTACGTGCTGGAAGACAACCTGCGGTGCCCGTCCGGGGTGTCGTACGTGCTCGAGAATCGCGAGGTGATGAAGAGCCTGTTTCCGGCGGTGTTCGCGACGGCGAAGATACGGCCGGTGTCGAATTATCCGTTTAAATTGCGGGACATGCTGGAGTATCTGGCGCCGGACGCGACAACGGCGCCGCGAGTCGTATTGTTGACGCCTGGGATCTACAATTCGGCGTATTTCGAGCATTCGTACCTTGCGCAGCAGATGGGCATTGAGCTGGTGGAAGGGCGCGACCTAGTGGTGAATGACGGCGTGGCGCTGATGCGGACGACCAAGGGATTTGAGCGGGTGGACGTGATTTACCGGCGGCTGGACGACGATTTTCTGGACCCGAAATGTTTTCGGGCGGACTCGCTGCTGGGGGTGCCTGGGCTGATGGAGGCATACAAGGCCGGGAACGTGGCGCTGGCGAACGCGCCGGGAACGGGTGTGGCGGATGACAAGGTGGTGTACGCGTATGTGCCGCGGATAGTCAAGTATTACCTGTCGGAGGAGATCATTCTGCCGAACGTGCCGACGTATATCTGCGCGGAGAAGAAGGACCTGATGTATGTGCTTGACCATATCGGCGAGCTTGTGGTGAAGGCGGCCAACGAATCCGGCGGCTACGGAATGCTGGTGGGGCCGCATGCGACCGCAGAGAAGCGGGCGGAATTCGCGGAGAAGGTGAAGGCGAACCCGCGCAATTACATCGCGCAGCCGACGCTTGGACTTTCGCGGGTGCCAACGATTTGCGGGGAAAAGTTTGAAGGGAGGCACGTGGACCTTCGCCCGTATATCCTTTGCGGGAAGGAAATATTTGTGCTGCCGGGCGGGCTGACGCGCGTTGCGCTGAAGAAAGGATCGTTGGTGGTGAACTCCTCGCAGGGAGGCGGCAGCAAAGACACCTGGGTGGTGGCGGACTCACCCGCGGGCGAGCAGGAACAGGCCCTAACTATGGGGAAAATGAGCCAAACGCAATCCAATTAACATGCTAAGCCGAGTCGCAGAATCCGTGTATTGGATGAGCCGCTACGTGGAGCGCGCGGAGAACGTGGCGCGCTTCATCGAAGTCAATTTTCATTTGATATTGGACGATCCGACGGTGTCGGACCAGCAGTGGATGCCGCTAGTCAACACGTCGGGAGACCATGAGGACTTCGCGGAGCGGTATGGCAAGCCGACGCAGCGAAATGTGCTGCGGTTCCTGGCGTCGGACGCGGAAAACCCGAACTCGATCCTATCGTGCCTGCGCGCGGCGCGGGAGAATGCGCGGACGGTGCGGGAGATCATTTCGTCGGAGATGTGGCTGTATTTGAATAAATTCTACCTGATGATCAACTCGGCTGCCGGCGAGGAGAGATGGATGGATGCGCCGCAGGAGCTGCTCGGGGAAATCAAGCTAGCCAGCCACCTGTTCAGCGGGTTGACGGACGCGACGATGACGCATGGGGAGGCGTGGCATTTTTGCCAGCTCGGACGGATGCTGGAGCGGGCGGACAAGACGTCGCGAATCCTGGATGTCAAGTATTACATATTGCTGCGCAGCGTGGAGGAAGTGGGCACGCCGCTCGACGACATCCGGTGGGCGGCGGTGCTGCGCTCGGCGTCGGCGTTTGAGATGTATCGCAAGGGCCACGGGCGGATTACGCCGCGGGGCGTTGTGGAGTTTCTGTTGTTGAGCCGGGACTTTCCGCGCGCGATGCAGTATTGCCTGCTGACGGCGCGGGATTCGTTGCACGCGATTTCGGGCACGCCGCTGGGGTCGTTCCGGCATCCGGCGGAGAAGCTGATAGGGCAGTTATGCTCGGACTTGTCGTTCGCGTCGGTGGACGAAATTATTGACTACGGGTTGCATGAGTACGTGGATGAGCTGCAGACGAGCATGAACCAGGTCAGCGGCGGCATCTACGACACTTTTTTTGCTTTCAAAGCGCCGCCGCAGGCGAAAAAATCTGCGCGGGCGCTGGTTGCATAGCGTCTGTTGTTCCTGAAAGTTATGAAACGCATCGGCATATTGACGGCTGGGGGCGATACGCCCGCGCTGAACGCAACGATACATGGCGCGGTGGCGCGGGCGAACCAGTTGAAGATCGAGATGATCGGCCTGATCAAAGGGTTCAACTGCCTGTTCAACCCGCGCGTGCCGCACGTGCATTTGAATCCGCTTTACCAGGCGATACCGGAATTGGATCCGACCAAGGGGGGCACGCTGATTGGATCGTCGCGGGATTATGTGGACCCGGAAAAGAAGGCGGAGCTGGACCTAGTGGAGGACCGGCTGAAGAAGCTTCGACTTGACGGGCTGATCTGCATCGGCGGGGACGGGACGCTCAACGGGCTGCAACCGATCGCGGAGCGGCTGCCGACGGTGCTGGCGCCCAAGACGATCGACAACGACCTGGGGCTGAATTATCCGAGCGAGCCGGACGAATGGCTGCGGGTGAAGGACCCGGACGGCAAGAAGGGGTTCACATACAAGCGCGGGGAGTCGAACGCGATATTTGACCTTGGGCAAATTGTCAACTACGCGACGCCAGGGTTCGCGACGGCGGCGTTTGTTTCGGCGAGCGGCGTGGAGCGGCTGCGGACGACGGCGGAGAGCCACCGGCGGATAGCGATCATTGAAGTGATGGGGCGTCATTCGGGGTATCTGGCGTTTGCGACGGCATACGGACAGCCGGACATCATTCTCATTCCGGAACACCCGGTGGACCTTGAGCAGCTTGCGACGCGAGTCAAACATCTTTACGATTTGCAGAAGAACGTGGTGATCGTGTGCGGCGAGGGGATTGTGGACGAACAGGGACGGGAGCTGGGGGCGGAGCGCGAGACGACCGATCCGGCGGGCAACCTGGTTTTGACCGGCGCGGCGGAGGCGCTGCGGGCGAAATTGATCACGATGATCGGCGACCGATATTTCCAGCTATACCGGCGGAGCGAGACGGCGCGGGAATCGATCTTCACCAGAAAGGTGGGGCACACGCAACGCGGCGGGCGGCCGATTTTGTTTGACAGGTTTTACGCGGCCCAGCTCGGGGCCAAGACGGTCGACCTCCTGACGGAAGGCCGGAACAACGCGGTGAGCGTTTTGCAATACAACGCGGAGAAGGGATTTCACGTGGACGGCTACGACGCGAACCGGTTTCGCGACCGGTGGGGATTGATACACGCGCGCAAGATGCATCCGGCGCTGTATGACCCGAAGCTGATGATGCCGTCGCGGCTGGGGGTGGAATATTTGCTGCCGATTTTCACCAATGCGATTGGCGAGGACGACATGGAGCACACGCGCCAGACGCTGTTCGCGGCGGGCAAGCTCTCGCAGCCATACCACTCGATAAACACGGACGTGCATAAGCGCATCCGATTTTTAGAAACTGACGAAGAATGAACGCGGCCTCGCTGATTCCCTATATCAACGTCAAGCTTTCGCTGTTGGGCGCGAAGCCGGCGCAGGCCGCGCCGACGGAATTTTCGGAATTGGTGTCGTCGCTGGTGTCGCAATATCGGGAAAAGGAGCGGTTGCTGGCGAACCATCTATGCCCGGCGGACCAGCGGATCCAGAATTATCTGTACGACTATCTTCAGGAGAATCCGCCGCGGCTGCCGTTGCGGACGTTTGTGCTCGACAGGCCGGGGATGGCGCGAATCCTGTCGCTGCCGCCGGACAAGGAGGAATACGTATCGGGGATATTGAGCTCGTATCGGCTGGCGCAACAGGGGGTGTTGCACAATCCGCGCAGCGACCGGCGCACGACGGAGGGCATTTTTCATGTAGCTGAAGGCGGGCTGCCGGTTCCGCAGGACAAGAAGGCAGCGCCGGTGGGGACGTTTGCGAAGATGTTGGAGCTGGCGTTTCAGCCGCCACGGGAGTTTTTGCGGCTGCCATTCACGGCGACGCAGGCAGAGCCGGCGGAATGTTTTGTGTCGCTGCAGTTGCGGCCCATCGTGTGCCCGGAGGTTCCTGGATATTGCTCGCAGAAGACGATGGAGGTCCGGTTTTTTGCGCCGGGCAGCCTGGTGAGCAACCTGGATTTCGTGGAGAGCATTTTTGGAAACGGGGGCGACCCGGATTTGCCGGAGAACGACGCGGGACTGGACACGGAGCATTGGAGCGGCCACACCGGCTGCGTGATTCTTGCGCCGCACCTGACCAAGGTGACGAAGAAGGCGGCGGGCCTGCCGGCGTGGAAGGACGCGACGGAACGGCAGCGCCGGGACGGGATGTGCTGGCAGGATGAATGGGAATTCTACAACAACGGAACGGCGTTCAAGCTGACGTGCCGCGACCAGAGTGGCGTGATCGTCACGATCATCGCGGACAACTATTACGGGTATTGCAAAAAGGAAGTGAAGACGCAGCTCAGCTACGCGGCAAACCTGCTGGGGCTTTGCGAAGAGGAGCACGCGGGGGGCGCGCTGGTTTTTCCGGGGTACGATTTGGGCGAGGAATTCAGCGGGAACGTGCATGTGAAAGCGACGGGGCATTCGTTCGGGGAGGTCAAGGTGAACCTGAGTGAGGCGATTGACGCGAAGAGCGAAGGCTATGCTGTCGACAAGAATTATCCGGACATAGTGTATGTGCCGGAGGACGCGCGATTTGATTTGCACAAGGGGCGAATCCTGTGGCCCGGGGGCAAGACGGAGCGGTCAATCAAGCTGCTGCCGGACAAGACGTATGTGCGGCCATCGGGATACAAGGTGCGGATGCAGAAGCCCTCGCCGGGGCGGGCGTGGCGGCTGGTGGGATGCGTGGCCGAAGGAATCCTTTGCCACAAGCCATGCACGGTTTCGGGCGGGGGAAAGTCGGAAATATCGAAGCCGATCACGGACGCAATTCTAACCGGGCCGGTGTTCATCGCGGATTTCAAGTCGGATTTTGAGCGCGTGGCGGAACTGCTGGAGCGGGATTACAGCGGGCGGTTCAAGGACCCGGCGCACGCGGACAAACGGGGCATCCTGAACGCGGAGCGGTCGCTGGGGTCGGTGATCAAATTGTTGACGCCGGATGAATATGATTACACGCCGGAGTACAACGGATGGCTTGCGGAGGTTCCGCAGTATCTGAAGGAGCTGGTGTCGGTTGTCAAGCGCTACTACAAGCCCGAATGGGGCCAGGCGTGGCGGGAGCACTTTTCGGTGGACATCATAAACGGGCTGCCGGGAAACGAACTCAAGTGCGACGGCCGCAAGCTGGTGACGACCTACCTGCGCGTGGGGTTTGACGCGGACGGTTCGTGGCGCACGTTCGGGCTGCGCAAGGATTTTTACCCCGCGGTCAAGATCCAGGCGGAAGACGACATCACGGCGTCAGTGGTGATTCCGCCGGACGCCCTGGCGGATCTGCCGGAGGGCTTTAAAGGGCGCTCGCTGAAATTCGTGCAGAATTGCGAGCTGCGCCTGTTTCAGCGCCCCGACGACGCGATTCACCGCGGCTATGACAAGCAGACTGAGGCGGACTTTGCGTTGCGGGATAATTTTTTCTCCAATTACGAACCGCTGACGCCGGCGGTGGCGCGCGAATTGGTTGACGAAGCGATCGGGTTTTACCAGTTCACGCCGCCGATGCAGGCGTTGATCCGGGAAGTCGCCGCCGGGCAGAAGAGCGGCTTTTTTGTGTCGCCTGCGCACCCGCGGATTGTGGAAGGCAAGCCGACCAAGAACCCGAGGTATCTACAGATGCGGCCGGACCTGACGCATCCGCGCGATGTGTATCTGGCGACGATGGGCGCGCGGTTGCGGCGGCGGCTGCCGCTGTCGGCGCGGATTTACAACCCGGTGGCGGTGGCGCTGCCGGGGCGGCGGAACAACCCGGCGGAAGGAGCGATACGGTCGCTGGCGGTGTTCAATCCGATTCATTACTTCGAGCTGCCGGAGTTGTTCATGGAATTTATTTGCAGCATGACGGGGAAATCGCCATCGACGACAGGGGCGGGGTCGGAGGGGGCGCTGACGAAGGGGCCGTTCAACGCGCTGCCGCCGATAATTGACTTGAACAACGCGCTGGTGTCGTGGCTGGTGACCGGGCACAGCGGCTTTGTGACGGCGGCGGGGTACGTTGGGCCGAAGCTGCGAGTGGATCACGACATCAGTTTGTTGGCGCCGGAGCTGTTTTGCCGGATGTCGCCGGAGGAGCGGAACCCGCGGTTTTTAATTGACAACCATTACCTGGATAAGTGCGAGGATTTTGAGTTTCAGGGGCGGCGTGTGCTGGCGAGCCGGCTGGGACACCGCATCAATTCGCGGTTCATCGCGGCGTTTTTTGGGCGTGTGTTCAATCACCCGAAGGTGGTGTTCACCGATGAGATGCTCAAGCCGGAATTGCAGGATCTGCAGACGTTTGTGGAGGGGATGGACAACATCGTCGCGACGCAGAAGCGAGTGGCGCAAATGTATTTTGACGACGGGAGCGTGGAGCAGGCGTGCCCGCCGCTGAAGGCGCTGCTGCATTTCATGCTGGAAGACATGTCGTTGAGCAGCCCGGCGTTTCGGCAGCTTTTCACGCTGGAATCGCTGCTGGCTTCGGAGTGGTACGCTGCGCGGATGGCGGCGAAACAGAAGGTGGACCAGCAGCTTTGGCGGCGGCATGTCGATTACCTGGAGCGCTTCCTAAAGCGGACGACTCACGCGGACGTTGCGGCGCGAATGAACCTTCCGAACCAGCTTGCCAAGGCGCGCAAGACGCTGGCGGATATCGAGGCGCCCGGCTACATCGAAAAACTGCGCGGGACGATTGGGGCGGAACCCATCGAGAAGTATGTGAAATGAAGGCCAAGTTCGAAATGTCGATTTCCCTCTTATAATTATGGCGATCCATGCCGCTCTTTATCATCGCACCGCGTACAAGTATGACCGTCCGGTGAGGCTCGGTCCGCAAGTGGTTCGGTTGCGGCCGGCGCCGCATTCGCGCACGCGCATCCTGGGTTACTCGCTGCGGATAACGCCGGAGAAACATTTCATCAACTGGCAGCAGGACCCGCAGTCCAATTACCTGGCGCGGCTGGTTTTTGAAGAGCCGACGACCGAATTCGCGGTGGAAGTGGACCTGGTGGCGGAGATGTCGGTGTTCAACGCGTTCGATTTTTTTCTGGAGCCGGAGGCGGAGTTGTTTCCGTTCACGTACGACGGGGCGCTGCGGCATGAACTGGAGCCGTTTCAGAGGCTTGTGGAATGGACGCCGGCGCTGGCGGATTACGTCGCCAAACTCAAGCGGGAGCTGCTCACGATGCCGAACGGCAAAAAGCCGCGAACGATCGATTTCCTGGTGGCGCTGAACCAGCGGTTGTGGCGCGACATCAAATACATCATTCGCCTTGAGCCGGGGGTGCAAACGCCGCAGCAGACGCTTCAAAAAGGCACGGGCTCGTGCCGGGATTCGGGATGGCTGCTTTGTCAATTATTGCGCCGGTTTGGGGTCGCCACGCGGTTCGTCAGCGGGTATTTGATCCAGCTCAAGCCGGACGTCAAATCGCTGGACGGGCCGAGCGGGGCTGAGCAGGACTTTTGCGATCTTCACGCGTGGTGTGAGGCGTATTTGCCGGGAGCGGGTTGGATTGGCTTTGATCCGACGTCAGGCTTGCTGGCAGGCGAGGGCCACATACCGCTGGCGGCGACGCCGGATCCGCAGAGCGCGGCGCCGATCTCGGGAATGGTTGAGGAATGCGAGTGCGAGTTTGCATTTGACATGAAAGTGACGCGGGTGTTTGAGTCGCCGCGCGTCACGCATCCGTACACGGAGGAGCAATGGGCGGAGATTGACCGGGTGGGCGAGCAGGTGGATGAGGCGTTGAAGGCGCATGATTGCCGGCTGACGATGGGAGGGGAGCCGACGTTTGTGTCGATCGACGACATGGACGGACCGGAGTGGAACACGGTTGCGGTGGGCCCAATGAAGCGAAAGCTGGCCGATCAGTTGATACGTCGGTTGAAGACGCGGTTCAGCAAAGGGGCGCTGCTGCATTACGGGCAGGGCAAGTGGTATCCGGGCGAATCGCTTCCGCGCTGGGCGTTCGGGTGTTACTGGCGCAAGGACGGGCATCCGATCTGGCACAACGAAGAGTTGTTCGCGCTGCAATCCAAATCATACGGCCATGCGGACAAGCACGCGGAGCAGTTCGTTTACGCGCTGGCGCAGCGGCTGCAATGCGCCAACCAATGGATACTGCCGGCGTTTGAAGACGCGTGGTATTACCTGTGGAAAGAGCGGCGGCTGCCGACAAATGTCGACCCGTTGAAGTCCAACTTGAAGGTTGAGGAGGAACGGACGCGCCTGGCAAAGACGTTCGAGCAGGGGCTGGAAAAAGTGGTTGGGTACGCCCTGCCCTTGCAGAGGCGCGCTGGCGCGGAGAGCGGCTGGGTCAGCGGCCCGTGGTTTCTCAGGTCGGAGCGCTGCTACCTTTTGCCGGGCGATTCGCCCATGGGGCTTCGCCTTCCGCTGGATTCGCTGCCGTGGGTCAACGCGAGCGATTATCCGTATGTGTACGAGCAAGACCCGACCGAACCGCGTTCGCCACTGCCGCCGCGGCCGGAAAAGGACTTGCAGAAATATTTTCCGGCGTCGTGGGTGGCGTCGCGTTGCGTGGCCGAACTGGGCCCGCGGCCGATCTCCGGGCAACGGTTGGAGAGCGGAGACGCTTTGGCGCCGCGCGCTCCCGCCAAGGGCGAATCGGCGTCATGGCTTGTGCGCACGGCGGTTTGCGTGGAGCCGAGGGAAGGCCGGTTGCACGTGTTCCTGCCGCCGGTGCGAACGCTGGAAGATTTTCTAGATTTGACAAGCGCGATTGAGGACACGGCCGAACTTTTGGACACGCCTGTGGTGATCGAGGGGTATTCGCCGCCGAACGATCCGCGTGTGAACGCGCTAAAAGTGACGCCGGACCCTGGCGTGATTGAGGTGAACATGCACCCGTCGTCGAATTGGGCGGAGATGAAGGAGCAGACGGAAGGGCTGTATGAAGAGGCGCGGCAATGCCGTTTGGGGACGGAGAAATTCATGATCGACGGCCGGCACACCGGATCCGGGGGCGGCAACCACATTGTGCTGGGGGGCGCGACTCCGACGGATTCGCCGCTGTTGCGGCGTCCGGACCTGCTGAGATCGCTGCTTGGGTATTGGCAGAATCATCCGTCGCTGTCCTTCCTGTTCAGCAGCCTGTTTATCGGGCCGACGAGCCAAAGCCCGCGGGTGGACGAGGCGCGGAACGATTCGCTATACGAGCTGGAGATGGCGTTTGGGCAGACGCCGCAGGGGCGGACGGTCCCGCCGTGGCTAGTGGACCGGCTGTATCGGAATCTTTTGATTGACGCGACGGGGAACACGCACCGGGCGGAGTTTTCAATTGACAAGCTTTACGCGCCGGATTCGGCTTCGGGCCGGCTCGGTTTGCTGGAGATGCGGGCGTTTGAAATGCCGCCACACGCGCGGATGAGCCTTGCACAGCAGCTTCTGCTGCGCTCGCTGGTTGCGAAATTCTGGGCCGAGCCTTATCAAACCCGGCTGGTTCGCTGGGGGACGGACATTCACGACCGGTGGATGCTGCCACATTTTGTGTGGGCGGATTTGGAGGACGTGATTGCGGACGTGCGGGCGGGCGGGATCCCGATGAAGTCGGAGTGGTTTGCGCCGCAATTTGAATTTCGATTTCCGCATATAGGCGACCTGGAGCGGCAGAACCTGATTCTGGAAATCCGCTCGGCGCTGGAGCCGTGGCACGTGCTTGGTGAGGAAGGCGGGGCGGGCGGGACGGTGCGATATGTGGATTCGTCGCTGGAACGGCTGCAGGTCAAGGCGCGCGGGTTGGTGGATGGACGGCATGTGATCGCTGTTGGAGGGTATGCGCTGCCGCTGCATCCGACGGGGACGAATGGCGAATATGTGGCCGGGGTGCGGTATCGAGCGTGGCAGCCGACGTCGTGCCTGCAGCCGACGATTGGGGTGCATACGCCGCTGGTGTTTGACATAGTTGACACGTGGACGGGCCGGAGCGTTGGGGGCTGCACCTATCATGTGACGCATCCGGGGGGGCGGAGTTACTCGACGTTCCCAGTAAACGCATACGAGGCGGAAAGCCGGCGGCTTTCGCGGTTTTTCCGGCAGGGCCATACGCCGGGGCCGATGCAGGTGAAGGAATTGCCGCGGCACCCGGAGTGTCCGTTCACGCTGGATATGCGGCGGACGTGACACAGTCATTGAAGCGGAAGGCTCAATGAAGTAGATTAGTCAGATGGATCGCCATGCTCTAGCCCAGGAGGCCCTAAAGCTTCCACCTTCAGAACGTGTTGAGATCATCGACGCGCTATGGCGGAGCCTTGATCCCGTCGACCAGCAGCAAGTGGACGACGCATGGCTGCGCGAGTCTCATGACCGACTCGCCGCCTACCGGGCGGGGACAGTCAGAGGGATAGAAGGCGAGAAGGCTCTTTCCTCGATTGAGGATGAGCTCAGGCGATGAAGTTCCAGTTCCTGCCGCTTGCACGAACTGAGCTGCGAGATGCCGCACATTGGTACGAGGCTGCGGCGGAAGGACTCGGTTGCGGCTGCTTGAAGGTTTGCCGCGAGCGTGTCACAATCTAGCCGTGCATGAACACCGCTGAAGCGACGCAACCAGCCGCCTCATTGCTCGATTCGTATGATCCGGCTGGCGGCGCATACGACGAGATATTCAGCGCGGACCGCGAGTTGCGTCCGCATTGGCGCAAATTGATCGCTTCGCTGGGGCAGCTCAGCCCGAACGACCTTGCGGCGCGGCGGGACACTGCTTTCAGGGTCCTGCGCGACCATGGAGTCACCTACAATATTTACAGCGACGGCCAGGGGCAGGATCGTCCCTGGGCGCTGGATTTGATGCCGCTGGTGATGTCGCCGGAGGAATGGCCGGGGATTGAAGCCGGGCTGGTGCAGCGGACGCGGCTGTTGAACGCGGTTCTGGCGGACATTTACGGTCCACAGACGATTCTCCGCAACAAGGTCATTCCACCGGCGTTGCTATTCGCCAACCCTGCTTTTCTGCGCCCGTGCCACGGGATTGTGCCGGCGCGAAACGTTTTTTTATTTTTTCATGGCGTGGACATGGGGCGTTCGCCGGATGGCAGGTGGTGGGCGCTATCGGACCGGACGCAGGCGCCGTCGGGGGCGGGCTACACGCTGCAAAACCGAATCGTGCTTTCGCATGTGATGCCGGACGAGTTTCGCGATTGCCGGGTCGAGCGGCTGGCCGGGTTTTTTGACATGGTGCGCAATTCGCTGCGCGGGCTGGCAACGCATCCGGCGGGCAATCCGACTGTCGTATTATTGACGCCAGGGCCATTCAACGAGACGTTTTTTGAGCATGTTTACCTGGCGCGTTACCTGGGTTTTCCGCTTGTGCAGGGGGCGGACCTGACGGTGCGGGACCGGCGTGTGTATTTGAAGACGCTGGAGGGATTGCAGCAGGTCGACGTTATTTTGAGGCGGGCGGACGACACGTTTTGCGATCCGCTGGAATTGCGAGGGGATTCGTTTCTTGGGACGCCGGGGCTAGTGGACGCGGCGCGGGCGGGGAACGTGGCGATCGCCAACGCGCTTGGGAGCGGGGTTGTGGAGGCGGCGGCGCTGGGGCCGTTCATGCCGGGGCTGTGCCGGCACTTGCTGGGCGAAGATTTGAAATTGCCTCCTGTGAGGACGTGGTGGTGCGGGGAGCCGGAGTCGTTCAGATATGTCAAGGAGAAGCTTGAGAGCATTGTGGTGCGGCGCGCGTTCACGCGGGGTGAATTGCGATTCGGCTGGCGGATGACGGAGCGGGAGCGGGCGCACCTGCTGGCGGAGATGGAAGCCGCGCCGCATGATTTTGTGGCGCAGGAAGCGCTGGCGTTGAGCGCGGCGCCGACGCTGGAGGGCAACCGGCTGGCGGCGAGGCGGATCGTGGTGCGCGCCTACACGTGCGCGACGGGGGAGGATTTCACGGTGATGCCGGGAGGGCTGACGCGTTTTTCCGGGGCGATGGACAACCTTGTGGTTTCGATGCAGCGCGGCGGGAGCAGCAAAGACACGTGGGTGATGACGTCGGGGCCGGTGAGCCAGTTGACGCTACTTTTGCCGGGAACGCAAGTTGTGCGGCTGGAGAGGTCCGCCGCCGAAGTGCCCAGCCGCGTGGCGGACGACTTGTACTGGATGGGGCGTTATACGGAGCGACTCGAAGACACGGTGCGGTTAATGCGCAGTGTGTTGAGCCGGCTGGCGGAAGTGGGGGCGGAAGAAACGCCGGAATTGACCGCGCTGGTTCGGATGCTGGCGCACCTGGATTTGTTTCCGCCGAGATTCCGGGAGCGGCATACGCTGCCTGGCGTTGAGCGCGAGGTCTACTCGCTCATTTACCAGCCGCATCGATTGGGGGCGGTGCGGGAAGTGCGGGATCGGCTGAGCAACATCGCGTTCGCGTTGAGGGACCGGTTTTCGGCCGACACGTGGCGCATTCTGAGCAAGCTGCAGCGCGACACGCAGCCGCGGCCGGGGCGGATCCCGATTTCGGAAGGGCTGGAGTTGCTGAACGTTCTCTTGTTTGACCTTGCGGCGTTCGCGGGCATGGAGATGGAGAACATGACGCGCGGGCATGGTTGGCGTTTTCTTGACATTGGACGGCGGGTGGAGCGCTCGGCCAACATCGCAACGCTGCTGCAGGCGGCATTGACGGTGGAGGCCGGCGGATGGAGCGCGCTGGAGCCCGTGCTGGAAATCGCCGACAGCGTGATGACATACCGGAGGCGGTACTTCGCGCAGCCGCAATGGCCGACGGCGCTGGATCTCCTGCTGGCGGATGAAACCAACCCGCGCTCGCTGTCGTTCCAAGTCAACGCGCTGGCGGACCACGTGGTGAATCTGCCGCGCGAAACCGGCGGGGCATCGGCCCGGGAAACGCAACAGGCGCAGGTGTTGCGGGCGTTAGTGAGCGATGCGGATTTTCCGGCGCTTGCGACGCGGCAGCTTGGAGGGCGCGACACGGACCTGAGCGAGCGGCTGGCGCGCATTCTGACCGAATTGCGAGCGCTGTCGGATTTGATCAGTCAACAGTATTTCAGCCACGCGGCGGCGCAGGCCAGCTAAACATGCGCTACAAGATCGTCCATCAAACCGCTTACACCTACTCGATCAATGTCTCGGTCGCGCACCACGTGGCGCACCTGACGCCGAGGGAATTGCCGTGGCAACGCTGCCTTTCGCATGAATTGAAGTTTGAGCCCAACGCCACCACGAAGGCTGGGCGATTGGATTATTTCGGCAACGAGACGAGCATCTTTTGCGTGAGCGGCGTGCATCGCTCGTTGAAGGTGACGGCGATCAGCCGGGTGGAATGTTCGCCGCGGCCGTCGCCCGGGGCCACAACGACGTGGGAAAGGGTGCGAGACGCGGTGGCGTTTGGAACGGGCATTGATGAAATAGAGGCGCAACAGTTTATTTATCCATCGCAGTTTGTGCCGCGGCTTCCGGCGCTGGCAGCCTACGCGGGAGAATCGTTCAAGCCGGGGCGGGCGTTGCTGGAATGCGTGGTCGAGTTGACGCATCGGATTTACGGTGATTTTAGGTTTGACGCTCGCGCGACCACCATCGCGACGCCGCTGGAACACGTGGTGAAGGACCGGCGCGGAGTGTGCCAGGACTTTGCGCATTTGCACATTGGCTGCCTGCGGGCGTTTGGCGTGCCGGCGCGGTATGTGAGCGGCTACCTGGAGACGCTGCCGCCGCCAGGAAAGCCCAAAATGGTTGGGGCGGACGCGTCGCACGCCTGGGTGCAGGTTTTTATACCGCCCGAGGGCTGGGTGGACGTCGATCCGACAAACGACGTTTTGCCCTCGGAGCGCCACATCACGCTGGCGTGGGGGCGCGATTTTGAGGACGTGAGCCCGATTCGCGGGGTGATCGTCGGGGGCGGCAAGCACACATTGGCGGTGGGAGTAGACGTGGGGCCTGAAATCAACTAAAAGAAGGGATGCCTTCGAGACGATTGGCCACCCTTCTGCTTGGGTTGGGCGCGCTTGTCATCTACCTGCCGGTGAAGTCGCATGGATTTCTATTTGACGACGCCGATTACATCACGACCAACGAGGCGGTCCAGGGGGGCGTGAGCTGGGAGGCGCTGCGCTGGGCCTTTACGAAGTTTCATTCGAGCAACTGGCACCCGGTGACCTGGCTGTCACACCTGGTGGATTGCCAGCTATTCGGGCTGAACCCCGCCGGGCCGCATATCGTGAACATGGGACTGCACGCGGCGAACACGGCGCTGCTT
>Ga0265338_10003215_pt1 | contig 23293 bp, 19 predicted proteins | sample 42126metaG_FD_193579 | JGI IMG/M metagenome (GOLD analysis project Ga0265338, IMG submission 193579) | Rhizosphere microbial communities from Carex aquatilis grown in University of Washington, Seatle, WA, United States - 4-21-26 metaG | ecosystem: Host-associated > Plants > Roots > Rhizosphere... | reverse complement strand
AGTGTGTGACGAACTCCCCGCCGCAATTGAGGTAGGACTCGCGCTAATCTGCACTGTCGGTGCAGGGTTTGCATTCACTGTCACAGCCACGCTTGCGGTCGCGCTCTTTCCTCCGGAACCGATTGCGTTTGCGGTGTAGGTCACATTCGCCGCAGGGGACACAGCCTGCGTTCCGCCCGATGGCGCCAGTTTGTAACTCGATCCATCCGATCCGGTGACCGTTACTTGTGATGAGTTCTGAGCACCGATTGTAAGGGTAGACGAGGCTCCCGCCGTGATGGCCGTTGGGTTGGCGGAGATGCTTACCGCGGGAGAAGGAGGAGAAACATGTGCGCCGCAGCCGGCGAGTGAAACCACAAGAAGAAGGCCCGCCGAAATGGCGCAGCGTCTTAGAAGAATAACATGCGACATAGGGCCACTTGACAATGGAACCTCCAGCACTACAAACACAACCCACTAACTTCGAATGAATACGATATGTTGCGTCGGTACAAAGAAAGGCGGAGTCAACGGGGAACTAAGAGATAGAAAATGCGCTCAGGTCGAACCAAAGGCATTAAGACCGGTTTACGCTCCGCATCGTTGGATAGCGAAGTAGATGCTTCTGGTTGCTTTGTGCAACTGTTCAACGTTCCCAATGTGTAAGCGTAAATTCGTTGCGCTGGGGGGCGACATCCTTGCATCTAATGTTTGATCAGAAAGATTCCCGTCAGCACAGGGCTGTCTTTGTTGCTGGGTGACTCAGCAAACGCCTTCACTCGCAGCGAAAGTCGCTTCATGACAATGGGAGCCCGATAAACCGGTGAGTTCTCCGTCGGCTGCGAACTGTCGATGGTGTAATGAATAACTGCGCTTGGTGTGGCACACTGAAGCGTTACTGCCAGATCTCCGGCAACCACACCCGGACGGGGAGTAAACGTCGGCTCCGCGGTTACGCCAGGCAACGATGGATCTAAGCTCGTCACTACGCGATTGTCGTCGGGCTCCAGCTGGATATTCAGCATCAGCGACCGTAGATAGGCGCGCTGGAAATCGTGTATCGGCCAGCCGAAGAAATCCTCGCGCCAATCGGTCATCAGCGCGTGTGCGTTCTTGAAATCATCTATCACGCTGCCGCCCTCCGCGGGACTGACCGCTGCAATCATAACGTTGATACGCGGCCTCTTCATCGAATCACTAATCGTGAGTGAATACAGTCCTGGGCCAGGCACCGTCAAAGCAATCGTTCGGGCAGTCTTCTCGAGCCGAATGCCGGGCTGGTCAGGATAACTTTTGTTAAAAGAGCGCAAATCGCCGGCGTATTCCCCATTGGAGAGGGCTGCGGCCAAGCCCCCAATCTCGATGCGGCCCCCCGTTCCCAATTGAACTACCGCTTCATCCCGGGCAATGTGTGACTCACTAGCCGGCTCGGTTGCAGGCTCGCTTTCCTGCTGCTTCAGCACAGCACGAATGCGCCGCAACATCTCCGTCGTAAATGGGTCAGCCTTACGAAAAAGAGCCGGCACGCGGAATCCGCGCGCGCAGTCTTTCAACGTGAAGCATTCGTAAAGAACCGACTGTCCATCAGGCAAAAGGATAGTAATGGAGTGATCGCCCGCCGAGACATCCGGTGACAGCAGCGACCCTGGTGCCACGGCCTCACCGGTGCGAATGGGTGTCGATGCTCCTTCAACTTTCCATGTGCCTCGAACACCCCATGCCAGTCCCTGTACATTATCGTGTGTCGATTGCGCGTTTAGGATAGTTGCGAAAAGCGGCAACGCCCCCAGCACCAGATTGCAGAACAGGTTGACTTTGTAGGCGGGATTCCGCCAGAACCTACGATGGGACAGAACAGTGTGTGCATTCAAGGACATGGGGCGTATCGTCTCTCAGTTGGATTGTGGATTGTTGATGTCGCAGTATCGAAAAGCAACCAAAGCAAAGAATCGCGTCATCCTATTCGATGACTCTTTCACCGTGAAGGGGTGTATCTGAGAATTCCAATTAAATGAAAAGTCCGGTGCCCAGCTGTTGTTGCACTGAGTTCCAGTTGGCAATAAACGAACTGGTTATTTTCCGTTATTAAGTTTGCGGCAGCGTGTTCTCACGACGCCCTAAGCGCGGCGCAAGTGGCCGATAGTGCCTCTCCGCCCATTCGTAAAGTCACGCTGTAAATATGCCAACCCTGGTGGAGGCACCATGCGCATTAGAGAAATTCTCAGTTCTTCCTTTCACGTCCCATCCTTTTTCCCTTCATATATCAACAGAGCAAATCCCGCAGTCAGAGGCTGCGCCCTTGGAATATCGTTGCTTTTGGGGCTTGCGTCGAGCCTGTTTGCCCAGACACCAACACCTGTTCCAGTACTCACCTGGCGATACGATTTGACGCACGCCGGGCAAAACACCAGCGAAACTGCGCTCACTCCAGCCAACGTCAATTCGAACGCTTTCGGCAAGCTCTTCTCTCTGTCTGTCGACGATCACGTTTTTGCTCAGCCGCTCTATGTGCCGAATCTCAAAATGAGCGACGGTCAAGTGCACAACGTGGTCTTTATCGCTACTGAGAACGATTCAATTTACGCGTTCGACGCTGATGTCAAAGGCAAACCCATCTGGCAAATCAGCCTTCTGACAGCGGCCTACGGTGCAGATGCTGGCGCCACTCCAGTGCCGCAAGCAGACGTAGCCCCTTCGCAGGATATCGGACCTAATATCGGCATCACCGGCACGCCGGCCATCAACTCCGCCACTGACACCATGTACGTAGTGTCCAACACCAAGGAGAGCGGCGCATACTTCTCCCGCCTGCATGCCATCAACATCATTACGGGCGCCGAACAGTCCGGCAGCCCTGCAAATATTACCGCAACGGCGACAGGCACCGGGGACGGCAGTTCCGGCGGCGTAGTAACTTTCAGTCCGCTATGGACGAATCAGCGTCCTGCACTGGACTACTACAACGGCTATGTCTATATTGCGTACTCCTCGCATGGAGACGTTAGCCCTTTCCACGGATGGGTGTTTGCCTACAATGCGACTACGTTGCAACAGACGGGAGCCATCTGTCTCAGCCCCAATGATCAGGGCGCGAGCGTGTGGGGTTCGGGCGCGGGCTTGCCCATCGACACAAATAGCGGAAAACTATTTGTCGTAACCTCCAACGGCAATCGCACTACTCCGTTTAAGTCCTCCAGCGATTATGGTCAGAGCGTTGTCGCCTTCGATATCGCAAATGGCGCGCTCACGCCGGTTGATGAATGGACAACGTTCAACTGGGTCGCGCTCAACCCCCCGGACAACGATCTGGGATCCGGCGGCCTGCTGATGTTGCCTGACCAGACGGGTACTTATCCACACGAGATCATCGCGGCGGGTAAAGAGGGCCGAGTCACAGTGCTCAACCGGGATAGCCTCGGAGGTTTGGCTGCATCCGGAGCCACTTCCAACACCAATGCAGTCCAGGACTTCACCATTAGCTCGATTACGGCCGGGGAAGGTTTCTGGAGTACGGCCGCCTACTGGAATGGGAACGTTTATATGTGGGCCGGCGGCGACGACGGTGGCACACCCAACGTCGGCATGGCGTTCAAGCTGAATAACGGCACATTAGGCACTACGCCCAGCAGTGAAACAACCTTTACTTCGGCGTTTCCGGGGCCAACATTCTCAGTCTCCTCAAATGGAACGCAGAACGGTATCGTCTGGGCGGTAAAATTCGACCAGTTCAACACAAACGGACCTGCCGTGTTATACGCATTCGATCCTGACGATCTTTCCCAGGTCCTCTTTGAGAGCGACACAAATGCTTCGCGTGACTCAGCCGGACCTGCAAATAAGTTCTCAGTCCCGGTAGTAACAAACGGCAAAGTCTATGTCGCGACCTATGGTGAACTGGACGTCTACGGCATGCTCAACGCGCAGCAGACTGCGGCGGCGCCCGTGATCAGTCCCAACGGAGGAACATTCTCCGCTGCCCAGACTGTCACGCTCTCTAGCACCACGTCATCCGCTTCGATCTATTACACGCTCGACGGTTCAACTCCGACAACTTCATCGACGCTGTATTCGAGTCCTATCTCCATCAGCACCGACACCACCTTGAATGCGATCGCTACCGCGGCCGGGTACTCGCCGAGTACCGTGAGCAGCGCTACGTTCACATTCTCTAACCAGACAGCCGCGGCGTCATTCTCACCGGCCGCTGGAACTTACGCTAACGCGCAGTCGGTCTCGCTCTCCGATAGTGATGCGAACGCCAAAATCTACTACACCAGCGACGGCTCAACGCCATCCGCAACGTCAACCCTCTATTCCACGCCGATACAGGTTGGAACCACCGAGACCATCAAAGCCATCGCCATCGATCCTGCAATGCAAGATAGCAACGTCACCGCGGCCGCGTATGTCATTCAGAGCGGCGCGACTTCCATCGACTTTGGAAACGGCTTTTCTTCCACGGCCGGCCTGACATTGAATGGCGTCGCCGCCGCGGATGGTAGCGGGGGCTTGCTGCTTACTACGGGTCAGACAGCGCAGGCGGGTAGCGTCTTCTGGAGTGTTCCCATCGGCATCCAGACGTTCACCACAACTTTTCAATTCCAGTTGTCGAGCGCGCAGGCAAACGGTTTCACCTTCACTATTCAAAACATGGGAACGACAGCGTTGGGAGGCGATTCCGCAGGGCTTGGATATCAGGACATTCAAAAAAGTGTCGCTGTAAAATTCAACATCTATAACTACCAGAGTGAAGGAAGCGATTCGACCGGCATCTACACCGACGGCCAACCGCCTGTTAATCCAACTGTCGATATAAGTTCCAGCGGAATTCAGCTAGCCAGCGGAGATGAAATCCAGGCGACGATTACTTATGACGGAACAACCCTGACCCTGACACTACTCGACATGGTCACCAATGACACGTTTAGTTGGTCGCAGGCAATCAATATCCCTCAAACCGTCGGCGGCAACACCGCCTACGTCGGCTTCACAGGAGGCACCGGCGGACTGTCGGCGACCCAGAAGATTATTTCCTGGACCTATTCCACCCAGTCGTCGGGGGGTGGGGGCGGTACTCCATCTTTCGCAATGAATGGAGATCCTGCCAACATATCTTCGCCTGGGGGATCGACCACCTCCACAGTCACAATTACTCCCAGCGGTGGTTTTACCGGAACCGTAACAATGTCGTGCGCCATCACGAGTTCTCCTGCAAACGCGGTTGATCCTCCCACGTGCGCAGTGAGCCAGCCAACTGCGATTTCAGGCACGCAGGCAGTGACCTCAACTCTCACCATCAACACCACGGGATCGCAGTCTGCTGCCAACATCAACCCCATGGCAAAACTTGGCGGCGGCTGCGCGCTCGCGGTGCTTGTCTTCTTCTTCCTGCCGCGGCGGCGCAAGACGTGGCAGGCAATGCTCGGACTATTGGTGTTCGTTGTTCTGATCGCGAGCGCGAGCGGGTGCGGTGGTTCAGGCGCTATTCAAACCCAAACCTCGCCTGGCACAACAGCGGGCACGTACACCGTTACCGTGACAGGCACTAGTGGCTCACTTACGGAAAACACCGCGGTCTCCGTCACAGTCAAATAGTTATCCAAATCGATCAATCAACTAACAACTAACCCTGCCGGCAGCAACTGCCGGCAGGGTTTCTTGCATGCCGTTGAAGTGACACAAACACTCCATGAACCCTAATCGAAAGTCATTTTCTGACGCGAGATCGGGATCCCATCCCTAACCTTAGCGTTGCCAGCGTGTTATCAGCTGGACATACTAGAATCCAGTAATATCATTGAGCAACCCCTCTTACAAATCCTGCATCGCCTCGTGATTTTTCCGTTGTGAGCCACTGCGTATCGGATTATACTCACGCCAAATATCAGTAATAACTTTCCGCTCAGATTCTGTGACGCACGCTCTCCATAGTCTGTTCGGAACATCGCTTCCGCTTGCACCGCATGCGGGTGAATGGAAGCAAACGCACTGTTCGCTCGTGTAATCGACGGCCCGCGTGATTTGTCTCAACTGGAACCATGAGATGCATCGTCGCGAATTGGTTCGCTGTGCACTTGGTGCGCCATTTTTCAAGTATTTTGCCTGGCGGTAAAGCGAGTTCGCTGCCTGGTATTGATTGCCTATTGAGTTAACCGGGCCCGGCGCGATGGAACTTGTCTTCCATCGCTCGAGAATTCTTACGTTAAATTTCGGTCCCGCGAATCCGGCAACGGTGGGGTGCGTACGACGTATTGGTGCTGCGCGCGGACTTAGTTGATTTTGGCAACAGTTAGGCCCCGCCCTGCTGTTCTATCTGCGGAGTGAGCCCATAAATTATTGCGCTTGCCCGATATAACTTGAGGCTTAAGTGAAGACTTTATTCTTTGTGCTCCTTGCTGCTGCGGCGTTAAGTGTCCCAGCAGCCGCAATAACCGTTTCAACCCCCGCAAACAATTCGCAAGTCGCTTCGCCCTTCCAACTCATAGCCAGCACATCAACCTGCGGTTCAGTCGCCGCCGTTTCAATGGGGTATTCCATCGATTCAGCAACGGCCGTCATCGAACCCACCTCTTTCACCACCATGGTCTCCGCCGCTCCGGGGGCGCATGTGCTTCATGTCAAGTGCTGGGGGAAGGGAACCAGCGGCCAGGTGTTACTTAACATCACCGTCGGCACTGTCAGCCCTGATGCAGCGGCGACGAACATCGCCGTAACCAGCCCTTCCAACGGGGCAAAAGTAGTTTCGCCGTTCACTCTGGCTGCGGGCGCAACCACATGTAACTCCACACCCACGGCGTCTATGAGTTACTCCATCGATGGCGGAACCACCGTCACCGAACCGCCATTATTCAGCGCGACCCTGACCCCTCACCTGGGCACCCATGTCCTGACCGTGAAATGCTTCGGCCAGAACACTACCAGCCATGTCCAGCTCACGGTAGACGTAGTGCCACCGCCCACCACTTCCACTCCTAAGTTCTCCCTCTTGCCCGGTCAGTACACCTCCAAACAGTTGGTTACTATCTCCGACGCCACGTTGGGTGCGGCCATCTACTACACCACCGACGGCTCCGGTCCTTCCACCTCCTCGCATCTGTATCTCGGTCCAATTTGTGTAACAAATTCAATGACACTTCAGGCCGCAGCCATTGCGCCCGGTTACACCAGCAGCGGACTCGCCCGAGCTGACTACTCCATCATGCAGCCCTCTCAGGCCCCCATTCCCGCCAACGCAAATCACGTGGACCAGGTGCAAGCCATGCCCGGGTGGAGAATCAAGCACGACACCGCAACTCCCGGCGATGCGGAAGGGGCGATGAGCGCCACTTCCGCTCCAACGCTGACTGGGCAGACCGAAGCTTATGACACCAGCTTCACCAATGGCGGCGGTGTCCTTTATTCCATTGACTACGACAACGATTCCAGCGCAATGAACTTTGTCTATGACGTTCATGTGTGGATTGCCGCGGGAAGCAAGCTAAGCAACCTCGAGATGGATAACAACCAGGTCATTCCCAATGGAAACACCGTGATTTACGCCTTCCAATGTTCAGGTTATTCGAACACCTGGGAATACACCGGAAACGCGGGGACCCCTGCAAACCCTATTGTCCAATGGATTCGCTCAAGTTCGCCGTGCAACCCCGCCAACTGGGCCACCAACGCCTGGCACCACGTACAAATAGCCTATTCCCGCGACAATGCAGGCAATGTTACTTATCAGGCGGTTTGGCTTGATGGCGTGAAGTCTCCGATTAATGCGACGGTAAATTCAGCTTTCTCACTCGGTTGGGCCTCGGGAGCCCTGGTCGCAAATTTCCAGGTAGATGGCATCGGCACTAGCGGATCGTCGTCTCTATACGTTGACAATCTCACCATGTATCGCTGGTAAAACGGCAAACGTGGGCGCGGAGGATCTCTTGAAACCTCCCGCCCATTCCTTTTACTGAGCAGTCAGCAAAAGCGGCGCAGCCGGGCAGGGAGGAGTTTTCAGCCAGTTATCACCGCTCTTGTTTTGCGTCATCAAATTTAATTTCTGCGGATGCAAGCAATTATTGCCAAGATGCCCACAACGACCAAAACAGCTCAGAATTTCGTTGTCGAGTCCGGCGAACTATGCAAGTATCCTTCGTAGAGCATTATTTAAAATTGGTTGCCTGGCGGTCAGACTTAATTAGTAGCTTGGAATATTGAAGCGGTCGAAAGATAGATATAGCCCTCCAATCATACCTCAAGCACTTCAAAAACTGATCGGAATCAGTTCGGCCGCATTTATAGTCTGATGCGCGAGACCGAAACTGCAAGAGACTGCTGAGACGTTTGATTTTTGCTGTGCGTGTTTATCACGCGCCGCTCAGACAAGTCCACCTATAAGCATTCATTTTGCCCCTGCAGAACGAGCAGGCAGTGGGTAGGCACCAATTTAAATTCAACCGCAAAGGACTCTGCCGATATGCACTCCTCCCGTATTGCGGTGCTCGCCGGTTTTGGCGCGCTCGCTCTTTCTCTTCCGGCCTTTGCCGGAGTTACAGTAAACTCCCCAGTCAACAACACTGACGTCTCCTCGCCCTTCACCTTGTCAGCCGACGCCTCCACCTGTTCTTCGCGCAACGTTGATGCTATGGGCTATTCATTCGATAGCAGTTCCGATTCAACCATCTACAACAACAAGCAGTCCATCAACGCCTCCATCGAAGTTTCTACCGGCACGCACATCTTGCACGTAAAGGCCTGGGGTCCGAACGGCGCCTCGTGCGTCACCGACATCACCATCATCGTCAAATCCTCAACATCAGCGTCAGACAGCAGCTCTAGCGAAGTTCCGTCATCTGCCATGAAAGTCAGCAGTATCCAGGCGCAAACCGGGTGGCAAGCCGCACACGACTCCGGCGGCCAGGGTTCTTCCTCCGGATCATCGTCGCGAGTTAGCTCACCCTCTCTATACGGCACTACACGCCAATTTCAATCTTCGTTCTCAAATAGCGGAGACGAGCGCTTTTCATTCGCGTTCTCCGACGATGTCGACTCAAAGAACTTCTTCTACGATGCCTATGTCTATCTCACCAGTTCGGCAAGCAAGCTGGGCAACATTGAAATGGACATTAACCAGGTGATGGCCGACGGCAAAACCGTGCTCGTGGGTATCCAATGCGACGGCTATACCGGCCACTGGGCATACACCGTCAATAAAGGATCTGCCTCAGACGTGAAGCCAAGCTGGGTCAGCAAAAGCGGCACAAGCTGCAATCCGCGCAACTGGGCTCAAAACAAGTGGCACCATGTGCAGTTCAGTTTCTCGCGCGACGACTCCGGCTGGATCAATTACCAATCGGTCTGGCTTGACGGCGTCGAGACCAAGTTGAACGAGTCGGCATTCGGCGCAGCCGATCTAGGCTGGGACCCGATCATCAATACCCAGTTCCAGCTCGATGGAATGGGCTCAGGCAGCGTGACTGCCTATCTCGACAATCTCACCATCTCAAGGTGGTAAGTTCGTTCGCAATCTCTGCCAAGTAGGATTGAGGGGGCTAAGGGCCCCTCAATCCAGTTCCAGAATTTCTTCAGCCTTCAGGCCAGGGCAGGGATCACCGTCCCCTTCCAAGCTCGCACGCTTCAACTCCAAGGAGCCTTCCACTCGGGGTCCTTCCACTCCTTGCCTTTAATCTTCGGCTTCTCGCCCTTCTTTGCGGCCTTCTTGCTTGCCTTTGCCCATTTCAGTGTGCTGTAAACGTCCCCGCGCATCTTGTCCAACTTATATGCGGAATTGAGATTTGCGATCGCCAAATCCCATTGGCCCAGCTTTCCGTAGGCGATTCCCATGCCCCAATCGGCAGTCAATATCTTTGGTTCCATTGAGAGGGCAATCCGCGCCTGGGTTATGCTCTCCTGATACTGACCAGCCTAGTACGCCAACCGTGCCTTGTTGACCGACACATAGGCCTTGAGCATCTGCGGGTCTGGTACAGGTACGTCTACCTGGGCATCCTTCGCAAGTTCCAGAAGGTCAGGGTCCATGGGGCGAACACACAGCGAGGCCATATAGTTGCTGCTGTACATATCCCAGGTTTTCGGAATCGCGCCGAGATTCAGTCCGTCGCCGACAATCCATACCGTTGGCCCCGCAATCCATTTCGCCGGTTTCTCCGCATCCGGCGTCGGGGTTGAGGTCCAGACAAATGTGTAGAACATGAGGTCGAGGTCGCTCCACTCGGGGACTTTAAGGGTCACCCAATCCTGCGGATCTGAAGTCGTGACATCGTAGCGGGTTTGATGAAGGGCGGGATGGTGTGGATTGGCAGTCATATCGGGTTCAGAACTTGTGAACACGACCCCATGACGGGTGTATCCGATACCCTTAACCTCGTCGAGCGTAGGAATCCGCCAGCCCGAATAGCCGCCCAGCTTCAGTGCCGAGCAGTAGTCAACTGATTGCTGCCATGTTAGCCCGTGTGGGTGAAATGTGCTTTTCGAATTGCCGCTGTATCCGTGCTCAGCCCACATCAGGCCGGTAGTTGGATCGGGCCACCATTTCGCAGGATCTTTGTTGAAAATCTGAGCAGAGCAGCATTGTGCGCCAAACGCTGACAGGCACAAAACAGCAAGTGAGGTCTTGTACCAGAAATTCAAGAAAGCCATGCCGCTTGCCGCTTCCAAGTCATAACGTATCTTGAAGTGCCATCTTTCAATTCTCAGCAATGATACGCCCGGCTCCATTCCTCCGCCGCTTCCGAATCCGGTCGAATGCCGGCAATCGAAATCAGCTACTGGGTGTCTGACGGATTGGAAACTATCCGGTGGCGATTTATTCACTAGGTCTTGTCTTTTCGAGTAGGGATTCCGAAATCAATAGTTGCAACTTAAAACCATCTCGATGAATCTCGAATCCCAGGTCACTAAAAAAACTCTCCTGAGACCGCTGTCACTGCTGAGCTGCCCGGATCGGGTTTACACTTTCGGCTGCTAGGTGATTTATGCGCAAGACACTCTGCCTCCTTATTGCTCTCCCGTTGGTGGTTCCCGCCCAGACTTCTCAAACGCCCGAACCAACGATCCACACCACTACCAGCGAAGTACTGCTGGATTTTGTTGTGCGCGACAAACACGCAAACATCATCCGCGATCTGAAGCCCGGCGAAGTTCAGGTGTTCGAGGACGGCGTACCGCAAACGCTGCGACATTTTGAGTTCTACGACGGTCGAACTGACGCACAGGCGCGTGCAGCGCAGGCGAGAGCGGCGGTTCCAACACCCGTGCCCGCCGCTGTCGCCCCTTCCAGTGCGCCGCCGCCCACTGTCAACGAGTTGCGCGACATTAGCCTGGTTTCGATTGTGATTGCGAATCTGGACCCGCGCGATCGCGCGCTCACCGTTGACGCAATGAAGGCGTTCGTGAAGAACGAGCTCACTCCTACGACTTACGTTGGCGTGTTCTGGCTTGGCGCGGGTGGGCTCCATTTGGTGCAGCCCTACACGAACGACGGCGAGCTTATCTCGGCCGCCATAGTGAAGTCCGCGAGTTCCGTCAGGACCATGCAGTTCCAGGGCATTGGCCTTCAGACAGTGCTGGAAGACCAAAATCCCGTAACCTCCGCGGAGGGCTTTTATCCGGCTGGTGCGCCGGGGCCGACGGGACCGATTGCCTCGTATGCGATGCCCTCAGGATGGCTCGATACCTGGGGACCCATTCTGCAGAACATATACCAGACGAGCATGGGTATACTTTCGCCGTTGCACGATCTTGTCAGCGCGCAGGGAAATATCCCTGGACGCAAGGTGCTGGTGCTTTTCATGTCGGGCCTTCCAATGAACGGGGATACTTCCGAGGTGATTAAGAGTGTTGAAAGCGCTGCCAACCGCGCCAACGTCACCATTTATGGGTTCACTTCCGCTTTTGGTTATGGATTCAACGATGCCGCCAGAAAAGCGATTGGCGCCGCGGCCAGCGCGAGCATGGAGCAGCAACTGGCTCGTTCCACCGGCGGCGATCAGGTAGTCAAACCAACAGAGACGGAGGCGCTGGAGATAGCCGACTACTCCATCGTAGCCAATTCCACCGGCAATTTAGCGGACCTGTCTGAAGCGACCGGCGGTTCTCTGCTTCGCCCGTCAAACAACATGATTGAACCATTGCATGAGGCGATGGAGGGAGTGCGCACTCACTACGAATTGACCTACGCGCCTACCTATACGAGTATGGACGGAGCCTTCAGGGAAATTCAGGTCAAGGTCACGCGGCCCGGTGCCACCGTATTCGCACGCAACGGATACTATGCATTGCCAATTCTGAATGAGCAGCAGATTTACCCGTTTGAGATCGCCACGATGAAAGCCATCAAAACCAAGCCCGATCTGCGCCAGTTCGATTTCCACGCCACCACTATGGAATTCCGGCCCGGCGCTGTGCGTAATCAGTTTGCCTTTATCTTCCAAGCGCCAACCAAGGATCTGACCGTGACCGAAGATAAAGACTGGGCCAAGGTGCATGTGTGCGTGACCGCGCTGATCAAAGACAGCAAGGGGCAGGTAGTCGACAAGATCAGCAAGGACATTCCCTACGATGTGCCGTTGGCGAAGAAGGCCGAGCTGGAGCAGGGAACTGTGAGTTTTACCGCGCCGTTCTTCCTGGCTCCGGGTCATTACACCGTCGATACTGCGACCGTAGACCGGAACAGCATGAAGGCCAGCGTGAGCCGGTCGACGCTCGACGTGGATCAGGATTCCGGTTTCTCGATGAGCGACGTAGCAGTGGCACGGCGGGTGGACACCATCGAGGGGCCCTCGAACCCCCTCGATCCGCTCCAGTCGCGCGGCGCAACGGTGACTCCGGAACTAGGTAATGTCGTCACTCCCGACACCGCCGGGGCGTTGGCGTTTTATGCCGTCGCGTACCCGCAGGCTCCGGTTGATGCGCCGGTGAATGTGAGTTTCGAAATCTACCAGACCGGCAAGCTGGTGATGAAGAGCCCGCCGAGTCCGGTGCCGCCTGATTCTAACGGCGCAGCGTCGATACTCGCCAAATTGCCGGCTGGAAAGCTGACACCCGGTGGCCAATACGAAGCTGACGTGCTGTTCCAATACAAAGGCGAAAGGCTGATGAAGAAGGTGGATTTCACTTTGGCAGGAGAAGTACGGAGCCAGGCGGCAGGTCGCTAAACTCCGAAGACACCAGGAGGCCAGGATTCAACCATATACGCTATGTCCGATAACAGATATTCTGTATAGTGCAACCATCGAATCCGGATATCCCTCTACTCTTTTGCTAATAAAGTAGCCTAGCGGAGCCACACCCCGGCCTACTCCCTGCTGAGCCAGCTCTGCTCCTATTCACCTGAGAGGAATTAAGCGGACCCGGTCCGTCCGCAACAGCTACATCTTGTAAGGTCCAAGATCCTCGTTATTCAATCCCTCAAGCCAGTTGCGGAGCTGCTCCGCAGTCGGTCCCTCGGCAGCGCCATTGGGATTCAGCTTCGCGCTCGCCATCACATGCTCGGCCACATAGATTGGGCAATCAGCCCGCAGCGCCAGCGCGATCGCATCCGATGGCCGCGCATCCACCGCAATCTGCTCGCCGTCCTGCCTCAGCCACAGCACCGCATAGAATGTCTCATCCTTAAGTTCTGAAATAACTATGCGCTCCAGCTCGCCGTTCAAGTGCTGCATCAGATTTCGCGTCAGGTCGTGCGTCATGGGCCGCGGCGTAGCCATCTTCTCAATCTCAATGGCAATGGCGTTAGCCTCAAATATCCCTACCCAGATCGGCATCACCGCATCCGAGCCCACATCCTTGAGAACCACGATCGGCATGTTCGTCGCTGGATCCATCATCAACCCCCGGATTCTTACCTCAACATCCATGGTTCTCCTCCTTTGCCTCCGGATCCACCAGCCCCTAGCCCCTAGCCCCTGGCTTTAGACTTCTTCCCCAATCAAGCTATTCGGAAAAGCCCCTGTAATCTTCACATTCAGGTAATTGCCCGGCGCCGGCGAAATCGGAGTCTTCGCAACAAAGTTCACCAGTTTGTTCTGGCTGCTGCGCCCTGAAACCTGCCCCCGCGCCAGATTCAGCCCCTCAACCATTACCTCCATTACCTGCCCTATATGCTTGGAATAATTAGTCCTTTGAATTTCCCGCTGCCGGTCAAGCAATACTTGAAGCCTTGTTGATTTCACCAAATCTTCCACCGAGTCAATCATCACCAGCGCCGGCGTATTCGGCCGCGCCGAGTACTTAAATGCGAACACGCAATCGTACTCCACTTTCGCCAGCAGGTTCATTGTCTCGATGAAATCGTCTTCCGTCTCGCCCGGAAACCCAATAATAATGTCAGTCGAAAGCGATATCGGACGCTTCGTAGCCTTCACCCACGAGATGCGCTCCAGGTACCAGTCCGGCGTGTACTCCCGCGCCATCATCTTCAGCACTCGCTCCGACCCCGATTGCACCGGCAGGTGCACATGGTCGCAAAGCGTCGGATAAGCGTCGATCGCCTACACAATGTCCCGCGTAAAGTCCCTGGGATGGCTGGTAGTAAACCGCACCCGCCTTATCCCCGGCACCTGCCCAACGTCCGATAATAGTTCCGCGAAGCTCCGTTTCCCTTCCGGATCACGGTAGCTGTTCACGTTCTGGCCCAGCAACTGAATCTCGGTAATGCCCAAATCGGCAATCCGCCGAGCCTCCGCCAGCACTGAAATTGACGTCCGGCTGCGCTCCTTGCCCCGGGTATACGGCACCACGCAATACGAGCAGAACTTGTCGCACCCCTCAATAATGGTGATGTAGCCCCGGTACGGGTTCTGCCTGGCCGTAAACTCGGTTTCAAAGGCCTCATCGGTCTGCCGATCATCCAGGCCCGTGATCCGGTTCTCGCCAGCCTCAAGCCGAGTCAGCATCTCCGGCAATTTGCGATACGAAGCCGACCCCGACACCAGCGACACATACGGCGCACGCTCGAAGATCTTTTCGCCCTCCTGCTGCGCCACACACCCCAGCACCCCAAACCGCTTGCCGGCCTTGTGCAGCTTCTTGTAGTCGTTCAGGCGATTGAACACCTTCTGCTCAGCTTTATCCCTGATCGAGCAGGTGTTGTACAAGATAAGCCCAGCCTCTTCTTCGGTTTCCACCTGCAGGTAGCCCTGATTCAGCAGCGTGCCAATCACCTTTTCGGAGTCATGGGCATTCATCTGGCAGCCGAAGGTCTCAAGATAAAATGTTTTTCCGGTCGCCATAATAACCCCAGTATACCGTGATGCAGATTACACAACCGCCGAGGAAATCGACTCCGCCCAACCAACGGTGAGACCACATCCTTCAACCAGCCTCATCCACGCGCCAGGAGCGATTTGGTCCTTAGCCCGTATTTCCGCTTGGGGAAAGCGTGCGCGCCGTAGGCGCAACGGATGTTAGCCCCGCGCTTCAGCGTGGGGCTAGCTGTCCAGATAGACTCCAGTCCCGTAGGGACAATGCAAATCGCCAGTTTTGAAAGGGCGCGGATTTATCCGTGCCAACAGACGCCAAACTTATCTTCAGGGGTTTCAACCCGGGCGGGATGCCTCTTTCCAACCGACCCTCTATTCTTTCCGAATCCCCGCATGAAGATAAGCAATCACCGCCGCCATCTGTTCCCTGCTCATCTGGTAAGCAAACGACGGCATCATCCCCTTACCCTTCATCAACACCTGTTCAACGTTTGCATCGGTAGCCGCCTCGCCGCCGGGCAGCCTGGCCTTGTCGAACACCCCATGCAGATCCGGAGGAACCTTCTTCAATCGCAGGTCATTTTCCTCATGGCAATGCGCGCACCCCACGTCATAAACCCGCTGCCCCTCCGCCTGTTGCGGAGTAAGCGCAGCCTTGCCCCGGCACCCGGCCATCACCAAAAGTACTAGCGGAATCACCAAAGTAAATCGTGGACTATAAATTGAATTCCCAATCATAGGCAGATCGAAAACATCATGGGCCAAAAGGAAAACCGGCTCGACCACACTCCCAGCCACTCATCCTCATTTTAGGTGCCCGCCCCGGTTATTCTAACCACATGCAACTACCCACCCGCGACGAGATCCGCTCCGCCCGCGCCCTCGTTTACCGCTACATGCCGCCCACCCCACAATACACCTGGCCGCTGCTCAATCAGCGCCTCGGCACTGAGATCTGGGTCAAGCATGAGAACCACACCCAGACCGGCGCCTTCAAAATCCGCGGAGCAATCGTCTACCTGAGTTGGCTCAAAGACCAGCGCCCATCCCTCACCGGCGTCGTCGCCGCCACCCGCGGCAACTTCGGCCAGGGAGTAGCCCTCGCCGCCAGCTTCCTCGGTCTCAAAGCGGTCATCGTCGTTCCCCACGGCAACAGCCCCGAAAAAAACCAGGCCATGCTCGCTCAGGGTGCCGAGCTAATCGAACATGGCCACGACTTCCAAGCCTCGCTCGAGTACGCCCAATCTCTCGCCGCCGAGCTCTCTCTCGAGTTCGTCGACTCTTTCCACCCGCAGCTAGTCCTCGGCACCGCCGGCTACGCAATGGAGTTCTTCGAGTCCGCCCCGCCCATCCACACCATCTACGTCCCCGTCGGAATGGGCTCTTCCATCTGCGGGGTAGCCGCAGCCCGCAACGCCCTCGGCCTCTCCACCAAAATCGTAGGCGTAGTAGCCGAGCAGGCCCCCGCCGCCGCCCTCAGTTTCAATCAAAAGCAAGTAATTGAAGCCCCCGCCAACTCCATCGCCGACGGACTCGCCTGCCGCCGTCCCAACCCCGACGCCCTCGAAGTAATGCTCGCCAACGTCGCCCGCTTCGTCCAGGTATCTGAAACCGAAATCAAGCACGCCATGTGCGCCTATTACACTGACACCCACAACCTGGCCGAAGGAGCCGGAGCAGCCTCTCTAGCCGCCGCCCTCCAGCAAAAAGACCAGCTCCAAAACCATCGAATCGGCCTGGTTCTCACCGGCGGCAACGTAGACCGCGAACTCTTCGCCAACATCCTCACCACCGCCGACCACTCACACTCGTACTCACTCACGGAGTCAGCTTGACCACACCACTACACGACCCCACCCAGCAACTAACCCCATTCGCCCACCAGGCCTCAAACCGCTGCTTCGGCTGCGGCCCCGCCAACCCCAAGGGCCTCCACCTCGAGTTCCAGCTCGCCTCCGACCTCTCCGTAGTCTGCATCGCCCAGGTCCCAGAAGACTTCACCGGCCACCCCGGCTACCTCCACGGCGGCGTCATCGCCACGCTCCTCGACGAGGCCATGAGCAAATCCGTCCGTGCCCGCAACGCCCTCGCCATGACCCGCGAGCTCCACGTCGAATACCTCCGCCCCGTCCCCTCCTTAACCCCCATCCGCATTGAAGGCCGCGTAACCAAACACGAAGGCCGCAAATTCTGGGCTGAAGCCGCAATCCTCAACGAGCGCCGATTCCCGCTCGCCCAAGCCACAGGCATCTTCATAGAAATCAAACCCAAATCAACCTGACCACCCAGCGTCTGTTCCCTGTTCCCTGATCCCTGCCTTTTCAATGCAGCCGCAACCGCCAAGCCGTATAACTCAAAATCTCATGCGCAATCCGCTCAGCTTCCCCCATACTGCCTCCCATTAGGGCGCGCGTCCGTGGAGAAGTCAGCACATCCAACCCATCGGCCGCGCAAATCTCGTGAATGCGAAACAGGTGCGTGCCGTCGCTCACCACTACCAGCCGGCGCAGCTTATTCGTCCGCGCAATCACGGCAATGCGGTGCGCCTGCTCTTCGGTGTCCCGGCTCTCGGTCTCCGCAATAATTGCGGCCTCAGGCACCCCCAGGCTTATCAGGTAGTCGCGCCCCACCGCACCCTCGCTATGCACAACCCCGCTGTCGCCCTCCAGTACGCTAGTACCGCCCAGCGTAATAATCAGCGGCGCGATCCCGCGTTTGTACAGCTCATACCCATGGTCAAGCCGCGCCTTGAAAACAGGAGAAGGTTCTCCATCCCACTCCGCCGCGCCCAGCACGCCAATCGCGTCTGAAGGCGCAGCCTGGTCCAAACCCGCATAGTTTTCAATTTGTACGTAGACCCAGCCGCACCACCCCAGAAAACCGGCGACCAAAATCAGCGACAGCCCCGCAAACACCCGCAACCCAGAATTGCGACGCCTCGGCTTGGGCGGCAGTTCATCCATAAGCACCATCACAATCCATCAACCACCGGCGATTCACATCCCAAAGCGGATAAAACTATGGGTGCCCCATCCTCGCGACGTCTTTGTTCTTGTCGCTAGGGTGGGATACGCGGACGCCCAAGTTGGATGCAGTCGTTTTGTTTCTTCCTGGTGCACGAACTTAATCGTGGCGAAACACCCCAACCTCACCGCGTAGGAAACGCAGGAAAATGCAAATTCAGCCGATGGCAAATATAGAGAACCAGAATCGCGCCCAGCGACGAAAAGATCAGCCCGGCCGGATGATACCGTTCATTCCTCGGCCTGAACAGCATGTGCGTAATGCCACCGCCCAGCACCGATCCCACCACGCCAAGAATCATCGTCCAGGCCAGAGTCATGTGCACATGCATCACCGATTTCCCAATGAGCCCTGCCAGCAGCCCAATAAGCAAATACCAAAGTACGTGAAACATCAGTCTCCTTCGCGCCCCGCCAAAGACCGAATGCAGATCAAGGCAGATTAGCCCGAAGCATATCCACGCAGAGAAGAATTAAATGGTCAATTCTATACAGGCGAGCAAACAACCGGGCGATTCCGCGGCGCGCGCCGATGTGAGAAAATTTAAGCCATTATGAACCCCTCCTTATCAAGTGCAGCGGAAAAAAAGGCATTGGAAGCGCAAATGCTGCCTTCCTTCGCGCGGTTCAATCTTGCGGGGGCAAAGAACGACCTCGAGATACTACTGAAGCAAATAGGACGTGAGGGTATTTTTGCCGAATACACGAGCCATGACGTCAGCCACATCGACACGTTGCTTGGGATGCTCGAATGGCTGGTTGTCCCTGAAGCCGCAGCGTCGATGTCGCCGGCGGACTGGATGATGATCGTTCTAGCGATCTATCTTCACGATGCGGGCCTAGTGGTTACGAAGGCTGAATTCGACAACAGATACACATCAGGATTCCCGGATTTTCGGAACAAAATCGTGAATTCGCCTATTCCAAGCCCCTACCAAGAACACGTGAAGCTCCTCCCAACCGACGAGCAAGAGCGTTTCCTATATCAAGAATTCGTTCGAATACACCACGCTGAACGAATAAAGCGCTGGATTAGCGGCGAGCACTATAAAGACCTAGGGGCGGCAGATCAAGCTGCGAATGCCGCGGCGGGCCTTGTGAAGAACCTTTCGGAGGAGTTTCGAGGCGATTTGGCTTTGGTCTGCGAGAGCCATCACCGGGACGACCTCGACGATCTCGAGAAATACGACCCAAGACGTCCCTATGGAAATGACCTGAAGGAAACAGTAAACCTTCAGTTCGCATCGATCCTCCTCCGGACCGCCGACCTGCTTCACGTAACAAAAGATCGCGCGCCTTCTCTAGCTTTCAGCCTAATTAACCCATCGGATCCAAAGAGCGTCGAAGAATGGCACAAGCAGATGACTGTCGTCTCAATTAGGATGTCGCAGCCAAGGGATGGTAGAGACAACAGCGTGATCGCAGGAGCAACCCCAGACACGATCGCGGTCTCGGCAATTTTTCATGATCCCCTCGGCTATTTCTCCCTCTCGGAGTATCTTTTCTACGCCGACAAGCAATTGAAGCAAAGTAACCAATGGGCAGAGCAGACGAACTCCAAGGAAGCAATGAAGTTCACCTTTCCTTGGAGGAGGATCGACAGCACGCGGGTCAAGGCTGAGGGATTCGAAAGCAGGCAGTTCTCATTTGAGCTGGACAAGCCGAAAATATTGAAGCTTCTTACTGGGCACACCCTATACAGCAACTCCGACGTGGTCGTTAGGGAGCTTGTCCAGAACTCGCTTGACGCGACACGCCTGCAATCGCAAAAGCAAGGAACGACCGGGCAAATCGAACTGACACTAAGCACCACCTCGCGTACCCTTACGGTGGACGACAATGGGACCGGAATGACACAGTCGATCATCGAAAATCATTTCCTCAACGTTGGGAACTCCCGATATAGCGACGAAACCTTTCGCAAGCAGAACCCGGGATTTTCGGCCATCAGTAGATTTGGCATCGGTATTCTATCGACATTCATGATTTCCGATGAAATCGAGGTCATTACAAAGACGCCGGAAGAAAAACAAGCTCGGAACCTCTCTATCCGATCTCTTAACGGGAAATACCTAATCAGATTGCTCAATCCAAACGACGAAGGGTTTCCCGAACTCCTCAAAGCACACGGAACGAGGGTGCAGTTGAGGCTGCGCGCGGGCGTCGGCATTCCTGATATAAGGCAAATCGCGGAGTTCTGGATACTGTTCCCTGAATGCGAGCTCACCGTCAGGATCGATGATGCACCCAAGGTCAAAATTGGGTACGCGTCTCCCAAGGACGCCCTAGAGGAGATGTTACGCAAGGCCGGCTACAGTCTGTCTTCCACGGAACCGGAGGAATACATGCCGGCCTACCGCGTTGTCGAGGAGCAACGAGATGGGCTGCGCGTTGCATTCGCCCTTGAGTGGCAGCCTGCCTACAAGAACTGGGCGTTTGCCAGGTCGGCGAGAGCCCTCGTGAATCAGGCTGGCCAGGCGCACACGCCCCCGAGCGCGGTGTGCGTGCACGGCGTCAGAGTCGAAAGCACATCGCCGGGATTCGGCGGCCAGGATCCGCTCGCGATCTCAGACATCAAGGGCCCCAAATCCCCCGCTACCAACGTGGCTCGATCGAACTTGGAAACAGGTCCACTTGTGGACGAGATGTTTAGTAAGATCTACGAGATATATGCAGGACACGTCGCCCGCGAGATACATCAGATGTCCACGAAACGGGGACTATCAATTTCCACTGCCGCCAGCGAAGGCAGGTATTTATCCAACTCCCTGCAGGGCCCCTTGCCCGAGAATCAATGCCCGTCGGCGGCCAAGCTTCTAAACGAACGGCTCAAAACAATCCCGGTCCTAACGCTTGACAAGGGAGAGAAAAGATCGCTCGTGAGTTTGTCGGAACTGGACGGGAGAGAAGGTTTCTGGACTGTTGAAGGTGGTGCATATAGCTCCGCCGAGGAGTTCATGAGGCGCACGCCGAGTGATGCTTCACTCGCGAAACTTGCATCACTCCTTGGAGTAGGCGACCTGACCCCTAAAGGCAGCGTTGTAGGAGGATACGCAGAGAGCATCCTGGTTAGGGAGCTCGTCCTCGGCGACTTTGAGGTCGATAGAATTGAATTCATCAAGGCCACTAGACAGGCTAATTTGCATTGGCGTGCCCTTTCGGCAGAAAAGATATGGAAAGGCATTATACCCAGCACGCCGACGGCAAATCAGCGGGTGTCACAGCTCCTACAGCAATTCGGAAGGATCGGGAGTGGAATAATCCCGCGCTTTCGCGCACTGGTCATCCAAAACTCCGACGAACTTTGTATCGCAGGACTGAATGGAGAATGCGGGTTGAGAGGGTCGGCCCGTTCATACATATTCCGTGGTAATCAGATACACTCGCTACTCAGCAAAGCTCTCGACGATTTCGAGAGCGGTGAAATTAACGCATCGAACTTCGCCTTCGTCATAATAATGGTCAACATTCTGATTTCCGACCAATCGGACCCCACCGACGAGAACCGACTTAGGGTGGCGGAGAGCCTCCGTCAAATGCTGATCCAAACAGGCCAGATTCGGGCCGACGAAGTAGTCTTCTCTGCGGGATTAAGAGATATACTCGCGCATCCCCCGAGCACGTTGTTCGACCCAATGAGGGGAGAAAGGTTCGGGCCATTTAGCACATACTTCAACAACGGAATGACATTCGACTAATCCCTGTCCTCCAGCACGCTCTCCTCCGGCGCATCCGTAGGGCTAGAAAACTCCATCCGATATCCATCCGGATCGGTCAGCCCAACCACCCACAAATTGTTCCCCACAAACGGACGCTGCCGCGTCTCAACCTCGCGGCTCTTGAACTCTCGATAAAGCGCCAGCGAGTCCTCGCACTGAAAACAGATATTCACTCCGGTCCCAAGCGGCTCTTTGGGTTGGCGACCGGGCCAGAACTCCTGAAGCATGATGGCCGCGGAGCCAAGCTCAAGCCAGCACCACCGAATTCTCCCGTCAGGCTCGCCGCCCGAGTGTTCTGAAGCTTTATCCGGAATCCAATAGTTCGTCATCTTGAATCCCAGCCCGTCAACATAGAACTTCAGCGAAGCCTCCATGCTAGTAACTCCAAAAAACGGCACCGCCTGTTTCACATTCACGCCGGCAGAATTTGCACTCGCCATGACTCACCCCGCCAGAAATCACTGCCATCGTAACCCAAACCGTAAACGCCGCAAATGAACCTGCCCGATAGATTGCTGACCCTCCCCTGTTCTAACTTGCATTTCTCTTATGTTGCCCGGCAAAATGCCCGTGCTTTTTCGCTTGTCAATCCCCCTATTCGAACTTTCCTCCCACGGCTTTCATTCAAAAGGATTGGGTCTAGGCTGGCCTTGCAGGTTTAATTCCCATGCCACTGTATCCTGACCTTGAGATCGCTTTTCAGGCCGGATCGTGGAGACCTGTAGAACCTAACTGTCTGAAAACAATAGACCTGGATGCCAAGTCTACCATCTATCCCGCTGAAAACAATGGACCTTGAGACCTGTGGCAGGGGTGGGGGTAGGGAGAGAGGGGGGGGTATATCCGGCTGTGGCAGAAGCGGGCGAATTCCCCGCCACCTCCCCGCCCCGGCTCCCCCCCACTAGAATGTACCCACAATGAACACCGACCTCTTCCGCCTAAACAACACAAAACAACACGACCCCGCCATCGACGCCTGGATGAAAAATCATTCAGGCGATCTGGGAGCCATAGCGCGCCAATGGTTTGAAGTCCTGCGAAACTGCGGAGACGAAGTCCGCGAGTTACTCCACGACGGCTGTCCAACCGCCTGCCTCGGCGATGCGCCCTTCGCCTACGTGAATGTATTTACATCGCACGTAAACATAGGGTTCTTTCAAGGCGCTTCCCTACCCGATCCAGCCCATTTGATGGAAGGCAACGGCAAGCGAATGCGCCACATAAAGCTAAGACCGGGAACCCCCACCGACCCCGCATCGCTCCACAAACTGATAGAAGCAGCCTACGCCGGCATAAAGTCGCGAGTAGAAAACGGCTGATTCAATTCCTACTCCTTATTCCCTGCTTTTTCGCTCCCTCGCTACCTTGCTCCCTG
>Ga0265338_10003214_pt1 | contig 23299 bp, 17 predicted proteins | sample 42126metaG_FD_193579 | JGI IMG/M metagenome (GOLD analysis project Ga0265338, IMG submission 193579) | Rhizosphere microbial communities from Carex aquatilis grown in University of Washington, Seatle, WA, United States - 4-21-26 metaG | ecosystem: Host-associated > Plants > Roots > Rhizosphere... | reverse complement strand
GCCGTTCACCTTTGTCAATCTTGATGACCCGGGCGGTGACGTCCTGCCCGACCTTGAGCACGTTTTTGATTTTGTCCACGCGCTCTTCGCTGACCTGCGAGATGTGCACGAGGCCGTCAATTTCATGCTGCAGGCCGATGAAGGCACCGAAGCTGGCCAGTTTCGTGACCTTGCCTTCCACCACGTCGCCGACCTTGTACAGCTTGTCAATGTTCTCCCACGGGTCCTCCCCGAGCTGTTTCATGCCGAGCGCAATGCGCTGGTTCGGGCGGTCCACTTCGAGCACGATCGCTTCGAGCTCGTCCCCTTTCTTGAGGATTTCGGACGGATGATTGATTTTGCGCGTCCACGAGATGTCGGACACGTGAATCATGCCGTCAATGCCCTCCTCCAATTCCACAAACGCGCCGTAACTGGTCAGGTTGCGCACCTTGCCCTTGACGCGGGTCTTGACGGCATATTTTTGTTCGGCGGTGTCCCACGGATTGCTTTCCAGCTGGCGGATGCCGAGGGAAATTTTCTGTTCCTCACGGTTGATGCCCAGAACGATCGCTTCGATTTCCTGATCCGGCTTGAGCATGTCGCTGGGTTTGGCCACGCGTTTCGTCCAGGAAAGTTCGGTGACGTGCACGAGACCCTCCACGCCCGGCTCGAGCTGCACAAACGCGCCGTACGGCACGAGGTTGACCACCTTGCCCTTGACGCGCGCGCCGACGGGGAATTTCGTTTCGATGCTGTCCCACGGATTGGTCATCTTCTGCTTGAGGCCGAGGCTGACGCGTTCCTTTTCCTTGTTTACGTCGAGCACAACCACGTCAATTTCCTGGCCGACCTTCAACAGTTCCGACGGATGCGCGATGCGTCCCCAGCTCATGTCCGTGATGTGCAATAAACCATCAATGCCGTTGAGGTCAATGAATGCGCCGAAATCGGTGATGTTCTTGACTGTGCCCTTGCGGATGTCGCCGGGCACCATCTCGGCCAGCAGCTTGGAGCGTTTTTCGGAGCGCTCCTGTTCGATCAGTTCGCGGCGCGAAAGCACGATGTTCTGCCGGTCCTGGTTGATTTTGACGACTTTGAATTCGTAGGTGTTGTTGACGAACTGCGCGAGATTTTTCGGGGTGATGATGTCAATTTGCGACGCGGGCAAAAACGCCTCGACGCCGATGTTGACGACCAAACCGCCCTTGACGACCGACTTGACCTTGCCCTGGATGGTGCCGCCCTCGTTGCAAATCGTAAGGATGCGCTCCCAGTTCCGCTTGAACTCCGCCTTCTCATGCGAGAGGACGACGGTGCCTTCCTTGTTTTCGAGTTTTTCGATGAGGACATCAATCTCATCGCCGACCTTCATGGTCTTGATGTCTTGAAATTCCTGGGCGGGGATGACGCCCTCGCTTTTGTAGCCGATGTCCACCAGGACTTCCTTGGGGCGGACTTCGATGATTTTGCCTTTGACGATATTGCCTGCGGCAAACGGCAGCGAGCCGGTTTGCTTCATGGCTTCTTCCATTGTGAGCATAACTGTATTTGAACTGCGGGAACTTGGGGACCCAAACGGCGGGAACCGAAGCTCCATTGCCTAACTACCGACGCTGCAAACGGCAACGGAGGTTAAACCACGTAAAACGTGGCAAGGTTAGGTTGTTGGTTGACTGCTTTTTCTCAGCCTTAATGAACATCCTACCCTCCGCAGTACTGCTACGGAGGACGGGTCCGCACACGCGGCGCTCAGGCAAGATAGACAATAGCGGAAACGCCAAGAATGGCAAGGGGAAATTAGTTGTGCCAGCCTCTCAGTTGCGGATTCGCGTAGAAATAAACGCCGTCAGCCCATTTTCTACCTTTTTTTCGGCGAGGTTGGCTTTCCAATCTCGATCCCCCATTGTCCCATTTCACACCTCGCGTCTTCGTGACTTGGCGCCTTGGCGTTAAATCCCGCGAAGAAACTTCTGAATTTCGTCGTGGCTGCCGGCGGTCAGAAACAAAAGCGACTCAGCACGGTTTTGAAAAATCAGCCGGAGTTCCAGACCAACACGGATTTCAAAACAGTTTCCCGTCAACCGGCGAATGCCCAACCCTCGATGCGCGGAACGGAAACCGTTACAACGTAGGACAGGCGTCGCGCCTGTCTCAAACTTGAAAATAGTCCCGCTTGAGCGGTCTTGGCAACCATCGCTCATCATCTAGTGACTGTTGTGCCGATTTACTGAAAGATGGAGACAGGCGCGACGCCTGTCCTACCGCCGGGTTTTCTTAAAACCACTTTTTCTTTTTGAAATACCAATAGGTCAGGCCCGTGGAAAGGACCATGACGACGCCGGCGACCCAATAACCGTGTTTCCAGCTTAATTCCGGCATGTCATGGAAATTCATCCCGTACCAGGTGCCGATCATCATCAGCGGCGTGGTGATGACGGTGATCATGGTGAGCAGCTTGACGACCTCGCCGGTCTGGTTGGACGACATGTTGAGATAGACCTGCAAAATGCCGGTCAGCGAATCGGTGTAGGTATGCGCCAGCTCGCTGATGCGGCGCAGGGAATCGTAAACGTCGCGGAAATACGGCACGAGCTGCGGGCGGATCTGCTTGAACTCACCCGCCGCGAAACGCGCCAGCACTTCGCACTGCGGGCTGATGATTTGCCGCAAGTTCAACACCTTTTTTTTGAGCTGGAGGATGTGATTGAAGGTCTGCTTGCCGGGATGATGCAGGACGTTTTCCTCCACATTGGCAATTTCCAGCGCCAGATCATCCAGTGCCGGCTTGTAGCCGTCCACCAGCATGTCGAGCAGCGAATGGGCGACCCGGTCGGGCGCGCGCGCAATCTGCATCGCCCCCTGCATGCAACGCTCTTCAATCACCGAAACGGAGCGCAGCGGCTGCTGGTGGTAGGTGACGAGAAAGTTTTTGCCGAGGAAGAAATCCAGTTCGCTCGTCGCGAACTTTCCGTCCTGCCGGTTGTAATCCACCGCGTGAATCACCATGAACAGATAGGGCGTGAACAGGTCGCCCTCCTTCGGCGTGTATTCCTCGACCTTGGGCGACGAATTGACGGCGGTGCAGTCTTCAATGGACAGCGGATGGAAATGGAACACGCCGGCGAGAATCGCCTGCACCTCTTCCGGCGTCGGATTTTCAAAATCCACCCACAGAAAAAGGTTCGTGTCCGCCAGCAGGGTCGGCATGAGGAACAAATCGATGTCCCGCGTGTGCAGGCGTCCTTGCGTGGTGAAGGCAAATGAACGGATCATAGGATTGAACGGCGCGGGACCACTATACCCAGCCAAGGCAAATAACTAATCGCCGCCGCCTTGGGAAGCAAGTTCGTTCGCGTCTAACGTTGCGTTCCGGACGGCATTTGGGCCCGCGTATTATTTATTTTTTTTCCCTCTCCTCCCCCGAGGGAGGAGAGAGGGAGAAAAAATGGTCGAGTGTCAAGACGCACCCTCAACCTGCTTTCAACCACCGCGCCGCGTCCGCCGCCGCGTAAGTGATGAGAATGTCCGCGCCCGCCCGGCGCATGGCCAGAAGACTTTCCAGTGTTATGGCGCGTTCATCAATCCAGCCTTTCGCCGCTGCCGCCTTGATCATCGCGTGCTCCGCGCTCACGGAATAGGCCGCGGTCGGATAACCAAACTCCGTTTTGACGCGATAAATCAAATCCAGATACGCCAGCGCCGGTTTGACCATTACAATGTCCGCGCCTTCCTGAATGTCCAGCGCCACTTCACGCAATGCCTCGTTTGCGTTGGCCGCGTCCATTTGATAACTGCGCCGGTCGCCGAATTTCGGCGCGGATTCGGCGGCTTCACGGAACGGCCCGTAGAACGCCGACGCAAACTTCGCCGCGTAGGACATGATGGGCGTGTCGGTAAAACCATCCCTGTCCAGCTCGGCGCGAATCGCGGCTACGCGTCCGTCCATCATGTCGCTCGGCGCCACCATGTCCGCGCCTGCCTCGGCATGGCTGCTGGCGGTGCGCGCGAGTAGTTTCAAGGACGGATCATTCAAAATCTTCACCGGAGCGCCGGGCACCGCCCCGGCGTGTCCCATTTTCTTTTCGCCGTGCCGAGCCGGTGCTCGGCGTTCCACGATGCCGCAGTGGCCGTGCTCCATGTATTCGCACAGGCAAACGTCGGTGACGACGAGCAGCGACGGCAATTCCCTTTTCAGCAGCCGGACGGTTTGCTGGACAATGCCGTTCTTCGCATACGCGCCCGAAGCTTTCGCATCTTTTTGATCGGGAATGCCGAACAGCAGAACCGCCGGAACGCCGAGGGCGTGGGCGCGTGCCGCTTCACGGACAACTTCGTCCGGCGAAAGCTGAAACGCGCCGGGCATCGCCTCAATGGGGCGCCGCAGTTTTTTGCCAAAGCGCGCGAACAACGGCAAAACGAGTTGCTCAACGTTCAAATGTGTTTCGGCCACGAGTCGTCGCAACGCCGGCGACTGGCGCAGCCGCCGCGGGCGATACACGGGAAATCCGGACAAAGTCATGAAAGCAGTTTAGGTTTTGTCCGCGTTGTGCAAAGCGTAAAGTTTACGTAGCAGCGGCCGTGAGTCCGCTCCATCTTGGGAGATGAGCCAGCTGACGTCGGCTGCTACGATGGGCCAATTCCCTTCGTGACAATTCGTGGAATTCGTGTCATGGATTTTTGTCATGCGGCGGTTGAAACAAATTTTCTGGATTCTGGCGGTGGCGGTTGTTTTCATCGCAGGCGCTTGGTTCGGTCTTAAGCTGACACACTTGCTGATGCCGGGGGCCGGTTTGCACGAGGAAAATACCGCCATCATCGTGCAGCAGGTTCAGACGCTTTCAGATTTGGTCACCGTCAAATACGTCCTGGAAAAGGTCGAGATCGTGGATTCGCCGCCGACGAGCACGCTGGGGCAGTTCGTGCAAGGCGAAAACCGCGTGCTGTTGCTGGCGCATGGCATCGTCAAGGCCGGCATTGATTTGAAACGCGTCGCGCCGGGGGACGTGGCAATTATAGGCAAAAAAATTGTTCTCCACCTGCCGCCGCCGCATATCACCGATGCCTATCTCGACGAAAATCAAACCAAAGTGATTGACTGGCAGAAGGGATTTTTGCGCGACTTCGACAAGGGCCTTGAAACGGCCGCGCGCCAGAATGCCGTGGACGATATTCGCCGCGCCGCCCGGCTGGCGGGTATTTTGAACGATGCCAACGAACGGGCGCATCTGGAACTGGCGTTGTTTCTGCACCAGGCGGGATTTGAGCAGGTCGAATTCGTTGATCAAAGTCCGGCCGTTCCCACGCAAGAAAACGTGCCTAAATTTTAGTCAGCGTGAGTGATTTTGACCGGCTCGGGAGTTTCTTCCCCGTTCTGATTTTCAATGGAAATTTGGAGCCGGCGTTTCGACATGGAAATACGCATGACGTGCGAGCGGAGCTGCATCAGGCACAGCGCGGCGGCCCGCTGGGCGCGCTGCTGGTTTGTAGCTTCGCCAGAATTGCGAGTTTGTAGCTGGGGTTTCAACAAACTGGTTTTCTTGGCCATGCGGACGATACCGCAAGTCATATGCCAGAAAACGCTTCAAATCAGCCCGCTGGCGACCTTGGCCCGCTGCAATACTGTCTGCGCCAACGCACGGGCCTTCGTCGCGCCATCGGCCAGGACGTTGTTCACATAATCCGGATGGGCGGCAAGTTCGGCGCGCTTCTGGCGCGCATCCGCAAAGTAATTCCAATAATGTTCGTATAATGTCTTCTTCAAATCACCATAGCCCAGGCCGCCGGCGCGCAGATGATTTTCAAAGTCCTTGGCCACGTCCACCGGCGCGACCAGTTTGAGCAATTGGATGGCGAGATTCTTGTCCGCGTCGGGTTTTGGCTCGGCGGGGGTGCGGCTGTCCATGACGATGCCCATGATCTTTTTGCGAACCGCTTTTTCGTCGCCGAAAATTTCAATCGTGTTACCATAGCTCTTGCTCATCTTCTGACCGTCGGTGCCGGGCACCACGGCAACTTCGTCGCGGATTTGCGGTTCGGGAATCACGAACGTCTGGCCGTATTGCTCATTGAATTTGATGGCGATATCGCGTGTCATTTCAACATGCTGTTTCTGGTCGCGGCCGACCGGGACCACATTCGAGTCGTAAATCAAAATATCCGCCGCCATGAGCACCGGATAGGCGAACAAGCCGAGGCTGGAAGCGATGCCCTTCGCGATTTTGTCTTTGTAGCTGTGCGCGCGTTCGAGCAGGCCCATCGGCGTGACCGTGGCCAGCAACCACGTCAACTCGGTCACTTCCGGCACGTCGGATTGGCGGAAGAAGACGGTCCGTTTCGGGTCAAGTCCGCACGCGAGAAAATCCAGCGCCACGTCCAGCGTGTTCTGGCGGCGTTGCGCCGCGTCGAACAGCGAGGTCATGGAGTGGTAATCCGCGATGAAATAAAACGCCTCGCCCTTTTCCTGCAGTTCGATCGCCGGGCGCATCATCCCGAAATAATTGCCGAGATGCAGTACGCCGCTGGGCTGGATGCCTGACAGAATTCGCATGGCGAAAGCTTAATGGGAAAACATTAAACATCCAACATCGAACATCGAGCCCTGAATGAAGCGCACAACTGCGATCCATTCGATGTTCGATGTTGGGCGTTCAGTGTTCGATGTTATCCCTCCCGTCGGGTCAGTTCTCTTTCCCATCCTTTGCCGTGTGTTAATACGACGCCAGGAAATTTGTGCCTCGGTAAGAGTTCACGTGCCCGTCGAAGTAAAGGGCATTGCGGATCGATCCATGGTTCGGGGTTGTAGCTTCAAGGGGCCAGCCTCTGTAGAGCTCCGTATCCACATCGGACACCGCAAAAATGTCGGAGCTCGGTCCGTAGGTGTGGAGGGAGCTTAACCTGATACAGTTCGTGCCAAATGCTTGCGGGCTGCCCATGCCGGGATAGCCAAACGGATTGACGGTCAGGTTCACCAGGCCGTTACGGTAGGGAAATGCAGTTATGTAAGTGATGGAAGTCATTGCCAGTGTGGGAGACTCGGGCAAAAATCGACCGTAACCCGGGCAAAACAAGGTCCGAACATAATTGGATTCGGTGTTCGCCATTTGACCGGGATCTTTTGCACCCAGGTAACGGGCAAGGTGGTAAGCGAGTTCCGTGTTAAATCGGCCGGGGGTCGCCGTGGAATTATAGTAGGAGCATCTTTGTCCATACTCGCAAGGGCCGGGCAGGACATCATTATTGTCGTCCGCATACATTATCATCGCCGCGCCGTCCTGTTTCAGGTTGGAGACGCATTGAATGGCCCGCGCTTTGAGCTTGGCCGCGGACAGCACCGGTAAAAGGAGTGCCGCTAAAATTGCGATGATGGCGATGACGACCAAAAGCTCGATCAGGGTGAAGGCTGTTACGCGTGGCCGAGGTTGCCGTGACGGTTCTTTCATAAAAGCAATCCGGGCTACCGTTTGGTGGAATGGCTTCAGTTGAACCCTCTCAAAATACCCCGACGACAACGGTTGGCAATTGGAAATAAGCCACGCACAGCCCGGATTTTCACGGATTTGCCGGAGGGCACGGTTCCGTCGGTGCCCAAAGTCAGGCCAGCAACGAAGCACCGCCCTCCATTTTTTGCAGGGTTCCATTTTTCACCTCCCACCGCTGCAAATCCTTGCCGAGTTCACTGGGCCAGTTTTCCTCGGTGGCGGTCATGAACACCTGGCCACTGGTCTTGCGCACGTGTTCCAGCAACGGCAGGAAACCGCTGCGCCGCTTCACATCCAGTTCGCCCATCACGTCGTCGATCAGCAGAATGGGCGGCGATCCATGAATGCCCGTGAGGTATTCCGCCTGCGCCATTTTCAACGCAATGGCCAGCGTGCGCTTTTGGCCTTCGCTGCCGAACTGCGCGGCGGATTTTCCGTTGAGCTGTAATTGCAGATCATCACGATGCGGGCCGACGAGCGTCGAACGATAGGTCCGCTCCCGGTTACGGGATTGCGCCAGTTCCACGGCGAAATCCTTTTTCACGCTCGGCAGATATTCGATGCGCAATTCCTCCGCGTCGTTGGAAATGCGCCGATACGCCAGCCGCGCCAGCGGAGAAAATTTCGGCGCGAGTTCGCGTCGGGCCCGGATGATTTCATCGCCGAGCTTCACTAATTCCTGTGAAAAACTGTCGAGCGCCGCCTCGTCAATGGCGCGTTGCTTGAGCAGCGCATTGCGGGCGCGAACGGCGCGCATATAGCGCTGGAGCAGGGGAAGGTAACCGGGCTGCGTTTGTGCCAGCAATAAATCGAGAAACCGCCGGCGCGCGCGCGCCGCACCCTTGACCAGATGCAAATCCTCCGTGCAAAAAATCACCGTTCGCAACACCCCGAGATAATCGGTCAGTTTTTTCACCGGCTGGCCGTCCAGCGCCAGTTTGCGCTCGCTGGCCGACCAGAACATTTTAATTTCGCGCGAGCTTTGGCTGGTGAGGATGGTTGTCTCCCTCGCCCCGCCCAGGCGGGGAGAGGGCTGGGGCGAGGGGTTTTGAGTTTGCGAGACAGGTGCCATCTCTCCCCGGCCCTCTCCCCCAACATTGTTGGCGGAGAGGGGGGAAGATGTCAGTGACGTTGGAATATTTCCACCCACCACTGTGCCGCCGACGAAATAACCACGCTGCCCGTGCCGGATCATCTGCGCGCCACCGATACCGCGGAACGAGCGCAGCGTGGCCATGAGATAAACGGCCTCGAGGATGTTCGTTTTGCCCTGGGCATTGTCGCCGAGCAGCAGGTGGAAACCCGGGGCGAAATCGGCGTCCAACCGCGCGTAATTGCGGAAGTCCCGGAGTCGCAGATGAACCAGATGCACGCGGAGAAAATGAATGGGAAAGGAAATGGCGGCGAGTTTTTTCCGGCGAAATCAATCCGCCGCTATTTCTCTTAGCCGCGTCTGAGGGTCTCTTTTGTGAGGTGCGGGATTTGCCGTTTCCCTGAAACATTGGCGGACCTTTTCCTGTTCCGTGCCGTTGGTTCCAGTCCGCTTTTTTACGTGACAAAGCTTTCAGGCTTGGGCATTGACAACCCAATGGACACTGGATTGAAAACGGCCCGCTTTATCTCAGTGGTGGTGCCGGTTTATAACAGCGAGTTGATTTTGCCGACATTGATCCAGCGATTGGAACCGGCGCTGGCTTCTCTTTCCAGCAAGTATGAAGTAGTGCTCGTCAACGATGGCAGTCGGGATCAGAGCTGGAAAGTCATCCAGGAACAGGCGCGTTCCCACCCTTGGGTGCGCGGAATCAACCTGATGCGAAACTACGGACAGCACAACGCGCTCCTCTGCGGCATCCGGGCGGCCCGGTTCGATACCATTGTGACGATGGATGATGACCTGCAACATCCGCCGGAGGAAATCCACAAGCTGCTCGCCAAACTCGATGAAGGATTTGAGGCGGTTTATGGTTTTCCCGAACACGAGCAGCACGGTTTGTTGAGGGACATCGCATCGGGGCTGACCAAGCTGGCCCTGCAGAGGTCCATGGGGGTCGAGACGGCCCGTCACGTGTCGGCTTTCCGCGCTTTTCGGACCCAAGCCCGCGATGCCTTTGCGAGCTATCACAGCCCGTTTATTTCCATCGACGTCGTGCTGACCTGGGCCACCGTCCGGTTTGTTGCCATTAAAGTCCGGCACGACCCTCGTCAGGCAGGCGTTTCGAACTACACTTTTGGCATGCTGTTCCGGCACGCGATGAACATGATGACCGGCTTTTCAACCCTGCCCCTGCAATTGGCCAATCTCATGGGTTTTTTGTGCACCGTCTTCGGTGGGGTGGTTCTGGTATTCGTCGTGGGGCGATACCTGTTGTACGGCACTACCCAGCAAGGGTTCCCTTTTTTAGCGTCCATCATCGCCATTTTTTCGGGAGCTCAATTGCTGGCTCTGGGTATCATTGGAGAGTACCTGGCCCGGATGCATTTCCGGACGATGGAGCGCCCGACTTACACGGTTCGCGAGGAAATCGCCCCCCGCGATGAGGTGAGTATATGAGCACGTCCGATCCGGTTCCTCGCGAGTTGTTGCCATGGGACACCGAGTTTTTCGGATGTCGCATCGCCCGCGTCTATGGCGATACGCTGGACCTGGAGCAAGCGGTACAAATCGATGAGTGGAGCCGGAGCAATCATGTCCGGGGTCTATATTTCCTGGCGCGGGTGGATGACCCGACGACCACGGGAACCAAAGGTCATTGCCGCTTGAATTTTGAACAGAACATGAGATTCGATTACCATTTTTGCACGGTGGGGTTGACAGCCCGAGACCGTAACTCGACTCTGGATGATTCAGCCCACAGGAGGGAATTGTGAAAAAACTCACCGTATTCGCGATGACTGAAAGAGGATACGCCGTAATCAGGTTGCTACTGACCCGCTATCCTGGACTCGTTGCTGCGGTCGTCGCTTCGCGGGATGGGGATATTGCAAAAGACTGCTTCGATGAAATCGCAGAGCTCTGTCGCACCGACAACATAAGTTTCTGCAACAGAACCGATGGTTTTTCGATCCAGACTGACTATGCCTTGGCTGTTGCATGGCGATGGCTCATCGAAGCCGGTTCGGCACGCTTGGTGGTCTTCCACGACTCTCTGCTTCCTCGTTACCGCGGATTCAATCCCTTGGTGACAGCATTGATCAACGGTGATAAAGAGATTGGAGTGACGGCTGTGTATGCGACGGTGGAATACGACCGCGGAGATATTATTGCGCAATCGTCGTCAGCTATTTCATATCCTATTCGGATCCAGGAAGCGATCAAAACCGTGGTTGGCCACTACGAAGCTCTGGCGACGAACCTTGCCGGCTCTTTAATTCGCGGCGATGAGCCAAAGGCAAAACCTCAAGATGAGGCGGATGCCAGTTACAGCCTGTGGCGGGATGATGAAGACTACTTTGTAGACTGGTCGCATTCGGCCATCGACATCAGGAGGTTCATTGATGCCGTCGGATATCCCTATAAAGGAGCCGCTGCAACCCTTGCGGGAAGGGTTGTTCGTATTCGGGATGCAGAAGCCTTGGACGATGTGCGCATAGCCAACAGAACGGTTGGGAAGGTCATTTTTCTAAAGGACGCCAAACCGGTGGTGGTTTGTGGCCAGGGTCTGCTGCGGATGATCGAACTTGTTGACGACGAGACCGGAGCATCACTACTGCCATTATCTCGCTTTCGCATTCGGTTCGGGGGAAAGGTCGAATCAACTGCTCCAGCGGATGCAGCCAGGCCGAACCGTTGAACTTGTCAGACTGCTTTACACACCATGGACAACGCGCCCGATTTTGGATTAGCAACCATGTCCGGACTATAAAATGGACCAAAGTTATCGAATCCCATTCAACCAATCGTCGCTCTTGGGCCGGGAGCTGGAGCACATTGCCGAGACGATGACCGTCGGCCAGATTGCCGGAGACCAGACCTACTCCAAAAAGTGCCATGCCTTTTTGGAACAGGTGCTGGGCGTGCCAAGGGCGATGGTCACCACCTCCTGCACCCACGCGCTCGAGATGTCCGCCCTGCTGCTCGAGATCCAGCCCGGAGACGAAGTGATTGTTCCCTCCTTTACCTTTGTGTCCACGGCGAACGCCTTCGCCTTGCGCGGGGCAAAAATTATTTTTGCCGACATCCGCCCCGACACGTTGAATCTGGATGAACGGCAGCTGGAGGGTCTTATCTCTTCGCGGACCAAGGCCGTGGTCCCGGTGCATTACGCCGGGGTGGGCTGTGAGATGGATGTGATTGGCGGGATTGCCGCCCGGCACGGAATGTCCGTGGTGGAAGACAATGCGCACGGATTGTTCGGCAAGTTCCGCGGCCGTTGGCTGGGCACCTTCGGTTGTCTGGCGGCTCACAGTTTTCATGAAACCAAGAACATCACCTGCGGCGAGGGCGGCGCGCTGCTCATCAACGACGCGAGCCTGATTGAACGGGCCGAGATCATCCGGGAAAAGGGAACGAACCGCAGCCGGTACTTTCGGGGACAGGTGGACAAATACTCCTGGGTGGACCTTGGCTCGAGCTATGTGATGAGCGACGTCCTAGCGGCCTTTCTTTACGCTCAACTGGAAGTGTGGCAAACCATCCAGGCGCAACGGCAGCGGATTTGGAACCATTATGACGAACACCTGCGCGGCTGGGCGGAGGAATGTGGGATTGGCTGCCCCGAAGTGCCCGCCCACTGTGAGCAATCCTACCATATGTATTACCTGGTCTTGCCGTCTTTGGAAAAGCGTCAGGCCCTTATTTCATTTTTGAAATCGCGTGGCATGCTCAGCGTATTTCATTACGTGCCGCTCCACCTTTCCCCCATGGGTCAGCGGATGGGGGGCCGGAAGGGAGGTTGTCCCGTGAGCGAAGAGAAAAGTGAACGGCTGGTCCGTTTGCCTTTTTATAACCGGCTCAGCCCGGGCGACCAGGATCAGGTGATAGCGGCCGTCCGGCAATTTCAGCAATGAAAATTGTCGAAAGGCTTTCAACACTCTTGGAGATTCCAGCCGGTTACCGGCTTTTCCGGTGGATAGTTGGTGGCGAGTCCGCTTGGAGAATTTATCTGGCTGAGTATGTGAAACCGGTTCCTGGGAACAAAATTTTTGACATTGGCTGTGGGCCGGTCGACGTTCTGAATTACCTGCCGGAGGTCAATTACACGGGGCTTGATATAAGTCCGGACTATATTCGTTCTGCAAAGCAGCGTTTCGGATCCCGAGGACGTTATTTGTGCGGTGATGTTGGTCTGGCGGCCATCGGGGAAGAGCAGGGTACTTTTGATCTGGTCCTGGCCACTGGCGTGATCCACCATTTGGACGACGCTCAGGCGGCCAGGTTGTTTGATTTGGCCCGCCGGGTTCTACGCCCCACCGGATGCCTCATCACTTATGACGGATGCTATGTGCCGCAACAATCACGCATAGCGCGTTGGTTGCTTGCCCATGACCGTGGAAAATTTGTCCGCACTCGTGAGGATTATCTGCGGCTGGCGGCGGTACGCTTTGAGAAGGTCGAACCCCACCTCCGACAAGACCTGCTTCGAATCCCTTATACTCACCTGATCATGCGCTGTGGTAACCCGGTTCCTGCAAAGGATGGCTGAGTCATTTCGCATCGGACTGATAGCCCGAGAACCGTACTACGGAAAGATCCTCGAAGTGGCTGACTGGCGCATTCGCAGGAATAGTCTGAACCTGTTCTTGCAGAGCATGGTCCAGCAGAAGCACCGTAACTTGCGTGTTCCAGTAATCTAAATACCACCCCAACCACCACTCGGTCGAAAGCTCCGGTTGTGGTAGGGGAGGCATCGGTGGCAAATGCTCCGGGCGCACGACCGGTACACTTCCCACCAACCAGACACTATTACTGCTGCGCAAAGTGTTGGTTATGTCACGCAATACCGGAGCCATCGCATCCGGCTGGCTCATTTTTTCCATAACCAGGTCGTTGCGATGCACCATGTGCGAGTCAATCGGTGGCACGGTCAGCCAATGGGTTTGGCCATGGTAATACCGGTTAAACGTGATTCCCTCCCACGCTTCCTGGATCACAATAAGGTCGCCCGCCGAAGCCTTTTGGCCGAGAAAGTCGGCAATCAAATCCACATTGCTGCGCCGGGTATGCGCTTCCTTCCACGCCGGCCTTGCGCTCAAAGTCATCATCACCACCATGAATCCGATACGGAACAGTCCCCAAGGACGGAGCGCCAGCCAGTTCGCGCCCAATATCCCGTCGAGCGAAATGGCACAAAGGGTGAGGATTCCAACGTAATACCATGTTTGCATAAAAAACTGCAACCTGAACAGGAAAGCAAAATACCCTGCGATTCCGAGTACCATGCTCACGACACTAAACAGTGCCAGGTCGGACCGGGCCGTGGTGCCGCTTGTCACGGCAGGCTCTGAACTCTGTGTTTGACGCCCACGCGTCCGCTGCATTGCGACCGCAACTGCTAATCCGACCAACAGCAGTCCAATCCAGAACCAGATCTGCGGGCCGTTGGCGCCACCAGGGTCGGCGCTGCTCCGGGCCGCCAGGGCATCGCAGAGTCCATACCAGACGGCTGAGGGATCGAAGGACGGCGCGCGGATTATCGGCAAGTAAGCCGAGCCCCGGTGGATGATGGGCAGGTATACTGCCATGGATGCGCCGGACACGACACCAATTCCCACCAGCGCCCACAGCGCTTTCCACTGCCGTCGTCGAATCGCGACCATTGCTCCGCCAGCCAGCATCGCGCACAGAAATGTCACGTCATAATAGATGCAATGCGCGAAAAAAAAGCAGACGAGACCGGCCCCAAGGACCCGCGACCGCGACGGGAACTCCACCATTCGCCAGATCATTCCGAAACTGAGCACCAGCAGGCAACTCGCCAGACCGTAAGCCCGGTTTGCTCCCAGGATGAAAAGGAACGCTGGCAGACTGCCAAGCAGCGCGATGCTCAAGATGGGCGTGCGTCCCCCCATCCAGCGCGAGCATAACCACAGCAAAGCAAGGAAGAACATCCCCACGACCAGCCCTAAAAAGCGGATGCTCGCGTCGCTGCCCGCCAGCCCAAGACAGCTACAGCCGCGCAGCAGCAGCGGCCAGAGTGGTGGAAACGACTCGAATGGCAGATTGTTCCAAAGTTCCTCCAGGGAGGGCATCTGCGCCACGTTGATGGTGTTGGTCTCATCGCGCCACAAAGGTCCCGCATGCATCGAGGTTAGAACCAGCAGGATCGCCGAGAACGCAGTGCCGGCCAAGGCTGCCGCGGTTTCCGCTCCAAATTTCGGCAGTCGCTTCGAGGACATGGTTTCGAGGTTGGCCGGATGAATTGCCATGCGTCAGTTAACAATTTCATGGAAATTGTGTCGAGTCCGGTGTCACAACCTTCTCCATCATGTCACCGTCTCCTGTTCCAATCGTTCAGTCGAAAGCTCGAAATCGGCGTCCAACCGCGCGTAATTGCGGAAGTCCCGGAGTCGCAGATGGGCCAGATGCACGCGGAGAAAATGGAGCGCGAACGGCTCGTCCGCGAGTTTTTTCAATGTACTCAATCTGCAAACTTTGATTTGTCCGGCGAAAAGTGTTTTCATTCGCGCATGGCGCCGTGCGTCATTTTTGAGGATGAACATCTGCTGGTGGTCCACAAGCCGGCCGGCTGGAACACGCACGCACCCGGGCCGTATGCGGGCGAGGGCATTTATGACTGGCTGCGTCATCGCGAGCCGCGCTGGTCTTCACTGGCAATTTTGCACCGGCTGGACAAGGAAACGAGCGGCGTGCTCGTGTTCGGCAAAACACCCGCCGCCAACCGTTCGCTCACGGAACAATTCACGCAGCGTCGCGTCCGCAAAAAATATCTCCTGCTGACCGACCGGGCTGTGCCGGGACGCGGGTTCACCGTCAAAACTGTACTCGTCCGGGTGGGCGAAAAGTATGTGAGCCGGCCGCTGCATGCGGGTGCCGAAATTGCGGAAACGCATTTTTGTAGGAGTCGAGGTGACGAGACTCAAATTAAAATCGGCAATCGGCAATCGGCAATCGGCAATGAATCAGGGGCTCCCCGCATCGTCTCCTGCAATTATGTTGAAGCCTCGCCGCTGACAGGAAGAACGCACCAGATTCGCGTTCATGCGGCAGATAGAGGATTTCCGATTCTCGGCGATCAGCTTTATGGAGGAACGCCGGCCACGCGCCTGTTTTTGCACGCGGCGGAAATTTCCTTCACCCATCCGGCGACTGGCAGGCCGGTGACGTTTGGCGTACCTGCCGACTTTGCCGGAGACGAGGTGACGAGTCTCAAACTGAAAAAGGAAAAGTCAGAGCCTCCTCACGCCGGCTCCGGCTGTCTGCGTTCGGCCATCATTGAGCCGGAAACCACGAACGCCTTCCGCGTGATTCACGGCGCGAGCGATGGCTGGCCGGGATGGTACGTGGAGCGGCTGGGTGATTTTCTGCTCTCGCAATCCGAACAGCCATTGCGCGCGGACCAGCAGGAAGAGCTGGTTCAACTGATGAAAACACTTCCCGGGCGAGGTGCGTATCACAAAATCCTGTCGCGACAGGTTCGGCGCACAACGGTCGCGGGTGCGTCGCCGCAACGGGTCCTGGGAGAAGTGGCGCCGGAGCGGTTCGAGATCTTGGAAAATGGCGTTCGCTTCGAGCTGAGTTTCAACGAAGGCTATTCCGTCGGTTTGTTTTTGGACCAGCGCGACAACCGCCACCGCTTCTTGACCGGTCACATCGCCGCGGGTTTTCCTTTGTTCAATCTCCAGACCCCGGATGCCAGACCCGAAATCCTGAATGTGTTCGCCTACACCTGCGGCTTTTCCGTCTGCGCGACGCGGGCGGGCGCCCGAACGACGAGCCTCGATCTTTCGAAGAAATATCTCGAATGGGGCCGGCGGAACTTTACGTTGAACGGGCTGGACCCGGCCGCGCACGACTTTATTTACGGCGACGCGTTCGATTGGCTGCGGCGGCTGGCAAAAAAAGGACGCGCGTTCGACGCCGTGGTGCTCGATCCGCCGACGTTTTCGCAGTCGAAGGAAAGCGGTGTGTTTCGCGCGGAAAAGGATTATGCCAAACTCGTGACGGCCGCGCTGCCACTGGTGAAAGCGAGCGGAATTCTTTTCGCCTCGACGAACGCCGCGGACTGGCCGCCGGAAGAATTTCTCGCCGATGTCGAAACCGCCATCCGCCAATCGCAACGGAAGATTTTGCAACGACATTATTTCCCGCAGCCGCCGGATTTCCCCGTCAGCCGTGGAGAAGCGGCGTATTTAAAAACAGTGTGGTTGCGAATCAGTTAAAACGTGAAGCCGCCTGCCAATCAATCCGCTGCCGAAAAGTCCCCGCGCCTGAGGCTCCGCATCACGGCGGCGGCAGAAAATTACATCCGTTCCGGTCATCCGTGGATTTTCGCTGACAGTGTGCGTGAGCAAAATCGCGACGGTGCGTCCGGCGAACTCGCCGTCATCTACGACCGCAAGGACAAATTTCTGGCCGCCGGTCTTTACGATTCCGATTCGCCCATCCGCGTGCGCGTGTTACACGCCGGCAAACCGCAGGCGCTGGACGCCGCATGGTGGACGGCGCGGCTCGATGCCGCCGTGCGCCGTCGCGACGGGCTTTTTGACGCCCGCACCACCGGTTATCGGCTCATTAACGGCGAGAGCGACGGCTGGCCCGGCCTGGTGCTCGACCGTTACGACACAACCTTCGTCCTCAAACTTTACACGGCGGCATGGCTGCCGCGGCTCGACGACATTGCCACGCTCATCCACGAACGGTTGCAACCGGAACGGATTGCCCTGCGCTTGAGCCGGAACATCCAACGCACGGCGGAACGTTTTGGCCGGGGCCGGCACGACGGGGAAATCCTGTACGGGCCGGAACTGACGGAGCCCGCTGTGTTTTTGGAAAATGGAATCCGCTTCGAGGCTGACGTGTTGCGCGGGCAAAAGACGGGATTTTTTCTCGACCAACGTGAGAACCGCCGCGAGGTCGGCGAACTTGCGTGCGGGCATGAGGTGTTGAACGCATTCAGTTTTTCCGGCGGTTTCTCGCTTTACGCGGCGCGCGGCGGCGCAAAGTCCGTGACCGATCTTGATATCAGTCCTCACGCCTTGACGGCGGCACAACGGAATTTCCATCTGAATTCCGCCGATCCCGCCGTTACCAGCTGCCGCCATGAGTGCGTGCAGGCCGATGCTTTTGACTGGCTGGCAGGCGGCGACACGCGGAAATACGGGTTGATTGTGCTGGATCCACCATCGCTCGCCAAACGCGAGGCCGAACGCACCGGGGCAATCCGCGCTTATGGCCGGCTGGCCGGGAACGGCATCCGCCGGCTCACGCGCGGCGGCCTGCTGCTGGCGTGTTCCTGTTCCGCGCACGTGAGCGCGGAGGAATTTTTCGGCGCCGTGCGGCAGGCGGCGGTGAATTCCGGGCGGCGCTTTGTTGAACTGAAAACCACCCGTCATGCGCCGGATCATCCGGCAACCTTCAAGGAGGCGGACTATCTGAAAGGGATTTTTATAAAGTTCAGTTGAGCAAAAAGGCTGCACCACCCGCCGACGCCGATGGGCCAAATGCGCGAGGAAAAAACAGTTGGAAAATCAAATCACGGCGAAGGTTTTTATTGACGCATCAACGATTAAATAATTGGCAACATTAGTTAATAATTATTTGCATGTCATTTTGGTTAAGTATGTTAAATTGAATTAGCACCTGACCCAACGGGCACATATGCAAAGAGTTAAGATCTTCGCTGCCAAAGCAACACCTATGGCATTACTGGGGGCTGCCAATACGAACTGTCTGAGAAAGGCCTGGCTTTGCGCGCAGCATGCGCTCGTCATGGGATTAATGCTCCAATGCGGAATGGCCGCCGCGCAAAATCTCGCGACGAACCCCGGCTTCGAAACCGGCGACACGACCGGTTGGTTTGCCTTTGGCCCATGTACGATATCCGCCGGAACCACTTACGTTCATTCCGGTAATTACGCTGGATCGGTGACAAACCGCACCGACACGTGGAATGGCATCGCCCAGTCGTTACAAGGAGTTCTCCAGGTAAACCAGACCTACAATATTTCGGCGTGGCTGTTGCTGACCGGCGGCCCCGGTCAGAGCATGCAATTGACGATTCAGAAAGTGGACGGCAGCGGAACATCGTATGCGGTGGTCGCTTCAGGTTCCGTGTCCACGAACGGTTGGACGCAGCTTTCCGGACAATATACGTTCAATCCTTCCGGCGCAGTTTCGGCGCTGAATTTGTATGCGGAAGTGCCTTCCAGTTCGAACGCCGCCTTTTTTATCGATGACTGGGTGGTGCAGCCGGCAAATACCAATGGACAATGCACTGTAAATTGGACAAGTGTTTTTCAACGCATTGACGGTTTTGGCGCGTCTTCGGCCTGGTTCGGCAGTTGGACGACTAATCAGGCCGACATGTTCTTCTCAACGAATAGCGGCAGGGGAACCTCATTTGACAGGGCGACGAATTTCATTTTCAACGGCATTGATCTTTCATTGTTACGCAATCGCATTGCGCCCGACGGAACGACGGTGGAGACGAACCTCATGCAAATGGCGCAGGCGCGCGGCGCTAAAGTCTGGAGCACCACCTGGAGTCCGCCGGCGGCTTACAAGGATTCCGGGACGGTCAACGGCGGCAATTTCCTTTCCGCCTACAATCAGTCTTACGCGAACCAACTCGCCAATTATGTCCTGAATATGAAAACAAATTACGGCGTGAACATTTACGCCATCTCCGTCCAGAACGAGCCGAATTACAACACGACCAACTATGAGTCCTGCATCTGGACCGGGCAGCAGTTTCATGATTTTCTGCCGTACCTTTACAACGCGCTTTCCAATAACGGCGTCGGCTCGACCAAAATCATGATTGTCGAGTCTGCCACCTGGAATTTCGACCTCACGACCGCTTCGATGAACGATGTGACGACTTCGAACATGGTCGGTGTCCTCGCGGCGCATGACTACGATTACACGGTTTCTCCGGTGAATACCTACGGTAAACCATTGTGGGAGACAGAGGTGTCAACTTTCGATTCTTTTGACGGCAGTATTGGTAACGGACTTTATTGGGCGAACCAAATTCATTCATTCATGACGGTGGCGGAAGCGAATGCCTGGAGTTTTTGGTGGCTGGTTTCGTTCAATCCCGATAACGAAGGACTGACCGATACCAACGGCATTCCGGCCAAACGCATGTATGTGCTCGGCCAGTACAGCCGGTTTGTCCGGCCCGGTTACTATCGTATCGGCGTGGCGAACAACGCCACCACTTCCATCAGCGCATACAAAGACCCGGATTCCGGCGGCTTCGCCATCGTGGCCATCAACAACAGTGGGTTGGATATTGTTCAGACCTTCAACTTCAACGGTTTTACCGCGACCAATGTCGTCCCCTGGATTACTTCCGCGTCGCTTTCCCTCTCGAACCAGGCTCCGGTCGCTGTGACGAACGCAACGTTTGCTTACGACCTCCCCGCGCAGAGCGTCGTGACCTTTGTCGGCAGAGCCAATGTGACCGTTCCGACACTTGCTATTAATCACGTCGGCTCACAAATCAGCCTGATCGTCAATGGCTCCGCCGGATGGAATTATACGCTGCTCACTTCCACCGACCTGGCGAATTGGCGGCCACTGCTGGCCACGAACCCGCCGGCCATGCCGGTGATTTGGTCGGATACAAACTCCATGTCTGCAGCGCGGTTCTATCGCATTCAACTCGGGCAATAATTTTTCAGCGGCGTGGCATTGAACAATCGGATCAATCCGATGGCGGACTGTTCAACGGCACAGCGCGGTAGAACCGGGATTGGTTGCCGGCTGCGTCGGGATCCACGAAATCAATGGAACCGTTAACCACCTGATTGGTGCAGACAGGTGTCCAGTTAACCAAATCCGTCGAATACTCGACGGAGAACCATGCGGCATCCGGCCCAGGCTTGGCGAGATGGAAGCAGCCGCCGGGCAACATGCCGGTCGTCGGACACGGGCCCTGGTCAATGATGATGGCGGCGGCGCGACGCGGGAATCCGAGTACATAACCGGGCAATGGATTCATTTGCATGTCCGGCAGCAGCGTGAGAATAACCGTCTTGTTCACGTCCGGCGGGCCATCGTCAATCGGCACAATCGTAATCAGGGCACGGCGTTGGCCGGCCGGGATGGTCACCCAGCCGGGCAGGGTGACATAATCCACGCCATTGCTGGCGGTGCCACCGATGTCATAGGGCACGGTCACATCCATGTTGGTGTCACCAAATCTTCTGACGGTCAAGGTGGCGGTCTTGGGCCCGCAGTTGGTGAAGTAACGGCATACCGCCGTTGGCCACGCGGCCCAGGTCGGTGGCAGGTTGGTCTCGCCCGGCCAGACCCAGCAGTTGGTGCCTTCAATGGCTACCGGATCACTTGCCACGATGCTGACAATCGGCGGCCGATTGGTCAGCGGCGGCGACGACGGCAAAACGGCAATCTTGACCGGGGCCGAAGTAGACGAAGCCCCGCCATTGTCTGTGGCTACCGCGGTCAACGCCCAAATGCCGACCGGCGCATTGCTCCAGATCAGAGTATAGCTGCAAATTGGAGTCGGGGTTGGACAGCCGACACATCCAATAGCCGGAGTCACGCAGCCGTCCAGAGTTCCCGGGCCCAGGTCTTTGGCGCCGGCAAAAAATTCAACCGAAGCCACTACCCCGTCCGGATCGCTGCCAACGGCGGAAATCGGAATGTCCACCGGCGCAAAAAATATCGCACCGTTGGCCGGCCCGATGATTCTCACCACCGGCGGAATATTGGTCGGCGAGCTTTGCAGCACGGTGATGTTGACCGGCGACGAGGTTGTGGCCGCACCGCCGTTGTCGGTGGCGACGGCGGTCAACGCGTAATTTCCCGGCGGCGGGTTTTGCCAGTTAAAGAGCCAAACCAACCCGACCACGCCGTCGACACCGGGTGGGTCAAGAATAACCTCAAAGCCTCTGCCCAGATCATTGGAGCCGGCAAAGAATTCAACGTTGGTTACCGATCCGTCCGGATCGATGGCCTTCGCGAGGAATTGGACATTGGTTGGTGTGTAAAATACGCTGCCGCTCCTGGGCTCGAACAGATTAACCGTTGGCGGAAGGTTGGTCGTGGCGCCACTCACGATATACACCGTCGCTCCGCTGGGTGACCCGATTTCGTAGTTGACCGGGGTCATCAGCGGCGAATTTGTCAGTTGCAGCACCACGGTCCTCGCGACGCTCGATGACGTGCTGGCGAGGGGCGTGATGATAATCGTATTGGAAGTTGCGCCAGCGGCGATCGCAATCAGATGCGGGGGAATCAATGCGTAGTCCACGCCGTTCGATGCGGTACCGCCAAGGTCGTACCACACGTTCAACGCGGCGTTCGTGTTACCGGCCCGGAACAGCGTGAACACGCCGGCGTTGGTTACGGTCGCCATCGGCTGGGTTGCCTGGACGGTGACGACGGGAACCAGATTGGAATCGGTAGTTTGGCCTAAAATCCTGGCTCCGCCCGTCAAACTGGCAAGAAACAAAATGAGAAACTGACCCCTTTTCAACCAGAAACGCAATGTCTTCATACACGATCCTTTCACTTCAAAACATTTTCGGCCGAATGACTCCTTTATCGGCTTATAATTGCGATAATAGTACCTTTTGTTGAGTCGTCAAGCGAAAGTAGATGATATTTGGGTGACCACCTCAAATTGCCAAAAGCAGCTTCTTGATCTCCTTCAGGCGTGCCTTGGTGTCCTTCCGGGTGAGCCGCGGGAATTTTCCGCCGAGCGTGATAAAATCGCCGTGGCGCGTCAGCATCAACTTGTCGTCCTTCACTTCAATGATCGTCACGGCTTTTTCGCTGGCGAGGATTTTCAGCTCGGCGACGAGAAAGAGCAATTCCACCGGCGGTGGCAGCGGGCCGAAACGGTCGCGCAATTCCTTCTGCAAATCTTCCAGCGCGAATTTTTCATTGGCTTGCGCGAGCTTGCGATAAATTTCGATGCGGTGCCGTGGTTCGGTGACGCAGGTGTGGGGTAAACCGGCATGGTGGGGCGAGCGTCCTCGCGAGCCGCTTGAACCAGCGCCGCCCGGCTCGTCAGGAGCCTCGCCCCACCGTTTTTCAGTTTGGGACGGCGGCACGCCGTCCCTCCCATCCAAAAAATCCAATTTTACGCTGACGTCGACGCGTGGTTTTACCTTCTCGCCCTTCAGTGCGCCAACGCTTTGTTTGAGCAACTGGCAGTAAAGTTCGAAGCCGACGGCGGTGATGTGGCCGCTTTGTTCCGAGCCGAGCAGATTGCCCGCGCCGCGGATTTCCAGGTCGCGCATGGCGATTTTGAAACCGCTGCCGAGCGTGGAATATTGCCGGATGGCGCTGATGCGTTTGCGCACGTCGGTCAGCAGGCTCACGTGGCGCGGTAACAGCAGATACGCGTAGGCCTGGTGCTTATAGCGCCCGACACGCCCGCGCAATTGGTAAAGGTCGCTCAGACCAAAGCGGTCGGCACGGTCAATGATAATGGTGTTCGCGTTCGGAATATCGAGGCCGCTTTCAATAATGGTCGTGGACAGCAGTACATCCGCCTCGCCATTGACGAATTTCGTCATGACCTCTTCCAGTTGGTCCGCGTCCATCTGGCCGTGGCCGACGACGAGGCGCGCGTGCGGCAAAAGCCGTTTCAGCCGGTCGGCCATCATTTGAATCGTCATCACGCGGTTGTGCAGAAAGAAAACCTGTCCGCCGCGGTTCAGTTCGCGCTGGATGGCGTCGC
>Ga0265338_10003213_pt1 | contig 23306 bp, 22 predicted proteins | sample 42126metaG_FD_193579 | JGI IMG/M metagenome (GOLD analysis project Ga0265338, IMG submission 193579) | Rhizosphere microbial communities from Carex aquatilis grown in University of Washington, Seatle, WA, United States - 4-21-26 metaG | ecosystem: Host-associated > Plants > Roots > Rhizosphere... | reverse complement strand
CCCTTGTCCTTTGGGACCTTCGTATCAATTGCGTGCTGTAGATCCTTGCCCGTTTCGTAGTAGTTCAAGACCCCGGCAAGGTTGGGGGTCAGATTGAACACATCAGACTGTTGTATGTCGCGACGGTTGACGATGGGGTTTTCGGCCATCGTCTCCCCGTTGTCCCTGACCAGCTCCCTCAAGATGCCCTTGGGGGTGTTGATGGGCTTCGTCAGACTTCTAGCGTGCTGCCGCGCACCCGGTGGTTGATCCGCCAGGCGGCGTTGGAAACGCGCCGCAACACGTAGAGAGATCACTCAGACCCGCACCTTCATGTTGCGACCGAGAACGATGTCGAACCCGGGAGACGCCTGCGTCTCCTCGTTGACTTCGATCGTCATGCCGCCGTTCTGGAGCTGGTACTCCGCGATCATCGACAGACCCGTGGCTGGCATGAGGCTGTGGACACTCGTTTCCGTCGCCGGACCCGAGGCCAGCATTGCCCGCTGCTGCTCTGCCTTGTCGATGTAGGGGGGCTCGACGACAAGCTGCTTGCCCAACTTCGAGCAGGTGTTGTTCACGTTGTGAACGCAACCCACGCACTTGGAGCCGAGCTTGGCGTATTTGACCTGTCGGGCACGGAAGAGACGAGCAGGCTCCTCACACCCCATGCCGTAGTCATCGTAGGCACTGGGATCGACGTAGAAGATCCCCTGGAGGCCCTGCTCAGCGAAGACCGACTTGAGTTCTTCACGTGCAGCGCTGATCTCCTCGGGCTGGAAGCGCACACGCATCGCAGCCACGAGGTCTGTACCGTAGAGCCCCTCGTTGAGGAGACGGCGAGCCGCCGCCACAACAGGACGAAGGACAGGCTTCGTGGGCTCCCGTGGGGTCGTCCTACCGTGGAACGCCGTCACGATGTCGAGACGACCAGAGTTGTTCGCAGGCGGAGCCTCACGAGCAACCGACTGGTAGAGGTTCTTGAGCTGCTCACGAGGGTTCTGACCCCACGAGGAAGCCACCTTGCCGTCAACAGAAGGCAGGCGGCCCGAGGTGCGAAGCTCCTGGATGACCGTGCTGACGGTCTGCGCCGTGTAGAGGTCGGCTGCCTCACGGACGAGCGGCTTGCCGTACAGCATGCAACGCCCGATCTTGTTGTAGATGCACGACCCGCACTTCGAGCCGGTGACAATGCCCCGGACCCCGAGGTTGTGCTTCGCTACGAAGTCCGCGCCCTCGTGGCAGTCGTTGAACGAGTCCTGCGTCGAGTAGACGCGCCCATAGAGACCCGCCTCTCGGAAGTGGGGCTCCCAGACGGAACGAGTCCTCGCGAGGTCGTCCATCGAGAAGCGCACCTTCAGGGAGTCGCCGACCTCCGAGGAGGTGCGTCCCTTGAGCAGCTCACGGCGGATGAGGGCAACGATGGGGGCTGCCTTGTGGGCCAGAATCGACTGCTCGTCACGCTTGCGCGTGAGGGCACTCGCAGCCACGAGCTGGTCATGTACGCCCTCAGCGGGGGCGCCTACATGCTTCGGGAGCTGGTTCTCACCCACCCCACGATAGACCGCCTCCTGCTGCGGAACCTCAGAGAGGACAGCAAGGCGAATGCGCTCCCTGGGGGCGAGTCCTGTAGAAGCCTGGACGGCCTTGCCGCGCATCTGCTGAAGGTTCTCGACCTCAGCGGCGAGCTGCTCCGTGTAGGGGACCTCCAGGACGACTTCCTTGTGGAAGACAGCACAGTTCGTCTTGCTACCTGTCTTCTTCGCGTGGATGCAGTTCGTGCACTGGGGCTTCGCGACAATGAACTTCGCATCCGAGGCGTGCCGACGCACGAAGGCCTGAGGGATCTTGGGGGAGTTGTGGCAACCAGGGAAGTCGGACGCCATGACGTAGATACGACCGAGAAGCCCACGCTCTCGAAGCACCTGGGCAATGACCGCCCGGTTTGCTTGCAGGGTCGCCAGGTCGAACCTGCCCGTCAGAGTGCGCCGAAGAGCGGACAGGTCTGAGGACTGGATGAGGGCGTAGCGCGTGACCTTCGCCACGTCGTCTGCACGGCCAAGGGGTCCGTGAGCCTCAGACAGGTCCCCCATCGTGTGCACGTCACCTGCACCCGGGAAAGGCTTGACCGGACCTGAGTTCGGAACGAGGTACGTCGTGGACGGCTTGTCCTCGTGCGACCACAGAGCCATCAGATCCGGCGCGATGTCCAAGTTTTGCTTGGGCAGGGCGCTGGTCTCCTGGTACTCCTTCTGATCAACGTCGAGCCAGTCAAGGTTCGAGACGTTGCCTTCCTTGAGGAAGTTGTCGAGGTCTCCTAGATCCGCCATCGATCGCTCCGATCCTTCACTTGGGCACGACGTTTTCGTCTTCAGCAGTTCCGTTGGGCTTCGCGTAGGGCCCCTCGTTGTCACGCTGGCTCATCCAGTCGGGCTGCATGTTGTGGGTCGAGTCGTCCCACTTCGTGTAAGGCTGGTCCATATGCTCGTAGCGGTATGCCGATCCCGGCTGCTCGTCCTTGTCGAACTCCGTGGTCGCCGAGCCACCATCACCAGGAAGCTGGGTCGTGGCGAACTCGAACTCCCCAAAGTGGGATGGACGCGGGATCAGAGGCCGAGGAGGAGAGGGCGGGCTGCTTTGAGGTAGCTCACTCTCTGCAACGTCACCCGACATCACAGGGTTCTCAGTCGGCCCTTTGATGGTGTTCTCGTCGTTGTCCTTCGGGCCCGTGTAGTAGTCCGAGCGAGCTACACCCTGCTCCTCGTCTCCGGGAAGTGACGTCAGAGAAGGTGTGGGCTGCCAAGCAAGCTTCTTCGAGATCTCGGGGAACGGGGATTCGAATGTCTGAGAGCTGGCAGACCATGTCTGCTCACCCCAGAAACGAAGGCTGCGCAGATATGCACGTACTGGCTGGAGAGCCTGCTTGACGGTCTTGTTGACGCCCTTCTCGACGACCGAGTTAGTGCCCGGGTTCTCGTTGTCATGGGTCTTGCCGCCCGGATCGTTCGGGAGGCCAGACTCCGGGCCGTAGACGCCCTTGTCGCCCATGCTGGGGCTGGCCTCACCGTACCCGCCAGCACCTTGACCATGAGCATCGTTGCCGTTGCCACGGCCGATGCCGAAGTCGTAGGCTTCCGTGCGCGTGTCAAAGCTGGTGTTCGAATCCGGCATCGCGGACGTGCCCATAGGGGCCTGCTGAGGGGCAGCATTGCGGCCGCCGTCGATCTGATAGGAAGGCTGGCTGCCACGATCCTGGCTCATAGGCTCGCCACTGACGCCCTCGTCCTTGCCCCAGTCATCCTTGGGGGGCGTAGGCTCACGAGGGTTGACCGCGCCGCCCCAACCGGTTTGATCGGTGTCTGCGCGATCGAGATGCTTGACCCGCGGACCCCCAAGAGAGTCCGGGTTGACCGACGAGTTCGCGAAGATGTCGTGTACGATCTGAGCGGCGATGCGCTCGGCAAGCGGGCGATGATCGTAGCTCGACTGCTTGGTCTTCTTCGAGTGGTCCGGCGTCTTGGCCTTCTGAACCGTCTCTGCGTCCCCGCCGTCCGGAAGATCTGAGCGAGGCTTGCCGTCCTCCTCACCCTTCATCTCCTTGACCCACGAGGAGCTGGGCTTGCCGCTCTTCTCGACCTCTTCCTCTTCACCCTCGATGTCGTCCTCGGGGTTGTCGAGCATCTTCTCCGACTCGCCGATGAGCCGCTCGATGCTGACGAAGTCTTCCTTCGTCAGTTCACCGATCTTGGGCTTCCAGTGAGGGGCGTTAACCTCGTCGTGAACGGTGTCAGAGACAGCGGACAGAGCTTCGCAGGCGTCATAGAGCTTCTGGCGAAGCTCCGTGACCTTCATGATGTACCCTCGACCACCCATCATGCCGTCAGGAGAGACCGTGCTCGACTTGACGCGGTTGAAGAGGCGGTACGCCTGGAGCGCGTGCCCGAGGCTCACGCTCATCGCCCAGAGCATCTTGGCGAGAGGCTTGAGAGCCTTCGGATCGAACTTGTGATCCTCGGGGATCTGACGGTTAGAGGGACCGTTGGGGTCCCCCATAGGCATACCCTCCGCACCGGGAGGCATCTGTCCACCCTGCTGCTGCGCGCCACCCTTGTTGGGAGGAGGCGGCGGTGCCTTTGCCACACGAACGCCGTCAGCCTTCGTGAGGGCCGCTCGAACATGTGTGCGGAAGTCGTTGTCGCCCATGATCAACCCTTGAGGGGCTCCCCGTTGTCATCGAACAGGCGCTCGATGAAGAAGTCCCCTCCCTCACGCTTGAGGGTCCAGAGGTCACGTTGGCTCTTGTGGATGAGCGTCTCGTTCGAGACGCGGACGAAGTTCGACAAGTCCCCGAGCGAAGCCACCCGCGTACGACCGGTCTTGTGGGCCGACACGATCTCGGGCTCACGCTGAAAAAGCGCGTCGATGCCTGTTGCCGCTGAACCCTGGATCTCCCCCAGCTCGAAGTTCGGCTTGGAGCTGACGTCGAGCTTCGTCAGGATAGAACCCTTGGTGTACACGGAACCAGCCTCAGACCCCGACAGGAACCCATCGATGTCTGCACCGCCGCTCAGGTCTTCGATCTTCGCCATTGTGGGAGCCTCATGAGAGGGTCAGATTGACCGTGATGTCCTGGTAGAAGTTGCTGGAATAGCCACTCACACGAAGGATCTCCGTGTATGTACCCGCCGGTGTGAAGGGAGGGGGTTGAGTGGTAACCGTAACGTTGACCGAACTGCTGGAAGCCACCGTCCCGGTCGTAGGTGTGAAGCTCACGAGCCACGGAGACAGTCCGATGAGCTTTTGAACCTGGAAGCTGAGCACTGACCCCGAGGGTCCCGTGTTCTCGATCGCAAACGTCTGCGACGGGATGACCGGGTAGGTGCAGTTGAAGCCCGTGGCCGAGAAGTTGAGCGTTGTCGGCGAGAGGGCAATAGTGGCCTCTGGCAGAACGTTGATCGTGACAGGGATGGTCTGAGGTGTGTTGGTCGCGTTCGGGTCCTGGATAGTGATGGTCGCCGAGTACGGGCTGTTGAGAGCGAGCAAGTTGGTACCGTCAACAGTGGCGTTGAAAACGCCGGCAGCGCCAAAGGCGAGCCCGCCCATGTTCGCAGGTGTGACCAGGACGTAGGACGCCGAAGACGTTACGGTGGGCGACAGGAGAGACCCGTACACACCACTGTTCGAGACCGTGACCGCTTGAGGTGTGCCGAAGCCCTGCCCCTGGGTGGTCGTGAAGGTGAGGGAGGTCGGGGACCGTGTGATGAGCGGAGCGAAGGCCGATTGCAGCTCCGTGATGCTCTCGGACATGGCCGTAACGACCAGTCCAGGCAGCGGAATGTTGTCACGCAACAGGCCGAATGGGCTCACGATGTCGCGGACCTGGAAGGTCACGACCGCCTTCGACACATCCACGCGAGTAGTCCAGCGCCAGGTCCCCTGAGGGACCTGCACCGCGTACTGGTAGTCTTGAGTCTGTAGGTTGGACGCGAGGCTCGGCACTGTATGGACGCTCCGGTGCTCACGGAACGTGGCCGATAAAAGGAAACCTCGACGGTTCGGCTAGTTGGGCCTGGTCGGAAAACACCTTGTGGCGACAAACCGGGACAGACCGTCGAGCCTACCCACCGCCCGGAAAAGGCGGTATCGCACTCGGCCTTGCGTCAACCCCAGAGCATCAGCCGTGGCCTTGATGGGGTGGGGCTCGTTCCGACTTCTCATCTCATCCAGCGTCCGAAGGATCTGGACGTCTATGTCGTCGATGATGTCAGAGGACTTCATCACCACCACGATTGGCCCACTGGGGGAGCCGAACCTCCCGCAAGATGTTGAACCTCTTGGAGGAGATGGCCGAGAAGACCTTGTGGTACGGGACGAACTTGGTGTCCTTCGCCGCCGCGTCCTTGAGGGTCTTGACCGCCTTAAAAAAACGATGCCGCACTCGGCCCTGTGTGAGTCCGAGGCGGCTGGCTACCTCACTCTGGCATGTCGTCTGCCACATGCCGATGAGGATGTCTACGTCGATGTCCTTGAAGACCTCTGGCAGGTCGCGCCGTAGGTCCTCTTCGGTCACGGGTGGGATGCTCAAGAGGAACTTGATGCGTTGCAGGCCCCGATCGAGTCGATAGCTGATCGCGGCTTGGGTCACCCCGAAGATCTCGGCGATGTCTGCCTGACGCTTCTTCTGGATGTAGTAGAGCTGGATGAGGTCCGCTTCCCGTTGGGGGATGCGATTGAGCAAAGGCATGATGCGGTCTTCGTAGTCCCCATCTTGGAGGATCTTCTCGACTGTATCGTCCTCAGGCTCCTTCGCAGGCTCTTCATCACTATAGGGGTCATCGTTCGTGGCAAAACGGTTGGCGAGTTCAGACGGGTCCACTGGGATCACGTAGCCGATGGTCATGTGGGATTCCCCTCACGCGCACGATGGCGCGGATTATGGCTTTACCTAGTGCGTTCCCCGAAGAACGCAGCCAGGATAGGCTCTGCTTGTACATCCACATCTGTTAGCCGCTCAGTGGCGGCACTCTGATCTGGGTTTGGCACAACTTCCGTGAGGGGAACGTCCCGGAGAGTCATGATGTCCAGGTTCAAACGAACCTGAGCCTCAGAGCTTCTGAGGCAGTGGTAGCGAAGCTTTGTCAATCCTGCCAGATTCGAAGCGAAGATGCCATCTATGGTTCCGTAGAGCTGAACCAACCCCAAAAGCACCTTCTGAGGTACAGTCGGAACCCCGGGCAGATTGTCTGACGTATCCCCGAGTAGTGCGCGAAGCGTCACAATCTGCGACGGTCCGACGCCCCACTCCTCAGTCAGTATTCCAATGTCGTACAGCACTTCCTTCCGTTTACCCTGAGCCGGTGTCAACAGGTTATCGGTCTCAGTCACGAGTTGGAGAAGATCCCTGTCTGAGGACAGGACGATGTTGTTCTGACCCCTCAGGGGTCCCCGCAGAAGGGTCGCGATTACATCGTCGGCCTCCTCCTGTGGGTTGTAGTGTTGCGTGACCCCCAAGATAGGGAGCACTTCCCGCAGCCAGGCCACCTGGTCCCAGCTCTGACCGCCGGTCTCCTCTGAGGCGAAGCCATGTGGGCGGTTGGCCTTGTACTCGGCATACTTGGCTGTACGGGTGCGATTCGAGCCGTCCCATACGACATACACATGCGCGCCAGGGAACCTCTTCAAGAGGGAGCCGGTCGAACGCAGGAAGCCGAAGAGCACTCCCGTGTGCCGCTGGGTCGTATCCCGCATGTCACCCATACCCGGAGCGTAGAAGCAGCGGTATGCGAGATTGAACCCGTCGATGATGATGTTCTGGACTGCCACGCTGGCCTCCTCTATCTCGCGCTCAATGTCGGTGACATCGTTGGCCAGGGTGTCCAAGCTCTCCTGCAAGTCCTGCAAGGTGAGCCACTTGAAGTACTTGTCCTCGATGAGAGAGAACGGTTTTTCGACGACACTCTCCCGCACAAGAGGGACCAGGTGCTCCCAGCGTTGTGCCAGTCCGTCTAGACGAACAGTGTGCTCGCCTCGGGCTTGAACCTCGCTCATGTCGAACGGGGCATAGAACGACCGCACGAACATAGAGCTGAGATCGAGCGCCTCTGCCCAGTCGTCCAACTGCGTGAAGGTTTCGTACCTTGGCAGCAGCTTGGTGATCAGGGTGGGCTTTGTGAGCGACGCCTGAATGGTCGTGAAGCTATCCAGTCTGTCGGCCCAAGACTGGACCTTGGCGTAGGTCTCGTATTGGTCGTGGAGCTTCTTGAGCCCAAAGAGCCGGGGCGCCTTGATCAGGGTTTGAGACTCGTTGAACCAGTCGCGCAAGCTGACGAAACGGTCCATGGCCGGCGGCTTGGGAGCCTTGGTGACCAGGCGGAGGAAGCTTCGGGGCAGAGTGATGATCGAGTCCTTGGACCGCAGCAGGACGCGAACCTGGACCTTATCCTCCTCGGGGATCTCCTCGATGACCTTGGCTTGGATCTGTCGGTAGGCCCCGGATGTGATGAGCACGGTATCGTCGATGCCGATGCCCTGATCCGTCTCGACGTGAATCTGCCGCTTCATCTCCTCGATGGCAGGGTTCTCGACGAACGCAAGCTGACGCTGCGGGCGACCCCCGTTCACCTTGACGATCTTCGTCAAGACCTTCTGGACGTACTTGGAGTTCTCCAGTCGGTTGTACAGGTTGTCCGGGTGCCGGTGCCGGATGAACGCGTAGCCATCGACCAGGTAGTGGACAACGCGGTCCTCACCTATCTGCGTCACAGCAGCAGGAATGAAGACCTCAGCACCCTTCACGGCGTACGTGATCGAACGCCTGACGATGTCGGGGTCCTCGCCCTCGGCCTTGGAACTGAGTTCCAGAACGACCCATTGATCCGGCATCACGCCTGCTTCCTTTGGCCTGGCCATGTGCGCTCGAACTCACGACGCCAGTCGTCAGGGTCGAGGAACCCGTTCCCGCCACCCCCCTCAAACACAAGCGGAACGACATCCCTATGTGTGTTGGAGCCTCGTGGCATGTCCGCAGGGACGGCTTTGTGATCTTCCGACGTCAAGGCGAACGGGTCCCCCGACCCTACTGCCCCAATACCGTCCGGTCTCAGCTTGCCGTTGCCGTTAGTATGAGGCAACCGGGCCACGGTTGCGGTGACCGTAACGGCGGAGACTCCCACTGTGGGCTGCACCGGAAGAGGCACGACAGCCTGTACGGTTCCCTGTACAGGGGCTGACACAGCAGGGACCGCTGGGACCGGGGCAGCCTGCTGCACGGGAGCAGCCACTGACAGCACAAGGGGTTGTGCGTTCGACGACATCTGCTGAGGCACCGTACCGCCTGCTTGCGCAAGGCTCACAACGTCGCAGACGAGGCCGATGCGGGAGACCGAGCGGTGCCGGAGGAAGAACTCTGCGAGCTTGGTGCAGCCCGTGCCGAACCTCTGGTAGACCTGCTCAGCGAGCTGACGGTCCACATACACGAAGTCGGCCATCATGTTGTTCGCCAGGCGGAACGAGTTCATGGCCGCCTCTGCAATGCCCGCAGCAACTTGGTCGGGAGAGACTCGCTCACACGCCTTGTCGAGGAGTTCCAGAGCCTGCTTCGGATCGCCCAAGGCCAGAAGCGTCTGGTAATAGGTCGTGACGGAGCTGAGATGCAGGTACTCGCGCACCGCTTCGACCGTGACCGGCCCCATCTGCGCGACCATCTCAAGCTTGTTGAGAATGTCCCTGACGTGACCCCCGCACTGGTCAATGACAATCAGTACCGCGTCGTCCTGATGCTCCACGTTCTCCGTGGTCAACACCATCTTCATACGACCGAGGACATCCTCGCGCGAGACCTTACGGATCGTATAGGTCTCGCAACGGCTCTGAATGGTCCCTCGGATGTCCTTGGGCTCGGTCGTACAGAAGATGCCGAGGAACTTCTTCTCCTCAATGGGCTTGAGCAGGACGTCCTGCGCAGCTCCGCTCATGCGGTGCGCTTCGTCGAAGAGGTAGATGTACAGCGGCGCGTTCATGGGCGGCATGTACGGCAGGTTGTCGAGCAGATCTCGAACGTTCTGCACACCACCGTTGCTGGCAGCATCCCGCTCCGAGAACGCGCTCGGCTGATCCTGCAAGATCGCCACACACTGATCGCAGACGTTGCAGGGCTCCCACTCTTCCTTGTTCAAGTCCTGACAGAGGGCAGCCCTTGCCATGATACGGGCAAGAGTTGTCTTGCCCTGGCCGTGACCGCCCGCGAAGATGTAGGAGGTGTTGAGGATGGTGCCGTTCTTCAGGCGAGCCTGTATGAGCTGAACAGTCCCCGGCTGGCCGAGCACCTCAGAGAACTTGCGCGGGCGGTACCTGATGTCCCACACGATCTTGTGTCTCAGTTACACCGGTCCGAGGGCCCTTAGGGCTCCCGTACCGTCTCTTCTGCGATGCTGGCTGTCACGACGTCGTTGACCAGGTCCTCGACCCTGACGTTCTTGGCGATCGAAACGAAGCCGTCCAGCTCCTCATTCCAAGCGCCATGACGCTGAAGGATCGAAGCGAACTCCTGGACATCAGGCTTTCGAACCTGCCACTTCATCTCGCCGCTCTTCTCGTCTTCCTCACCGAAGCAGCGCTCCAGAAGGTGATCGACAAGGGCGGTCTTCTGGTCAGGTTGCAGGTCGTTGTACACGTCCAGAGCGACCTCGATCAGGAAGTCGATGTCCAGAAGGAACTGGAGAGCCCCGGAAACCTTGCGGACCTTGCCCATGACAGGCCGTCCGGACTCCTGCGAAGCCTTGTCCACGTAGATGTACTTGATACGAGCCGTGGCCAGCTCAGGGTGGAAGTTCGGGATGAGCTTCAACGCCGTCGCTTCCACGCTCTCCGCCATACCATATTCTTTACCCATCAGAGCCTCTCTTCGATTGTGTGAAGGGCTTTACACCTTCTCGGATGAACTTCCCGAGCCGCTCGTCACCCCATAGTTCCCAGAGGTCCCCTGGGTCCTTGGACATCTTGCCATTGGGCATGGGTCTCTTGTCCCAGTGAAGGTCTTCAACCTGGAACTCGTCCCCGTGCTCCTTGTAGAAGGAGACGCCAGTCTTCTGGCCGGTACCATCATTATCATACGCGATAACGATGCGCTTGCACGTTCGACGCAAAGTAGACAGAAGGGGTCCAACGACACGTGCTGTCAGAGTCGCCACTGTTGCTGGGACATGCCTCTGAACAGGGAAGAGGTCAAAGGCCCCCTCCACCAACGTGACAGACTCTGTAGCCCATATGTGGGGCATCGCCTGTGCAAGGCCAAAGAGTACAGGTTCCCCCGCATCAAGGATGAAGTCGGAATAGTACCGCTGAGCCCTGTCTACAGCTCTGAACTGGAGACCCCTAACGTCCCCCACAGTGTTGGTCAGTGGGAACACGTACACATCGTCGAGCTTGGACCCCGCCTTGTATCGCTCCATGAACTCGGGGTCGTAGTCGAGCGGCGGAAGCGTGCGCTTCAAGTAACCGATCCCGTAGTCGCGGATCTGCTCATCAGAGCAACCCCGGACATTGAGGGACTCGATCACCCGCTCGTTCATGAGCGAGCGAGCGTACTGTGCTAGTTCGTCAAGCCACGCCATCGCCGACCACCATGAATGCACGATCCGCCCGTTGGATCATGATGCCCAGGTAGTCGCCCACGCGGGTGTACAATCCAGAAGACTCAGGGTGTGTGGAGACCAAGGCCGCACCCGCGGGTAGGTCAGCCGTCATCACCTGCATGTTGTCCACGGTTGCCACGTACCCTTGTGCCTTCATCATCTGGGCTGCCCAGGTGGGGTCGAAGTCGGGACCACAGATGTCAGGGAGAACGCTCTCCGGGACGACAAGCAGGGCCGGCTCCAACTCAGATCTACGGAGACGGGCGACCGCCTCTGTGACGCTGTTACACCGGTTGCCCCACCGATTTCTCAAGGAATAATCGAGCAGTGACATGTACAGCTCAATGACAAGCTGCTCCTCTTCCTCTACAGGAACCTCTGAGAACCCATACCTAGCCACGCCCCGTGTCACACTACGGCGCGTCGGGACGAACTGACGGGCAGCGTTCGTGACGATGAGAGGCTCCACGTCCTCAGGGACCTCAAGCTCATTCAGAGCGGGTCTCGCCGACACCCCAGAGCGGATAGAAGCTTGCAACTTCTCCGGGGTCCGCATGTTGCGCCGCTCGGGCACGAAGAGACGCCCCAGCACCGTTGCCATGGGTCATTCCTCTGTCTTTTGGACCACAACCGCCCTTTCCAGATCAGGCGGAGTGATGGGGTCCCACGGGGGCAAGATCTTCTCCGGATCCGCGGGCTGGCTCAGAGGCTCAGTGCGGATGCGCAGCAGCTTGTACCAGAGACGCTTCCACCAGGGGATGCCAGGCACGTTCATCTTGTCGATGGCCCATAGCAGCCCGTAGACCTCGGGCATGTTGACCCTCAACCACTCCGGCTGCTTGAGCTGCTCGGCGAACTCCTGCCAGAGCTTCTTCTTGTCCGCCTTCGGGTTGAAGTACGGGCAACGCTGAGCGTCAATGGGCTCCTCGCAGATGGTGCCTGGCCACTCTTCCACGTTCTCCGCACCCAACATGCAGAGACCCATCGTCCGGACCACGGGGAGCCTTGTCCCGGGCTGAGAGATGCGGTTGTAGCTATCGTTGGCCTCACCCGCGACCCTCTTGCGCACGTCCAGCGGATGCCGGTAGTTGTGCGTACAGAGGTGGGGAAGACGCTGCTCTGCGTGCTTCACACGGGCGGTCAGTTCCTCAACCAGCAGGAACCGGATCCGCTCTTCAATCTCGGTTGCATCTCTCATTTGGGTCCTCGGAGCCGCTTCAGGCCCAGTGACCATGTTGTATCAGAAGATTGCTCCTCGAACCCCTGATAGGCGGTCTTGGCATGATCCAGAAAAGCCTGGTTGTGTGTGACAAGCAGGATCGGGATATTGGTCATCTCTGCCAACTTGCCGAGGAATTGGCCCGTCTGGTCCACGTAGTAGTCACTGACGGCAGAGAGAGTCTCGTCCAGGAACAGGACCGGGAACTTCTTGAGCCGCATGAGCGCCAGTAGCCGTAGCGTCAGGGACGCGATGCTCGACACACCCCCTCCTGATGTGTCGAGCGGGGGACCAACGATCTCGATGTCGTTCTGAGTCCTCTTGACAAGCAGGTCGATGGCGACCTTACCCCTGGACTGGCCTACCTCAGCCTGGAACGAAAGGTCGATGTCAAAGAAGATCGACTTGAGCCCCTCGGTCACAATCGACTCGATGGCCTTCACTTGATCCATCACCAGCTTGTCCATGAGGACGCGGAGAAGCTCCACCGTCTTGGAGAGCTTCTCCACCCTCTCGGACAACATGGTGATCTCACGGCTCGTTCGCTCCTGCTGCTGAGCAAGAGAGTCACGCCGTGTTTGGACACGGGTCGCTACGGTCTTGAGGGTCTCGACCCGTGTCTTCCATCCGTCGGTCACTCGTACGACGGCATGAACCGTGTCACCGTGCATTTCACTGCTCCCGCAGGAAGGGTGCCCGCCACGACAACCTCACCCTCTGTGTCCAGGTTGAACTCGTCGATGGTGCGCAGGAGGGCTCCGCCCTTGGGCCTCTTCTCAGTGGGGTCCGTGATGTAGACCCGGAGCTTGACGTCCCCACCCTTGACGTCCTTGAAGAGAGACTGGAGCTGGTTGAGGTTGACGAAGGTCTCCAGCTTGCGTCCCGGCTCGGGCGTCGATGGATCGGGGGTCACAGCAACGAGCATGCTGTGCATACCCTTTGCGTTGCCCTCAGCCGCCTCGAACTGGATGGTGCCCTTCTGGCCTCCGTCTGGGTTCCAGATCAGCTTGACCTTGTCGTGCCCCTTGCCCAGCTCCTCTCGCATGTACCCGAGCGCATCGAGCATGTCGTCCTTGGGGACACTGAAGATGAACTTGTCGCTGTTCAAGCCGTAGTACGAGTGCTTGAGGTGCAGCTTGGTAGTCTGCTGCCACCCGAAGACACGGCTGCCGTCCTCGTTGGTCACGTAGGTGGTCTTCTCACCGGCCGACTTGACGATCACAGGGCCCTGGATCCTGCCAAGGAAACCGAGCAGTAGACCGAGGTGCTCTGCCTTGATGGCGAAGCTCTTGCCCTTGAACGCGTCACACTCGAAGAAGAACGCCTGCGTCCCGTTGCTCGCGTAGAGCACGCCGTCCCCCTTCTCGTAGGGCTTGTACATGTGCCCCTTGTTCTTCGGGTCCTCGCACTCGTAGTCCTTGTCGAACATCTGGATCGTCGCGTGCTGGTCAGCTGCACGCGGGTTGTTCTCTCCGTGAAAGATCTTGGACAGGTTGAGCGCTTCGCGAAGCACAGCAGAGGGGAACCGCCCCACCTCCTGAGCCTCGTTCAACTCCCTGTCGAAGGAGCTGAACCACTTGGGGTCGAAGGACGGCCTGGTGCCGCCTGCCTGGTTTCCCGGATCGTAGCGGACAGCGAAGCTGTCACCCTCACGAGAGGCCTCGAAGGAGATAGGCCCCGAGAAGTACTTGAAGGCCCCGATCGACTCGTGGGGGTACGCGAAGACACCCTCGCCTTCCGTGTCGAAGATGGGCATGCTTGCGCGAGCGCAGTGGTGGGCATCGGTCGAGTAGAGGAACCCCTCAGAGCCGTTGCGGATGGCGAAGAAGAAGCCCTGACTCTTGTCCTTGCCCACGGGCCTGGGCACGATGTCCTGAACAGCGTCAATCGCTGAGTTCAGGTGGCTTGCTTGCACTGCGAAGTTGATCTTCATGTTCATCTCTCATTTTTTCTCGTAGGCCGAGAAGGCGGTCTCGGTCTTCGTGAGGTCGGACTCGTACTCTCCGAGCATCTGTTCGAGTTCCGCTTTGGCCTTGTCACGCTCGCCCACCAAAGTCTTCGGGTCGTAGCCGGCGGTCTTGATCTCCTTGATCAGAGAGGCCAGCTCCTCTTTCTTGGCTTGAAGCTGTCCGCCGAACTGGGCCTTCTTGGTAGCCACAGCGTCAGTACGCTTCTGAAGGTCATCGATCTTCTTCTTGATCTCGTCCGACGTCATGGGTCTATCCTTCTGTCGCTACTCGTCTAGCGCGACATCCTCTACACCCGTACCCGTGGAAATCGTGGGACGAATTTCAGAAGTCATCACTTGGCCTTCCGGACAGGTGAACACATAGGGACAGAAGCCGCAGGTGCTCTTCTTGGCCCTAGCGGGGAACGCCTGGGAAGCAGCAAGGGGGAGCTTCTTGCGCGTCTCAATCTCTTCCACGGTCCTGAGAACGGTCTCCTGTAGCTCGTCCACGGCCTCCCGCGTAGGGGTGGACCAGTCCACAGCCTCATCCGGCAGGTAACGCCAGAAGACGAACGCCACCTGGTCTGGGAGGGACCCGGTCTTGCGACGGTGGAGCATCGAGTACCAGTGAAGCTGCTGGATGTCCACGTACGTGTCCCGGTGCCTTGAACCCTTACCATCGACAATGATGAGGTCCCCCAGGGGATGCAGGCGGCGCATCCGGAAGTCGCAGCGACCTCCAAGCATGTGCCCACTGATCTCAGAGTCCAGCTTCACCTCTGCGGCCGCGTCGGTCCCAAGCAGCTTGTACTTGCGGATGATGGACAGGCTGTTCGGAACGGCCGTACGAACCTCCTGGATGACCTCGTCGAGGGACCGTGGGCCGTTCTTGCGGAGCTTCGGGTCCTTCCAGTTGAAGACCCCGCCATTCCGGATCTCCTCACGCATCGTATCGGCCACGACAGAGTTCACACGGTCCAGGAGCACCTTATCCGGGTCGCACTGCTTCCACACCTTGTCGTTGTAGAAGTACTCGACAAGCTTCCCGATGCAGGACCCGTAGAGCATGTTCACCCGGTTCTCGGGGACTGGCGTCTTGGTCTTGTTGACGTAGGAGTGCCAGTACTGTCTTGGGCACTCCTGGTACTTCTTGAATCCCGAATAGGAGAGGTACATCACCCCACCCCTGCCTCTGCTCTGGCGCGCTCCAGGTAGTCCAGGGCAAGCTGCTTGACCTCTGTCGCGAAGGAGAGGTTCTGGACGTTGACTTCAATGGACTGCGTGGGGTCAAAGACCGCCTCGTTTTGCAGCTTCTCGATGAACTGATCGATGTTCTCGTGCTCGCGCTCTGCACGTTCCTTGCGCTCCAGGTCGAACACCTCAGAGGACGGGGCGACCACCAGATCCACGGGCACGATCTCGATCTGGCCCGGCTCGAAGTTCAGCACGCCCACCTTGGGGGTCCTGTGGAGGTTCTCGTTGATGAGAGCCCCACGACTGACGGCACCGAGGTTGACGAACTGCTTGCCCCCGAGCTGCACGACCCCTTGGTCCTTGTGCCAGTGCCCGAAGCACCACACATCCGGCCCGTCCTTCGTGATGAGCTGGTCGTAGCGGAAGACCGGCTCGTTGAAGAACTCGCGCACGTGCGGTGGGGGGTCCTCACCGGCAAGCGAATGCACGACAGCTACCAGAAAGTCGTCCCCCGGCTGCTTCTGAATGGCCCGCAGGTCCTCGGTCGTACGAACCGCGCTGTAGGGGACACCCACGACACGCACGACCATGTTCCCGTCCTTGAAGGACACGTCTCGCAGATGCGTGAAGGTAGCGGACTCGTAGAGAACGCCGAGCGGCTGTCCGGACACACTGTCGAGGCGGTTGTACGAGATGTCGTGGTTGCCCTCTACGCAGAAGGTCCGCACCGGATAGGCGTTGTGGACTCGAATGGTTTCCACGACAAGCGCGTGCGAGTTGCGACTGGCTGCCTTGATGTGGAAGTAGTCTCCACCGTCCAGCACACCCTTGGCCTCATGCTTCTTGGCGATCTCTCCGATCTGGTGGAGGTTCGACCAGATCTCGGCGGGGTAGTCGGCCTTCCAGGAGGAGGGACTGCGGTCACAGAGGTGCGTGTCTGTCCTGTAGACGAGGGAGATGCGGGGCATTCAGGCGAGTTCTCTCTCCTCGTGCTTGTGCCCGATCTTGACAGGCTGGGCGCACGAAGGACAGAACGGGAACGCCTTGGCTTCCTCACGGAGGACACCTTCTTCGTCCTCGATGGCGTCGTACTGGCAGTTCAGCTCTTCGATCTTCTCGTACAGAGAGTCCAACCCATCTGCGAAAGAGGACAGTTTCGTGACGTTGTCTCGGGCTGCCTTGAGGGGCGCGGGATCCGGCACCATGACCCCTTCCACACCTTTGAACTTGGCCCACTGCTCTTGCAGGCCCTGAAGCTTCGCGACCCACGTAGAGAGCTGCTGGTACTTGTTGGCTGCCTCGACGATAGGTGTCAGGGTCGGCACCGAGATGGTCTCGACCCCCATCAGAGCCTTCACGGCAGTAGCTCGGTCCACCAGCTCGGCCTGAAACCGCGAGGCGCTCTCGAAGGTCTCCTTCTTAACCAGGAGAGGATCGATGACCGGCACCGGGGTCTCACAGGCCTTCCTCAAGGCATCGACGCGGAAGCCGAGCGTCTGCAAGTCGTCGATGTACTCATCGAGAGACTCGACAGCACCCTGCACGGCAGTGATCTGCCCCAGCTTCTTCTCGACCTGGACAACACCTGCCACGGCGGTGTCCAGATCCTCGTACTCGTTGAGTTGATGCGTTAGCTCGGTCATGTCCTTCTCCCGAACCTTTCTGGTAGAGACGGCTTCCTTGCGGTCCTTCTCTACAAGCCGCATCGCTACGTTGATGCGGTCGAGGTGTGCCACGTCAGAGAACACGTCGGCAACGACTGAGCCCGACTGGTCGAGCAAGAAGATGTTGTCGAACTGGTCGGCGATCTGAAGCAGCTTCGAGTTGTCGCCGACCTTCACCATGCCGAAGTCCTTGGCGAGCTTGGGTCGCTCAAGGAAGTCGGGCGTTCCACGGTTGGGGACTCCGTAGTCTTGACCGTTGAACGTGTAGCTATTGCGCTTGTCCCCCTTCTCCCACTTGAGGTCGAAGCCCTCCGTGCGAATGTGCACAATGCAGTGGCACTCGCATGTCTTGGACCCACGGAGTCGTCGCAGGCAGGCGACCCCGTGACGTACGAACGCTGTTCCGGTGGCACCAGTGAGGGCCGCTCGCACGGCCCTCACTATGGCGCTCTTACCGATGTCCGACTTCCCGACAAGGGCCGTGAACCCGTCGATGCGGATCGAGACGTGCTCGATCGATTGGAAGTTGTGGACCTCTACGTCGATCATGATCAGGGCTCGTCGCCGACAGTCTCTTCGACCTCTGTCTCGTCATCGCTCTCGAACGTGGCTTCATCGCCCATGTCCGACTCGATCTCAGCGAGCAGTGCATCGTCCGCGTTCTGCTGCTCGGCAGGGTTGACCGTGGTGGCCGTGGAGAACATGGCCTCCTTGACCTTGGTCTCCAGGTCCGCGAGCACCTTGGGGTTCTCCAGGAGCATCCGCCGGAATGCCTCACGGCCATTGGCACGGTGCTCCCCGAAGGTCAGACCGGCGCCCTCGCCGCCCTTCTTGACGAGCTTGTAGCGAAGACCGTTCTCGATGATCGAGTAGACGTCGTCGAGCCCCATCCCGTACCGGATGAAGATGACTCCCTCCTGCCCTTGCTTGAGGTCGATCTTGGTCTTGACGACCTTGACCTTCGTCACGTTGCCGTACTGGATGTTGATGTCCTTGCCGGTGAGCGGGTCCTTCTTCTTGAGCACCTCGCTCTTGATGCGCGTCATGCGCAGGCGAAGCGACGCGTAGAACTTGAGGGCCTTGCCGCCAGGCGTCTGGTCCTCGTCACCCCCGTACCCGCCACCACCCGTAGAGATCTTAGCGCGAGTCTGGTTGATGAAGATGACCGACGTGCCCTTCTTGGGGAACTTCTCGGGGTCAGGGTACTTCGCCAGCCAGATGACGAGCTTCTTGAGGTTGCGCGTGAGCGGCCCTGCGACCGATCCAATGCGCTCCGCATCCTTCTCAACGTCCTTCTCCAGCTCGTCCTTCGGGACCATCGAGGCCACCGAGTCCACGACGATGAGATCGACGCCCGCCCGGATGGCGAGGTAGATGCCCTTCATGCCCTGTTCGAGCGTGTCCGGCTTGAGGTAGAGGAGCTTGTCCTCTGCGAAGCTCATCCCGCATGCTTTCGCGTAGCCGTCCGCGAGCGAGTGCTCGAAGTCGAAGAAGGCCGGGACTCCGCCCGCCTTCTGGCACTGCACGATGGCGGAGATGGCAAGAGTGGTCTTGCCGCAAGACTCTGCCCCGTACAGCTCGATGATGCGGCGCTTGGGGTAGCCTGGGCACACGGCGCCCTTACCATCAGAGGCCGGGGAGCCTCCCATGAGGTTGTTGAGAACGAGTGACCCGCTTGGGATGTGGGGCATCGTCGAGAAGCTCGGCTTGACCGTCTCCAGGTTCGCGTGCTTCTTGAGCAGCGCCCTTGCGACAGCAGCGATGGACTGACCCTTCTTGGGCTCCTCCACCTTGTCCTTCTTCTTGGGGGTGTCCTCCACAGGAGCAGCCACCTTGACGGGGCCTTCCTCTTTCTGCTTGTCGGCGGGGGACGTGGGCGGCGTCTTGTTGTCCTTCTTGCTCATGGTCTCGCTCGCAGTAGTGGGGGTCGTCGTCATTTGGGTGTGGTCTCCAACAGTGAGAATCGGAAGAAGCGGTCGCCTTCTCTGAACATCGTTCCACTCTTCACCGTCTGCCCGGCCCTCTTGCCCTTCACGTACGTGTGCGTGCGAAGGAACGTGTGTTTCTCTGAGGGGACGAGGTCTGCCTCTATGAGGAGACCTCGGTCCAGCTCCCAGAAGCGGGCTGCAAAGCGAGCGACATGGTAGGCGTCCGCTTCATCGTGTGTGAGCCGGCCTTTGATGCCAGTGTCAGCACGCGCAGCAGCTACCATGTCGCTCTTCCGCATTTCGCCCTTCCGCACGTTTGGATCGAGCTTGGTCAAGAACTTGACCGTACTGGGGTCGAAGTAGACGACATCCTTCCGGTGCTTGTAGACGGACTCGTTGACCATCACAAAGAGGGCGTAAGCTCCCGATGAGAAGGTCGCACCGAAGATGGGTGACTCAACTCCAACCCCACCGATCTGGGGGTAAGCGTCGAGGAGGCGATCAACCAAGGCCCGGAGTGCCATGTAGCGCGTGACGAAGACCTCCTTGGGGGAAGTCTTCTGAACGCCACGCGCGATGACTCGCTCGGGTCCGAACTTAGAGGAGTCGTGCACGCACCAGCCGAAGCCAGTGAGTGATGGGTCCAAGCCGAGGGTGATCATTGTAGAGGGGGACCTTTCAGTCCCCCTCTACACCCACTCAGACGTTGTCCAGCAGTTCCGTGAAGTCGCCGCCAGCTGCGACGTCCTGCACCGCTCCGCTGCCGCCCGAGCTGAGCCCGAGCTTCTCGCGAAGCTGCTGCGTGGTCATCTCGCGGAACGGCACGAGCTTGTCGTAGAAGCCGACCGCCTTGTCCAGGACGATCTGCTTGAACTTCTCGCTCTTGCGCCACGTCGCCGGACCGTCAGCAGACGGCTCGATCTGCTGGAACTTGTCGTCCTTGCACTCCAGGAGCAGATCCTGGTCGGCGATGCTGGCGCCGTTGCGGACGAGGCCCATGTTGACCTTCCAGATCAGGTCGTAGCGCTTCGAGCTGAAACGCCAGGGCTTGATGGTCCAGTTGGCGAAGTTCGTCTTGTCGATCTCGCCCTTGCGGTTGGTCGGGTAGATGATGAGCAGCGTCGAGAAGTGCGTCTTCGGCGGCTCCAGCTTCTTCCAGACCTCGTCCTCTTCGGCCGTGCCCTTGCCGAGCCGCGAGAGGGTGTAGCCGATCCCCTCGCCACCGAAGTGTGAGGTGAACTTCTTGAAGTGGACGTCCGTGAGGTCCAGCCGCTCGACAGCAGTGAGCTGATCGACCGTCTTCTTCAGAGACTCGGCTCGATCCGCGAGAGCCTTCTCTCCGATCTTCACCAGCTCGTCCTTGGAAAGGCCCGGCGACTTCTTGCGCGCCTTCGCGACCGCCGCGACGTTCACGGGGTGGAAGTAGATGATGGACGCGCGGTCCGTCTTGCCCTTCTGTCCCTTGTACCACTCGATGTCGGAGTCGGACTTGGCCGCCTTCCGATCTTCTTCATCGAGGCCCAGGTCACTCTCGTACTCTTCGTACAGGTTCTCTTCACTCATGACTGTCTCCTTGTGGGGTTCTCCGAGGCCGACGAGATGCCGAAATGGCGGGTGGCTCAGAGAGACCAGTTGCGATACGGGGACGTCTGACGAGTCAGAACGTCCAGTGGTGTTTCTCTACACCGCTCTAGGCGGCCCATTCATATATTATTGAGCAGGTCAGTGAAATCGTCGTCAGACGTTGACGACATGACCGGCGTTGGGTCCAACGGTATAGAGGGCACTACGATCGCACTGGGCTCTGCGTCGAGAAAACCTCTAATGGTTTCCTCGTCATTCTTGGGTGCGGACGTGTTGGGCACAACAGGCTTCACTTCCGCCTTTGGCTCAACAGGTGGCTCAACAGGCTTGGCGGCAGGCTCTTCAACAACCTCTACGCCGTTAGCCTGAAGCATCCGCTCAATGTCGTCTTCGTCGATGCCTTCGGGCTTCGCGTGCGCACCTGGAGTGAATGCAGACTGCATGTCTTCTGCACTGACCCCCATGCTGGTTGGCCGCTCATTCCCGTACATAGCGCCCGTCTCGTGCTCATCTCGGAGCAGACCGCGCTGCGTGTAGATCTCCTTCATCGAGTCCTTCAACTCTCGATGACGGACCTTCACGAAGTCCTCGATGTGCTCCAGATCGAGCAGGTCATTTTGTAGGTTCACGACCTCGCGATGCTCGTCCTTGAGGATGATGTTGATCTGGGACTCGCGATCCTTGATGTTCGGCAGAGTACGGACAATAGGGTTCTTCGCGAGCAGCTCGTCAGCCGCAATCTTGAAGGCCGTCTCCTTGCGCCGCAGCTCGAAGTCGATCTCCATCTTGGCCCGGCGGACCTCCCCCAAGAGGAGCACCACATGGTTCGTATGGTCCCGGCACGTCGCGATCATGTCCTGGAGATACTTGGGGCCCAAGACCGTTGGATCATTGGCCAGGCGGATCTGGTACTTGTCACACTCAGCCATGATCAGCTGCATGCGCTCATTCGACATACGCGCCATCTTCAGACTCCGTTCTTCAAGTGCTTGACGATCTGCGCGTCGTATCGGGCGAGGATCGCCGTGGATTGCTCTTTGGCCAGGTCCGGTGGCAGGATCATACGCTTGACCGCATCATCGTAGGTCGAGGAGACCACGTGCTTACAGAGCAAGCTCCTGACGATCCTGAGGTCACTAGCGCCCCAAGGACCACCATCCGCCTCGTCACGAGAAGCCGTGACAGAATAGAACGCAGATCGCTTACCGATCTCGATGCTGAACGAGACCGTCAGCCGGTCGTGCTTGATCTCCGTCGTGAGCTTCGACAGTCGCGCCTTCTGGTCTTCCGTCAGCTCCGCGTACAGACTTGGCCTGTCGGTCATGAGCCTCTTGTACACCGCGGAGGGCTCTTACCGCCTCATTGACTGCTCTAGCGAATACAGTGTTCCTCTGCACAACACGATCGTTGCCCACCGCCTTGTACACAGCGGCCTGGTCACCGATGAGCCACACCTTCTTCTTGGCCCGCGTCACAGCCGTATAGAAGAGGTTGCGCTGGAGCATGCGACCTTGTGCTCTGACAACCGGCATGACGACTGTATCGAACTCCGAGCCCTGGCTCTTGTGGACTGTGATGCAGTAGGCGAGCCGCAACATCGACAGAACCGAGTTCTTGGGGATCTCCACGTGTGAGTCCGGGGAGTTGCCCACCCCGTGGATGCGCACCAGCAGGTGGTTACGTTCAATGGCGATGAGCTTGCCCATATCCCCGTTCGACACGTTCAAGCTGTAGTCGTTCTTGATGACCATCACACGGTCACCCTCCCTGAAGTGGAGGCTGCCGACCTTGTGCTCTCTCTGACCGTTCAAAGGGTTGAGATGCTCACGGATCGCCTGGTTGACATTGTGCACACCGACGGTGCCGTCATACTTAGGGGACAGCACCTGGAAGTTGGCGTCTCGCGCCTTGAGCTTGACGGCCATCTTGACAGTGAGGTCTACAATCTGACCCTCGTCAGAAAGATTGACGAACTGGAACTCCTCGTCCGGCTTGCGGCCATCGAGCTGCGGAGACTCTCCCTTGTTGATCTTGTGTGCTGCGATGACGATCGCGCTCTGCTGGGACTGGCGGAAAATATGCGTCAATCGCACGTGTGGGAGACTGGGACACGAGAGCAGCTCGCGCAGGACGTTGCCTGGACCCACTGAAGGAAGCTGCGCATCATCACCCACGAGCACCAGCATCGTCTCCGGGTGCAGAGCGTCCAGGATTCTGTAGAACAGCTCCTGGTCCACCATCGACATCTCGTCCACGATGATGGCGCCAATGCCATACTTGTTGCGGCCGTTGAACTCCCACGAAGTCCCAGTCCACCCGAACGTCCGGTGGATGGTCGATGCGGGTTCCCCCGTGACTGCCGCGAGCCTCTTGGCCGCAATCCCCGTTGGAGCCATGAGGATACAGGAGATGCCCGTCTGCTTGAACAAGCGCACGATGGCTCGAATGAGCGTCGTCTTACCCGTGCCCGGAAGACCCGTCAGCGCCAGGACGTGGTTGTCCACAAGCTTGCGGACAGCCTCTCGTTGGGCCTCCGAGAACTCGATGGTGTTCCCCTTCTCGTACCCCGCCAGGAAGCCCACCAGATCGATGTCGATCTTCGAGGTGGTGTTGATGAACTCAGCGAGCTTGCGGGCGCCCTCTCGCTGAGTTCATAAA